>UMLR01024404.1_pt1 | contig 23149 bp, 25 predicted proteins | sample 1966741 | NCBI WGS metagenome assembly UMLR01 (sample SAMEA4836207, study PRJEB28245) | human gut metagenome | biome: gut microbiome; material: fecal sample | place: Denmark | collected 2008 | reverse complement strand
CTCTTCTTTTTAAATTTCATTACCAACATAAAAGATCTGTTGCTGGATGCGTCTTTAATAGTTATTTATAATCTAACCTGCTCTCTTAATTTTTTAGTTTTTTCAAACAATCCTCCAAAGAGAGCAAATCGTCTATTTTCTAATATAATTTTCATATAAACGGCTTTAAATTCTAGAGCCAAACCATTTATATTACTTATTATATCATACTCATAGACCTACAAGCATTTGATTTTACATCAATCCTTTTTAGTAGAAACTTAAAATAAGTTAATAGCACTGGAAACCCAGTAAAAAGAATTTGCTGTATGGCTCTATGTAGTTAATTAATCAGGCATCGCGATTTATCATAGACCAAATTAATAACTATGGAGCAAGATACCAGATTCGAACTGGCCCCGCCGGTTTGGAAGACCGGAATGCTAGCCGCTAACACCAATCCTGCGTAAGCATTTTCTTTATATTGTTGAAAATGCTAAACAATCAATAAAGAGAATAAGAATTGAAAAAAATTTTGTACGTTTTATATATTTATTATATATTAAATTTTTAAAAATGTCAAATTTTCTTATTTCCTAATGTAATATCGCATATAATCTTGATATGCTTTTTCACGAGTAGGAAATTCATAACTTAAATAAGGATATACTTGCCAACGATACCAACGTGAAATTTCATTTTTATAAAAAGTTTCAAAATCACCTTCTATGGTATAATAATCGCAAATATTATAAGAACAAAAAAGTTTTTTATACTCTTTGTAATTATAAATTTCTTCAGAATTTTTTAATTTTTGACGAACTTTTTTATTTGCGTATCTCTTATATCCGCGGTCTTTGCGATCGCCACTATAAGGTGTCTTTTTTCTACTTCTACTCATTCTTTTAACCTCCTTTAAAAGATGTTAAAAGATGGCCATTCGAGAACCCATTGGACTCACTCCTTTTAGATTAACTTAAATAATAATATGGTAGCTATGACCCGGTTTCATGGTCAATTACGAAGAGCAGTTAAAAGTTGTTATCTTTTACCTAAAATCTCTCTTCAACTTCTTACGAAGGACTAAGCCGTATCATTTGGTTTTCCCAACTTATTTCGACTTGCAGATTTGTTACCTACTGCTGTACTACCTGTTGACCTGTCTATGTCAACCCCGACCCGTCTATCTAATTTTCATTAGAGGCAACTGCCGTTAGCTATTATTATTTAATGGTGCGGGAGAGGGGATTTGAACCCCCAAGTTTGATGTGATCGCGCCGGCGGATTTTAAGTCCGATGCCTGTGCCATTCGGCTACCCCCGCAGATATCAGCTTTAATGTCAGCCAACAACTTCCTCTTCAAGTTCCAACCAGAATTACTGATGCTCAGCCCGTCTATTTTTTCTCTCGCGGGCTTTAAATAATATTTACAAGACCTCAAATAACATCCTTAAAGTTTGGTAAAAATTTTATTCTTATATTTGCTGATAAGGTCTTTCTTCATTTTATATAAATATTATATAATATTTTTTATAAAATGTCAAATTTTCTTTTGTTTGGTATAAATATACCTTTTTAAAAATTTACAACCACCGCAACCATTTTTATTTTTACAACGATAACAATTATCAGTATCAAAATAAAAATACCAAGGTGGTTGTGGTCGCATTTTTCTTTTTTTCTTTTTCATTTTCTATATATATTATATATTAAATTTTTAAAAATGTCAAAAAAATTGCGGAAATTGGTGTAAAGTATTTTTACTTTACACGCCCGCGTCCTCACAGCTCATGTCCATCTTATTGAATTTACGCAAATCCGCGATCTTCCAATTATAAGTAGGAGAATACCACGCTTTTTTGCGTCTTCTTCCTCTATTCTTACTTTTGACTGAGCACATAGGACATGAACAATGGATTTTATTTTTACTAAATTGATGGAGATTATCATAATAAGGATGAGTAAGATAACCATACACTTCTTTGGTGATTCTACGCTTTCTCAATGCTTTTCTTTTGGAAACATCACGATTATAAGCGCGAGAATTAGATTTCATATAATATCCTCCTTATTAAATTAGTTGGCGCGGTCGGTAGGACTCGAACCTACAATCGACGCTATGAACGCCGACACTCGCTTTCCAGGCGAGCCGACTACCAATTATCGCACGACCGCATATGGCGGTAGGGGTGGGATTCGAACCCACGGGCCGGTTCAAAGCCGGCACACAAGATTTCAAGTCTAGGCCGTTATGTCCACTTCGGCACCCTACCAAATAAAGGAGAAGAAAATCTTCTCCTTATTTATTACATCTCCCTAAGGAGGCAATTTACCTCATTCTCGGCAAAAGACTTATCACGAGAAGCATCGTTGAAATAATTCACCATCTTGTCGTAATGAGCCTGAGCCTGATCAAGAAGAGCCTGAGCTTCCTTCATCTTATACTCAGCGCGCTTCATACGCTTTGCGGAAACCTTCGCATTACAACGCGCGGCCGCGAGCTTCTTGCCATTTTCAACATTAAAGCTATCACGAGGATCACACTTAGCATAGCCCTTGACTGTCCGACCGGCATACGTAGAAACCGCGCTCACAGTCTTCTTACCCTTGGGGTCATTGTACTCATAAAACTTATACTTGTCCAGAGAATAATTCATAATTTTACACCTTTTACACATTTATTTTAATCTTTTTGATTAATGGAGCTGGAGACAGGAATCGAACCCGCGACATCTTCATTACAAGTGAAGCGCTCTACCTGCTGAGCTACTCCAGCATATCGGCACTAACGCAGTTCCCGCGTTCTTTCTCCCAATCTCTTTAACTTATCAATTAAAGAGTTCGTTGCCGAAAGAAAAAGTATAAGAGAAAAAACTTTTTGAAATCTTTCTCTCTCAACTTTCTATATATATTATATATTATTTTTTTAAAAATGTCAAAAAATTTTTAAAAGTAGTTTATTGAGGAAATCGTTGAGATATTTTTATAATTGATTTTCTATGGTCTTTTGGACCAATTATCCGCAATTATCAAATCTTGTGTTTTATCATTATATCCAATTATTGTAATTGTATGATTAGAATATTTTTCACATTTCCAGAAAGATAGAATAACAGGTTTATTCATGTCAATTAAATTTTTAATTGTAGTAAAATTATATCCAAATTCTTTTAAATAATTTGAATGAGTTTGACATTTTTGTTTAGAAAAATATTCTAAAGATTTATTAAAAATATTTTTAATAAGTAAAGGATTAGTTCCTCGCTTATCATTATAACAATATTTTTTTCCAATAGATTCAACTATATTATAGATTTCTTTTTCAGAAGGATTTCTGAAACGAGTATAACAAATAGATGTTATACTCGTTAAAGAACAATTACGCTTATCCCCAAAATCTTCTTGATCTAAAAAGAAAAAAATTTTAATGCGATGTTCCATAATAGATCTATTCCTTATTCAGTCCAAGCGACAGGAACGGCAGTCCAAGCACTGGTGTTAGAACTTCTATATTTAAGAAATCCAGTTGAAGAAGTAGTGTCAATCCAAAGAAGTGGAGTGGTACCTGAAGCAGGAGCCGTTGTCCCAATATAAATAGCACAATTAGTATTTGTACCTATTACTGGTGTTTTATCTATAGTAGTCCAAGTACCATCTGCTCGTAGATATTTCGTGGTTCCGCCTCCTGAAGCGGGTACTGTACCAGCCTTAGAAGCGGTAAATGTTGCTGGTGTAGAATTATCTACATATTTTTTTGTCGCAATATCTCCATCAGCGCCTGGCGTATATGAACTATCCATAGTAATTTTGCCATTAGCCGTCATAGTATTTGTTTTATTTAAAAACATAATACTGGAATCAAGGTCAATATCAGCAGTTGTTAATTGAACTGCACCTGTTTTCCCATTTACGCTTGTAACTGGATAAGGAGGTGGATTGGATGCTGAATAATGCTTAACATTATCAACAAGCCCGTGGACAAATGCAGTTGTGGCAATGGCATCGCTGTTTTCGGTCAATTGGGAAGTAACCATAGTGGAACCGCTTTTGAGTTTTGCGCGTCCTTCCCAGCCGTTGCTGGTGATACTGCCGCACAAAACGCCTTCGTTAACTTTCCCGGACTGGTTTTTGTAAAAATTCCATTTTCCTCCGTACTCATGGAAATCAACCTGGTCATGGTTTTTGTATCCAAAATCAATGGCATGATAATAAGTATCTGCGTTCCCTTCGCCACGGAATTTTCTGCACTGGAAAAAATTTGAATTGCCATCGCCAGTCTCAACCTGCGGAACTGTCAGTTTTCCCGTCATAGTGCCGCCAGTGAGAGGTAAATATTTTCCCTTTACAACATCATCAGTTAATTCACTAACTTTTGTAGGTACTATAATATTAATGGTTTTATCAGTAGTGGCATTTGCTGTAAAAGTTCCAGCTGATGTGCCATTCTTTTGAATAGTTAATGTACCATTTCCAACAGATGGAATAGTTGGTTTATTTTTTAAATCACTATAACTACCTGTTTTAGCTATTGCAGCTAAAGTGTCTAAATCATTAGTAAAAGCAAGGTCTCCTACTTTAGTACTTCCATCACCTATTTTTATTTTATTTAAATCATCATAAACAATAATTTCGCCTTTTAAAGGAATGAAATTAGTTGCTTTTTCCCAATTTGCTTCTGTATCGTGCTTTTGAACAATACGGCCTTGAAATGTTTTATTTGCCATTATATTTTCTCCTTAAATAAAATTATGGGGATAAATATCTTTAAAAATAGATATAAAGATATTTATCCCCATAATTTTATATCTTTCTCAATCATCTATTTCCAAAAGAGTAAAATATATATATTCAAAATAAGTTATCAATTTCAAACTTATTATTTTCTAAAATATATTAAAATTTTAAATAATATAATTGCATATTTTAGTCCAAAAAGAAAAAGGCTCTCAATTAAGAGAGCCTTTAATTAAATATTTACCGTAGAACTTCCGCAGTCAAAAATGACATAATTAGCATTAGTATTAACACTAATTTCATCTAAGGTGGGCATCTTATGAACGTGGTCTTCACGAGCATATTTAGCAGAAGTACCAACTGTAGCTGTTCCAAGATTTTTAGGAGCAACACTTCCAGCGACAGGAAGAGTTTGCTGATTTGGCATCGTAATAGTTAATGTTTGTTCAGTTAAACCAGTAGTATGACCATATTCATCAACTACGACTTTTGGAACTTTAATGGATCCAGAAGCGCCATAACCAGAAACACTTACATTTGCGGTTGCGCCCTTAGTTGCGCCACCTGTTGGACCTTTCTTAGCATGTTTGGCATCAAAAGTGACGCCATTAGAACCAGAAGTACCGGTTAAAACTACTACGTCATCATCAGTAGCAGTAGCAGTGATAGTCTTTAAAGCATAAGAGCTATCATCACCAAGTTTTTCCCACTTAGTGCCGTCCCATACAAATTCTAAATGGTTATAAAGAACTACGTCACCTTTTTGAGCATTAGCAAAAGTATAACCAGTGATTTCCGGATCAACTTTAGAATCTTCGGTAATAGCAACAGTAGCAGCACCAACAAAATGCATCGCAGAGCTAAGACCAAGATCTCCTGCAGTAATATTAAAGGTTTTCGCAGAAGAACCATCAAATGTAGCTTTAGTAGTACCACCAACCTGAAGAGTTAAAGCGTTAGCTACTTTACCAGCGCTTGTAGCATTAGTCGCATTATCGGCATGAGTTGCATTAGCAACTTTACTAGCAGTAATTGTAATTGTCTTCCCAGTTGAATCAGGAGTAATAGTAATTCCATCACCAGCCACTAACTTTACAGCATCATCTGCCCCAAAGGAAGTAGACCCAACGGTAATAGTTTGGTTATTGTTATTATCTGGAATAGTAATAGTAGATACTGGAATCCAATTTTCACTATTCTTTTCTTTACTTTGTAAAGTAAATTTATGATTATTAGTACCATCTTGAACTAATTTATAAGTAGTATTAGTATCTACAGTCATAGTGGGAGTATTTTTAATCTCACTATAATCATAAGATGGTTTTGTGGGAGTTTTAGCCCAATCATAAACGTCCGCAGCAAGACCGGAACCCCAAGGTAATCTTCCCCAAGCTGTTTCGCCATCACCGACTTTAAATAAGATAGTAGGGGCAGTTGTAGTAGTTCCAGAAGTTACAGAAGGCACATAACAAAGACCAACTTCACCAGCTAATAAAACTTTTGCTTCATTAGTAGTCCAATTGGCCAGAGTATCATACTTTAATTTAATACGAGTATTAAATGCTGTATTAGCCATTTTTAAGAACCTCCATATTTAAAAATATCTATATATATGAAATAAAGAGGGGAAATAAATCCCCTCTTTATTTATTATTTATTTAATTAAGCATTTCCACCGTTAAGAATAAGTTCATCACCAGCGGTTTGAACTAATTTATTAACATTTATATTATTAACAGTAGCTACACCAGTATCAGAAACGCTAATAGCATTTTCAGCATCAGAGCTAATAATTAAACCTGCGCGAGCTGCGGTAGCAAGAGGAATATTAACAGTCTTTTCACTAATTGCGATTTCAGTGCCATTAACTTGAATCTTTTCAATTACATTAGGTTGAGCAGCATCCCACTGGGCGATTTTCTCAGAAGTAATTCTTGCATAATCTGCCTCTTGGATAGCTCTAATAGCATCCGCATTAGCTTTTATCTTTCTACCAACAGTTCCAGTCTCAGTGAGAGAAGTATTAATTGCAGTAATTGCGTTAGCATTAGTACCAGCCTGAGTTTGAGCACTTTCAGCAACAGTTTGAATTTCTTTAATGGTCTTAGTAGAACCACCCTTAAGAGTATCAAGCTGAGTGTCAGTATAAGCTTTAGCATTAGTTTCAGCAGTGGCGGAAAGCTCAGTAGCAAGATTATTTGCTTGATTCTTGGCAACACGGATCTTTTCATCAACCGCAGTAGTTAAAGCATAAGCACTTAAATCGACATTAGTAGAGATTTCTACCCAGTTGCCATCACCAGAATAGGCATATTGCTTTTTAGAGCCATCTTTTTGAGGAACGACATAAACGTCGCCACGGGTTGGACTAACAACATTATCAAGAGATTCAATTTCACCCTTAAAAGTATAAAGTCCTTGAAGAGCACCTTCAATTTTAGCATCAACTTCAGCAGTGGTAGCATAACCAGTAAGATCAGTTAAGAAACCAAGTTTAATCCATTTCTCGCCATTCCAAGCCCATTGTGCATTATCATTATCAAGCCAAACGTCACCTTCAGCAGGATTAGAAACAATAGGAGCACCAACATTATCGAATTGATTAGCAACACCCTTGAAGTGGAAAGCCCCAGAGAAGCCTGCAATCTTTTTATCAATTGCGCTCTTATCATAATAGTTAGAAAGATCGGTAGTAATACCAAGCATAATCCAGGCAGATCCAGACCAAGCGTATTCTTCCTCGCCAACGGTATAAACGTCACCAACTGCTTTTTCAACTACTTGAGCGCCACTTACATAAAGTTCAGTACCAGTTTTAGTTGCTGCGCCCTTGAAATGGAAGACGCCAGACATATTACCAACGAGAGAGGCAATATCGGATTCGTTCTTAGTAATACGAGCGCCATAGCTAGCAGAAGTGGTTTCTAAAGTTTTGATACGACCCTTTACTGAACCAGTAGTAGTATCAGAACCAATAGCCGTTTCATTGGCATTAGCCTTGTCCTGTGCGGCTTTAGCTGCGGCGAATGCACCATAAACTGTCTTTTCAGAAGCAGTATCTTGAGCAGTACCAAGGACAGCATTAGCTTTAGCTTCAGAATACTTACGTGCGCCACGAATGGTTTCTTTAGTGCTATCATCTTCAGTAGAGCCAAGTAAATCGCTCTTAACAGTACTGATAGTATTAGTTAAAGCAGTATTGTAATTATCAGCGGCAGTTTTAGCAGCAGCTGCGTCATCAATGCCTTTCTGAGCTAACTTACGAGCACCATAAATGGTAACTTCGGTATCTTGGTCAGCAACAGTGCCTTTGAGTACGCCATCTTGAGTATCAACATAACTCTTGGTAGCATAATCCTTGGCTTCAACCTCAGCCATAGTAGTCTTACCATCAGCTAATTCATAAGCATCCTTTACAGTATGAGTATAACCTTCTGCACCAAGGATATCAGTTTTAGCAGCATTAACTTTAGTTGTAGCGTCAGTAGCAGCGGCATTAATAGCTTCTTCCTTAGCAGCTTTAATAGCTTCAGAAACACTACCAGTAGAACCAACAGCATCTTCAACGCTCTTTAAACGAGCATCAAGAGCATCGGTTTTACTCTTTGTATCGGCTTTAGCATTAGACTCAGCGTCAGAAGCTTTTTTATCAGCATACTTCTTAAGACCAGCCAGAGTATTAGAAGCTTCAGTATCAGTGGCAGAATCACCAAGAATTGCATTAGAAGCATCAGTAATATCCTTCATAGAAGCAATCTTAGAAGTAGTTTCACTATATTTATCGCTAATAGCAAGATTATTTTGTTTCTTGCTTAACTCACTAGAAAGGTTATCAACCTAACTGATAGCAATATTTGGAATATCTTCCGCAACTAAAGAACTACTACCAGTAATTAAGCCCTTACTATCAAAAGTAACTTTAGTAGCTGTTCCACCAGTGATACTAGCGTTAGCAACAACAGCTGCATCCGCAGTAGCCTTTACCCCAGCAATCGCAGTTTCAAGTTCACCGAGCTTAGTATCATGTCCATCTACACGTGTGGTAAGAGCTGCTAAATTATCCTAAGCAGTTTTAATATCACCATTCTTTAATGCATTAATAGCATCGGTAACATAAGCAACTACAGTAGCCTTTTCTCCTTCGCCACCAATACCTTCAAGAATAGTTTCAAGTTTGCTAATAGCAGTCTGCATTCCAGTAGCTTGTGTACCATGAGTTTCAATCCAAGTAGCAATTTCTTGTAAAGTATCAAAAGTCTCAGGCGCTTTGCCAATAACTTTAGCAATTTCATCAGAAACAGTTTTCTTGACTGAACCCTCTGTCTGAACAGTACCATTTAAAACAGTAATAGCATTTTTATTAGCTTCAATAAGTTTATAAAGACCAGTAGCATCGGAGCCATCTGTAGAGGCTTTACCAATTTCATTAACGATATTATTAACTTTAGTAGATAAAGCATTTAATTGCTCGTTAACATCACCAGAACCAGAAGTTTGAGCGAGCTTAACAAGAGTAGCTCCTTCACCACCTGCAACAGTGATTAAATAACCGGTAACCGCGTCTTCGCCAACGACAGCGATAAACTGACCAGGATAAGCTAAAACACCTTTAGCATAAGTAAGGGCATTTTCATAAGTATCAAAAACCGCATTCTTATCAAGGGGCAGTGGGTTAGTGCGGTTAATACTTACGCCAACATCCCATAAAGCGCCTTTATTTTTAGCGGCAAAAAATTCTTCGCGAGTCATATATTATATATCCTCCTTACTTAACAGTAATCTTATATGTATTTGCGCCACCGTCAGCAGCTGCATTATTAACATACCAGACATCATAGGCAACAGCAGTAAAGCCATTAGCACCTTCAACCATAACATCAGTTACTTTAGTAACAGTACAAGGAGCACCATTAACATTATTAGCAACAGACACTTCAGTTTTTCTGCCTTTTGGAATGGCAAAGAACATCTGTTGCATTTTGTTTGTACTAAGAGTAGCAGGGAAACTACCATTTTGTGCCTTTAAAGCACGAATCTTAGCAGAATCAAGTGCAGAAACATCAATAGTAGCGCCGCCAGCTTTATAACCATAGAACCAGTTACGATAACCAGTCAAAGTACCCTTAGAAAGAGTCTTGGTACCGGTCTTAATCTGACCAGAAGTATAGTTATTACCTAAATTGGTCACAGGAATTTCACCGTTAGAATAATCAACAGAACCACTAATACTTAAATTAGTAGAATCAGTAACTTTAACAGATGTAAAGGTTCCAGAAGCACCAGTAACTGTTTCACCATTAAAAGTAGCCTTATGACCAGAGAAAGTAACACCTGTTGGATTAGGTCCATAAGTATAAGAACCAGGATTGGTAGAAATACTGTATTGAATAGTTACATCAGTACCTGCCTCATAAGCTCCAATATTAGAAGAGCTCATAGAAGCACTAGGTTGAGTAGTGACAGGATTCTCTTCTTTAGCAAGAATATCAGCAAAAACTTGTTGAACATTCTTACCAGCAGCTGCAATAGTGCCGGAGCCAGAATCGGGAACAGTCTTAACGCCAATATTAGCCGTATAAGTCAAATCTTTATCAAAGTAAACATTATTAGCATTATAGTTGCCATCCATTGCTTTCCAAGTGCCATCATAAACATAAGCGGTATAAGAAGCTTTGTCGCCAGAAATAACACGCTTAATAATGGCAGTGTCACCATCTTTAGGAGACTCAATTGTACCAAGAGCTTGAGCATCAGTTTGATCAGCAACTGGTTCTAAAGAATAGGTAGTATCACGATTGTCGGCAATAACTTTTTCAATATCAGCAACATCTGCCCCAGAATAACCAAGAGCAGACCACTTACTTAAGCCATCGCCAATTTTAATTTTACGAGTATCAGTCTCGACACCCATTTCACCTTTAAGGAGCACAGGATTTTTTTCAGTCCAGGTCGCCGCGAGGTCATTGCGAATTTGGATGCGAGTATTTAAGGTCTTACTAGCCATAAATATATTATCCTCCTATTTTTTTTTATATTAAGCGTTTCCACCATTAATGAGAGTATAATCATCATCTTGACCGTATTGAATAGCGGTAATAACTTGATTTTTACCAACAATATAGGGAACCCACTTATTATTTTCATAAACTGAAATAATCTCACCTTCATAGTCGTATTTAGCAACCCAAATGCGAGCTTCCAGTAAAGAACTAAATGATGTTTTTTTAGTAATATATTTTAATTTACCAACATCATCATAATAATAAGCCTCTGATTGATTTTCATCAGTTGTTAAAATTAGGCTTTCTTTTGGAATAATACCTTGTTTAATGCTGGATTTAATTTTATTTTTATCTGCATAGATAACATTAAACGCCATATTATCCCTCCTTTATTATATTATAATAACCATCTACTAATTTTTGTTTATATCCAGAAGCAATAAATTCTTCGGGTAGAGGTTTATTAAATTTTCCACCTTTAATAATAATTTCGGCATTATTTATACTAGAAAGAATTTTATCGCAAGTAGTTTCAAAAATTCCTCCATTAATAGTTAAAATACCAGCATTAATATCATCATTATTTTTTTTACATTGAATAATTTCATAGCCATCATTAGTATAGAAATAACCATCATTTATAGTTAAACTTTTACCAACGTTATAAAGCATACCATAAAAATTACCACCATTAATTTCACAAATACCAGCATCATCATTTTTAATAGTAGTATAAGTATTAATAAAAGTACCACCATTAATAATTAATTTAGGATATTCCGCAGACTCGCCTAAATGGTATTGAGAAAGATAATCATAATATCCATTTTCAATCATACTAGATAATCCACCAGGAGAAGAAAATATTCCATCATAAATAGACATTTCGCCATGGTTTACTATTACGTAATATCCATTACCTTTTTCATCAATAGAACGCTTATATTCACCATTTATAATAGTTGTATTTCCATTATTTTCAATAGATGCTTTACCATGTTTATTACATTCAACGCATCCTTCTCCCGAAATAATTAGAGAAGCGTTATTATTAATTTTAACTGGATTGTCTTCGTTATTTAAGATGTTGATATTATTTAAATCAATATTAATATTTTTTCCTTCTGGAATGTTAATATTTTTGACTGTTTTCTACAAAATTATTGTATCATTATTAGTGGTATTTTGAATAGCTTCTTCAATAGTGGAATATTTTGTTCCATTAATTTCTACTTCATCAGCAGAAGAAGATTCTTGATCTTCACCTTTTATTTTTATAACTTCAATAGTTCCTTGAGAAGATTTGCTTTTTAATTCTCTCCATTCTTTTCCATCATAAATATAAAAATCTTCACCGACTAAACACATTGTACCTTCTTTAGTATTTGGATCTTCTGGTAAAGATTCTTTCTATCCAATAAAATAAGCAACATCATTTATTCCGTTTTTTATTTCATTTTCTGTAAGGTAAGGAAGATCATTCCAAGTGCGAATACCATCGCCAACTTTCAATCTACCAGTATCTATTTCAAACCCAGGCTCACCAGGGCCTAAGAGTACATTTTTTTCAGCCCAAGAAGCTGCCTTTCCGCGTTTAAAATAAAATTTTGATTTCATATAAACATCAGCCAACTAAACGCACCTCCTTAATCAATACTACCGCCATCCCAAACATATGTATTATCAGGATTAGAAGGTTCGGAGCTTCCGCCACTACTACCATTATTACTATTGGATTTTTGTTCAACCCAAGTATTATTATCTTGATAAATATATAATTTTGATGATTTAGGAATAAAAGCAGTACTGCCAGGGAGCAATGAAATTGTTGGAATTTTTTCAATATCTTCAACAGAATCAACTATGAATTTTTTTAATCCATAATTAACTTTACCATTTTGATGTGTTAAAGTATACATCTTATTGCCTCCTCTTTTATTACATCATTCTAAATAATATAAAAAAATATTCTTTATGAATATAAAAAATTGGCCTACTGAAATTCTCAGTAGGCCAATTAATTTTAATAATTATTATATGCAGTTAATAGAGTATCTAATTGTGCTTTAAAACTTGCGTCTCCTGATGCAAGTCTAGTATTATTGTTTAATGCCGTAGCTATTGCATTAAACCAAATAACTAACCGCAGAGGATTTGTGTCATCAATAGAAGAGATTGATTTACTTAGATAAGTATTTATATATCCTGCGAAAGTATTTGCTTCACTTCTGGAATAATCTTTCCAAGTAAATACAGGCCACCAAACTGCATAATAAGTTATATTAGATGTACCAGTAGAAATTGAAGGTGTTGCTCCTTTTTTATAAGTTGCAGTTTTTGCTGAAGACGATGTAGACCATCCTTTAAAAATATAATTAGACTTTGTTGGAAAATTAGATCCATTTATATTAAAAGAAGAATTGGTATTAACAGTCTATGATCCGGGTCCACCAGAACCTCCATTTGCATTATAAGTTACAATAATTGTATTTCTACGCCAAATTGCGTATAAAGTTTTATATACAGTGCTTGTAGATGACACCTATAGTTGTGTGCCAATATCAGCAGAAGAAGAACTGGTTCCCCAACCTAAAAAAGTATAATTTGCTCTTGTTGGAGTATCTAAAGTAATAGTTCGACTAGAATTGACACTTGAATAACTTACTTGCTATCCATCACTATAACTACCAGATCCTCCATTATAGTGATAGGTTATATAGGTATAATAATAAATTCGCTACCACATAGCATATAATGTATAAGTTGAACCATTATATGCTTGTATAGGACTACTCACATAAGCTGATGAATTGTCTGTTGTCCATCCTAAAAAATTATATCCAGAGCGCGAAGGAGTATCTAAATATATGTTCCAAGGTTGAGTTGTACTTGAAAAAGCATTTTGAGCTCCATTATTATAACTACCAGATCCTCCATTATAATAATAAGTTATATAAGCATAAGATAAATTTTGTCTATAAAAAAATATAACATAACTACAATCTCCTACTATATAAGTAGAATCTTGACTCCATGTAGTGCCATTATTAGTATAATAATTTAAACATTCCTATTCTGAATTACCAGGGCAATATCCTAAATAAGTATAACTACTACCATAAGAGGGAGCGGTCATACCAAAACTACCTTGCGTCCAACCGTTTATATAATTTCCAGTTGTAACATCATAACAAGCGTACATTGGATCAGTTCCGCCCGATCCACCGCCTCCTCCTCCTCCTCCCGATGATGAAGCATAAAAAGAACCAGTGCAAGGAGTATAAGCACCTAATTCATATAAATCACCATCTAATACTATTAATTCATAATCATTATAACTATCAAAGTTAACATGATCATAATTTGGAATCTCTTCATTAAAACGTATTCTGTTTGAACCGCTTCCAACATAAATATAACCAGAGTCTATACCATTTATTTTAATACGAATATAAAGTTCTATTGATGTAATGACAGGAGGATCTACTGATCCAGAGCAATATATTGTACCATTTTCACAGTCCAAACTAGCATTAAAATATGACATTTAATTTCCTCCTTTTTTATCTTAAAAATTTCTAAAAGCATTTTAAATTGCGGTTTTCGGTCCTTGCGCTTGATGCCGGTCAAGCCACATTAACTGCTCTTATTTAAGCAAACAAAAATGCTCTTAAATTTTGTCATCATGTTCTTTTACTCCGCAAACGCTAACCCGCAGGTTGCCTTACGCTTCCTTCCACCATCAAAGAACAATCAAACTCCATTTAAGAGCATTTCCTCGGTTTGTTTTCAGTATTCAATTTGGTTAGATTTAAATAGGAAATCTTACTTATTCCGCACCGATCAACATTAAAATTAACAATAGTGCCAAATCACCTTTAATATAAATATTCCTTACCTATTCTTAATCACTCTTTCGTTGTGGTTAACGTCTTTTCTTCAGCCTGTTAGGAAAAGAAACCTATCGTTTTAAATAAACAACGCCGTCGCCATCTACGACCTTGCCACTTACTCAGGTACGATAAGCAGTTTTTGCGATTACTATAAAGTATACTGCCAAATACTTTGGTCGGAGATGAGGGAATCGAACCCACTCGAGCGACTAAGCGCACCGGTTTTACAGACCGGGGTGTCTACCTTATCACGTTAATCTCCGAAATATATTTCTTATAATCTTTAATAAAACGCCAATAATCTTCTCGATTATAAGGAATGTTATTATATTTATTAAAATCATGCGCGAAAGCACAATAAATTAGAAAATCTAAATATTTAGATTTTAATTGGACATGCCACTCATAAGAACCATCAAGTCTAGCTCCATAAGCACGATGAAATAAAGTATATTCTCCAAACCGCACTTTATCCGCAAGTATAATTTTAAAATTATCTCGATTATTATGAATATTTAAAACATCATAACCAAGGCCATTTTTGGTAAACTTATGAGAACCACCAAAAATTTCTTCGCAATAATTTAAATAAATATCAAACATTTTTATTTTGAGGGTTTTAATTAGGTTAACCCACAACCTCCGATAGTGTGTCTACTGGACCAAGGAAATACCCGATCGCCGCATTTCGCTCTTTAAAAGATGGACGCTTCTAATCCTACTTCCTATCGTATAAAAGGACTTATCAATGACTTTTATACATATTGCCTTTATTACCTTTATAAACAAATTAGCATTACCCAGTGCTACCACGAGGAGGTTTTGTTTTTAGCACCGCGGAGGGGGTGGGTGTCGATCCCACTTATCTGGTTTTAGAGACCAGCGCATTTGCCGCTATGCTACCCCTCAATAAACTCCTTAATTCAACTTACGGAGTTTTCGCTTCATCTTATTAATGAGGCGCTGATTCATAACTTCACTATGGGAATACAACTTCGCAATGCGATTTTCATAATGCTCTTTAGTGCGACAAATCATAATTTTTCTCCTTAAATTGAATTTATGGTCCAGAGCGGATTATCTGCGTTATTTAGACCCAATTTTTTATTCATTATATATTCTTTCAGAGTAGCAAATTCTTAATTAAATATATAACTTAGCAGAACTCTGGTGGCACGGCCGGCTGGACTCGAACCAGCAGATGCAGGAGTCAGGGCTCAAAAGTTGGACTTGCACCAACATTCTCGGTTTTATAGAACCGGAAGCCTACTAACAGAACTTATATAATACTACTTAACCCCGTCATATTATATAACTCATTTAACTGATTTTGAGAAAGTCCTGTGCCTTACCATTTTGGCGACGGCCGTATAAAACAAGACACCAAAGAATTTCAATCAATTCATTTCATCTATTTGTCGATTAATTCTCTCTTACCCCAAACAGACTACACCTTCAATAGGCAATCAAAAATTATTGGTAAAACAATATCTCTGTATCTTCTGTTATAGAAAATTCGCAGTTTGTGGTGTCTTTGATATATTTAAGACGCGAACGCTGTGCTCAACCATTACACTAATTACAGCTGATTATTGGAATCGAACCAATCCTGCGTTCGGTGGTACGGGATGAGGGACTCGAACCCACGACCTCCTGAATGTAAGTCAGATGCGCTACCAGCTGCGCTAATCCCGTATAAGCAACTCAATTAATGAAAGTTGCTACAAAATCCTTTTCGAGCATATACATGGGAGCAGAAGCAAAACCGCCATCATCAATCTTACAATACAGAATAATATCTTCCGCATTGGGATTGGAAGCACGAGTAATTGCTTTTACAAGCTCCTTATTATCAATGGAATTATAATAACAACCAAAATCAACAGAAATCTTTTTCATTTTTTTCAATTCCTTTCTTAACTTTCTATATATATTATATTATATTTTTTATAAAAAATCAAAAAAGTTATTTCAAACTAGACACATTAGAAACATAATTTTAAGTTATGTGCGTTAACCAATTTCGCCAAAACCCCAATTGGAGTTTACAGGATTTGAACCTGTATACCTTTCTAATGAAAGAATTGCTGTATGTGTCTTATGGTCCGAGTGAGACGACTTGAACGTCCGGCCTCTTGAACCCAAATCAAGCGTTCTTCCAACTGAACTACACCCGGATATAAACAAGACCAGACCTTGTTAAAGGAGTCGGATTTTAAGTCAGATGTTTTAATTGCAGTTACTTCTGGTCTTATGGTTGTCTGGGAGGGACTCGAACCCTCGACCCCCGCGTTATCAGCACGGTGCTCTAACCAACTGAGCTACCAAACATTATTTATTTTGAGAAAGAAGTAAAAGAACTCTTTCATCTTGATAATCCGGAAGACCAATTTCATAGAAAATTTCTGCAATATAATAATCAGTTCTTCCATCTCTTTTGGATAAATAATTACAAAGAATTTCAGCATTTTCTTTGAATTTGAAATCTACGGGAAAATATAAAGGGCTATTTTGAACCGCAACACGATAACAAAGCATAATATTTCTCCTTATTAGAACAAGACACCATTGATTTACGGCGTTCTACCATTGAACTAATCCCCTATATAATGGCAGGGGATGAAAGGAATCGAACCTACACTTCCGGCTTGGCATGCAATCAAAATTGCTGTTAATGTCTTTAACTTATATATTTATTATATAATATTTTTTTTAAAATGTCAAAAAGTTTTATTAAGTAGTTAAAAACGCATTATAACCTTTTGATTTTAAATCATTAATTACTTTTATAGCATTTGCTTTGACAGAAAAAGCACCAACTTGAACTTTATAATACTTACCAATTTTACGAATATAAGCATTTTTATAACCTGCTCCAATAGTATCAGGTAATGCTTTAATTTTCAATAAGAAAGCGTCAGCGTTGGATTTAGATCCAAAAGCACCAAGTTGAACGCGATAAATAATTTGCGGTTTAAGATAAATAGCCATTACATTATCGACTGCGCGATCGCCCCAATCCTTAGTGATACAAGTTCCATTATGAAGAACTTTTGTGCTACCACCGCCATCAAGGTTAATTGCATAATCAACTTTTAATGCTAAAAGTAAATTCTACATTTCTGTAAATGCCATACCTGGCTTTTCAATAGCAATTAAATAAATATTAAATTTATTATATGCTAATACTGTTCTACGAGCTTTATAATTTAACTCTTTAGCATAAGTAATTTGAGCTTTTTTACCAGCTTTAATCAATACTGGATAACCGCTAACAAAATCTTCAAACTTTTCTGTTCCAATTATACCGTATTTCAATTCACCATTAATAATACCAAAACCTTCTTTATAAGAAGAAGTGGAATTAATGATTACGCCATCGTCCATATAATTAAAACAAGTGCCACCATTATCCATGCTAAAAAAACCACCATTAGTTAAAATAGTAGGTTTAACCGCGCAACTATCATAGTATTGCTTTAAAGTCTAACGCGGTTGAGCGCATAACGCCATATCCAACTTGCTAATTTCTTCTTTTGGAATTTCAATAATTTTTATATATGAATAATTACTTGGAGAATATATCTTCATCAAATCACCTTCCTTAATATTTTTAAGGTTTCAATGACTTTTATTAATGAAATATACCCTTGGCATCCCCGGAGCGATTCGAACGCCCGACACAAGGATTAGAAATCCTTTGTTCTATCCAACTGAACTACGGGGACAAATTCGCTACAAGACTCTTCATTCTTCTTAATCCCACATTAAGCGCTTATTGTAAGCAAAAAAGTTGCTGTATGAGTCTTTATTTAGTTAAGAAAGGAAATACCATGACACTGGTAGGGCGAGGGAGACTCGAACTCACCATTGAGCGATTTGGCCTGTGAATTAGGCCTTGAACCTAAATCTTCGTAGTACTACCGTTATTTTACCATTTAAACTACTCACAGATAAGTCGCCTAGTCTAGCCTTTGACTTACCACCCCAGATCGGCGAGTCAAGAAACCCGCGATTTCAACCAATAAACTGACATTCGTTCATTAGGCTGATTTGTCATTTCACCTTTTGGCCCTAAGATTTCAGGATAAGGCCAGATATATTCATTAGCAGTCTTTTCATCAGGAAATTCAACTTCTGCATAGCAAAATTTCCCATCAACTTCACTAATTTCAATCAAACGATTAGGATTGTAAATATCTTCAACCATGTAATAATCCTTAATAATAGGATTATAACCTTCATGTCGAGTTTTCTTAATCATTTCATAGAAATCTGAGGAAATTGGCGTTTCAATTTCTTCACGAGAAAGACCATCACCATATTTATAAGTCATCTTATAATCAACTTGATTGGTTTTAAGATTAATAGCTTTCCGCGCTCGAATTTCTTCAAGCACTTTACCATCATTATCAAAGTCAATCATAAGATAGATTTGCTCAATTTTCTTATGACGAACACTTTTTTCCTTCATCCAAGAAGGAATATTTTTAATATCAAACTTACGTTCGATTTCCATTTTTATACTCCTTTAACTCTTGGAAATAAGTAAGAATCTACTCATTTTTATCAATAATCTCTGGACTATAATTATAATACTTCATAGAAGCAATCTAATCTTTCCATTCAGCGATTAACTAATCTATGGTATAATTCATAATTTCACCTAGTCTAGTATGTATACCAATTCCATCACAAAAGCATTTTCTTATTTTTTATATATTTATTATATAATATTTTTTTTATAAAGTCAAAAGGGGCCGATGTAAAGTATATTCACTTTACATCGGCCGTCGCGTTAATAAAGATACTGTTCAATAGTATTTGCGACCTTAGTTAAAACAACAGACTTAATCACGCGCTCATTTTTAGCCTTTTCGATAGCTTCCTTACGCTTTTCCTCATTGCTGATCGTCCAAAAGTCGTCAGGATCAATGTAAATTTCAACCTTTTTCGGATCGGCCGTAATCATACCCTTTTCAATCTTAATTGATTCAGGAGTCAAGGCATAACGAATAGTCTTACTATCCGAGGTATAACCATCATACCATCTTTGATGATTGGCATTAGGATTGCTAAACAAATTAACTGAAACACCATAGGTATTATACACATCACCATTTACCGTAGTAATAGTGATATTGAAACGAACATTGGAAGTTTGAGAAATATTAAGGTCTTCAAGAGTTTCTGCCACACCATAACCCTGATTAAGTTCAAAAGCAATCGCGCGAAGATAATCATAAGTCATATTGGTAGTACGAGAAAAATTCACAATATCCTTAATACCACTCGCATATTTAGGCTTAACCTTATCAGTAAGATATTCTACAATCTCTTCCTCTGTTGGATAAGTGATCTTAAAATGATAATGAAAACGACCAGGCCGATTCAATAGATAAGTGCTAAGTCGATCAACTTCATTACAAGTAATAACGAAAAGCTTCTTACCATTATCAAGACCATCAAAAAGAGAAAGCATTTCCTCCTGCGGAGAGGGGCCCGCATGATCGTCAGGGCTATTAGAGAAATTCTTTTCAAACTCATCAAAAATGATTACAACTTCCTGTTCAATACTGGAAATAAAATCCGCAATACCAGGCATATAAGTATTAGCCAAGAGAACAGGATAACCATCTTCAATAGCATGATGAGAAAGAATACGAGCAAACAATGACTTACCAATACCCTTCTGCCCACTTAAAATAACACCAAGATTACGGTCTGAATGCTTAAAAGAATTAAGCACTTTATTGACTTTAACTTCGTGATTACCATAAATCTTTTCCTCATTGACCGCAAGGTCTGGACGAGAAGAAAGATAAAAACCTGCCATTTTATTAAAACAGATTTCAAAAGACATAAGCGGAAGTCGCTTATAAGTCTTAACGTCCTCGCCATAAATCTGATAGCGAGAACCAGCATTTACAATATTCATACTTAATCCTCTTAATTTAAAATTTAATGGCGGAGCCACCGCGAGTCGAACGCGGACTACCTATAAAGGTAGGAAAGCTTAGCAGGCTTTTGTGATACCATTACACCATAGCTCCATTATTTATACCTATATATGATTAGTTTATGCTTAATACTATATCCACAATAACTATGCCAAGTGCGATAATTACTAAAAATATAATACTTTCTATCAGGTTTAATATTACCAAATAAATTTAAAACTCTCAATCCCTGTTTATAATGAGAAGTTTTATTATTTACTTGATAATTAGCCCAATCAAGAATTTCTTGACCGCTAAAACAAGGATTTTTATAACTTAAAATATTTTTCATATTCTACCTCCTCTGCTTTTCTGGACTTGGAACCAGCCTATGGTAGCATTAGGTAGGCGACCGCGCTTATCGTTCGCTAGGACAAAATTCACGCTCATCGCCGAAAATCAAATCATCAACATCTTTAAACATATCAGATAATCCTCCTTTTTTATTTAATTTTATGAAACAAAATAGAGAGTAGAAAAACAATTCATTTCTATGGAAGTGAGAGAAAACAACAATCTATATATCAAACGAAAGGGGAAATCAAACAGAAAGATAAGTAAGAAAATGAACTAGATGTAAAAGACTCTCTCTATTGTATAGTCTTTTGTTTCTATATATCTAAATATATAGAAGAGTAGCCTTTCTAACAGGCATTCCAACAGCCTCGAGCAGCAAAGAGGTTCCTCATTTGTTGGTCTTTTGGTGGGCGGAGACAGAATCGAACTGCCGACGCTAGGATCTTCAATCCTACGCTCTACCAGCTGAGCTATCCACCCATAATATTTATATTGCTACGATTCCCGATTCTCCACGTAGTCATTCTTCCTTTAAAATTGACTAAAAGAATGTGATATTTTATTTATCGTACTACATCAACAATATAAATAGAACAAGACGCTATAAACAATCCTAAGCATATGTATTTCGTACATTGATGTTTTAAAGTTTGCTGTTAGCGCCTTAATTATTCAAAAAGAAAGGAAAGATAAATTATGCGTTTGCGGGTTCCACGTTCTTCGGTCTGCGGAACTTTACATAACGCTCACCATCATATCGGGACATCCAAATGATTGTGCTATCCTTAAAATGGAAATCATAAGTAAAATCCTTATCCTGTTCATCAACCTGATGGCAAAAGCCCTTACCGTACTTCTTAGAATAAACCTTGTCGCCGGGCTTAAACTTAAACTTCATTTAGATATCTCCTTTTGGATTATTTTAATTTACAAGACACAAATGAAATATTTGTTGGACTTGAACCAACTACAGTTTGTTTAACAGACAAATGCTCTACCAAATGAGCTAAAATATTTTCAATAGAAAATGATTGCTGTGTGTGTCTTATGGTTGCGGAAATGGGAGTCGAACCCAATATCGCGCAGGTTATGAGCCTGGCATGATAAATCCGTTTCACTCTTCCGCAATGGTCGGTCAAATTAGAATCGAACTAATATTCCTTGTCTTATGAGAACAATGCTCTACCAATTAAGCTATTGACCGAAAATGGGATAGATATAATATTCGCGACCATTATATCTATTGGACTTTCTAACCCATCGTCCCAAAATTCTTAATAGACCTCATCAAATGGCCAACTTTTGTAGAGGCTTTTGTGCGACCGCCTGCGCACTAACATAGACATAAGAATGATGCCAACGTATGGCGACCCCGACGGGTGCCGACCCCGCTATCTCCAGCGTGACAGGCTGGCGGCTCTGCTGACTGCCCCCAGGGCCATATGGTACTCCTGGTGGGATTCGAACCCAACGACTCTAGCGTGAAAGGCTAGTGACTTAAGCCCACTTGTCGACAGGAGCATATTATTTATTTTATTCTACATTAGTAAAAACAGGATATACCACGTGAAGGTTGTAGAATTTATATCCCTGACCTCAGCCAGATTCGAACTGACATCTCAACCTTGAGAGGGTTGCCACCTAAGCCAATTAGTAGATGAGGCCATATTTAAGCACATCTATCATAATCTTGATTTTTGTGCTTTTGTTTTCGCTTAAATGAGCCTTTGCCTTTCTTCGCAGGAACTTTAAATCCTCTGCGCCGAAACAATTGAAGATACTCATTAAGCTCTTCCTTGTTCTTTTTCATATAACTTTTATTCACGGTATTCATCCTCATCTTCATAAAGGGAAAGATCCTGATAAGCAGCATATTCATCACTCTGAATCTCACAAGCATAGCTTTCATAGTAATCATTATACATAATTTAAATCTTCCTTTCTTAACTTTCTATAAATATTATAACTTATTTTTTATAAAATGTCAAAAGATTAAAAGACCAACCAAGAAGCGATATTTGTTAACGATGGTCGCCACTCCACCGCCGTCAATACTCACAAATGCTTATCATTTTCACATTAACCTACTAATTAAAGGAGGTGACTGGTGCTTCGAGAGAGACTTGAACTCTCACCATCCATTCGGATAATCGGGTTTGAGCCGATCGCGTCTGCCAATTCCGCCATCAAAGCATAACTAAGAGGATTTTTAAGAAGAATCCTCAAAACTTCTTTCTAATCTAAC
>UMLR01058071.1_pt1 | contig 23770 bp, 28 predicted proteins | sample 1966741 | NCBI WGS metagenome assembly UMLR01 (sample SAMEA4836207, study PRJEB28245) | human gut metagenome | biome: gut microbiome; material: fecal sample | place: Denmark | collected 2008 | reverse complement strand
AACACCGCCTATTTTATAAATTTTGTTTGCCCCTGACAAATGCGCTGCGACAATCGTTTCAGGCTTGATTTTTGGCGAAAAGGCTAAAATCCTCTGAACTTTTGCAACTTTTGCAGGGATTATTGTCATTATTGCACTTGATGGAAGCGGATAATTCCCTCCAGGAATGTAGCATCCAACCGACTCAAGCGGGATGATCCTATGACCGAGTTTGCAGCCATATATTTTTGTATCAAGTTTTTTCAAGCTGTTCAGTTGTCTTTTTGCAAATGTTCTGACGTTTTTCACAGCCTTTTTCATTGCTTTGATTTTGTCTTCACTTACAACATTATATGCTTGTTCAATTTCTTTTTCAGAAACTTCAAAATTGTCAAAAAAGCAATTGTCAAAAAGCTTGCAATATTTGTTAATTGCGCTGTCACCGTTTTGTTTGACGTCTTTTATAATATTCTTAACGTTTTCTTCAACATCATAATCAAGCGTTTCAAAAAAAGAGTCGTTTAATTCGTTATAGTTTATTATATTCATAATTTTACACAACCGAAATGTTTAACCTTGTTTCATTGTCGATACGTTGTTTCAAAGCACCTGTCGGCAAGTAATAAGGAGTTACAGTCAAGATTTTTGCAGCGATATCGGGATAATAATAAATAAACTTTAATTCGCTGTCAGTCAAAGGCCTTTGTGTGTGTACGTTTGCATACCGACAAAGTTCCAAAATGTTTCTGGCTTCATCTTCGTCGTGAAATTCAAGTTCAAGGTTTTCATAAACATTTCGAAACCCTTTGATGCCACCATATTCACCAACAGTAATCATTCTTCCTGTTTCAATAATTTCAGGTTCACCACGGCCAAGTTCTTCAAAATCATACAATTCGTAATTGCGGCGGTCTTTCAAAGCACCATCCGCATGGATTCCGGATTCGTGTGCAAAAGCATTGTCACCCACTGCAACTTGGTTTATAGGCAAATCAAGATGAAAAGCATAGGCAGTGTATTTCGCAAGTTTCCAAGCTTTTGACAAGTCAATTTGAGGGTCAATTTTATACTTATCCTTAAACCCTGACGATTTCATGACAGAAAGCAAGCAAGAAACCAAATCAGCGTTTCCAGCGCGTTCGCCCATGCCATTTATAGCTGTATTTATATATGCATCAACACCGGCGTCAATTGCAGCTTTTGCCCCCATTACCGAGCACCCTACAGCCATGCCCAAATCGTTGTGAAAATGAAGCTCTATATCCATTTTTGTTTCTTTTGCAAGAGTGTAAATTCTGTCATAAGCAGTGAAAGGATCGTCAAAACCTAAAGTGTCGCAATATCTGAATCTTTTTGCGCCTGCTGCTTTGCATTCGTTTGCATATTTTATCAAATAGTTTAAATCGCTTCTTGAGGCATCTTCTGCATTGACACCAATCATTCTTGCATTGCAACGTTTCGCTTCTTTCACGGCCTCAACTGTCATTTTCAAAATGTCATCCAATGTTTTTTTGCCTTGATATTTGCCGTTTGTCATTTGTTCAGATGTAGATTGCGACAAGTTACAATATTGAAGACGCGGAACATTTTCAAATGAATGGTTCACATCCTCTGCCATTGCTCTCATCCAACCTGACAATTTTGTTTTGGTTATTACATTACGGTAAACAAGATCCATATTTGCATTTAAATAATTTATTTCATGCTCGGTTGTTGGAAAGCCAAACTCTGATTGTGTTATTCCCATGTCATTTAACATTAAATTTATTATGGTTTTTTGCAACTTTGCCAAGCCTAATCGGGATGTTTGCACACCATCTCGATTTGTAACGTCAATAAAATAAATTATGTTTTCGCCCATTTTGTGATAAACCTCAAATTTCTACTTGACTCATTATACTACATTATTTTATTATTGATAATAGTATTTTACGTTTTTATTAATTTTTGTAAATAATTGAGGTTTTTATGAGCCGTTTTTTTATGGAAAAAGAAATATTTGAAACGGGCTTTGTTTTTGAAAAAATAGTTTCAAAATATATTGTTGAAAATAACATTGACTTTGGGTTTGAAATTGCGAACAATATAAAAAAACTCATCTTTATTGCTTCAGGTTCTTCTTTCAACGGCTGTCAAATTGCCGGAAAATATTTAAAAGACAACTTAAATCTTGATAATCAATGCTATTTTTCAAGTGAGTTTTTGCTTTCAAAACCAACTATAACAGAAGATGAAAATGTTTTGTACGTTTTTGCGTCACAATCCGGAGAAACAACTGACACATTAAACGCTTTAAAATATGTTAATCAATATACCTCCAAAACATTTGCTTTTGTCAATAATGACAATTCTTCTATTTACAATTTGGCAAAATATAACATCAATACACTTGCAGGCGCTGAAAAAAGCATCGCTTCTACAAAAGCACTTTGCGCACAAATTTTTTGCCTTATTCTTTTCGGTCATAAGTTGAAAAATGAATTCATTCCAAAATTGTTTGAAATTCCAAATACAATAAAGATATTTTTAGCCAATTACCAAGAAGAAAAAAGCAATATTAAATCTGAAATAGAAAAATTGTCGTCAATTTTAAAAGATACCTCATCTTTTGTTTTTCTAGGGTCGCAAAATGATTTGAATATTTCAAATGAAGCTTCGTTAAAACTGTCTGAAACAAGTTATATAAACGCAATTGCTTTTCCGTTTGGAGAGTTTTTGCATGGACATTTTGCTATTTTAAATAAAAAAGTTCCTGTTTTGGCTATAACTTCACAATTTTTTAAAGATTTTGAGCTTGAATGTCTAAACAGAATAAAAAAAAGTTATCCAAACGCATTGATTATCAATATAGCCAATCAAAACAATGTTTATGACATGGCTGACTACAAATTGATTTATTATGATTGTGATAATGAAATTTGTAAAATTTTCATAAAGTTAATAATTATACAGTTGTTTGCACTTAAAATTTCAACAGATTTGAAGCATGACGTTGATAATCCAAACGGCTTGACAAAAATTGTTAAGTGAAAAAATGATTTAAATTTTTAAGAATCTTTTTAGTATACTATAGACTTAAATGCCCCCTTTTTTATATAAAGTATAATTTTTATTTTTTATTCATTCTTAAAAAGTTCATAATATTTAAAAAAATACTTATTTGCTGTTTTTGAATTGTCGCGATAAAATCTTAAAACAATCGGAGTATCTTTTTTTATTTCAAGTTTATTACCTTCTTTGACATAAGATAGAAAAGAAGCGTCATATGCGCTTTTTACACCAGAAACAACGCGTGAATTTTCATCATTTGGCTTGGCAAAACCTTTTATAAATCCAACAGCTTCACTAATATATGGTATTTTCAAACCTGCCAATGCAAGGCTTACATCACTCACTATTTCAGCCTTGTTTATGTCACCTTGGTATTGTTCACTTCTTGCAAATATTTTTTCACCGACCAAACTTTTATATTTTTTTTCACTTGGGATTGTATAATATTCAGGCTTAAACACAATATAAGCATTTCTTTTTCCACGTTTTTGCTGTTTTATATCCATAATTATTCCACGTATCATAGAACCTTTTTCAACAAACATTCCGGAATCAAACAAATATTCACTTGCTACTTTTACATCAAGTTGTTTATAAAGGTCACTTGTTTTTATGTCTGCATTTGGAAAAACAATTATTTTTTCTTCCATAAATGCATAACATTTTGGTGATAAGGAAATAAAAAGGCAAAATATAAACACTATTAAATATTTTTTCATAAAAAGCTTACACCCTATAATATTATGCTAATGAATTATACCATGTTTTATTTAATTGTGATAATATCAGAATGTTGATTAGATAAGTGTTTGATTTTTTAGAAGAGGCAAAATAACATGGCAAACTTTATTATTGTTATAGATAAAATTGAGTTAAAATATTTTGAATTTAATGATTTAGTTACAAATTTTTGGATAATACAGGAATTGCTAAAACGCAATCATAATGTTTATATTACAACTATTGACAAGCTAATGATTAAAGATAGCAAGCCTTTTGCACTTTCATATAAAACCAAAATCAAAGACACTCAAATTAGAAAGAATGATCTTGTTTATGAAAAAGAAATATTAAACATTGATTTGAACCAAGACATTGATTGTATTTTCTATCGTCCCGACCCACCTTTTGATGTAAATTATCTAATGGCAACTTACATTTTTGACTTTGTCAATAGAAATAACGTCAAATTTATTAACGATCCTCGTGCAATCCGTGAATTTAATGAAAAAATGCACGTTAATTATTTTCCAACATGCATGCCCATAAACATTGTTACAGCCTCAAAAAATGAAATATTAAAGTTTGTTGAAGAACATAAAAAATGTATAATTAAACCACTAAACAACTGTTTTGGACAGGGAGTTTATTGTTTGAAACAAAATGACATCAATATTAATTCAATAATTAACAATGTGACAAATAATGAAACAACACTTTGTATGGTTCAAAAATATATTGAAAGCTCTTTGTTGGGAGATAAGCGTGTTTTGACTCTTGGCAATATGGTTTTGGAATATGCAGTAAACAAAGTGCCAAATAATAACGATTTTAAATTTTCAACACACAATGATGAACATATAAAACCGGTAAAGCTAACAAAAGAAGAATATGAAATTGCCTCATCCGTTGCAAAAGAACTTAACAATAAGGGGCTTGTTATGGCAGGACTTGATATGATTGATGGAAAAATAATTGAAATTAATATTACAAGTCCTTGCTATTTTATACGTGAAATAAATAATCTTTATAATGTAAAACTTAATACCATTATGGGGGATTATTTTGAAAGTATTCTTTTGGATAAGAATGTATTAATAAATAACTAAAAAAACATTTTCAGACTTTAATGAAATAAAATATTTTACATTTTTATATTTATATTATTTTAATTTTGAATAAGTTTCATCATCGACTTCTTCCAACCATTCAGTTGTTGCACCTTCTGATGGGACAGCAATTGCAATGTGAGAGAACCAACTATCTTTAGAAGCCCCATGCCAATGTTTAACTTCCGGAGGAATATTAATAACATCGCCGACTTTAAGTTCTTGTGCTGCCTTGCCCCATTGTTGGTAATAGCCTCGACCTTCTGTCACTATCAAAATTTGACCGCCTTTGTGGTGAATGTGCCAGTTATTTCTACATTTAGGCTCAAAAGTTACATTTGCACAAGAAATGCCGTCTGTTGTTAGAGGGTTTATGTAACTTTGTCCTATAAAGTATTTTTCATAGGCTTTATTTTCAGTTCCCAAACCGAATTGGCCACCTTTAGATGTGCTGTGTGCAATTTTTAAAATTTCTTCAATTTGAGAATCTTGTAAATTTGTGTTTTTTCCCATCTGAATATGAGCGTTTAATTGTGGTTCAACGCCTTTGACAGATGCAAGCATTGCAATTGTTGCAACTTCTCTTTCCTGATAAGTTAGTACACCACGAGAAAAAATGTCAGCAAATAAATGTTCTTTTAAATATTCATCAATTGTGGGAACAAAATCAAAAATGCCACCTTTAACATGATTTCCTGTTAATTCAACTTGGACTTTATCTCCATAAGCAAATTTATCTGTGTTTTTAGGCAATTTTTTTCCTTGTGTACCTACTTTGTCACCTTTTCTTGTCTCAACTACTTTTTTTAACGTTCCAAGAGCATTCAAACTTCTTGGAAATCCGCAATAAGCATAACTTTGGATTAGTATTTCTTTAATCTCGTTAATAGTCAATCCTTTGTCAAGAGCTTTATTTAAAGAGTTTTCAAGATTGTTTAAATCTCCTCTTGCTGTATATGAAGAAATTTCTACAATATTTTCTTGCTTAACGCTCAAGTGATTATTTGTCATACCTTTATCTCCTATATTTATTATAAAAAAAATGGATATAATTGCTAATAAATTTTTTTCATGTTCATTTCTCTAATATTTTACTATATTATTATTTGATTATAATGCAAATTGTTTTATGTAGATTAGTTTCGCCACAACCAGCGTTTTATATAACCCGTTATATAAAAATTATGGTAAAACTAGGTGTGGTTTTGAGTTTCAATCACTAATTCAAACTGTAAAATCATATACATCAATTCGACCATCCTTCTTTCAAAAAAGTTTACTTTTTGAGGTTTCTCAAATCATTGACATTATAATAAATTTGTAACAAAATAGCCTTTTTTTTTAATTTTGTTACAATAAAATTATGATAAATATATTAATAGTAACTGATGATGAAAAAAAGAATAACATTCTTTCCAAAACTATTTTGAAAATGGGATATAATGTCACTTGCTTTGTAAACGAAAATGAAATATTAAAATTGGTATCACTTAATCCGCCAAATGTGATTGTTGTTGATTGTGAAACAAAAAATATTGATATATCCTTGTTTTTAAAAAAAATAAAAGTTCAATTTAAAGGCGACAATTTGTTAATAACAACAATTGTGCCAAAAGATTTTAAAAATTATGAAAAAATTAAATTGTCGGATTTTGTTATAAACGATTTTAAAGATGAAAATTTATTTAAACAAATTATAAACTCTTGTCTTAAGCTTAAAAGCACTTTGGATACTTTGTCAAAAAACAATCAAGAGCTTGCATTGAATTTGTACCAACTTGATGTAATGTACAACACTTCTTCAAAATTGGCAGGCACTTTGGACAAGACAAAATTGATAGATATTATGCTTGAAGGATTAGAAAAAAGTTTAAGTTTTCAACTTTCCTACACTCTAATTTATAATGCACAGGATGATTTAACGTTGATTATAAATTCTCTTCATCCTTTATCCAAACGTTTTGAACAAGCTATAAAGCTAAGAGCATTATTGAGTTATAATAATCTTTTTGACAAAAAAGAAGCACTTTGCGAGCTTGATTCATACAATATTAAAACAATTAAGAATGTCAAGCACCCATTTAATGAATACGATTTGAATATATTTAACAATGACAGCCTTTTTGCTCCAATTGCAACAGAGGAAAAATTTTTTGGATTGATTGAAGTTTTTCGGGAAGAAGAATTTTCGCAAGAAGATGTAACTTGCTTTCAAACTATTGCCAAACAGGTTTCATTGCCGCTTGAAAGTGCTATATTGTATGAAGAAATTAAAAATGCAAACATAAGACTTGAGCAGCTTGAAAGATTGAAATCTGATTTCATTTCAATCGTATCGCACGAATTGAGAACTCCTCTTACTGCCATAAAAAATTCACTTGATATCGTAATAAATGGAAAAACCGGCGAACTTTCCCCTGCAGGACACAAATTTATGGATATGGCAAAGAGAAATGTTGAAAGACTATCAGGGATTATAAACGATCTTCTTGATTTATCCAAAGTTGAAGCAGGAAAAATGGAGTTTAGATTCAAAAAAGAAAATATTAACCCGACCATTGATTTTGTTAAAAATACTTTTGAAAATTTAGCAAAAGAAAAAAATATAAAGATTTTATCAAATCTGTCAAACGATGATGTCAAATTATATGTTGATTCTTCTCGTATCGAGCAAATACTTGGTAATTTGATATCAAATGCAATTAAATTTACGCCACAAAATGGTGAAATTGAAATTCAAACACAAGTTATTGAGGGTGAAAATATTAATGAAAATCTTCTTTACGACCAGGATATCAAATTTTTAAATAGAACCGGCAAATATTTCAAAATATCGGTTAAAGACAATGGCATTGGAATTGAAAAAGAAAATATTAATAAAGTGTTTGACAAATTCCGCCAAATTGAGAATTCCCTGAACCGAAAAACAGGTGGAACCGGCTTGGGGCTACCCATTGCAAAACAACTTGTTAATGCTCATAATGGCTTTATATGGGTTGAAAGTAAAGTTAAAGAATATACTAAATTTTCGTTTTGTTTGCCTATTTTGAATGACAGAGAAGTTTTTTTTGTGAACTTAAGACGTCGCTTTGATAATGTTGTTCAAAATAAACAATCCCTTGGAATTGTTTCAATTTCAGAACCGTTAGATTTGGAAAAATCCTTAATAAAAGATATAAAAGACAAAAATTTAATGCTTATAAGACAAAAGACTCAAGAAGAAAACGATTTTTATTTTGAAGATGGCAATATGAGGTACTATTACACTTTGATAAACAATGCCGATAAGTTTGCTTTGGATTTTATTTTCAAAAAAATTGAAACTCATATAAAAAATACTCAATTGAATGATTTTTGTGATAAAATAATATTTTCAAGTGTATTATATCCAAATGAGTGCGATAATATTAATGATTTATTAAATAAAATCATGGACAAAAATGTTGGAAAAATCAAAATTAAAGGTAAAAAATAATGGAAAATGAAACAAAAAAGAAAATATTAATTGTTGATGATGAAATAGATATAGTTGAAACATTGAAATTTATACTTGAAGATGCCGGATATCAGTGCTATTGTGCATTTGATGGTGAAGAAGGGTTGAATTTGGCACGTGAAATAATGCCGGATTTAATGATACTTGATGTTATGATGCCAAAAATAAACGGGTATAAAATAAGCCGGCTTTTAAAATATGATAATAAATACAAAAACATTCCTATAATGATGGTAACAGCGCGTTCGCAGGATGAAGACAAGTTGATTGGTGAAGAAACCGGTGTCAATGAGTATATTACCAAGCCTTTTGAAATTGATTATGTTGTTAAAAAAGTTAACGAGTATTTAAAGGCTATAAATTAATATGGATGCTTCATTAAACAAAACATTTGAAAAATTGAAATATGACCTTGTGAGAGAAAATTTGATTTCTTATGAAGATCTTGAAAATGCTCAAGCAATTGCACAAGCCCAAAATATAAATTTGGGGCAGGCACTTATTAATTGCAATTTGATTGATGAAAACAAGTTACTTAAATTTATTGAGTCAAAATTGCACATTCCTTATGTCAACCTGGATGATTATGACTTGGATATAAAGTGTTTGGATTATATAAGTTTTAACGATGTATTAAAATACAAAGTTATTCCTCTGTTTAAAATAGAAAATTGTTTGACAGTTGCAATGAGTGATCCTCTAAACCTTTTCATTGTTGATAAATTTATCGAAAAAACAGGGCTAAATGTTGAGCCGGTCTTGTCTGCAGAAACTTCGATTATGAAAAAAATTGAAAAATATTATGAAACAAACAACACAATGGGACAAATTCATCTTGATGAAACAGCAAAAAAAATTAATTGGCAAGACAATTTATCAAATCAAAATTTAAGTGAAGAAAACATTCAGGTTCTTATAAAAAGTATTATAGAACAAGCTTTAGTCGAAAATATCCATGAATTGTTCTTTGAATACACTCAAAGCGGTTTAAGTGTAAACTTTAAACAAAACCATGAAAGTAAGTTGGTTGGAACAATACCTCAACTTTTGACATGTTCTTTTATAATGAGGCTAAAAACATTATCAAATTTGGACCCGCAAGTAAGTGAAATACCACAGTTGGGAAAATTTGTATTCAAGGTTGATGATAAACAACTCATAGCAAGCATTTCAGCTTTTCCAACAATTCATGGTGAAAGAATTTCATTAAAAATTTATAATTCTCCAAGTCAACTTGAAAAATTGCCTATTTTAAAAGGTGATATCGCAAAAATCAAAAATGCACTCAAAATTCCTGGAATAATTCTTACTTGCGGAGGACCCTTAAGTGGTAAAACACACATAATTTATTCACTTTTATCAAGTTTGAAAAATGAAAATAAAAATATTATGACAATTGAATCTATTGCAAAATATGATTTGGGAAATAATATAAACCAATGCGAATTGAATGAAAACATTGGTTTTAATTTGACAAAAGCCATGAAGTTTATTGAGTTTCAATCACCTGATATAATATATTTTGAAGGTATAAACACCCAAGAAGCGCTTGATTATTTCAATTCTCTTGTGTATAAAAACAAGACGCTTCTTACTGAATTTTTGACAGATAATGTGGCAGACTTGAGAAAAAAATTGATGTTAAATGAATTTTCAATATTCAAATCTCTTATAAGTTTAATAATATTAATACATTCTCACGACAGTATAGAGGTTTTTGATAAAGAAAATTTGAAAAAGTTTTTATATGACAATAATTTAAGTTGGAATTAAACTTGTACTTAAAAGAGGCAAAGATGAATTTAAATAATACAATCGACAGAATAAAAGAAATGTTGGATGACAACAACGATGAAGCTTTAAAAGGGTTGTTGGAAAAATATCACAGTGCCGACTTGGCGGAAATTTTGCCCCAATTAAAAGAAGATGAGCGAATAAAATGTTTTTTGCTTATTGACAAACAAAAAGAAGCCGAAATTTTAGAGTACCTTTCTCCACAATATCAAGTTGAAATTTTAAGCGGAATTGATGAACAACTTGCATCAGATTTAATCATCCAAATGCCACATGATGAAGTTGCCGATGTTTTGGGTGATATGGAAGAGGATGAAACAGAGTCATATTTGAACAAGTTGCCAAGCAAACTGTCAAATCAGTTGCGAGAATTGCTTGCCTACAAAGAAGATACAGCTGGCGGTATCATGAACCCTCGAGTCTTGACGATAAATCAGGAGATGAAAGTTGATGATGCCTTGTCTTTCATTCGCACAAAGGCTATAGACGATAATACAGAATTATACTATCTGTATGTTACAGACAAGCAAAAACACTTGCTTGGTGTTGTGTCGTTGAGAAACTTGTTGACATCAAACTTAAGTACACGTATTGAACAAATCATGATACGAGATATAGTTAGACTTCATGTTGACGATCCACAAGATATGGTGGCAGAAATATTTATGAAATACCAATATAACGCACTGCCGGTCGTTGATTTATACAACAGGCTTCAAGGGATTGTCACTTGGGATGATGTTCAAGATGTTGTTGAAGAAGAAACAACCGAAGAAATTTATACATCATCAGGTATCGCAACTGATGTTTTTGATGAAGATGATATATTGTCAGGCAAAGTTTTTAATTCTGTTCGAGCCAGAACTCCTTGGCTTTTTATAACTTTGATTGGAGAGTTTTTTGCAGTGTTTGTTGCGAACAAATTTGATTCAACGCTTGCCGTATTGCCAATAACAGCAATTTTTATGCCACTTTTAGCAGGTTTGGGCGGTAACATTGGAACACAGAGCATAACATTGATTGTTCGTGGTTTATCAACAGGTCAGGTTAATTTAAAAAAGGCATTTAAATACATATTTCGTGAATTTGGAGTCGGACTTGCAATTGGCTTGCTTTTTGGGGTGCTTGTTATGATTACAACAATAAAATGGCAGCACAACATTGAACTTGGTTTTATTGTTGGACTTGCGATGGTTGTGAACATGTCTTTAGCAACTTTGATTGGCACAACCACTCCATTTTTGTTAAAATCGCTAAAAATTGACCCTGCCATTGCCTCAGGGCCTGTCATTGCAACAACTATAGACGTTGTCGGTTTGTTTATCTACTTTACACTTGTTACTTCATTTCTAGTTAATAAATTGTAATTTTTTGCAAAATTGTTCCACTCCGTTCAATTTTTGCTCCTGTAAAGTTTTCTTCGAAAACTCTTACAACGCCCATTAACTGCCACAAACGAATCAAAAACTGAGCCGTTTTGGCTTTGTTTTACGCACGAATGCAACGCTTTTTCCCTCATAATCAGGCATCTCATCAGCAATTTGTTTGTTTGATAAACCGTGTGAAACAAGTGCAACAATTTGTTTTTCTTTACTTGTAAAATCTTCATAATTTAATAATGGTTGAAATAATCATCTTCAAAAGGCATAGTTTTAAAGTGCATATCCGACAATTCCTGAATTGCAACACTTTCACATTCGCAACATTTACCACGTTGGATACTTTCAAAATTTTTCAGTTTAAATTTTAAAATTTCTATTTCTTTTTCTTTAAAGTCTAAAAGAATTAAAAGAGTTTCTTTATCCTGCTGTAAGCTTTTATATTTCAACTCATTAATCTCTGTCATCCTTTCAACTCCTCAATAATTCTTTTGGCTTTCTTGCCTGCTTGAACTTTTTTGTTCATCTCATCAAGCAGCATTTCACGCAAAATTTGATTTTCTTTTTGCAGGCTTTTGTTTTGCTTTTTCAGCTCATCTATTTGACCAAGCATTAAAACTTCGTTTGATATTTGCATTTTTACACCTCAATTCCTGTAATCTCTTCAAACATTTCCTTATCAAACTCTTCAAGTGATTTGATATACTCAATGGCTTCTTTGGGCATACTTCCCCAAGCTTCTTTTTTGCTTATCTCTTTTGCGTTCGGGATTGGTGTCAATTCCCAATCAGAACCTGATTTAAGGTATAAACTTTTTAAATTGTTAAATGTTGGTACCCAACCGTTAAGCTTTTTATGGAATATTTTCCAAACTTCATTAAACTTTTCTTTTGTTACATTTTTACCAAAAATTGTGTATGTTTGTGTTTTGTTTGCTAAAAATAAAGCATTTGAAACCCCATAAGAGTTTAATATTCCATAAGACAAGTTAACACCTTTAGACTCGTTAACACCATTAGACCAGTTAACACCTTTAGACTCGTTAACACCATTAGACCAGTTAACACCATTAGACTTGTTAACACCATTAGACTTTTTTGGCACAGATTGAATTAATGTGTGTGATAACTGTGTCTTGTGAAATATATAATTGCTTTGCAATCTCAGTTTTTATCATTCCTTTTACCAAAAGCTCGTAAATTTCTTTTTCTCTTTTTGTTAATTTGTATAAGCTCGTGTTCATCTTTTACCCTCCCAAAATCCGCTGTGCCAAACATTTTTACCTGTTGCCATTTTTGCAAATCATCATCTGCCATCAGTATATGCTCCTTTTTCTGTTAAAAATTAGCTGCCAACGACTTATTTTAAAGCGTTTTTCAAATCCTTCATCTGAAAAGTTATTAACACCAATATATTTTTATCTATCGATTTAAAACAGGAAAGCAATCACATTATTATTGGCTACCACCACGAATACAGCAAAAAGTCAATTGTATGGTTGAATTTGAAGGAAAAATTCTAAGTGGCACGGATAATGGTGAAATTTTGCAAGAATTAAAAGGTAAAACTTTTAATGGATTGGATATTTCAGCTGTTGGTGAGTTTCCGGAACTTGATTTTAACGGCACTCATAACAAACAAAAATTCAAATTGTTTGCCTATGTAGAAGCACAAGAAAATAATAATTTTTATTTGTAAACTATCTCCATTGTGCAATTTTCGCCCAAATCAGGGATGACATTGTTTGAAGTAATATTTGACGAACAATTTAAACAGTTTAAGCCCCAAGTGTTTGAGCCGATTGGTACAAAATTATCCCCAACTAAATCTTCCCAAATAGTAGAAGTTTTGTCGTTTCCGTTTTTAGTGTTAAAAATACCATCAATCTGAAAAACAAGCCCGTTTGACACATAGCCAAGATCAATTTTGTTGTTATCAAGCAACAAGCGCCGTCTTAAGAGTAATGAATTAGACACAAGCCATCACCCCCAAACCGTCGCAAATGTTTATTTCGTATGTTTTGTTGGTTTCAAGAGTTGTTCCGCCTGTAATCCAAGTAACGGTGCCGTTTATTGTTAGCGTTGTGGCTGTTTCCCCTGATGTAAATTTAAAAGCATAAATGGGCAGTTTTCCGCTTTGTGGTGTTGCTAACGAAATATTCAAGCTTGCCACCTCGCTCCATTTGTAAAACTTGCCCGCTTCAAGTGTTGCGGTGGTTGATGTCATTGCGACAAGCGGGGTTTGGCTGTCTGTTTGCGTGCTTCCACCGCTTCCTTCGCCTATTTTTATACTGTTTGTGAATTTTAGCATTTTCTTTCTTTTGCTCCTTTCGTTACTATGTAAAAAGATTTTTAGTTATAATTAATAACTTGACTCTTGTAACCAAGTCGGTTATAATGCAGATATGATAAAAAGTTTCAAACATAAAGGACTTGAAAAGTTTTACAAAACTGGCTCAACAAAGGGAATTCAGCCCATTCATGCTACTCGTTTAAGGCTTATTCTAAATAGACTTAACCTTATGGAAACTTTAAATGATGTAAATTTTCCATCTGCAAAACTTCATCCTTTAAAAGGAAACCTGAAAGGATTGTGGTCTTTAACTGTTCAAGCCAATTGGCGAATAACTTTTGAATTTGATGATGAAACTTTTGATGTCTATGTTGTTGATTATCAAGATTATCACTAAGAAAGGAGTAATAATGGAAATGTATAACCCACCTCATCCGGGTGAAATATTGAAGAATATATACTTACCTGATTATAAACTCTCAGTTACAGCTTTAGCTTTAAAGTCCGGAATAAGTAGAAAACATTTGTCAAATATAATAAATTGCAAAGTTCCTATTTCTACGGAAGTTGCATTAAAACTTGCAAAATGCTTCAATACATCTGCTGAAGTTTGGCTTAGGGAACAACTTGTGTATGACTTATGGCAAGCACGTCAACGAGTAAATCTTGATAACGTTCAGGTTATTGCGATATAGCTTCAAACCTCATCCGACACAGTCAAAAACGTGTTAATGGCACAGCTTTTGACGTATAAAGTACCGCTTGTTTTTGTATAAACCAATGGTGTTTCGTTGGCTCGCTTAACAAACCCTATTTCTTCCGTTGGGGTGGTTGTTTTTTCAATAAAATTCGCGCTTGAATTGCCAATATTTTGTATTGTATACTCTTTACCGTTTTCAAATTCAAAGCTTGAAGTCTTTTGTTTGATAAGGTCTTCGAGTTTTTGCCATTGGTTTGTCACTTTTACTTCTGCTATGTGCATGTTTTGGTCTCCTTAATATTCAATAACTATACTTTCAACATCTTCAACGGTTTGTGCTGCTTCAATTTGAGCTTCAAAGCCTGCATAAACGTTTGTCCACAAATTTGTTTTGTAGTTCAAAATCAAACCGCCGATATTTAGAAAATCACTTAACGTCAACTCAATTGGGATGTTGTCCTTACTTAGCCATTGTGTAGCTTCAATCCCTTGTGCCTGCATTAAATTGGCAGTTGCGGTCATATTGCTTTGATTATCCGTGTTTGTTTCAAATTGGCAACCTTTGTATGTCACATAACCTTTTAACACCGCTTCATTGGCTTTGTTCAGGTTTTCTTGTTGTTTGGTTTGTTTGGCTTCTACAAGTAAAATCTTGCTTGATTTTTTAACTAAAACCTCGTTTCCATCCCACATAAAAAGGCTTGGAGAGTTTTTAATTTCTTTTGCGAGTTCATTTTCAACTTTATATCCTTGTGGGTCACCTATTTCTGTAATATCGACAATTAATAATTGGTCAGTCACAATTTTATGTGTAGTTCTATAATCGGGTTTTATAATCCAAGTTTCATTAATGAAACAAGCGACCTGATTTTTTGTTGTTTCAGGTGGTTCAATTAATGTTGCATTAGCAGGCACAAGCGGAACAAATTCTCCTTTCAATTTTGTTTCAAGTGGGTTAGCATCTGCAATGCCCGTAAATAAATATTCTTTTGTGTTTCTGTCGTAATGGTATATATTCATATATTTCTCCTCTTCCCTTAAACATACCTTGTTTTAACTCTTACTTTTATCGCGGGGGGCTGTACGGTTGTTGAAGCCCCATAGACGGATGAAGAACGGGAAGCGTCAATAAATATATCTTTACAATTTGCGCTTGAACCGCTGTTGCATCCGTTCACAGCACCCCACGAGTTATACAAGGCACCGGTAGATGTAGAAACCCCGTCGCTTCCTCTTACACTATACAAAGCCCCTGTTATGTTAGGCAATCCTGCATCTATGTAGCCAAACTCTGTGGCACCCCAAACAGTTCTACCCCTAAAATCAGGTAAAACGAAGTTATTACTATCATTTGGTGTTCCATATGTATCGCCATAGATTGCATATAAAGCACTATATGTTTCCTTCGAAACCTCACCACCCTCAAGCCATATCTCACTATCATCTAATGTCGAATCTAAAGTTATTACAGGAAGTCCAATAGGGTAAACGTAGTCTTTGAGGGAGTTGATGGCACCTGTGCTATTTGTATTTGCTTCGTCAATTTTATTAATACAATTTTCAACAGCTTCCTTGACAGCTTGAAAATTCTCATTGACTTCCTCAGCTTTTGCTTTTGTTGCTGCAATAAAGTGATATGGTATGTCCATTATTCCTCCTCTAATAAATTGTCGTAATTTTCCAAGATATACTCCGTGTATTTTTTAAGTTTTTTAGTAGGCTCGTGTCCTAATTGTCTTATTTTTACAGCCTCCTCCACCGATTGCCTTAATACACTTATTTCTTTTACTTTTTCCTCATCACTTAATTGTTCAAATTCCGGATTCTGCATAAAGTCATTACGCAAAACCGTTTGAATTTTCCCGTATTCGCGCTGATAATTGCTATATTGTTTGTTATTCAACGGATATTTTTCCCCATTCACCTGTACAGATCTTTTAGATTTTGTTATAGGAACATTGGTTTTTCCTTGTATATCCGTGTCCTGTACATCCTCGCCGAGTTTTTTATATGCGTCATACGTTGCGTTGCGTTTTCGATTCCTGATACCTAAATCAATAGCCTCGCTTACACCTCTTAAAAGAGGGTTTTGAATGTTATTAGTTATAACAGGCTCACCGATTGCGTTATATTTTTGCGGTAATGTTTGACTTGCAAAAGGAACGCCGTTAATTAATCTGTTTACAACATATTGAGGCGTATTTTCCGTATATAACTCTCTGCCATAAGGATCTATAACGTTTCTTATATTTCTTTGCAGCCCTCCCAGGGGGTTTAATTGAGAAATATAATTTACACCTTGATTCCGTATGATTTTATCGGCAATTTCCGCCCCTGTTTGTTTCTTTCCGTAACCGTCTGTTGCAATATCAACCATATCTCCAATAGCTTTAAGAGCTGGCATATCAGCTATAGACGATCCAGTATTTAACAACGCTTGAGCAAATCCCTGCGGATTTACTCCTTTTTCACCAAAAGCCCTGCCTATTGCCATTGGTATGGTCATATTAGGAGCATTAGAAAGCGAAAAGGAATAATCGCCAATTCCTATTGATTGAGGCTGCATACCCGATATTTCGTTTTCTTGATATGCATTCTCTCCAATATTGCTATCAATAGCACCTTTACCCATTCTATAGCCTAAAGCACCATAGCCAAGCCCTTTAATACCTTTAGCCATTAAAAGCTCTGCGTCCCTTATTGCTTCCGGTGTATCAGCTTTTATAAATTTAGCCGCTCCAACAGGTAACCCGAAAGTGTTTTTTAACCCCTCTTCCGAAATATTTGCAACGGTTTGAACAAAAGGCATAGTCCAATCCCCAATATGAGTGTTATAATCCTGTCCTTTTCCGAATCCGCTTTTAAAATTTCCGTTAAGTAAATTTCTGATAGCTAAACTTGCGTTACTAGCCCAAGTGTCGCCCTGATAAACGGCGTCCCTTGCCTCTTTAACCGCTTGATTAATTATGTCCTCTGTAGGTTTTGTTTCGCCTTGAGCTGCCAACATATCAGCGATTGAGCTTGCATATTTCCCCTCATAAAACATACGATCCGGAACACGAATTGTATAATTGAGGACTTTTTCAAGAGGTGACATAATGTTATTAATTCCTTGATTTATGTATGCACCCGCTTTTTGCAGCCCGTTCATTCCGGTTGTATCAACTTCACTAAATGGTTTATATTCAAATTGTGCCGATTTTGGTAAATCAAAACGTGAACCCTCCCCCGCTCTACCGGTTGTAATTCCAAGTTTTACATCCTCCGCACCTTCTTCAAATCCCTTCTTTAAACCTTGCCACCATTCTTTTGTATGTAAACCGTTGCGGGCTTTTATCCCTTTAACAAGCGGTGTTAATGTTCTGTCTATACTGTTAGCCAAAACCTCATCCAAAGCCTGTTCGCCTTGAAATAATCCCGTAAACAAAAAGTCTTTTACTCTTGATTTTGGAGATAAAAGCATATTTGTATAACGGTATGTATTTAATTTATCACCCCTCTTACGCGGTATTTTGTCCCCTATATATTTTCTCAATAATCCTTTTGCAACTTCTGACGATCTTTCATCTGTTGCAGCTTGAATATTGCTTGTAAGTTCGTTTACTTTTTCAAGATCCTGTGCTGTAATTTCAGGCACATTATATTTTTTGTTGATAATTTTAATTAAATTATCGGCGTCAAGCGTTCCTTTTTCCTTTAAATCAAGAATTTTTTCAACAAGATATTTTCTCTCGTTTTTAGTTACTCTTTTTAAAACTTGATTTATTGCTTGTTCGCCACCCTCGCCTGCCTGTACAAGATCCGGCACGGCGTCAATAATATCATTGACTTTTTTAGGCGTAGCTTTCCTAATAGTCCCTTGCATTACTTGAATTGCACCCGCTGGAGTATCCATTTTTAACAAACTTCTTGCCTGCATAGCTTGTCCGATAGGTGTACCGTCAGACGCCCACTTATTCAATTTATAAAGAGGTATTTTGGCGTTTGCTAAATCATTATTGATGTCTAAGGCTCTTGCCGTAACACTCAAATCTGAAATATCATCACTATTTATAAGGTTTTGTATTTCTTCCGGCGACATTCTGTCAAGTTGTACTTTATTGACTTCGTACCCCCTTGTCAGATATTTATTGTCTGTAATTTCGTTCGCTACATCTTGATTTACCTTTCTTGCGATTGTATCAACCGCCCCTCTTGTTTTTTGTTCACGCCCTGCAAGTGCCGAATACTGAACATTTTTAGCGTTCATCTCGTCAGCCTCTGCCATTGCCCTATAAAAACGTTCGTAATATTCTGTTGTTAATTCATCATCAGGAAAAGTGCATTTTGCAGCTAACCTGTTTTCAAATTCCTCCATTTTCTTAGGGTTATTTGATATCGTTGGATCTTTCTTAAATTCATTTAAAATCGAATTAAGTTCAACATCCGCCTCTTGAATACCTTGTGTCAAAGGATCATCAACTCTTTGTTTCCAATAATGCCCCTTGTGCCTATGCGTAACATATTCCGATTTTTGTACTTCTTTTTTTAAATCGTTTATATCTTGTTTAAATTCACGCTTTGAATTTGCAACCTCTTTTTTAGTAATGTTTTTTAAATCTTCACTTTTTGTAATGTTAGGGTTGAAATTTTCTGCGTTATCGGTTATAATATTATTAGACGGATTAGTTCCGCCCCCACTCGGGCGTGTTTCTAATTCGTCATTTATTTTTGACATATAATATTTTTTGCCCTCTGCGGTTTCTCCAATTAAGAAATCTTGTCCGTCTTTCTCTAACCTGTGGAATTTAACAATACCGTCATTGCGAGGATGATCCGGCAATTCTTCATTTTTATATACAGCATTTTTAATATCCTTTTTAAGCGTTGCAAAATTACGCCCAGCCTCCGGCTGTTTTGATACAGTTTCCAATCCAGCTTGCGTAAAATCAATATCACCCAAATCTTTTCTTTTTACAGAAGTTTGTTGTATATAATCCTTATAATAATTCGTTTCAGCTTTTCTTAAATCTTTTCTGTTTGTGAGATTTTTTAATTTTCTTGCATTTATACCTTGTACAATTTTTTCACCACCATAACCTAATGCCCCGCCAAATAATGTACCTCCTAACCCTTCCTGTGCGGCACTAACTAAAGGATTTACATCTTCATCTACAATTCCGGTAGCTCCGCCGTGTATTATTCCGGCTTTAGCTCCGGTAACTGCTCCATTTGCGCCCCCCGTTGCAATCTTTTTACCCAAAAATGGTTTTAGTAAATCTGCCCCTTTTAAAGCGATTTTACCTCCCCCACCAATAGGAATAAAAGCCGTTCCTATATCAACGATACCTTTGCCGATATTTTTATTTCTTACATCTCTATATTCTGCGTCTGCTTGTAAATTTGTTAATTTTGCTCTTTCTTGTATCGCATTTACAAATTCTTCTTTAGATAAAATTCCTTGATCGTATAGTGTTCTTGCGTCCTCAAAAGACATTGTATTTGCGTCATTGTGGCTTTTTAAATATTCTTCATCTTCTTTAGAACCCAAAAACCAATTTTCAGCTTTTTTAGGCAGCAAAAAGCGTGCCGTATTTCTTCCGGCTTGTCTTAATGCGTTCCTAACGGGATTAGGACTTTTATTGTACATTTTTACTTGTCCTTGTAAAACGGTCGGAGAAGTGTTTTCCTCCGGCATAGGAACTTGAACAAGTGGTAACTTTTGAGGCTCTTTTGATGATGTGTTATTTTGTGCGATATTGCTTGATTGTGATTGATTTTGAAAAGAGTTTAAATGTTTACTCACCTCCTCAATATCGTCATTTGTAGGAGTACTATCAAATTCAACATTTTTAATAGTTCCGTCTTGTAACTTAAATTCAACTGTAGGCATTGTTATTTTTTAATCCTCCATTTTATTCCGTTTGATGTTGTTCCGCTTTCTTTTTTACTGCCACTGCCTCCTCTGTTTTTTACATAGAATATATTGTCTCCGCTGCTCCCGCTCCCGCCGTTATGTCGGATGTCAACGGTTGATTTTGTCCCGCCTTTTCTTATACTGATACTAACTTTAGGCTTTCCGACCTGTTTTGTTTCCGCCTTTGTTTTTTCGGTTTTTGCCTTATTTAATTCGATTTGTGAATTAGTCTTTTTAGTATCGTTGCTTTCCTGTAGTTTTGTTTCAAAATCAAGGGCTTTTAGTCGTAATTGAGCCTCCTCCGGCGTCATATCACCTTTATTTAGAGCCTCAAAAATCATTTTTTGTTTTTTGATAATATCACTTGCATTAGCAATTTCTCTGCGAGTTTGGTCTTGCCTCATTTTTATACCTAAAGCCATAGCTTTTTCAGGTGTAAACTTTGAATAATCCGCATAAGGAGATAAATTACTTATATTAATACCGTTGTTTTGTAAAGTATTTGCTGCATTTCTATAAGCGATTTGATTCTGAATACCTGAATTTATTCCATCAAAAATATTTGAAATAATATCTTTGTGCATAATCAGAAGCATTCGCTCCATCAGTTGCACTCTTATAAGCAAGAGGAATGGCTCCTTGCAAGTAATCCATTGATTGTCGTTCACCATTTGTCGGATTAAACTGTGTCACATAATCATTACCGTTCCAAAATGTATTAGCAACCGTTCTATCGCCAATTTTATATGATGATGTTGGTTTTACAGCTTCTTTGCTTTTATTTTTAGTCATATATATAGTCTCCGTTTTCTTTTTTTTTAAATCCTGCTCTGATTAAACTTATTTTTGCGACCAAAAATTCAGTTTTAGCCTTAACTTTATAATTTGGATAATGATATTTAAGATATGCTATAAGTTCGGTTATAGCCTCTTTTGTGTGTGCGTGCCTTGCGGCAAATCCGCCAAATTCAATAATTTTATTGTTTTTATCTATGCAATCAACAAACAAACATCCGTCAAAATATCCGGTAGGCTCAAAAAAGACCTTATAAAAAGCAATAGAGGTTTTTATAATTCTTTTAAGTTGTTTGCTTGCTGTTTTTGATGAATAAATAAAATTCTTTCGATATGGTATAAAAATTTTCAATATTTCATTGTCAGGTTTTGAAATTTTTTGAAAAATCATTTATTTTTTACCTTAATCCTTGTAGTCGAAAGTTTATTGATTGTAAAATCTTGTGAACTATCTTCAGCAACAAAACGCAAGCGTAGGCGATTATGTTTTCGTGGCTTATCAAGCATACATTCCATTAAGACTTCCCAAGCCCAAAGACTTTCTTCGCTATTCCAATTGTCTTGATTCCAAACAAACATCAATGGATTGTCACCACAAATGACTTCTTGTCTATCGGGATTCAAATCTCCATCAAAGAAATAATCCAAGTATGAAGGTGAAACTTATCATCAATGCGGCTTAAAAAATGGTGCACCAAGGTTTAAAGGTAGACCTAATACTCAGAGTCCTTGGTGGCAACACAACGGTTCACTAAGAGTCAACTATACTTCACCACTAGCTTACAACACCTTTTATTCTGTTGCGACAACACGTTCGGCCAATGTTTGTAAGGCTTTTTTAAATGGTAACCTGAAAACTACATCAACATTGAATTTAACAGAAAATAGCGGTAATTCTTTACTTGACATAGGCTCAGGTGCTGAAATAATGAAAGGAAAAGTTTACGCAATACGCTTGTACAACAGGGTTTTGACGGATGAAGAATTGCTTAAAAATTATAACTTAGATGTTAAAAGGTTTATCAAACTTGGGTATAACACCGACAGCAACACAAAACTATGGCTTGACGGGATTAATAACAGTGGGCTTGATGTTGAGCATTCAAGCACTCTTGAAAACGGTTGGGTTGATTTGTCCGGAAATTGCGACCCGACACCACTTGGCACCGGCAACACTGTTTTGGACAATTGTGTTCAATCAAATGGCACAACAAATGGAATTATTACCGTACCTACACTTGACCCGATTAATTTTACGGGTGATTTAACTTTAGAACTTGTTTTTGAAAGGTCTTCCGGAAATAATAATGCAGTAATTTTTGGACGTGAGTACCAAAAATCTTACTATTTAAACACCGCAAATACAAACTTGACCTCTTGGTTATCAGGTATAAGTGTTACAGTTGCAAATATTATACATAACGGTCAAAAATACTGTGTGCAAGTGGTTTTTGAAAATTCGACAGGATTAAGAAAAACATATATAAACGGGCAATTGCTTTCATCTAACGTACAAACAGCAAAACTGCAAACAAGCACAAGATTAATAAACATATTTGGTTATGCCTATAATGCTACTTTGCAAGGTAGTTTGTATGCTGCGAGGTTACATAACAAAGCTTTGACAGAAAATGAACTTTTGCAAAATTACAACATAGACAATGAAAGATTTGGAGAATAAAAAATGAACTATGTAAAAATAATTGATGAAAATACAATAGAATATGCAAATAAAAAACGCTTGGTGTTAATAAATAAGCAGATATTCAATCCAAAAGAAGCTGACTTTATTTCAAATGGATTTTATCCCTTGATTGAGGTTTCACCACCAAAAGATGAGTTAGCAGAAAATCAATACTGGTGTGCAAAATATACTTTTAATAACAACAAAATTATTCAAAATTGGGAGGTAAAAGAAGATGTTTAAATTTTTACTAAAAAAATACGAAAAGCAAATCTACGAGCTTGCTGACCGTGCTGTTAAAGAAGCTGAAATATTTTTGGGAAGTGGCAAAGGTAAAGAAAAAAAGCAAATGGCGGTTAATTTTGTCTTGAAATATTTACCACTTCCACCGTATTTAGTCTTTTTAAGACCATTAATCGACAAAGCGTTGAATGGCTTGATTGACAAGGCTATTGAACATTGTGTCGACAAGATGAATGAAACAATTGACAGATTAAAAGAGGTGTGAAAATGGAAGAACATTGCGCTAATTTTGTTGAATTTGCCCCGATTTTGATTGTTGTTTTGATGTTTATTTGGCAACACAAAATCTTTGTGACACCTGATGAGTTGGAGAAAAAGCACCGGGAAATCCTTGACGATATTGAGGAAAAATACAGAAATAAATATGTTGAAATCAACGCATACAAAGAGTTTCAAAACCGTGTTTACTCGGAGCTTGAGAAGGTGAATTGCGGCATTGAGGAGTTAAAAGAGTTTATAATGAAAGGCTAAAAATGAACAAAATAATAATTCATTGGACAGGTGGCGCTTGGTTCCCAAACGCAACGGACAAGGAGCATTACCACTTTTTGATAGATAAAAACGGCAAGGTG
>UMLR01039263.1_pt1 | contig 24036 bp, 21 predicted proteins | sample 1966741 | NCBI WGS metagenome assembly UMLR01 (sample SAMEA4836207, study PRJEB28245) | human gut metagenome | biome: gut microbiome; material: fecal sample | place: Denmark | collected 2008 | reverse complement strand
TTTTGAGCGAGAAGGAAATCCAAGACAGTGATAATTGTTCGCGGCTGCGAATGGGTTGCCCTTGATGCTTGCATCCTACGATGGATAGGGATATACAATGATTTAACCGCTCCCAAGGATTGCAAGGGGGCTTTAGCCCTCTTGCATAAAATATAACTTAGCGAAACAAATGAGCGTTTTAATAAAACACTAAACATGTTTGTTTAGCCCCAACAAGCATTAAAAAAAACTTTGGGGTTCACATTTAAAGCGTGTTAAAGGAATCTTAAAATAATTGAGGCGTATCGATTTTTTGCATTTCTTCATATTCTTGAACACTCACTGTATCAGGAGCTTGCGCCTTTTTTTCAAGTCCTTTTTCAAGCAATTTTGGTTGCATTTGTGCTAATTTTTTATCAGCGTAAACCAAATCCGTACCGATTGACGTTTTTATAAGCTCAATAGTTTTTTCAGTTGGTGCGCCATCTTTTCCAACAGCTACTTGAGCAGAATAACTTGGCCAATTTTCAGGCAACTTGTCAATTGTTGTATACCCAACATCACCATCTAAGCGTTTGTCAATTTCATTTTCCAAAACTTTTGCGACATATTCTTTTTGGCTTTCAAAATGACAAGGCTCAACAACTTTATCACCTATCACTTCTTGAGGATCTCTTTTTTCATATTTTTTAAACAACTCGGCTGCCGTTTTTAGATGTTCTATTTCAAACATCATAAATTCTTCCCAAATTTGTTTAATACGTTCATTTGTTTCATCTTTATAACAATTATAATAAGTTGAAACTTCCGTAAATTCGTGCAGAAGAAGTTTTTCAAATATGGTTTCATTAGGGTCAATCAAAGATTCATACATTGTTACGTGTTCTTCTTCAACATCACAAATTTCGGCATAAGTTCGGCTCAAATCGTCATTTCCATACATAAAACCGTGTTCGGCATAGAAATTGTGAGTTTGTTGTTCACCGGATACAAGCGTTAAAATGTTCACTTTTGTTTGTGGTGTTGCCGTGTTTTTATCATAATGTTTTCTTAAACGTATTCGATTGTCGTTGTGGTGGTTTTGGGTCGGACGGCTTATTACAACATCTGTTTTGTGCTGCAAAATCTCGTTTGGATTTACTCCATCATTCATATAAGCCCACTGACTATAACGATACAAATGGTCAAAGTCTTCAAGCAAACCGAAATCAAATGTTTCTTTAACATAATCATCAGGTTCGTTTTGTGCAAGGTATGCTGTTAAATCAACCGCAACCTGTTCATAGCCCAATGTTGTTTCTAAAACAGTTTGATTGGCAGGTGTCAACCAATTCACTGTTGTTTGTTGCATATCTTCAATTCTACGTGTGTGTGAAATTGTTTTCTTGATGTCATTATCAAGGGCAAACAAACGTGCAAATGCGTGTTTAAAGTTCCAAGCTTCAATTTCAATCCCGTTCATCAAAATTTGCCTTGTTCTTGTATAACAATCTGTGTCAAGTTTGTTCAACGGTCTTTTTACTATATCGTGCCAGCTTCTTATTTGTTTTTCTAATGGTATTCCTTTTTCTGTCAATGGATTAAATGTCATTTTTTCCTCCCGATTAATATTTATAATAAACAGTTATCTTTTTTATTTAAAGATATTTTTTTTGTTTATGCATTGGCTTTTTGACTAAGTTTTTAATTTGTCTATTGTTAATTCGGGCGATTTATTGTATATTTTGAATTATGAAAAATTTTATTATGAGATTTTTATACAAAACAATTATAAACAAAATATTTAACCCATTTTTGGATATAAATATAAAGCCAATGGAGTTAAAAATTGATGAAACTGACAAATGTCTTGTAATCGCACCACATCCTGACGATGAAAGCATTGGTTGTGGCGGAATTTTGAGTCTGTATCCCAAAAATTTTGAAGTTGTTTGTCTTACACACGGCAATGAAAATTCAATTCGAGAAGCTGAAATGCAAAAAGCCATGGCAACTTCAAACATAAAATTTAAAATGCTGGATTTGAAAGATAAAAAAATAAATCAAGGGTTTGAGTCGTTTAAAAACATTGACATTTCAAACTTTGACATCATTTTTATTCCATATATTTTCGACCAACACAAAGACCATAAATCGGTAAGTTTGCTTTTGTACAAGTTGATTAAAACGGCAAAACACAAAAAAAATCTTAAAATCGCTTTTTATGAGGTTTGGTCAACTATTAATATGCCAAATTATTATGTTGATATAAGTCAGGTTATGGAGCAAAAAGCAGCAAAGATAAATGCTCACACCTCTCAAATTGCTACAAAAGAGTATGCTTCAAAAATTCTTGGGTTGAATTCTTATCGCGGATTGTTAAAAAACCTTGAAGCTTGCGAATGTTTTTGTGTTTTGGACGTTAAAGATTTTTCAAAAATCATTGAAAATATTTTTTATGACATTTAAGGTAAAATTTTTCCAAGTGTATTTTTTTGAAGTTAAGCAACCTTGTTTTGAAATTTCTTTGTACAATTCAAAGTCGTTTTGGTACAATTTTATAATATTTCTCAGTTTTTTAGTGAAATCCCAAAAAGATTTACGATTGAAAATAAAACCGTTTTTTCCGTCATTTATAATTTCGGAAGCTCCGGCGTTTGATGAAACCAAAACAGGTTTTGAATATGTCATGGCTTCAAGCACAACAAGCCCAAAAGCTTCATTGACAGAGGGCAAAACAAGGCAATCTATCGATTTATAAAAATATTCCATATTTTCTTGTTTGTTCAAAATTTCTATGTTGTTTTTCATTCCAAAAACACCAACAAAAAATTTGAGCAAAAAATCTTTTTCAAATTTTGGTGCAATTATTTTCAACTTAAAATCATATCCAAACATTTTTAAAACACCCAAAGCAAAAGTGAAAATGTGCCCACCTTTATTCATTGCGCTATTTGCAACAACCCCAAAACATATTTTCTCATTTTTTTCCAAAAAAGAATAATCTTCACTTGGTTGTTTGGCTGCAGGATAGACGGTTATAATATTTTGAGCAGGGAGTTTTAAATTTTCAACATAATCTCTCTTTATTTTTTCAGAAACAGCAAACAATTTGCAATTTTTGTCAAAATTTTCAAAAGCCTTTTTCTGATATTTAATTTTTTTTGCACTTGAAATTTTTTTTAAACAACGAGCAATCAAAGGTGTATTTTTGCATTTATATTCGCTTGAATGACATTGAAGAAAAGAATTATAAAAAATGTTGTTGTCCAAAAAAGAAAAAACACAATCATAATTGTTTTGTTTGATGTCAAGTTCAACAGCCTTCAAAAAATTTTTATCATCCGCTTTAAAATCAAATTCAACAACTTTTGCATTATCTATTTTAAAGTATCCGTCTTTGTCCGTGATTACAAAAACTTGACAAGAAGACAAAAGCGTCAATTGTTCAAGAAAATTTGAAATGACAACGCTTCCACCGCCTGCAATGTGCCCACCTTGCATATTCTTTTTTAAACTATTTATCACAAGCAATATTTTTTTCATATAAATATTATTTTACATCAAATTTTTTTGTATTGGCATTAAATCTGTATATTTTTGTCAAATCGCCATTGGTTTCTATTTTTACGGCATTATCATAATCCGTTCTTAAAAAATTAATTTTATTTTTATTCAAAATGCACAACGTCGAATAATGAGGATGATAATATTTGTTTTTGCCTGTTGATAAAATAACTATTTTTGGGTTTAGATATTTTATCATATCTTCATTTATTGTACCTTTGCCACCGTGGTGACCGGATTTCAAATAAGTTATATTTTGTGGCAAAAATGGTTTTAAAACATAAAAAGTGTGAAAAGAAGCATCGCCCATAAACAAAGCATTGAATTTTTTGCATTTCAAAAGTGTCACAATAGACATATCATTTTCATTTGTTGCATTTTTATCATACAATGTCACGATGCTTATATCGTCTTGGTCAAAAACTTTTTCGTTGTTTTTAACATATTCATAATTTATATTATTTTCTTTAACGTATTTTTGAATGTCATTATAGCATTTGCTTTTGTGATCGACATTCAAAAGAATTGTCTTTTTGACTTTGACATTTTCATAAACATCAATCAAACCGCCTGCATGGTCTGAATCGTAATGAGTTACAATCACAAGTTCAAGATTTTTAATATTATTGTCTTTTAAATATTTAACCAAAATCATTTTTGCTTGAGAAGGCACTCCCTTGAAACCAAGCTTTGAAGTGTCAATAAGAATATACTTTTTCTTTTTCGTTTTAATAAGTATCATATCAGAGTTTTGAACAGAAAAATTTATTATATCCAATGTTTTAGGCTTAAAGTCTATATAACTTAAGGACAAAACAAAAACAAGACAAGTTATCAGCCAAATTTTCAATTTTTGTTTTATGTTTAAAACAAGAAAAATAATGATTGCATAATAAAACAATATTTGTAAAATTGTAGGTTTATATGTGTCAACAAGCGAGTATGGCGCATTTAAAAATAAGTTTGAAATGTTTATAATCAATCCCAATAAATAATTTAAAAAGAAATCTGTTATTTTTATAACATAGTTGCCCAAATAGGGAATTAACGCCAAAAAAGCGCTCACAAAGCCAACAAAACTGACAATTGTTATAAAAGGCAAAACAAGAATGTTGGCGACAATTGAATATAAAGTAAAAGAATTGAAATAAAACATTTGAAGTGGCAAAACCCAAATTTGAGAAATGACTGGTGCAATGACATCCGCTTTTATGGTCATGGGCAGTTTGTCTTTGAATGGAAAATATTTCAAAAATGTTTCACTTGAAAGAATTAAGCCAAAAGTAACCAAAAACGATAACTGAAAGCTTATGTCTTTTATCAAAAGAGGATTTTTAATTAACATTAAAAAAGCAGCAAGAGAAATTAAATTTATTGATCTAGCTTCTCTATTAATAAGTTTGCCAAACAAAACAAACTCGATCATAATGGCAGCACGAACAACAGGAACCGGAAAACCTGTCATACAAAGATAAAGCAAAATAAGCCCCATATTCAAAATAATGTTTAATTTGTATGGAAGATTAAGCAGTTGAAAAATGAAAAAACAAACGGCAAAAATAAGCCCGACGTTCAAACCGCTTGCTGCAAGAAGATGGGTAAGTCCGCTGTGAAGAAAAGACTGTTGAAGTTCAATTGTCGGATTAATTGCATCATCTCCAAAAACAACACCGCCCAAAAGTTCCAACTTATGTTTGCCAAGATATTTTGAATGTTTGTAGATTATGCCATCGCGAATGTCATTTATTTGCCTTAAAAACGACCATTTGCAATTTGGAGAAATTCCAATTTTGTTGTAGTTTTCTGATTTTACATAGAAAACCGTGAAAACCTTTTTTGTTTTCAAATAATCCCGATATGAAAACTGTGAAGGATTTTTTGACTCAAAAGGAATGTCAAAATTACCTTTCAAAATCAACTCATCACCGATTTTTAGTGTTCTGTAATTATTTATATTCTCGTTTAAGTATACAAATGTTTTGTTGGGTTTTGACAAAGAAATATTTTCTTCATTTTTATTTAATTTAAACTTTTCAACATCAAAATAAAAACGTGTTTGATTTTCATTTTTTGTTTCAGGAATGCTTGAAATGACTCCTTTTATGGTTACATTCTTATTTGGAGAATTTAAAAATAAAGTGTCATAGTCTTTGATTTGAAATTTGCAGTTTAAAACTGAAAAAGCAAAAACAAAGTATAGCAAAACAAAAATCTTGGCTTTGGGTTTAAAAACAAAAGAAAGAATGACAAAACCGACAAATAATATCAACGCAAAAAATAGTATTTCAAAATATAAACATGCGACAATACCAAGAATATAAACTATTAATATGTACAAAAATAACGAGAGTTGTTTTTTATATTTTAAATCTTTCTTTTTCACAAAAAATCCAAAAACATTTTTATTATTTTTTTTACTTATGATAAAATAAAGACATGAAAAAATAAAGGAAGGTGATTTAGTATTATGACAAACTTATTAGACAAAATTATGAAACCAAAAGCAATCGCAGTGATTGGAGCATCAACAAAACCAAAAACAATTGGTTCTGAAATAATGCAAAGATTGCGTGATTATAAGTTTAACGGAAAGGTATACCCTGTAAATCCAAAAGGCGGAGTAATCGAAGGATTTCAAGCATATACTTCAGTTGGCGAAGTTCCCGGTGAAGTTGATTTGGCAGTTATAATCATTCCACAAAAATTTGTGTTGGATGCAATTGACCAATGCCATGAAAAGGGAATAAAAGGTATATGTATTATATCAGCAGGTTTTAAAGAAGCAGGAGCAGAAGGTGCTCAAGCAGAAAAAGAACTTGTTAAGAAAATCAAAGAATATGGTATGAGATGTGTTGGGCCAAACTGTTTGGGTGTTTTAAACACACATCCTGATTTAAGAATGGATGCAACATTTGCAGAAGCACTTCCACAACGCGGTAACATCGGCTTTGTTTCACAATCAGGTGCTTTAGGTGGCGGTATTTTGAACATCTTAAAAGACTTAAATGTTGGTTTTGCACAATTTATATCAATTGGTAACCAAGCAGATGTGAACGCTGAAACTGCATTGGAATATTGGGAAAACGATGATGATGTTCAACAAATATTGTTGTATATGGAATCAATTCAAAACCCTGAAAACTTCCGCAAACTTGCAAGCCGTATATCAAAGAAAAAACCGATTGTTGCATTAAAAGCAGGGCGTTCAGCTGCCGGTGCAAGCGCAGCTTCATCACACACAGGTTCTCTTGCAGGTGCAGACAAAGCTGCAAATGCTCTTCTTAAACAATCAGGGGTAATCCGTGAATATTCATTAAAAAATCTTTTCTCAACAGCAAAAGTATTCTCAAACAGCCCAATTCCAAATGGTAACCGTGTGGCTATAATCACAAATTCAGGCGGCCCGGGAATTATGGCTACTGATGCAATTTGCGAGTATGGACTTCAAATCGCTAAAATCGCAGACAGCACTAAAGAAAAATTAAGAAGCTTTCTTCCTGCTGCTGCTTCTGTTAAAAATCCAATTGACATGATTGCTTCAGCTCCTATTGAACACTATAAACAAACAGTTGAAACTGTTATAGCTGACGAAAATGTTGATATGATTATGGTAATATACTTGCCATTCTTAGGCTTGAAAGATATTGATGTTGCCAAAGCTCTTATGGAAATAAAAGCACAACACCCTCAAAAACCTGTTTTGGGTGTGTTTATGACTACAAGCAGTTTCTTCTCTCAACTTGCTGATATGGATGTGAACATGCCATTTTACATGTACGCTGAAGAAGCTGCAGAAGCTCTTCAACGTCTTGACCAACAAAGACAATGGATGGAAAAAGGCTTGACTGCTCCAAAAACATACGACGTCAACAAACAAAAAACAGAAGCAATAATCAAAAACGCATTAAAAGAAGGTCGCGACCAATTGACTACTTTGGAATCAATCGATGTTTTGGACGCTTATGGCATTCGTGCTTGTCGTTATGATTTTGCAAAAACTATTGATGAAGCAGCAAATGCAGCTAATAAGATAGGTTATCCTGTTGTTATGAAAATGACTTCAAAAACAACTTCTCACAAAACTGATGTTGGTGGTGTTATTGTCAACATCCAAAGCGAAGAACAGTTGCGTGAAGAATATAACGCTTTGATGAAACGCTTGGAAGACAAAGGTTTGCTTGAAGGTCTTGAAGGCGTTATCGTTCAAGAAATGGTTAAAGGCAATCGTGAAATGGTTTGCGGTATAGCAACTGACCCACAATACGGTCCTATGATGATGTTTGGTTTAGGTGGTGTGTTTATTGAAGTTATGAAAGATGTTACTTTCAGACTTGCTCCTTTAACCGTTGAAGATGCAAAAGATATGATTAGAGAAGTTAAATCTTATGAATTGTTGCTTGGCGCTCGAGGCACAAAACCTGCACAAATTGACCAAATTGAAGAAACTCTTCTTCGCTTGTCACAACTTGTTAATGACTTCAAATTTATTGATGAGCTTGACATCAACCCAATGTTGATATCTGAAAAAACAGGTGAAGGCATTGCCGTTGACGGACGTATTAAAGTCCGTTTGAAAGAAGCTTGTGAAGCTTTGAAAGTCTAGTTTGATAAAAAAATCTAATATATTTAAAAAACGAGGCGGCTGATTTATTCATAAATCAGCCGCCTCGTTTTTTGTTTTCGTCGACATATAAATAATCTAAAAAAGACCTTAAAGGATTTCCTTTAAGGTCTTTAGATAAATTTAAAAACTTTTTTTATATTCAATAGTCAAACTAAACAGCTTGTTTGAATGAATTTACTACTTTTTGGCTGAATTTTGATATTCCGTTCATAATGCCAAATTTGTTATTTTCACTAGTTTCTTTACTTGTTAATTTATTAAAATAGCTATCGTTAAGACTGAATTCGGTTGCAGCTTTTTCATAATTAGCAGCAACTTCTTTTGGAGATTGAGTACATTTTGAATTAAGAAGGTGATTCATACACATGCTATCAATAACTTGGAAATCTTGTTTCATAGCATTATCTTTTGCAGCTTCTTCCATATTTTTTACAATTTCGTTTACAACAATTGCACCACCGGAAACACTACTCATTGCCATTTTAGCTGAACTTGTAATAGCTTTTGTTCCAACATTTGCCACATTAACCTTTTGTAACATCATTGCCATATAATTAACCTCCACTTTTACTTACATAAAGTATAACACATATAATAATAAAAATTGCTATAAATTTAGAAAAAATTTATATTTCTTAATATTATTTCTAAAAAGTTGCTGTGCGAGCAGGGTTTTTGAATTTTGTAATATTAGCTTGAAATAACAAATCGAAGCTGCCAACAGGACCGTTTCTGTGTTTTGCTATTATAATTTCCGCTTTGCCTTTATTTTCAGGGTTATCTTTTTCGTAATATTCATCACGATAGATAAACATAACAACATCGGCATCTTGTTCAATGGCGCCTGATTCACGAAGGTCAGACAACATAGGTCGGCGGTCTTTTCTTTGTTCGACGGCACGAGAAAGCTGTGACAACGCAATGATTGGCACCTGTAGTTCCCTTGCAAGCGTTTTTAAACCACGTGAAATCGCGGATATTTGTTGGTTTCTGTCATCGCCCTTTGAGTTGTCTTCCATCAGTTGAAGATAGTCTATCACAATCAACCCGAGTTGTTTTTCCTCCATTGCAAGTCGACGGCATTTTGCACGTATATCCATAACAGAAGCCCCGGCTGCATCATCTATATAAATTGGCGCATCAGTAAAATAGTTCATGGCTTCTGTCAACTTTTCCCAGTCTTTTGGTTGCATATTTCCTGAACTTAGACGTTGGGTGTCGACTTCGGCTTCAGAACATAACATACGTTTTACAAGTTGTTCTTTGGGCATTTCAAGAGAAAATATAGCAACGGGTTTATTATCACGCAAAGCCGCGTTTTGTGCAATGTTCAAAGCAAATGCCGTTTTACCCATCGAAGGACGAGCCGCCAATATAATCAAATCCGATTTTTGAAGCCCTGATGTCATTTCGTCCAAGTCATAAAAACCACTTGAAGTCCCTGTCAACTCATCTCGGTGGTTATAGCGATATTCAATCTGTTCAAAGCTTGTCAAAACAAGGTCTTTTATCGCCACCAAATCAGAAGTTGTCCGTTCCTGTGCAATATTGAAAATAAGCTTCTCAGCAGTATCAAGTGTTGCTTCGGTTGTCAAATTTTCATAAGCCATTTCAACAATATCCGACCCCGCTGCAATAAGCTGTCGTTTTATCGCCTTTTCCTGAATCATCTTCGCATAATATTCTATATTGGCAGTTGTAATGGTATTTAATGCAAGGTCATTGATATAATCCCTTCCACCAACAGCTTCCAAGGTTCCCTGATTTCTCAATTCGTCAGAAACCGTCAATATATCAATTTGCACATTGCCTTTATTATACAAACCAAGCATGGTTTCATAAATAACCTTGTGTGCTTTAAAGTAAAAGCTTTCGGGTTTAATATACTCAACAATTCTGTTTAACACAACAGGATTGACAAGAATAGCCCCTAAAATCGACTCTTCTGCTTCCTTATTATGTGGTGGTAATTTTGTCGTTCTTCCTTCTTTCATATATTCCCCTGCTTCATTAACCAAGTCCAACCTTCGTTCTTCCTTCTTTCTCAAATCCCCTTTAACAAAGTTAAACTTGATATTTTTCAACATCAATTATTTATCTAATAAGTATAAAATAAAATAATAAAAAGTTTTGTAAAAATTTAAATAAAATTTTTGTAGCAATTAAAAAATATTTATTGTAAAATATACATTAAATAAAAGTCAGGGATATTAGCCATGAAATATTCAAAATATTCAGTCATTGTTATAGGCAGCGGAATTGCAGGATTGTATGCCTCATTGAAACTGTCTGAAACTATCAATCTTATTGACGGGATTTTAGTTATAACTAAAGCAGAGCTTTCCGAGTCCAACTCAAGATACGCTCAAGGCGGAATTGTCAGTGTTTTAAAACAAAACGAAAACGATAGTGTAGAATTGCACGTCAAAGACACTTTAAAAGCAGGCGCAGGTTTGTGCGAGTTTGATACGGTCAAATTTATTTCAGAAAACAGCCAAAGTATTATTGATGATTTGATAAATTATGGTGTGCAATTTGACAGAAACGAAAATAATGAACTTAAACTTACTATGGAAGGTGCACACAGCACAAAACGAATTCTTCACGCCGGAGGGGATGCAACCGGATATAACATCGAAAAAGTCTTAGTTAAAAAAGTCAAAGAAAATCCAAATATTCAAGTCTACGAGAAAACTCTTGCCTGTGAGCTTTTGCTTAATAAAGATAATGTTTGCAGAGGTGTCATAACCTACAACGAAGAATTAAACGAATATGAAACAATATATGCAGCTTCAACCATTTTGGCAACAGGCGGCTGCGGACAAATTTATAAATATACAACAAACCCCGAAGTTGCAACAGGCGACGGCTTTGCTCTTGCATACAGAGCTAATGCAACAATGCAGGACATGGAATTTATACAGTTTCATCCAACCGCTTTAAAACTTCCAAATTGTGAAAATATGTTTCTTATCTCAGAAGCCGTCCGTGGTGAAGGTGCCAAGCTTGTTGATGTTGACGGCAACACTTTTATGGAAAAATACGACGACAGACTTGAACTTGCTCCTCGTGATATTGTTACTCGCGCAATTTTTAATGAAATGAATAAGCTTAAATATAACTGCATGTACCTCAATGCCACAATGATTGACAAAGATGTATTTAAATCAAGATTTCCAAACATTTATAAAATGTGCAAAGACAACAATATTGACGTTTCAAGAGATTTTATTCCCGTTGCTCCGGCAGCACATTATACAATGGGTGGAGTTAAAACAACGGTTGAAGGTCAAACATCCATAAAAAACCTATATGCTATTGGTGAAGCTGCCTCAACAGGACTTCACGGGGCAAACAGACTTGCAAGCAATTCCCTTTTGGAATGCGCCATTTGTGCAAGTGAACTTGCAAACTATTTGAGTTTTACAAACTTGCAATCTTCTGACATTATTGATGAAAAAATCCTTGAAACCATCAGAAAATATGACGATGAAGCTTCTATAAATGAAAATGACTATGAAATCGACCCTATAAATTTAAAATACAAATTAAAAAATATAATGTGGGAACACGTAGGCATTTTGCGTGATGAAAAGAACCTTCAAACAGCATTAAGCAAAATTAATGAAATTGAAAAAATTTATAATAGCAAATATAAATGCGCAACAATTAATCATTACGAGTTGAGAAATCTCATTATTGTTGCAAAAATGATTATAATAAGCGCACTAAAACGCAAAGAATCTCGTGGTGCGCATTATAGGTTGGATTATCCGACTCCTTTAAACTTGGCAAAACACAATACTTTAAATATGAAAGATGTAATAAACTATGAACAATCATACACTAATGTTAAATGATTTTATTATTGACTCTCATGTCAAAAACGCACTAAAAGAAGACATCGGCTTTGGAGATATAACCACTGACAGCATTGTATCAAAAGATAAAACTTGTACGGCTTTTTTGAATACACGTGAAGATGGTGTTTTGTGTGGCATCGCTCTTTTTCAAAAAGTTTTTGAAGTCCTTGATAAAAGCATCAAAATTGAGTTTTATTTTAAAGATGGTGATTTTATAAAAAAAGGTGACACAATTGCCAAAATTGAAGGAAATGCAAATGCAATTTTAAAAGGTGAAAGAACTGCTTTAAATTATATTCAAAGGTTGTCAGGCATTTCAACTCATACAAACAAATATGTATCAAAAATCAAAGATTACAAAGCAAAAGTCGTTGATACACGCAAAAACACTCCAAATTTTCGAGTTTTTGAAAAATACGCAGTTTTAAAAGGTGGTGCAGGCCTTCATCGTTTCAATTTGTCAGATTGCGTTATGATTAAAGACAACCACATTAAATATGCCGGTTCAATCACAAAGGCGGTTGAACTTGTAAAATCACAAATTTCTCACGCACATAAAATTGAAGTTGAATGTGATACCACAAAACAAGTCATTGAAGCATTAAACGTCAAGGTTGATATTATTATGCTTGATAATATGTCAATTTTAGATATTGAAAAATGTGTCAAACTTATAAACGACAGCGCAATCATTGAAGTTAGTGGAAAAGTGACCTTGGACAACATTGAAGAAATAGCCAAGACAAATGTTGATATAATTTCAACATCATCATTGATAAACAAAGCGCAAACACTTGATTTAGGGCTTGATTTTTAAATATTTTGTATAGACTTGCTGTCGCCATCAAGTGATTCTTTAAGCATTTTTTTAACTACATCACCTTGAGTATCAAGCATTTTGCACACTGTTTCAATGTTTCTGACTTTGTTACTTAAAATTGTATCAGCATTAGCCTGAATACGACCCGTAACGTTTTGATAAGCAGCCAAAGCCGCTGATGATGTACCTTGAAGCAAGTTGCCTGCCACAACCGCCGGAAGTCCAAACATGTCAAGATATGGAGCCGCAGCTGACATAATACCACCGATGCCGGATGCAATACCAGCAATGGGTAATACAAAATTATTTCCAAAACCATAGCCTGTAGCCGTTCCAAGCCCATATGCTCCAAGGCTTGCCATGCTTGCAACATCACTTGCTGCAGTTAAAGATGAAGCTCCACCTGTAAAATATCCGTCTTGATATGAAGAACCAAATCCCCATTGAATAGGAGCGGCATTACCTGAGGGAAACCCGGGATAGTTTCCAAGTCCGCTTATACCAAAAGAAGCACCACTTCCGTCAAAAGTCGCATTTCCTCCTGAAACCGGTGACCAGTATGAAGTTCCGGGTATGTTCATTGATTGTGTTCCACCCATTGTTGTCATAAATGCACTTGGAGAAATTAAGCTTGCAAGATTCCACAAAAAACTTCCTGCCGTACCAAAACCTGAACCACCTATTGATGGACCGGAAACAGTCAAATCTCGCAATTGGTCATATGTCTCCCAAAGTTGTGCTTTGGCAGCCGAGCTTGCAGCTCCAAATTTTCCTGCTATAACTAAAAATGAATCGTTTTTGTAAGCCATCTGTTTTTATTCTCCAATTTTTAAAATTATTTTTTATCAATTTCTTAAGCCTATTGAAATGTTTTGAAGGTTGATTCAATGTTCTTTTCAATAACCTTTTTAACGGAATCCATTTCGGTTTGAAGTGCTTTTTGTTCTGTGTCAAGTTGTCTCAACTTCAATTCTAGCATTTTATCTTGTTGCTGAATTTTTTCTGTTTTTGCATTTATTTCTTCAAGTGTTTGTTGATATACCATACATTGATATTCATACTGTTTCATTGCTTCATTGTATGCAGTGTCATCTTTTTCAGTCACTGCACTTAATTCATAATCCGTACCGTTTAAAGACTCGTCATTAATCAAAATTTGTGCAGGAAAAGAACCTGATTCATCAAATGTAATTTGAGCATTTACGTTTTCTTTTCTTCTGTATTCAACATTTGAGGCAAAATATGTATTTAATTTGTTTATAGCGCTATAGTCCAAATTCATATATGCATTCAAATCTGTTTCAGAAATATACATAGTGTTGTTGCCTTCTTCATAAGCATAGAAAACAGAGTCTTTCATGCCATATTTGTCTTTAATTGTTTGTATTGCAAGTTTATCAACATCAGTTGCTCTTTCATTTGCTTCATAACTTTCAAGTAATTTTATTTTGCCTGTAGGGTCATCATACGTGACAAGAGCTTCTTGAGCGCCATTTGAATTGGTCACGGTTGAGGCAACATAACCATTTAATTTGCTATCGTAGGTAAATAAATATTTATTCTCTTCACCTGTACCATAAGCATCAATTCGAGGATTATTGGTAGTTGTTACACCTTCCCAAATTCCTTTTTCTGCGTTATATTTTATGGTTGACTGATTATTTAAATTATCTTCAACAGTTTGATTTATAGTGTTCTTCAAATCAACAGTTTTTGGTTGCAAATCTACCCTTCGCAATGTTTTCAAACCATTTGAAGTCATAATAACATATGGGTAATAATTTCCCACATCATCATATCGAGAAGTTCCATCTTCATTAATTTTGATTTGAACACCGCTTTTTGTATTCTTAGCCGCTTCATAACGGTAATCCTTGTAGGAAATTGTTGCAACATAAGGATACTTATTGTCTGTATTGTTTCTTGTATAGTCTTCCAAGGTGTATTCTTTATTTCCATCAGTATAAACATATGATGTCGACTTATAATCCTCGGTTGATGGCGGAGTTGGCGCTTGCAAAGTAAGATATTGATTAAAAGCATCTGCACTTTGGTTTGCAAGTGCTACACGCGCTTGGTTTATCTGTTGACCTTCATATTCTACGTTTGTTTTTCTTGCGGTTAAGCCTAAATATCTGGCTTGTGATGCTGCCATGCCCATATGATTTTTACCTCGCTTTTATTCTATTTATATTATTCGTTTTGACGACAATAATTTTTTTTTCTTGAATGAAATATTTATTTCTTTTTTAATGTTTTTCATTCAAACGTCAACTTTTACAACGATTATTATAAAATTGTTATTTTTTTTACAGGTTTTAAAATCATACATTTGTATGAGATAGGAAGGTATAAAATGGGAGAAAGTGAAATGTGATACATTTATGGAAATATTATTTTGCTAGGGAATCCACTTTTTTAGGCGGAAAATAAATAAAGGACAATTTGTTGAATGTGCGGTAGCAAATTATATCAAAACCTAGTTTCGCTCCAACCGGTGTAGAAATATTTTTAAAATGTTAAAAGGCCTTCGGACGGGACTACTGTCTTATATTTTTGTTCTTTTTTCTTATTGATTACATTTTTTACGAGCTTTATCAAGTGCTTTGTTGCATTTGTGCATTTCTTTTTTTATACGCTTGTAATCACGCTTCTGTAAGTCTGAAAGAAGGCATAAAAATTTTTTTTCATATTCTTTTCGCTCACACTTGCATTCTTTTTTAATTTGTCTGATGTCGTTTTTTAATTCTTTGGCTTCACAAGAACAAGGCGAGCATTTTTCAATCTCACAAAGTTTTTGTTTTTTCATGCACAACTTTTCTTTGTAACATTTAAACCTTAGTGCATACTCGTCATCAAGTTTTTGAATTTGACAAACTTGTGTTTCATTCAAACAAAGTTGGGAATATATTTTTTCTCTTTGTGTGTCAAAAGCGCATTTGTTTGGAAAAAATTTTTGACAATTTTTATCTTCACAACAAGACTCACAATTTGTTTGTCTCAGGTCGGTTTGAGTTTTACAATCAGAACAGCTGTCGCTTGAATTTAATGGACAAGCTGCAAAAGAACCTATCTGAGCTAAGCAAAGTAAGTTAAAAATTGTCAAAGATGCTATAATTTTTTTCATAAAAAAATCCTCTATCTGTACCCAAGAAATATTATGCAACAGTTGTTATAAAATAATATTACCGAAATGGTTATTAGTAGAGGATTAAATTTTTAATTAAGGTTTAAAAAATTCACTCTGCTGCTCAAATTGTTGTCACTAGTAGTTTTAATAAGTTCAATAACTTCTTCATTAACAACATTGTTGTGTTTGATGGGAGCAACTTTTATTGAAGCAGGTAACGGCACCAAATCGCTAGGTTGAACTTTGCTTATAGGTGCAAATACTTGAGTTTTTGCATTATAAGTGTGATTTTTTGCGCCGTTTTGGACACGATTTTTCTTAACTTGCGAGATCATAGGATCCGGAGTGACTTTTTGTCTGTTGTACTCGCTCATAATTTTAGAAACAAAACGTTTTGTTTCAGCAAACGGTGGTACCCCCTTATAGCGTTTAACATTTCCGGGGCCGGCATTATATGCTGCCAACGCAAGCTCAGTCGATCCAAACATAGAATACATCATGCGGTAATACACAAGACCGGCTTTAACATTTTCATTCAAATTGTAAGGATTATACCCTATTCTTCTTGCGGTTGAGGGCATAAGCTGAAACACACCAACTGCACCGTGAGTGCTTCTTGCTTCATGGCGAAAACCTGATTCTGCTTTTGCAATACTTAACGCCAAAGCAGGGTCAATCCCTAAGTCCAATGCGTGCTTAACAATATATTGTTTAACCGTTGTAACCTTGGCCGGAGCGGTTGTTTGAGATACTGCACACAATGGTGTTGTTGTAATTATACTTGTTATCAAGATGAGCTTAAGTAGCTTTTTAATTATCATCTTTCTTGTCTCCTCTGCTCTTATCTGCTATCACGTTTCAATTCGCTTGTGGATTTGCTACTTGTTACTTTCTATGTTATTACAAAAAAAAATCAATGCAACCCCCTAACCCTTAATTTTAGACCATTCTGACAATTTGACATGCATTAAATCCCAAAGTATTGTTAAAATCGCACGACATGTTAAGTTTTGTTAAGCATTTGTTTGGATATGTAAAATTGATATGTGATAAATATATTTATTATATAACTATTTAACGAAAATTTATATTTGTTTAAATAACTAAATATTTTATGATTTTTTAATTTGACTATGGTACATTAAATATGCAAGTTTCAAAAAGAGATTTTTGCAATAGTTTATATAAAAGTAAGTGTGTTTAAAATAATTGCGAGGAGATGGAAAATGCCAAATTATTTAACTAAAGAAGACATTAAACGTTGGAGAAGTTCTTTGGAAAGATGTACTTTGGAGCAATATGCCGAAAAATTGGGCAAGGTTATCCAAAGCGAAAAAGAAACTTGTGACATTATTGACATTGTTTTTGACAAAAATCATGAAGATGCTTTCACAATAAAGCATGATGATGTTTATTCAAACCGTTATAATGGAGAAAAAATAACATCTGATTTAAATATGGCTAACATTCGTAAAAAGCCTTTAAACATTGTTAAACCTGAAAGCATGGTCAAAAAATCATCTGTTAATAAACAGGCTGTGAAAAAAGAACAGGTTAAACAAGAAGTTGTTGTTTCAAATAATGAATTGAAAGACAATGCGGAAGCATTTCCGAGTAAAATTTCGTTTAAAAAACCTTTGACAGACAGAGAACAATTGGTTTTTGAACATTTTTATCAACATAAAAATACAACCGTTTTTGCAAAAGATTTGGCAGAAGTACTTTCTCTTCCAAGAGACTATGTATATAAATATATAAAAAATCTAAGAGCAAAATTGAATTCTGATATTCTTATCAATTCAGAAAAAGGCGGATATATTTTAAAAATATAATTTAATGAAAAAAATAACTATTATGAAAAACAAAGAAAAAAAACAAAAACTTAAAGTTGCATTCCCACACATGGGAACGATTTATATTGCGTGGGCATCGTGCTTGCGTCGTTTGGGGGTTGAGCCTTTTATACCTCCTTATACAAGCAAAAAAACGCTGTCTATCGGCACAAAAAATTCACCTGAGTCAATATGCTTGCCATATAAACTTATTTTGGGCAATTTTGTTGAGGCAATTGAAGCAGGCGCGGATTATGTTGCAATGATTAGTTCGCCAGGGATTTGTCGTTTGGGAGAGTATGGCAAAAGTATTAAAAACAACCTAAAAAACATGGGGTATGAAGCAAATTATATTGAACTTCAATTGTATGATGGAATAAAGGGTTTATATCGCTTTATCACTGAACTGACCCCCATCAGGAATCCTTTTGTTATTTTAAGTGCGATAAATCTTATGATACAGAAAATTTTTGTGCTGGATAAGCTTGAACAGGTGCTTTCTTTTTATCGTGCAAGAGAATTGAAGTGCGGAACAGCGGAACGCGCCTTTAAACAAGGACTTCACTTGATTTATGAAGCTGATAGCTTAAAACAACTCGACAGGGCAAAAAGAGAAGTTATTGCTAAAATCCGCAAAACACCGATTGATAAAAAGCGTGATGTTGTTTATGTTGATATTACCGGTGAAATTTTCCTTGTGCTTGATTATTTTGCAAATCAAAACATTGAAAAAGAACTTGGTAAAATGGGTGTTCAAACAAGACGCACTTTAACTGTTTCAAGCTTTTTAAAAGATGCAATTATACCTAAATTTTTGAGGAAGGGAGAAACTCATCTTCAAAGGGCATTCAGACTTGCAAAACCATACTTAAGTCGTGATATTGGTGGTGATGCGCTTGAATCTGTAAGCGATGTTGTTTATGCAAACAAACAAGGGCGAGATGGCATAATCCACATAAGTCCGTTCACATGCATGCCCGAAATTATGTCACAAAACATCTTCCCAAAAATGCGTGAAGACGTTGACATCCCCATTTTAACACTCATTATGGACGAACAAACAGGAAAAGCAGGTTATATAACTCGTTTAGAGGCGTTTGTTGATTTGATGAGAAGGAAAAAACGCAAAAATAAAATCAAAGCCTCAAAAGAGTTTGTGCCGGAAAAAATACTTTAAGCAAAGTTTTGATAGTCTTTCAATTCTTCTATCGCTTTATAGTTTGCAACTCTGGAAGCTTCTTTTTGCTGTTTTGTTGAAAACATTTCAAGAACAAATGGCGGAATTGAAGATAAAGTCACGGAACTGAAAAAAGCCGCAATGGCTTTTGTATCTATCTCGTCACTTGTAATTGTTTTAGAGATATGTTTTTTTGCATACTTTGTTCCAATAGCAGCTCCAATAGCTCCAGATATTAGGGTTATTGGGTTTGATATGATCTCCCAAAAAGCTTCAATATTCTCTGAATATCTTTGTGAATTATCGTCAATTCTATTAAAGGCATAGAAAGTGTTACGTTGCAGTTTGGCCGCTTCTTTTTCCTGTTCTTTGTTTATTTTTATTTGTTTCAGTGCTTTGTTATATTTTTTGTCTTTTTCTTCGTTTTCTTTTACGTATTTTTTGTATTCTTTATATTCTTTTATAATTTTTGGTATAAATTTTAAAATACTATCTTTTTCTTCTTTTTTAACCTCTATCTTGCTTTCATCAACCGAGTTAATTTCTTCATCACTATAATAAACAAAGTTTGCAGGATTTTTTTTCATCTCTTCAATTGCTTTAAACCGTGCGACTTGAGATGAAAGTTTTTCTTTTAATCGTAATGTCCTGTTTCTTTTTGATAAGCAGAAATAAGCTCTTCTCCAAAATTAGATGTACTTGTATAAATTTTGTATATATCAACACAAGCATCAATACCGTCTACAATACCGCCTGCAACTGGTGCTATAGCAGGAAATAGTATAGAAATTACAACGGTTGAAGCTGTCTTAACAACATCTTTTCCTTTTTCTACAACTAAATCACTTATTATATTTTTAACATATTTTTCTATAATCTCTTGTACTGATTTAGAATTTATACATAAATCATTTAAAATTTCAGGAATAAAATTATTTGCAAATGCCTTGATTTTATCTTCGGTCATTCGTTCTGACGAAACACCATATATTTCTCCAATATCATGTATCATGTTTGTTTCAAGTAACCATAAAGGAATGTTGTCCACAATAGGTGTACTGTTATAAAACTTTGAGCATCTTTCTAACAATACCCTTTGACATTTAATTGTTGCCACTGCATTAGTGCATTTGTCTACAATTTTCATAGCTTTATCTTTGCGACCACCAAATCCAATCTCTCCATTAGCAGAATTGAGTTTAAGTTCTTTATTGTTTTCATAAATTTCACGAATACCTTGAACCATTTTAGCTTGATTTAATAAATATGCAATGTTCTTTTTATTATCTTCAATATCCGCAGAAGCTATAGCACCTGCAAGATTAGAGTGTATTGATACTAATTTTTCAGCTTTAGCTTTTCGACTTGTAGTTTTTTCATCTTCATCAATATTAATGTTATTAATGTATTTTATTACTTTTATGTTATCTTTTTTTATTTCATTTAATAAAAATTCTTTAGTAATATCATTAATTAAACCCTGTTTTGCCGCAATAATTAGTAAATTTTTTAAAGCCTTATCTTTTGGTGATAAAAGGTTTTTTGATTTAAAATTAACAGTATCTTTTTGTAAAGGCTTGTTTAATTTAATTCCAAATTCCTGTTTTTTGCTTTCAGATTGCTTAACTGTAGGTAAGTTAAAATTAATAAAGTCTACTCTCATTATTTTGCCCTCCATTTTATTAACACAAAAGTTTTATATTTATATAAACCACCTAAAAAAATTTTTTGCTAGTAAAAAAAGTAAAGATTTGTTAAGATTTTACAACAAGTGATAAGATATAGTTATAAGCGTTTACGGATTCGGACGAAATTGTCATATTCCTGTCAAGAAGGCTTTTGATAGTTGTTTTGAAACATAGTAAAACTGCTCGGTTTAACCCGTTGTCTTGATTAAGCTCTTGTAAAATCAAGTTTCTATATTCAGCGTTGCGTGTTTGGGGTTCAATTTTATCAGATAAAAAAACTATTTTTTCAAAATCACTCATGCCAACACGCCCGACTGTATGGTATTTTATCGCATTTAGTATTTCTTCATCATCTATTTCAAAATTTTCTCTTGCAAAACAACATCCAACAGGAGCATGGTAAGTTTTGTAGTTTGAAAGATCAAACTCTTTTGAAATTTCTTCATTGTTTGCAATGTATTCTTTCAAACTGTCAATTGTGAAGCATTTTGCGCAATCGTGAAGAAGCGCCGCAACTTTTATCTTGTTTTCACTTTGAGGAAGATATTTTTTGGCTAGCTCAACCGCTTGCTCCATTGTTCCAATGGAATGAATATATTTTTCCTCGTTTAAGTTTTCTTTCAACCAACTTTTAAATTTTTCAATTTCATTCTCTGTATAAATTTTTTTCATAAATATATTCTCTAACTTCCTTTGGTACTAAACTGTCTATTGTTTTGTTTATTTTTATGTTTTGGCGAATTTGGCTTGAAGAAATGTCAACAGGTGAGAAATCCAAAAGCTCAAAATCGTAGCCGTTTTCTTTTAAAATGTCAAATTTCCCATTTATATCGTCACTATTTTGAACATTTCTTGTGCAAACCAAAAACTTAACAAGCTTTTTCAACTCTTCAGTTTTATGCCAGTTGTCTATTTTTAAAAATGCATCATAGCCAATAATAAAGTTTATTTTGCCTTCAATTTGGTTTTTATACTTGTTATAAATGGCACAAATGGTGTTATAGGTGTATGACACTTGGTCTAAATTGTATTCAATGTCGCTAAAATCGAATTTGTTTATGTTTTTAACTGCAAGCTTCACCATTTCAAGTCGCTTTAGGGCTATATTTTTATCCAAATCTTGTTTGAAAGGTGAAATGTATGAAGGGATAAAAATCACTTTTTCAAAATTGAATTTTTTTTGCACAAAACTGGCAATAGCCAAATGACCGTTGTGTATAGGATTAAAAGTTCCACATAGCAAACATATTTTCATTTTGGCCTCTTATCGTGTCATTTGTTTTTCAAAATGAATTTCATCAATAAGATTTAACACTTTGCCAATAAATTCATTGTATTTTTCAAGTTTGGCTTCGCCTGAAAGGATGACGTCGGCGTATTGGCTGTTAGGCTCAACATAAATTTTGGCTTTTTCCAAAGCATTTTTATAAACAGAATTTGCAGAATTGCCCAAGTTGCGTTCATTTGCACGTTGGAAAAACCTTTGTTTTTGAACATTTTGAGAAACATCAACATAAATTTTAAAATCCAAAACATCATGCAACGCTTCATTTAAGGTAAAAAGTCCTTCGGTTATAATTATTTTTGAACTTTCTACATATTGAACATTGTCGTGTCGAATGGCAGTCCCTGACATGTCATATTTAGGAAGATAAACATTTTTTCCGCTTAGAAGTTCATAGATGTGTTTTGCCATCAAACTCAATTCCAAAGCGTCGGGGCAATCAAGATCATAATTTTTAGCAAAATTATCAAAACCGCCATAATATTTAACCAAATCAGACCTGTCATAGTAATAATCGTCTGTGTTAATTCTACATATGACATTTTTAATGTTTCGTTTGTTTGAATATTCAAAAATTGTATTTATTATTTCTTTTGCAATTGTTGATTTGCCGCTTGCTGTTTGTCCAGAAATGCCAATTGCGCAAGAGCGTGTTATTTCTCCGGACAAAAACATTGCAAGTTTTGAAACCAAATTGTCAGAGATAAAAATAAAGATAGAATCATTGGATTCTATCTCATTTCTAAATATATTCTTTAATTTTTTTTCAATTATTTCAAATCGCGAAAACTCACTTTCAGAAGTGCTTTTTTTACTAGCCAAAATTTGACAACCACTTTCAACTTTCAAATCTGATGCCACTTAGAAATCCTTTCAGATATTTTTAAATCTCATTTCTAATTAAATTTTAACATACGAAATTTTTTATACAAGTGATTTTTAAATATATTTTTACAAAATTAAATATTATTTATTTTTATAATACCTTTCCATATTATCTAAATCATCTAAATGCTCATATTGTCTATTTACCAAGATATAATATGCATAATCATAATCCAAGTTACTAATATTACAATCTCTGAAAAAGCAAGTGTCACTAGGTTTAGAATATCTATATTTTTTTTCATCTTGTTTTGGCATCGCTTCTTGTTGAGGTTGTTGAGCTTGTCTTTCTAATTGTTGACTTAAATTTATAGGTTTATAATAAACAACTTGTGCTCTTGAATTGACAGTTTCCTCGCTTCGTGTTTGTGTCACCGGTGGTTGTTCGTGTTGAGTGGATTGTTTATTAGTTCCTTGTGCTCGTTTTGCGCTTTGTTGCAAATTAATATTGCTTAAATTTGAAGCTAAAGATGTTGTTCGTTTCATAATTGGCTTTGTTTGTGTAGTTGAATACATAATCATACCTCCCTATAATTGACTGGTTACTAATTTTAGTTTAAGAGTTTCATATATTGTTAATGTTTCTTAAAAATACAATAAACTCTTTCAATTCTTATTATATACTAGAATTATAGTGCGTCAATACTATGATTTTAATCTGAAACATATTAGTGTAAACATGTTAAAGTAATACATATATTCATCTATTATTGGTATTACCTACTCAAAAGTTTTTAAACATTTTAAGTTAATTTCATCTTTTAAGTGTACTCAAAATGATTCAATAACAGCATTATCTCTTGGACTAGCAGGAGCTGACATTTATTGTGGCAAGCCATTTTTTAATAATAAATCTTTGTAAATTGTAAATTGACTTCCTCTATCAGAATAGATTATTGTTGAATTTGTATAAGTAAGTAATAGTATTTAAAAATTGGTTTTAATCTCGGTACATGTCATGCAGAGCACTTAACTTTTTCAGAAATTCATTTTCAGTCTCTAAATATTCATTGCGTTTGAGTAATTTTTGATATGTAGACTCTTTTTTTGGTAAATTTTTCCATTTATCTGTACACTTTCTTTTTATACCACACTCACATCTTTTTCGTGTTTATTTTTTTTTGGGGGGGGAGCCCAGTTCATACGCACTTAGAAAGAAAGCTGCCTGACGATGTTATGGGACGTGAAATGTTCAACAAAATTCTTA
>UMLR01003786.1_pt1 | contig 24326 bp, 21 predicted proteins | sample 1966741 | NCBI WGS metagenome assembly UMLR01 (sample SAMEA4836207, study PRJEB28245) | human gut metagenome | biome: gut microbiome; material: fecal sample | place: Denmark | collected 2008 | reverse complement strand
CCCGCCGTTACGGTGCTGGTTGACAAGGAAGAAATCGGCAGCGTTGGCGCAACAGGCATGGGCTCTCTGTTCTTCGAGAACACCATCGCAGAAATTGCTGCACGTACCGGGTTGGAAAGCCCCTTGGCGCTGCGCCGCATTTTGGCCGCATCGCGCATGCTTTCCTCTGATGTGTCTGCTGGCTTTGACCCTGCGTATGCTTCGGTGTTTGAAACGAAGAACGCTGCATACCTTGGTAAGGGCCTGGTGTTCAACAAGTACACGGGAGCGCGCGGAAAAAGCGGCTCCAACGATGCGCGTGCCGAATACGTGGCATACGTACGCCGCGTGATGGACGACGCCGAGGTTTCCTTCCAGACCGCCGAACTTGGCAAGGTTGACGCGGGCGGCGGCGGAACCATCGCCTACATTCCCGCAAAGTACGGCATGGACGTCATCGATTCCGGCGTTGCCGTGCTTTCGATGCACGCTCCGTGGGAAGTTACCTCCAAGGCCGATATCTTCGAGGCGTATCGCGGATATCGCGCCTTCCTCGAGGCCTAGAGCAAGAATGTGAGGCATCCCTTTGCGGAGTGCTTTCGGCATTGAAGCAAGGGATTCAAAGGGGCTGGGTTTTTATCTAGCTGGAGCGCTCGAAAATGAGCCGTAAAACCTAAGATTTTCAGCATTTACGTGTGCACCAAGTGACAAAAAGGAGCCTCGCTCCTTTTTGTCACTTTTTTGTCGCGCACGTGTCTATAATGAATTAACCTCGCGGAAACCCTCCGGGCACGAAAGGGAACCGGCAAGGAGCGGGGGATCGGGAAATGAGACTCAATTCAAGGAGCGCTACATGGCACATTATTTCGACGAACCCTCTCGTACTTTCAATGAGTACCTGCTTGTACCGGGTTACTCTTCTTCGGAGTGCATCCCCGAAAAGGTTGACCTTTCCACTCCGCTTGTACGATACAAGAAGGGTGAAGAGCCTGCTCTGAAGCTTTCTATCCCCATGGTTTCCGCAATCATGCAGGCCGTTTCCGACGATGGCATGGCTGTAGCTTTGGCTCAGCAGGGCGGCGTTTCTTTCATCTACGGTTCTCAGTCCATCGAAGACCAGGCCGCAATGGTTCGCCGCGTAAAGGACCACAAGGCCGGTTTCGTACGTAGCGATTCCAACCTTACCCCCAACGCAACGCTTCGCGATGTTGTTGCACTGAAGGAAAAGAGCGGCCATACCACCATGCCCGTTACCGAAAACGGTCAGGGCCAGGGCAAGCTGCTGGGCATTGTTACCGGCCGCGACTATCGCCTTTCCCGCATGGATCTCGACACGCCCGTATCTGAGTTCATGACCCCCCGTGAAAAGCTCATCGTTGGCACCGCAAGCACCACGCTGAAGGAAGCCAACGATATTATTTGGGACAACAAGCTGAATTCGCTGCCCATCGTTGACGACAACGACAACCTTATGTACATGGTATTCCGCAAGGACTACGAGCAGCACAAGTCCAATCCGCACGAACTGCTCGACGCTCACAAGCGTTACATTGTTGGTGCTGGCATCAACACGCGTGATTTCGCAGAGCGCGTTCCTGCCCTGATTGAAGCTGGCGCAGACGTTCTGTGCATCGACTCTTCTGAAGGTTTCTCCGAGTGGCAGTCCCGCACCATTGCATGGATTCGCGCTCACTACGGCGATTCCGTAAAGGTTGGCGCTGGTAACGTAGTAGACACCGAGGGCTTCCGTTTCCTGGCTGAAGCTGGCGCTGACTTCATCAAGGTTGGCATCGGCGGCGGTTCCATCTGCATTACGCGTGAAACCAAGGGCATCGGCCGTGGCCAGGCAACTGCGCTTATCGAGGTTGCAAAGGCTCGTGACGAATACTTCCGCGAAACGGGTGTGTACGTTCCCGTTTGCTCCGATGGCGGTACGGTATACGACCATCACATCACCCTGGCACTTGCTATGGGTGCCGACTTCATCATGCTGGGTCGCTACTTCGCTCGTTTTGACGAGGCTCCCAACAATAAGGTTGTGGTAAACGGCCAGCATATGAAGGAATACTGGGGCGAAGGTTCCAGCCGTGCACGCAACTGGCAGCGCTATGACCTGGGCGGCAGCAAGAAGGGCATGACTTTCGAAGAGGGTGTAGATTCCTACGTTCCCTACGCTGGCCCCTTGAAGGACAACGTGGATCTTACGCTTTCCAAGGTTCGTTCCACTATGTGCAACTGCGGCGCGCTCACCATTTCCGAGCTGCAGGACAAGGCAAAGCTTACGGTCATCAGCTCCACTTCCATCGTCGAGGGCGGCGCGCACGATGTTCTGCTGAAGGACAAGACTCCTTTCGTTAGCAACACGCGCTAGAGTTTATACGGCGCAAACGAAAACGTTTCGTTTGGCTCATCATTTACGGCTCTTCATAAAATCTCCCCGTTTCGCTCTGTGCGAATAGGGGAGATTTTTTATATTTGAACTGGTACAACAGTGTTCACGGGTAGAACGTGTTCCAATCCGAGAAAGCGGACGATTAGGTCAAAACTGACGGGTACGCTAAACTTCTTGCTATGGCTACACGAGTACATAAAGCGCTTACCGCGGTTCCCGTTAGCTTGGCATTGGCTCTTTCTATGACCTTGCCGGCAACTGGCGCTGTGCGCGAAGCGCACGCAGACGAGCTTTCCGACGCCCAGGCAGTACTGTCCCAGGCTTCGGCTGAGCTTGATTCCCTTAATAAAGAATACGATGCCCTGCAGGCACAGTTGAGTGGTCTTGATTCTCAAATCAACGAAACCACCCAGAAGGTGCAGGACGCTCAGCAGAAGATGCTCGAGGGTCGCGAAACACTTTCTGGCAGCATTCTTTCCCAGTATAAGGGAGATGGTTCCCTTTCGCTGGTGAACATCGTCCTTTCATCGGAAGATATCTCAGAGTTCACGAAGAACCTGACGTACTACTCTTCCATTCAAGAAGACCAGGCGCAGAAGGTTGCCGAACAAGAGCAGCTGCGCGATACGTTTTCTTCGGCTCTCGGTGAGCTCGACACCCAGCGCGACGAGCAGCAGAAGCTGATCGACGAGGCTGAGCAGAAGAAGAGCCAGGCTGAAAAGGTGGTGTCTGACGCTTCCGCTAAGGTTTCCTCCATTAAGGAAGAACAGGCCCAGGCTCAGCTGGCGGCCCTGCAAGCACAGGCAGCGGAAATGCAGAAGAAAGAAGAGGGCAAGCAGCAAGCTGCCTCGAATGCATCGCAGCCCAATTCCAATTGGAATACCAATACTGACCGCAACCCGTCGGCTAATACCAATTCTTCCAGCAACAGCAACAATTCCTCGAATTCCAATTCCGGTAGCGTAAGCGCTGGTTGGAGGACGGGCGTTGCTTCTGCTTATGGCGGCAGCAGCGACGCAAGCACCCCGAATCCGGGAACCACAGCAACGGGTGCAATTTGCAACGATTCCTCTATGGGCGTTGCTGTTCCCATGTCCTGGCCGAATTACCGCTCATACCTTGGGCGTGCTGTCGAAATCAAATATGGTGGTAAGACGGTAATTGCTACCGTCAACGACTGCGGTTCCATGGGCGGCGTCTCGCGCGCGCTCGACTTGCAGCCGGGTGTCTTCAAGGCTTTCGGGTTCAGTACCTGCCAAGCCTGGGGCGTCCGCACCGTAAGCTACCGCTTCCTGTAAGTGGGAACATAAGGCGCATCATTTTTCCGCTTGCGCCATAGGGCAATAACAGGGCCTCGTTTGCGAATTTTGAACTATTTCCCAGTTCATCCATCGCGAGCGAGGCCATTTTTGTTGGGGAAATGAGGACAGGTGCCAGACTCCCGTCTGGCGAGCCGGGTTTCGTTTGCAAAGCAGTTTGTGCGCGAGGCTTCGGCTCTAGTTGCTATAGCGCAAAGCGGAAATCCGGTACCTATTCCCATCTTCCTAGCAACCGCTTAGAGGAAATTGTGCGCGGAAACACAGGCGCAACGCCAACACGATATAATGTCAAACCGTATGTATATTCAGTGCTCGAAGGTTCGTTTACTTGAATCAACGGGTTCTGCGCGCATGAAGTATCGGAAAAGGATTATGCCTCATGAAAGAATACAATCCTCACGAGATTGAGCCTCGTTGGCAAAAGGTGTGGGCCGAAACAGGCGCACATAAGGCAACGGAGGATACCAGCAAGCCGAAGCGCTATGTGCTCGAGATGTTCCCGTACCCTTCGGGCGACATTCACATGGGCCATGTTCGCAATTACACCATCGGTGACGTAACAGCTCGCTATTACGCTATGCGCGGTTACGACGTGCTGCATCCAATGGGGTGGGATGCGTTTGGTCTGCCTGCAGAAAACGCTGCCATCAAGCACAATTCCCATCCTGCTAAGTGGACGTACGCCAACATCGAAACGCAGAAGGCCAGTTTCAAGCGCATGGGCTTTTCCTACGACTGGGATCGCACCGTTGTTGCCTGCGACCCTGAGTACTATCGCTGGGGTCAGTGGATCTTCCTGCAGATGTACAAGCGCGGTTTGGTAGAGCGCCGCAATAGCCCTGTCAACTGGTGCCCCAACTGCAAAACGGTTTTGGCAAACGAGCAGGTAACCGAAGGCGAATGCTGGCGCTGCCATGGTGCCGTTGAAAAGCGCGATCTTACCCAGTGGTACTACAAAATCACCGACTACGCCCAGGAGCTGCTGGACGATCTTGACCAGCTGGAAGGCTGGCCTGAACCTGTTAAGCAGATGCAGGCAAACTGGATCGGTCGCTCCGAAGGCGCCGAAGTTGATTTCGAGCTGATTCCTGCCGAAGGCAAGGACGACGGCCAGACCATCACAGTATTCACCACGCGCCCCGACACCCTGTTCGGCTGCAGCTTCTTCTTGCTGGCTCCCGAAAGCCCGCTGGTGCACGACCTGGTATGCGGTACCGAATACGAAGCCGAGGTTATGGCCCTGGTCGAGGGCGCTGCCAAGGTAAGCGCTGTGGAGCGCGCCCAGGGCGACCGCGAAAAGCATGGTGCCTTCACCGGCCGCTACGTTATCAATCCCGTTAATGGCGAAAAGGTTCCCGTATGGGCTGCCGACTACATCGTTGCCGATTACGGCACCGGTGCCGTAATGGCGGTTCCCTGCGGCGACCAGCGCGACTTCGAGTTTGCTCGCAAGTACGACTTGCCCATTATCCCCATTATCTTGGGCGAAGATGATCCTCTGTATCCCGAGCTCAACGGCGTGCAGGAACGCAAGGTTACCACCGTCGATTGGGAAAAATCCTACGAGGCCGAAGGTGTGCTAGTTCAGTCCGGCAAGTACACCGGCATGGTGGGCGGCAAGCATTCTCCTGCTGTCGACGCTATCATCGGTGACCTGGAGGCTCAAGGTAAGGGCAAGAAGTCGGTCCAGTTCCGTTTGCGCGACTGGCTCATTTCCCGTCAGCGCTATTGGGGTAATCCTATCCCGATTGTTTACTGTGATGACTGCGGCATCGTGCCCGTTCCCGAGGACCAGCTGCCTGTTACGCTGCCCAAGGATATCGATTTGGCTGCTGGCGAAACGCTTGCAACGCATGAGCAGTTCGCTCAGTGCACGTGCCCGAAGTGCGGTAAGCCTGCGCGTCGCGAAACCGACACCATGGACACCTTCACGTGCTCCAGCTGGTACTACATGCGCTATACCGACCCGCACAACACCGAGCTACCTTTCTCTCCCGACCGCGTAAACCGCTGGATGCCAGTCGACCAGTATATTGGCGGTATTGAGCACGCTATCCTGCATCTGCTGTATAGCCGCTTCTTCACGAAGGTACTGCGTGATATGGGTATGCTCAACTTCGACGAGCCCTTCACGAACCTATTGTGCCAGGGCATGGTTCTCGATGAAAACGGCGAGGTGATGTCGAAGTCGAAGGGCAACGTTATCAGCCCCGAAGACATGATCGCTGGATACGGCGCCGATGCAGTGCGTGCTTATATCCTGTTCATGGCTCCGCCTGACAAGGAGCTGCAGTGGAACGAAGACGGCCTGGCTGGCATGTACAAGTTCCTGAATCGTGCTTGGCGTATGGTGAACGATCTTGCAGGGAAGGCCGGGGAGGAAACTTCCTTCCAAGCTGGCGCGAAGGCGGAAGAAGCAAAGAAGGCTCATGATGAGCTTCTGCGCGAGCGCCATCGCGTGGTTGGCAAGGTCATCGACGACTTCGCTCGCAACAATTTCAATACGGCTATTGCAGCCATCATGGAATTGGTAAATGCTACAGGCGATTACCTGCGCAAAAACTCTGCCGAGGATCGTGCCGCCAACGCCGAGCTTGTTGCCTTCGATAGGGAAATTGCTGAGGTTATCGTGAAGTTGCTGGCTCCGATGGCTCCCCATTGGGCCGAAGAGCTGTGGCAGGATGTTTTGGACAACGAAACTTCTGTGCACAAGGAAGCTTGGCCTGAGTTCGACCCGAATGCTGCTAAGGCTTCCGAGGTTGAGCTGGCAGTGCAGGTTAACGGCAAGGTGAAGGCCAAGATCACCGTTGCTTCCGATGCTGCGGAAGACGCCATTCGCGAAACGGCTTTGGAGGCCATCGCTGACGCAACCGTTGGTAAGGACATCAAGAAGGTTATTGTTATCCCGGGCCGCCTGGTCAATGTGGTAGCAAAATAGCCAGAATGTGCTTTTAGGGGCCAGATCTGCTTGTGAACTGCCTCCCATTTCTTGGAAGTGAGAAATGGGAGGCTTTCTTATGTGTGCGGATTTCAGAGTGAAGTGCGAGGTCGAGGTGAGAGGGCTGACAGCCCTCTTTCTTTATGCCGCATACCGAAGGCACGCCGTATCTCCGGTTCCTCGCAGGGGGCATCTGCGAAAAGCCCTGGGCAACATTGCCGAGAGCGCTGTCTTGCCGTATCCCCTTTTTCCGTGCGGGGGCAAAGTATCACGGTATTCACCACGCGTCCCGACGACCCACGGCAGCCCCGATCCTTCGTGTGGGAAGAGGGGGGGGAGAAGAGCAGGCCGCGTACGAACAAAACACGCGGACAACGTGGAGGTTCCGAAACTCTTACGTACGTTTGCTATGATCGAAACCTATGGGAACTAAACGAAAAAAAGGATGCCTCCGCCGCTTAATCGAAGCCGTTATCGGCTTCGTGCTGTTTGTTGCGCTTGTTGTGGTGGGCGTTCCTCTGGGGATCAATGCTTGGGTTTGCGCAAGCACGCGCCCTGCTTTTGAATCTCAGGCTCAAGCGGCCGCCAATGCGGATGCCTTCGAAGCCGATGCCATTGTGGTGTTGGGCGCAGGCATCAACTGGGACGGCAGCCCCTCAGCTGTTCTGAAAGATCGCCTTGATGTTGCCGACAACCTATACAACGCTGGGGTTGCCCCGAAAATCATCATGAGTGGCGACAATAGCGACTCTTCGTACAACGAGGTCATGGCCATGGCGAAGTACGCGAAGGCCAACGGGATTCCCGCCGAAGATATTTTCTGTGATCATGCGGGCCTTTCCACATACGACAGCATGTACCGCTTGAAGAATGTATTCAACGTGCAGCGCTGCGTTATCGTTACGCAGGAGTACCATTTGTATCGTGCTGTGTACGATGCGCGCGGTTTCGGCATCGACGCACGTGGTGTTGCAAGCGATCTGAGCGACTACTCCAATAAGGATTCTTACGAGCAACGGGAATTCTTTGCGCGCATCAAAGATTTCTTCGGCATCATCACCAAGATGGAGCCGCAAACGAAGAGCGAGCCGGTTTCCCTCAACCAATCGGGGACCGTTACCCAATGGTGGTAGAAAGGGGTAGCAATGCCGAAAATCGTTATTGTTGACACCGACTTCGAAAACAACGACTTTGAAGTGCGTATGGCGAAGGATGCAGGTGTTGACATTGCCCTGTTCAACGAGCGGGAGCCCGAAGCTATCATCCGCAATGCTGCCGATGCTGATGGTGTGGTTACTTCCTATGGTAAGTTTCCGCCCAAGGTGTTTGAGGCGCTTCCAAATCTGCGCGTGGTAAGCCGAACGGGCATCGGATACGACGATATCGATGTGCCTGCGGCAACGAAGAACGGCACTGCGGTATGCGTAGTGCCTGGTTATGGTACTGAAGTGGTGTCCGACCATGCTATTACGTTGGCGCTCTGCGTGCTGCGTCGCTTGAACGAAACTGATGCCGATATGCGCGCCGGCATTTGGGACTACACGCGCCATCGTCCGTATGGTCAGGTGTTCGGCCGCGTATTTGGCGTGGTGGGAATGGGCGAAATCGGTCGTGCTACTGCCCGCAAGGCTGCTGGCCTGGGCTTCAAGGTGGTGTGTTGTTCGCGCTCTCTTACGCCGGGCCGCCGCACGCCCGAAGGCTACGACATCCTGGAGTACGAAGAGCTACTGAAGTGCGCCGATGTGGTTAGCTTCCATACGGCTCTAACCCCCGACACCCATCATCTGCTTGATGCCCGCTGCATTTCGCTCATGAAGGATAGCGCGGTAGTGGTGAACACTTCACGCGGCGCGGTTATCGACGCGCTTGCTTTGGCGGAAGCTCTCCAGGCGGATAAACTGTGGGGTGCTGGCATTGACGTGTTCGAAGGCGAGCCAGTCGATCCAGGTCATCCGCTGATGAAAGCTCCTCATACGGTGCTCAGCCCGCATGTGGCGTATTGGTCTGAGGAATCGGGCATCGAGCTGCGTACGCGTGCCATGCAGGCCGCAATCGATGTGGTTACGGGTGTGCGTCCGAAGGACTGCCTGAATCCTGAGGCCCTGTAAAGGGCGGAGCCTCGCTCGCTTGTTTTGTCTCGCGTTTGCCGCGCTGTCCCACACCTTGGACTTTGTCCTGAAGGTTGGCAACTGCGGTCCTGCCAGTGGCAACTGCAATCCCATTCGTGGTGCAGTAATTGCGATCCTACCTGCGTCGCGGTCTTATGCGCTGGTAGCTGTATCGTGGTCGACTTGTTTCTTGCCCCGTCTTCTTCCCATCCCGTCCAGGGCGGGTGCTTTCATTCTCGTCAAAACGAAGGAGCTGAATATGCTTGTTGGCGTGATTTCGGATATTCATGGCCATTTGAGCGAGCAGGCCTACGATGCCTTGCAACCGTGTGACATGATTCTGTGCGCGGGTGACGTTGAGCGTCCGACCATTCTTATGGAGCTTGACGCCATCGCTCCAACGGTTGCGGTGTTGGGCAATTGCGATTCCAGTCTGCGGGGGATGAATATCCCCTTCACGGCGACTCCCCGTATTGGTGGGGTGCGCTTTTTCATGACGCATCGCCCCGAAGATATTGGCACCGTTGCCGAAGATGTGCGTGTGGTGGTGCACGGCCACACTCATATTCCCCGTGAAGAGCGCATAGAGGGAGTTCTGTACCTGAACCCGGGAAGTGCTAGTAAGCCGCGTGGTGGCAGTAGACGGGGCATTGCCCGTCTTACCGTCGATGCTGGTAAAGTTGCATGTGTCGAATTCGTAACCTGGGAATAGGCGGGGCGGCCCTCCTGCGTGGTTGGGGAAGCGGCAAAAATAGGCGAAATAGCTAAAAGAGGCACGCTTGAAAAATGGCAAGTTGACCCAGAGGGACTTGCCCGTTAGAATACATACTTGCATTTTATGCATGTGCGCCGTTAGCTCAGCTGGTAGAGCAGGGGACTTTTAATCCCAAGGCCGCGGGTTCGATTCCCTCACGGCGCACCACTTCGCAACTAAGGCCTGCCGTAAGGCGGGCCTTTTGCATGCAATGGGCGCCACTTTTGTTTTGGGCAATAGGGTAGCTCTTGCCTATACCCCCTCTTTCCCATATCCCTCATTCGCGGATTTTGGCCCGTTGCAACTGCTGGCGCCCTGCACGTTTTTTGCGGGATCCGCCCTGTAGGGGTGATTCGCCCTTTGCTGGATCTGCCCTATTGAGGCAGTCGGTTCATCGGAAAACAAAAATCCCGCCATTTTTGCAACTTTTTTGCGATTAGGGGCTCTTTTCTGATCCTTTAAAGCGGAAATAGGCTGCCACACAGCCGATTATCTGTGCTTTTGCATCGTGATCAGCGATCGGGGGAGTCCGCAACAATCCCTAATCGCAAAAAAGTTGCAATTCGAGCCGTTTTTCTGTTTCCAGTCTTTTCGCAAAGGGTTCAGGGTGGTATCGGAGGAGTGCGCGGCCCAAGTTCGGCGCTTCAGGATGATCCGGGTGCGGTGCAAGTTTGACGTTGCGGGGATGGCTCGGCAATGGTCTGGGCGCGGTGCTGCGGGATGATGCCGAGGGAAGCGACCCTTCGGGCGAATGCCTACCATAGCAACCGAAGGATCTCCCAATATCGTGGTGGTGATGAACGAATCGTTTTCCGACCTGACCACCTACTTGGAGGGCTACGAAACAAGCACCGATCCAATGCCCTACGTGCATTCACTCATGAATCGCGGCGACGTGGTTTCGGGCACCTGCGCCGTTTCCTCGGATATGGGTACAGGCACAGCCAATTCTGAGTTTGAGTTCTTTCGAAACGGTAGACGAACCCACGGTTGTGCTTTTCTTCGGCGACCATGAGCCGCGCCTTTCCAATGAATTTTACTCAAGTTGGTTTACCGATGAGAACGATCTCGGCCTGGAAACCACGGCTCAACTTCATAAAACCCCCTTCTTCATATGGGGCAACTACAATTTGAACACCGAATCGATCCAGAAGGGTTCGGTGGTTTCGCTAAACTATCTGTCTACGGTTCTGTTCCAGACGGCAGGGGTGCAGCTTTCTCCATACCAGGAATACTTGGCGGATCTTCGCATGGAACACCCCGTAATTACGGCTCGATACTTCACTACCGCATTCGGCGACAAGGTTGGCACGGTGCCTTCGGCGTTCACCGATTCAATCCGTGAGTATCAGTGGCTTCAATACAACTGCGTGTTTGATCGAGCCCATCGCATTCCAGGGTTCTATTCATAGGAAAGCGGGCGTCAGTATATATGGTGGCCTTGTGATGGTGCCTTGCAAAGAGAATGGGTGTTTTGCTAAAATCTCCATTTGCGTTTGACTACCTATTTGCTTAAAGGAGCTACCTTGGCTAAAGAAGATGCAATTGAACTGGAGGGCACCGTACTCGAGGCTCTTCCAAACGCTATGTTTAAGGTAGAGCTTGAAAACGGTCACACCATCCTTGCCCATATTTCAGGCAAGATGCGTATGCACTACATCAAGATCCTCCCTGGCGACAAGGTTCAGGTTGAACTCTCTGTATACGATCTCGATCGCGGTCGTATCACCTATCGCTACAAGTAAGTAGCAAGCTAGCGTACCTCACAGGGTGAAGTGCGCTTTTGTCGTTTGCGAACCCGCGGCGCAAACGCATCCTAGTGGGGAAGGGGAAACCCAAAGCCGCCCCATGAAGCGGAAACGAAACAAACTATCGCCTGCGGCTGGGCGTGGTAGATAAAAGAGAAACACATTACCGAAAGGAAATTGAAATGAAGGTACGTCCTTCGGTCAAGAAAATGTGCGACAAGTGCAAGATCATTCGACGCCATGGCAAGGTACTCGTAATCTGCGAGAACCCTCGTCACAAGCAGCGTCAGGGTTAAAGAGAAAGGGAACGTATTCATGGCACGTCTCGTTGGTGTCGACCTTCCTCGCGACAAGCGCATTGAAGTCGGCTTGACCTATATCTACGGCATTGGCCTCACCACCTCCAAGAAGATCCTCGCAGAAACCGGTGTTAACCCCGATACCCGCGTAAACGATCTTACGGAAGATGAACTTTCCAAGCTTCGTGACTACATCCAGGCTAACCTCACCACTGAGGGCGACCTGCACCGCGAAGTATCTCAGAATATTAAGCGCCTCATGGAAATCGGTTGCTACCGTGGCCTGCGTCATCGTCGTGGCCTGCCCGTTCGCGGTCAGCGCACTCACACGAACGCTCGTACGCGCAAAGGTCCCAAGCGTCAAATCGGTGGCAAGAAGAAGTAGAGGTGTAACTAGTGGCAGCTAAGAAAAACGTTCGCACGCGCATCAAGCGTTCTGACCGCAAGAACATCGCTGTTGGCGCTGCACACATCAAATCCACTTTCAATAACACGATCGTTTCCATCACGGATCCTCAGGGCAATGTAATTTCCTGGCAGTCCGCTGGTACCGTCGGCTTCAAGGGCTCTCGTAAGTCCACGCCGTTCGCAGCTCAGATGGCAGCTGAGGCAGCAGCAAAGACCGCTATGGAGCATGGCTTGAAGAAGGTTGCTGTATTCGTGAAGGGTCCCGGTTCCGGTCGCGAAACCGCTATCCGTTCCCTTCAGGCAGCTGGCCTCGAAGTAGCTAGCATCCAGGATTGCACCCCTATCCCGCACAACGGTTGCCGTCAGCGCAAGCGTCGTCGCGTCTAACTGAAAGGATCGATACACTATGGCAATTAACAGGACTCCGGTTCTCAAGCGTTGTCGCCAGCTCGGTCTGGATCCTTCTGTTCTCGGTTACAGCAGCAAGAAGGAATCCATCCGTCAGCCTAAGCGTCGTCGCAAGGAATCCGAATACGGTATGCAGCTGCGCGAGAAGCAGAAGGCCAAGTTCATCTATGGCGTTCTCGAGAAGCAGTTCCTCGGCTACTTCAAGCGCGCTAAGGCAATGCCCGGCATCACCGGTGACAACCTGATGCGTATCCTCGAGTCTCGTCTCGACAACGTAGTATTCCGTCTCGGCTTCGCCAAGACCCGCAAGGAAGCTCGTCAGATCGTTACCCACGGTCACATTCAGGTAAACGGTCGTCGCGTAGACATCCCGTCTTTCCGCGTTCGCCCCGGCGACCTTGTTGCTGTTACCCCTAAGGCCAAGGAACTTCTGGTTATCAAGAGCGCTCTCGTTTCCAACGAAGGTGTACAGGTTCCTGCATGGCTTGAGGTTGACATCGAAAAGCTGCAGGGCAGCGTTCTTGCTCTTCCTGAGCGTGAGCAGATTGATCTCGACATCAACGAGCAGCTTATCGTCGAACTTTACTCGAAGTAACGTACGCACTGCGGTTTATTAAGGAGGCTTATTCAATATGACAGAGTTCATGAGGCCGACAGTAACGATCGAAGAGGTCAACGACACCGTTGCCCGCTTCATCGTGGAGCCGCTAGAGCGTGGCTACGGTTACACTCTTGGCAACTGCATGCGTCGTGTTCTGCTTTCGTCTCTCGACGGAGCAAAGGCGACTGCAATTCAGATTGATGGTGTACAGCATGAGTTCACCACCGCTGAGGGCGTAATCGAGGACATCACCGATATCGTCTTGAACGTTAAGGGCCTGGTTTTCAGTGCCCTTAACGGTGACATTAGCGAGGCCACTGCGCATGTACATGCTGAGGGTCCTTGCACCGTTACTGGTGCCGATCTCGAGGTTCCTACCGAATTCTCTCTGATCAACCCCGAGCACGTCATCGCAACTGTTGCTGACGGCGGCACGCTTGAGATGACCGTCCGCATTGGCGTGGGCCGCGGATATGTATCTGCCGAGCGCAACAAGCGCACGGAAGATCCTATCGGCATCATCCACGTTGACTCGCTGTTCTCGCCGGTTCGTCGCTGCACCATGGGTGTTACCGACACCCGCGTTGGCCAGCGCACCGACTATGACAAGCTTGTTCTTGAAGTTGAGACTGATGGCTCCATCAACCCCACCGAGGCTGTGTGCCGTGCTGCAAACATCATTAACCAGTACATGGGCGCATTCCTCATGCTCGACGAGGTAGAGGAAGATGAAGAGGGCGAAGTAGTTTCCATCTTCGCTCCTGAAAACCAGGAGACCAACGCTGAGCTCGACAAGCAGATTGAGGATCTGGACCTTTCCGTTCGCTCCTACAACTGCTTGAAGCGCGCTGGTATCCACTCTGTTCGTCAGCTGGTTGAGTATTCTGAGAACGACCTGCTCAACATCAGGAACTTTGGCGCGAAGTCCATCGAGGAAGTGAAGGACAAGCTCATTTCCATGGACCTCAATTTGAAGCAATAGGAGATTTAAAGATGAGGCACAACTATAAGGGCCGCAAGCTTGGCACTGACTTCAGCCATACCAAGGCCATGAAAAAGAGCCTTGTTGCTGCGCTGTTCACCAACGACCGCATCAAGACGGTTGAGGCGCGCGCCAAGGAAATCCGCCCCGATGTAGACAAGATCATCACCTGGGCAAAGAAGGGCGATCTGCATTCCCGCCGTCTTGCTATCGCAGCACTTGGCGACAAGGAACTGGTACGCGAGGTATTCGAGAAGGTTGCTCAGGGTCAGTTCGCTGATCGTCAGGGTGGCTACACTCGCATCATGAAGCTTGGCAACCGCAAGGGCGACAACGCTTCCATGGTAATCATGGAGCTCTGCACCGAGCCGGTACAGCCCAAGGAAAAGGCTGAAAAGCCTGCAGCTAAGAAGGAAGCTCCCAAGAAGGAAGAAAAGCCTGCAGAGGAGCCTAAGGCTGAAGAGGCAACCGAAGAGGCTGCTGAATAGTTTTAGCTTTATAGCTTTCAAAGGACCCGTTCGCAGGAACGGGTCCTTTTTGTTTTAGTGCACCAATAGCTTAGCGTGTAGTTTCCGAAATCCGACGTCCATGCCCCATGCGGCTTTGCTGCAGGACGCCACCTAAGCGCATTACGCTGTCGTTTCAGCTTCTTGGCGAGTGTTTGCCTAAAGCAGCAAACATAGGCTTTTATAGCCCTCAACAAGGTTCTGCGAAATTGCGATGGGTCAATTTCAACAAGATCGTGGCGAAACCGTGATGCTTCAATTCTGCCTCGCTAGCCCGATTACTATGAATAACGCACTGTATTCTCGTATTGCGAATAGGAAAGTTTGGCTGATTGTTCTTATGGCACGTTTTAGCAAGGGCGGCAATTTCAAATATCGTATGGCTCAATGCATGATGGGTCGTTATGGCATCGACGAGCTGACTCAGGCCCTGATGCTTTTGGGATGCGGATTCGTTCTGGTGAATTTCTTCGCGCATTCCGGCATTTTGTCAGTGTTTGCCCTGTTGTTCATGGCGCTGGGCATTTTCCGTTGCTATTCAAGGAACATCGCAGCAAGATCTCGTGAGTTGGCCAAGTACCAAGATGCGATGGTGAAGCCGAAGGCTTGGTGGCGTCTTCTTAATAAGAAGTGGGTTAACCGTAAAACCACGATTTACTTCAAATGTAAAGGATGCGGCACGGTTTTGAATGTGCCTAAGGGTAAAGGAAAGATTCTCGTCACCTGTCCAAGATGTGGCGCAAAAGAAGAGAAGCGTTCCTAGCCCTGATCCGCCGATAGGCATGGCGGTTATCATGTAATCTACATAATGTGTTCGTATTTATTCTTATACACTACATATAGTATGTATGGTGCCCAAAAATAATATACCGCTTAGAAAATCAAGGGGTTATTTAAAAAATTCTTGGGCGTAATATAGCCATCGCTAGCTCAACCACTGCTAGCTCAGCGATCGCTACGAATAAGAAAAGCGACCTTCGATAGGGAAAGCTAGCATCCGGTAAGGGAAGTCCTTTCCTCTTGGATATATTTTGTTAGGGGAGCGTATGAAGATCATCAAGCGCGACGGCTCTGAAGCTGTATTCGATTTGAGCAAGATTGCCAACGCCATTAAGGGCGCAAGCGATGAATCGCCCGAAAACGAGCGTTTAACTGCTCGTCAGATCGACTATGCCGCACACAATGTTGCGGATCTATGCGAAACCGCCGGCCATACCGTTTCCGTTGAGGAAATCCAGGATATGGTTGAAAACGAGATCATGGCGCTTCAAAAGTTTGAAGTTGCCCGTCGGTACATCATTTACCGTTACGTGCAGAACATCAAGCGCCATTCCAACACCACCGACGACAAAATCCTTGCTCTCATCGAATGCAACAACGAAGAGGTTAAGCAGGAAAACTCCAACAAGAACCCTACGGTAAACTCGGTTCAGCGCGACTACATGGCGGGCGAGGTTTCTAAGGACCTTGCTACCCGCATCCTTCTTCCCGAAGATGTGGTAAAGGCGCATGAAGAGGGCATTATCCACTTCCACGACTCCGATTACTTTGCGCAGCACATGCACAACTGTGACTTGGTAAATCTGGAAGACATGCTGCAGAACGGAACGGTTATTTCCGGAACGCTCATTGAAAAGCCCCACAGCTTTTCTACGGCTTGCAACATTGCAACGCAGATCATTGCTCAGGTTGCTTCAAGCCAATACGGTGGCCAGTCTATTTCTCTTACGCATCTTGCTCCGTTTGTTGAGGTCAGCCGTAAGAAGATTCGTCGCGATGTAATCCGCGAGCTTAATGAAGTTGGCGTAGAACCTTCCGCTGAGCAGCTTTCGCGTATTGTTGAAGGCCGTTTGCGCGATGAGGTTCGTCGTGGCGTTCAGACCATCCAGTATCAGGTGGTAACGCTTATGACCACCAATGGCCAGGCTCCGTTTGTTACCGTATTCATGTATCTGAACGAGGCGCGATCTAAGCAGGAGAAGCACGACCTTTCCATCATCATTGAAGAAGTGCTGCGTCAGCGCTATGAAGGCGTAAAGAACGAAGAGGGCGTGTGGATCACCCCGGCGTTCCCGAAGCTCATCTACGTGCTGGAGGAAGACAACATCACCGAGGATTCCCCGTACTTCTACCTTACTCAGCTTGCTGCTAAATGCACGGCAAAGCGCATGGTTCCCGACTACATCTCTGAGAAGAAGATGCGAGAACTGAAGCTTTCCAAGGGGGAAACCCCTGGCAATGGCGATTGCTACACCTGCATGGGTTGTCGCTCCTTCCTGACTCCCGATCGTTCGGGCAACGGATATGGCAATGTGGCAAACGCAGGAAACTACGAACCGGGCAAGCCCAAGTACTATGGCCGCTTCAACCAAGGTGTTGTTACCATCAATCTGGTAGACGTTGCTTGCTCTTCTTATCGCGACATGGACAAGTTCTGGAGCATCTTCGAAGAGCGACTTGAGCTTTGCCGGAAGGCGCTGATGTGCCGTCACGATCGCTTGAAGGGAACCCTTTCCGATGCGGCTCCTATTCTGTGGCAGTACGGTGCGCTTGCTCGCTTGAAAAAGGGTGAGCCCATCGACAAGCTTCTGTATGGTGGCTATTCCACCATCAGCTTGGGATATGCCGGTTTGTATGAGTGCGTAAAGTACATGACGGGCAAGAGTCACACCGATCCGGAAGCAACGCCGTTTGCCATGGCTGTTATGCAGAAGATGAACGATAAATGTACGGAATGGAAAGCTGAAACCGACATCGATTTCAGTCTGTACGGCACGCCGCTCGAATCCACCACGTACAAGTTCGCCAAGTCGCTGCAGCGCCGCTTTGGCAACATCCCCGGTGTTACCGACAAGGGCTATATCACCAACAGCTATCACGTTCATGTGTCTGAAGAGATCGATGCGTTCAAGAAGCTCGAATTCGAAAGCCAGTTCCAGCAGCTTTCTCCGGGTGGAGCAATCTCGTACGTGGAAGTGCCTGATATGCAGGACAACCTGAAGGCCGTTGTTCGCGTGATGCAGTACATCTATGACAACATCATGTACGCGGAATTGAACACCAAGAGCGACTACTGCCAGGAATGCGGCTTCGACGGCGAGATCCAAATCGTCGAAGATGACGGCAAACTGGTGTGGGAGTGCCCGCATTGCGGCAACCGCGACCAGGAAAAGCTCAACGTTGCTCGCCGTACCTGCGGCTACATCGGCACTCAATTCTGGAACCAGGGTCGCACCGAAGAAATTCGCGACCGCGTTCTGCACCTGTAAACACCGTTGCGCTGCCCCTTGGTGGGGCGGCGCAACTTTTCCTTGGGCGATTTCTTGCAAAAGAAATGTATGACGGGATGATCCATGAACTACGCCAACATTAAATATCGCGATATCGCTGATGGGGAAGGGGTGCGCACCACCCTGTTTGTATCGGGGTGCTCTCATCATTGCGAGAATTGCTTTCAGCCCGAAACCTGGAGCTTTTCCTATGGGCAGGAATTCACAACCGATATTGCCGATGAAGTGTTGGCAACGCTCGATGATTTCTTCGTTGACGGCTTGACGTTTTTGGGCGGCGAACCTATGGAACCGGAAAACCAGCACGGATTGCTTGAGCTGGCAAAACGCGCAAAGGCGCTGCACCCCGAAAAAAGCATTTGGTGCTATACCGGCGATATTTACGAAGACTTGGTTGATGCCGCCTCGCCTCGTCATACCGAGGAAACCGATGAGCTGTTAGGCTTGATTGATGTGTTGGTGGATGGCCCTTATATCGACAGTTTGCATGACATCACCTTACGTTTCTGTGGTTCGTCGAATCAGCGCGTTATCGATATGAATGAAACGCGCAAGACTGGCGAAGTGGTGCTGTGGAAAGACGAAGAAGTGTACAGCACCCATTCGATGTAACCATAAGTGTTTTGAGTAAGAATGGCGCCCGTTGGGATCTACCCGACGGGCGCTGTTGCGCTGTATGGGGGCGCGGTGTTGAGGCGCGGCGAGCCTGCGGTGGGCAAGATTGTCTCTTACTGGCGGTGTGAGCTTTTGCATTTTATGCGCTACGGGGCTGAATCGCGGCTTGCAAACGCGCAATAGTTTCTTTTCGGCGATAACTCGTTGCGGGCGTTCGTCGTTAGCGCCGCATGGCATACTTGCATCATGGCGGCTTCATTACGCATATATATTCAGGGAGATACCCCCATCCATCGTGTCGATGCGCGCGTGAAACTCGTGCTGTTATTACTGCTTTCGGTAGGAGTGTTCTTTGTCGATACCTGGCGAGGCCTCGGCGTCTATTCGCTGGCGGTTGCCGCGGTGGTTGTGGCGGGTCGTATGCCGCTGGCGCGACTGGGTGCATTGTCGCTCCCCTTGGTGATGTTGCTTGCTTTTATCTGGGTATGCAATGCATTCACCTTCGATGTCGGAAGTCTGGCCGAATCGGGACTTGGCGGCGTTTCTGCTGGCTTTGCCGAAGGGTGGCAGCCCGTTGCGCTGGCTGGTACGTTTGGGTTCGTGCCGCAAGGATGCATGTTTGCCTTGTTCTATGCGGTTCGCATCCTTCTTATCTTATGGGCGAGCTTCGCCGTTTCGTTTACCACATCCGTCGAAGCGCTGACGGGTGCTTTTGCGTCGCTGATGCGACCTCTGCGCGCCATTCGCGTTCCCGTCGACGATGTGGCCACCATGCTTTCTCTTGCTGTTCGGTTTATCCCCCTTACCGCAGAGGAATTGGCGTTGGTACGCAGCGCCCAAACGGCGCGCGGCGCACGGTTGGAAAGCGGCAGTATTTGGCAGCGCCTGTTCGCTTACCGCACGGTATTTATCCCCTTGGTAGTGCGCTTGTTTCGCCGCGCCGACACTTTAAGCGTTTCCATGGTGGCGCGTTGCTATGGCTGCGCCCAGCGAACCAGCCTTGAGGAACCCCACATATGCCTGCGGCAAGCGGTTGTTTTTTTGGCATGTTCGGCTCTGTTGGTGGTGGTAGCGTGCATTCTTTAACCGTAAACGTTGCGCTTGCCTGCGCGGGGCGGGTTGAATGCGGGGCGCATGGTATCATTCGAGTGTTTGAACAAAACGTTTCCAAGGAGGAAATTACATGGGTACCATCATCGATGTGTTCGGTCGTGAGATCCTTGACTCCCGCGGCAACCCCACGGTAGAGGTAGAGGTTGTTCTCGACGATTATGCAACAGGTCGTGCCGCTGTTCCTTCCGGTGCATCCACCGGTGCTTTTGAAGCAGTGGAGCTTCGCGATGGCGATTCCGAGCGTTACTTGGGCAAGGGCACGCTGAAGGCTGTTGCTCACGTCAACGAAGAAATTGCCGATGCTCTTATCGGTATGGAAGCCGACGATCAGCGCGGTATCGATGCAATCATGCTTGAGCTTGACGGCACCGAAAACAAGGGCAACTTCGGCGCAAACGCCATTCTTGGTGCTTCTTTGGCTGTTGCCAAGGCTGCTGCAGAGTCCGCAGAGCTTCCTCTTTACAAGTATGTTGGCGGCGCAAACGCTAACATGTTGCCCACGCCTATGATGAACATCTTGAACGGCGGCGAGCATGCAGACAACAATGTGGACTTCCAGGAGTTCATGATCATGCCTGTTGGCGCAACCTCTTTCGCTGAGGCGCTGCGTTGGTGCGCGGAGATCTATCACACCCTGAAGAAGGTTCTGCACGAAGCTGGCCTTGGTGGCGGCGTTGGCGACGAGGGTGGCTTCGCTCCTAACTTCACCACCAACGAAGAGCCCCTCAAGTACATCGTTGAGGCATGCGAAAAGGCAGGTTACAAGCCCGGTTCCGACATCATGTTCGCTATGGACCCGGCCTCTACCGAGTTCTACAACGCTGAAACCGGTAAGTACGTTTTGGCTGGCGAAGGCCGCGAACTTACCAGCGCTGAAATGGTTGACTACTGGGAGGCTCTGGTTCAGAAGTACCCCATCATCTCCATTGAAGACGGCATGGCCGAGGAAGACTGGGACGGCTGGAAGGCTCTCACCGATCGCATCGGCGACAAGGTTCAGCTGGTTGGCGACGACCTGTTCGTAACCAACCCCAAGCGCCTTGCCAAGGGCATCGAGCTTGGTTGCGCTAACGCAATCCTGGTAAAGGTTAACCAGATCGGTTCCCTCACCGAGGCTCTCGAGGCTGTTCAGATGGCGAAGCAGGCTGGCTATGCATGCATTATGTCCCATCGTTCCGGCGAAACCGAAGACGTTACCATTGCCGACCTCGCGGTTGCAACCAACGCTGGCCAGATCAAGACCGGCGCTCCTTGCCGTTCTGATCGTGTTGCCAAGTACAATCAGCTTCTCCGCATCGAAGAGCAGCTGGGCGATTCCGGCCAGTATGCTGGCATGAAGGCGTTCTACAACATCAATCGTTAGAACATCGGATTGATATTCCCAGAAGGCCCGCAGGCGTAAAGCTTGCGGGCCTTCTTGCGTTTTTGTCCCTTAATGGGCTCATCCCATATTGCGGGCTTTAAAAATAGCTTGCCGGGGCTCTCGTCCCACGGCCAAAAAGCTTGCTGGGGCGAGGCGCAAAAGCCGCACTCTGCCGAGGCGGTTTGTCAAAGGGGGCGCTTGCGGGCATGTCGGGCGTAGCCGTCGAGGACGCGCCTGATGAAGCGAGTTGCCCCCCCCGGGGGGGGTGCGCCGGCGTCCCTGGGGCAGGATCGCCTGCAAAGAAGCGGGTCTTCTTCAGAATGATGGAGTTGTCCGGGGGGGGTGCGCCGACGCCCAAGTGCTTGGGCGCGAGGGCATTCACTTTAGAAGCTGCTTACCCCTCGAAGGGCGTTACGTGCGCAACAGCTTCAGCTTGGGTGATTTCTGCTTCGCCGTTGTCCAAGTCGAGCAGACGATATTTCCAGTTGCCCATGCCCAGCTCGTGCATATACGAGAGCTGACGTAGGCCATGGCGCGTTTCGATTCGTTCGACGAGGTCGCGGTTGTCGCAGAGTTCCGCTTCGGTCATGGCGTATACCAGATCGACGCAGGCGGAGTCGATGGCGCAGATGTCGGTCGATGCCAAAATTCCCACATTTGGTGTGACAACTGGCATGGCATCCGTGCCTTCGCAGTCGCAGGAAACCGACATATTGCGCATAACGTTGACGTACACAATGTTATCCCCAAAGAAGTCGATGGTCGCCTTGGTGGATTCGGTCATGCGTTCCATCAGCTCTTCTTCGGCGATAGACCACAGGTTGTCAGAACCAGGTACGGTGTGGATTTCGCCTTTTCCAATGCGGCCATCGGCGCAGCCAATGCCCAGGTTTTTGTTCGATCCGCCGAAGCCGCCCATGGTGTGGCCCTTGAAATGGGTGAGTGTGAGCATGGAGTCGTAGTTAAGCATGTGAGTGCCCACATGCATTTCGTTAAACCATTTGCCGCCGGCGACGGGCAGGGTGGCAACGCCTTCCTCGTCCATAATGTCTACAGGGCAGAACGTCCAGCCGTTGTGGGCAATGGTCTCGCGATGCTGTTCGGTGGTGTAGCGGTCGCCTTCGTAGTAGGTGTTGGTTTCCACGATGGTGGCATCGGGCAGGTCTTTGGAGACGAGATCCTTCACCCAGCCGAAAGGAATGATGTTGGGGCCGTCTTTTTCGCCAGTGTGCAACTTGATGGCAATCTTGCCACTAAGCCGTGGAGCGACTTTGGCAACCGCGCGGCGCAGGCCTTCAGGTGAAAGATCGCGCGTGAAGAACACATCGGAAGTTACACCATCGCGCTGGTCGAACGGCACGCGAACGCTGCCGTTGGTTGCTATTTGCAGGTTTGCTTTGGCCATAGCGGCTCCTCAGAACGGAGTTTTTTCTTTTTCACTATGGTACCGCAACGAGTTATTTAAGTGACGCAACGTTTCTTAAAATATGAAGCGAAGAACAACGACGAACGCGGCGCCAAAGATTGCGCTGAGCGTCACCAAAAGCATATCGTGCGCGGATTTATGTTTGCGTACGAAGGCATTGTATCGCGAGGTGCGGTTGGGCTCTTTGCCTGCGCAGAACGCCAGGATTTCCTGGTAGGTAAGGATATTATTTCGGTCTTTTGTCTTCTTTACGGCAAAGCTAAGCCCAAGAGCGGTGGCGAAAGTTGCCAAGAAAACGAGCAGGCAGGCAAAGCCCGATGTGGCGTTTTTCTCAATAAAGCTGTCAAGCGCAAAGAACAAGGCGACTATCGCAATAACGGTTAGTAGCATTTCGGCGGCATACATCCAAATAAGGCTGTGGTCTGCTTTGCGGACGGATTCTTCCATGGTTTCCACGTCTCCTTTTATCAGTTCGTCGATAGAGATATCGAAGGCAACACTGAGCAAAAGCAGACTCTGAACATCGGGGTACGTGCGTCCTGTTTCCCAATTCGAAATGGTCTGGCGGGAAACGTAGATTTTTTCCGCTAGCGCTTCTTGGGAAATGCCCAGTGCTTGGCGGTGCTTCTTTATCTGTCCGGCCAGTTCCATTTCTGTGGCATCCACTTATTGCTCCTTGCTCGCATAGGCAATCCTGAGCTTGCCTTCGTATTCCAGGATGACGTGCTCTGAAAAACTCTACCACCCAACGATTTCGACATGGCGCATTGTTGTTGGATTGACTGGTGTCAAAATCCTTTATCAAGTCAATGATCAGCGGTTATTCGAAAACAGCTTGATAGATTTCGTCTTGTTTCTGGGCGAAGTTGAAGGGTGTGGGGGAAAGGCGTTTCCCCAGTCTTTTCGATGCTATTGTTGCAAGGTTAAACAGTTGGCCTCTGTCGAAAACCTGGTTTTTGTGACGGAGACAACGTGAACCCCTGCCTTCTCCAGAGCCGATCTTCTGCTTGAATCAAGGTGAAGCTTGCTTGCGTCCGAATGGAAGGTGTCGCTGTCGTATTCGAGTGCGAACTGCTGGTCGGGCCAGCATAAATCGCATCGGCGCATCGCGATGCCTCCCTCCTTGGTCGCGATAGGGCAGTTAAGCTCCGGGCGGGGCAAGCCAAATCCGCCCAACGAAGGAGGAAGACAAAGAAGCATCGAAAGCAAGCTTTCCATTGGGGAGGCGGACCTTTTGATGAGGTAACTCGATGCTCGTTTCGCCGCCTTGACCCCGTGAATTCCTTCGCATTTCTCGAGATAACGTTCGATGAGCTGGGGGGGTTGTTGCGCGGATCTCTTCGGAGAAAGCCGCTGTTGGATTGAGCGCTAAGTCCGTAGGATCCACATAGCTCATATCCAATGGTGATGAGTTGTATCAAGCTCAATTCTTTTCCGAGCTGAAGAAACGTTGCTTCTGGCGTGCTTACGTATAAGTTCTACGCGATCTTGTAGAACGAACGGGAGGGATGTTTCCCCGACCAAATGCGAGGAGAGAGGTTTTGCGACTTTCTCATGTTTGCTTTGCAAGAAACCAAAATCGATACAGGCTTTTTGTCGATGCCGAATTTCCAGAGGATGCCAGTATCCATTTGGGCGTAGTAAGGGGAGTTGTTTTCTTGTGGTGCTGCCCGTGAAATGGGTTGCGCCCAATTTCTATCATGAGTTCGCCAATATGCCAGGGCGGTTCTATGTCCGATGAAAATTGCCATGTTGGGAAATATGACAGACGTTTCTTAATTTCATGAGAAAGCGGTGTGAAGGATATCGAAATCAATCGTCAGCGTTGCCTTCGCGTGCCAGCTGTTCACGTTGTTTCATGGCACTGAATCCAATAGTGCCGATTCGGAAGCGTAAAGACAAAAATCTCGCCCTTTCTGCAACTTTTTTGCGATTAGGGGCTGCCGCGATTTCTTTAAATACTGATATTGGCTCAAAAGTGCAGCAAATTAACTGTTGGGAGGCTTTTTTCCGTCTTTTGCGGGTGGGCGAGGATTGCCAATCGAAAAAAAGTTGCAGAAAGGGCGAGATTTTTGTT
>UMLR01086859.1_pt1 | contig 24492 bp, 18 predicted proteins | sample 1966741 | NCBI WGS metagenome assembly UMLR01 (sample SAMEA4836207, study PRJEB28245) | human gut metagenome | biome: gut microbiome; material: fecal sample | place: Denmark | collected 2008 | reverse complement strand
AAAACGAAAAATCCAAATGTATTGTGGTTTCTACTTGTAAGCAATACGTTTGCAATTGGATTTTTCACTCTTCACTCTTAGTTCTTCACTTAAATATGCTCCTAGCCAACTCCGTTGGCGATAACTCCTCTAACTACTTTAACTACTTAAAACGAATCTACTGATTCGGATTCTTTACATACCCCTGATATTTCGGAGTCAGGTCGGCCATAATCTCCTTATAGCTTATGTCCATGCGCTTGCTTATGTCTTCGGCACCCTGTCCTTCGGGATATATCGGCTTATGGATAGTCAGTGTCAGCGGATGCCATTTCACCCAGAACCATTTGTTTGTCCTTGGCAGCACGTCGAAAGAGCCGTTGATGGTCAGCGGCACTACGGGCAGCTGAAGCTCGTCGGCAAGCATGAAGGCGCCACGCTTAAACGTACCCATATGACCTGTAAACGTGCGCGAGCCTTCGGGGAACACCACCACGCTCATTCCGTCTTTCAGCGTGTGGCGTGCCTTGTCGTATGTCTCCTTTACCTTGCTCGGTCCGCGCTTGTCTACAAATATCTGGTGAGACATCTCGCAGGCAAAGCCAACGAGAGGAATCTTGCGCAGCTGGTGCTTCATCATCCATTTGAAGTTGCGTCCCAGATGACCGAATATCAGAAATATGTCGAACGAGCCCTGATGGTTGCTCACAAACACATACGACTCGTTGTGCTTCAGGTTCTCGCGTCCCACAACCTTTACCGGCAGAAACAGCACCTTGAGTATGGCTGCTGCCCACAGCTTAGGCGGATAGTAGCCCCAGAAGTGACCGTTGCCAAGCACGCAGCCCACGCTCGTGGTGAGCGACGTAAGTATGGTGAGCACGAGTATTATCGGCAGCGCGATGCATATTTGATATATTCGGTAGATGTATCTCATTGTTAGTTGTTTTTATCGTTTTTTCGTTAGAATAATATTTGCGGTTAACCTGTCTGTGATGCCTGCTGCATCAGTGGCAGCCTAGTCTGCCTCGGTGAGCGTTGTCGTGTCTGATAAGCCGGGGCGCTCTTTCCCCTTGCTCGTCTTCTGATATTGCGCGGCTTGCGCTTTATGGCTGTATCGTCTTGCGTCCTTGCAGACCGTTTGGCGTTGTTGCGGTTATGGTGTTGCAGCAGGGCTGCGGCCCTGCTGCATGTCCTTTCCTGCTGTCAGTCTTTAATCTTAGGATACTTGCGTGTCCATCCGTCCCAGCGCAGACGCATCACACCGAAGAAAGCCTCGCCGAATATGCCGCCGCTCATCTTCGACACGCCTTCACGTCTGTTGACGAATATCACGGGCACTTCCTTAATCTTGAAGCCTATCTTGTATGCCGTAAACTTCATCTCTATCTGGAAGCCGTAGCCCTTGAAGCGTATCTTGTCCAGCTCAATGGTCTCGAGCACGCGGCGCTTGTAGCACTTAAATCCCGCAGTGGTGTCATGCACCTTGAAGCCCGTCACCATGCGCACATACTTAGATGCAAAATAGCTCATCAGCACGCGTCCTATAGGCCAGTTAACCACGTTCACTCCGCTCACGTAGCGCGAGCCTATGGCAACGTCGTAGCCCTCGTCGTGGCATGCCGAATAGAGGCGCGGCAGGTCGTTGGGGTCGTGACTGAAGTCGGCGTCCATCTCGAATATATAGTCATATCCGTGCTCCAGGGCCCATTTAAAGCCCGTTATGTATGCCGTGCCCAAGCCCAGCTTGCCGCTGCGCTCAATGATAAACAGACGGTCGGCAAACTCGCTCTCCATCAGTCGGTGAACTATAGCCGCGGTGCCGTCGGGCGAGCCGTCGTCTATCACGAGAATATTAAAACATTTTTCAAGCGAGAACACCGCCCTTATAATCTTCTCGATGTTCTCTTTCTCGTTATACGTAGGTATAATGACTATGCTGTCGCTTTTGTTCATGTCCTGAATGTCTTTTGTTTATGCGTGCTATATATGTCTTGTCTCCCTCCGGCTGGCGTCGTCATGGAGCCTTCAACGTTGTTGTCTTCTTCTCCAGATAAAGCAGCTCTCAGTCGTGCCCGTGCGTCCTGTCTCCCCGGTCAGTCCTGTTTGCCGCTTATCTTATTGCAGAGATAATGCAAACCGAGAGCAGAATCATCAAGCTTGCTTGAATGTTATGCCTAGATGCCGCTTATCTTATGCAAAGATAATGCAAACCGCGAGCAGAATCATCAAGTCTTGCTTGAATATTATGCCGAGATGCAGCTTATCTTATTGCAAAGATAATGCAAATCGAGAGCAGAATCATCAAGCTTGCTTGAATGTTATGCCGAGATGCAGCTTATCTTATGCAAAGATAATGCAAATTGGCATAACTACAAAATAAAAATTTGCCAACGGAGCCATTATTTTTCGTCCTTGCCTTTTAAAATGACGTTTTTCAGTCAATTTGCTTTATTACATCACGTTTTGCGTAACATTATTTATGACTTTTTTATCAATCGCAATACCATAAACTATAGCCGCCCCGTAGTCCGCAACATAGATATGTGCGTCACTTCTTATTCCCAATAGCCCGATTAATATTTGTCAGTTCCCCAGTCCGGTCGCCTTTTCATGTCCATACATTCGCGTCATAAAAATAGTCCCGAAAAATCGTAAGCATTTGCGTCGTTTTCTGTTTTACATTGAAAGATTATGTCTTTGTGTGTTGCTGCTTGTTAAGCAAATCCAATGTATTTGCTTTTAAACTGTTAACGGCTGAGTTTTGCCTCGTAACTCGGCCACTTTTGCATCAAAAGTCATAGGTTTTTTATGCGTAAGTCATAGGTTTGTTTTGGGGATATAATAAGGTGGATATAAAACGCAGGAAAATATTTGTTATTATTGTCATTTTGATAAGTTTTGTCATGAAACGGTATAATCCCCAATCGGCCTTCAGACCGCACATAGCTTTATCAATTTTGTTTATTCATGCTTTCAGCCCGCCTTTTTGGTTTTATTGGCGCAAGCTAATTATGAAACGTAGTTCGGTCTAACCCAATTATAAATTACAAGTTATGAATTATGAAACAAAGTTCAGCGTTAGCTAATTATAAATTACATAAGTGCCTGCAAAAATACCAACAAAAAGCCGCTCAATATAAAGCAAAAATACAGATCGAATACTAATAACAGATTTTGTGTTATGGCATTTTTTGATTCAAAAAAATTTTTTGACCGATGTGGTATTTACAAAATATTTTTATATCTTTGTTCTTCGTGTGCGCCGCTTGTAATCCGGCTGATGTTACTTCTGATAGTGTAGCTGATATAGAGAGTTCAAGAGCCGTGACGAGGGCGTAGACTTCGATACAAAGATGAAAAGAGCTGCAAACCGAAATGAAAGATTTGCTGAAACAGGAGGAGGAAAGCAGAAAGGATTTGTTGAATCTGTTTAAAGAGTTGGGCTATGGACTTGAATGACAAAATTGTAATTTATCGTACTGCTGATGGGCAGACCGCCGTGGATGTCAGGATGGATGGAGATTCTGTGTGGCTTTCACAGGCACAGATGGCAGAACTGTTTCAAAAGGACAGAACCGTCATAGGACGCCACATTAGCAATATTTATAAGGAACATGAATTAGAGCGTGAGACCACATGTGCAAATTTTGCACATACCAAGAATTATGGTCGTAGAGAGGGATTTACGCAAACTAAGAATATTGTGTTATACAACTTGGATGTCATCATTTCCGTGGGCTATCGTGTGAAAAGCCAGCGTGGCACGCAGTTTCGTATATGGGCAAACAAAGTGCTGAAAGAATATTTAATAAAAGGCTATGCCGTCAATAAGGCCCTGACAGAACAACGCTATACGGAGCTGAAGCAGCTTGTTAACGTATTGGGCAGAACGGTCAAGGCACAAGAGGCGCTGACTTCTGATGATGCGCTCAATCTGGTGGAAGTGGTTGCCGATTATGCTTATGCCCTTGATACTTTGGATAAGTACGATTACCAGCAACTGGCTGTGGAGCAGACCACTAACGAAGCCAAGTTTCGTGCCACATACGAAGGAGCCATGCAGGCAATAGAAGAACTGAAGGAGAAATTCGGCGGCAGCCAGTGGTTCGCAAATGAGAAAGACGATTCGTTCAAGAGTTCCATCGGGCAGATATATCAGACTTTCGGCGGGCAAGACCTTTATCCGTCAGTAGAAGAAAAGGCCGCTATGTTGCTTTACCTCGTTACAAAGAATCATTCGTTCAGCGACGGCAACAAGCGCATAGCTGCAACACTCTTCTTATGGTTTATGGCAGGTAACGGCATTCTCTATAATCCTGACGGCACGAAGCGCATTGCCGACAACACTCTTGTTGCCCTTACGCTGATGATAGCCGAAAGCCGCACGGAAGAAAAGGACGTAATGGTGAAAGTAGTTGTAAACCTGGTAAACAAGAACAATTATGAGTAAGACAAACTACAAACGCTTGGGCGGATTATATCCGCGAAGTGGAGAATAAGGACAACACGCATTTTTTGCGTATTGATAGAGTGAAACCGCCTTTTATTCTTTAGATGTCATCATCTCAAAATGTTTTCGCGTGAAAAGCCGGCACGTTACGCAAATTCCGCATTTTAAAAACAAGGTGTTGACAAAGATAATATTTCGTGTCGCAATGAACAATAGAATAACAATAAAATCGAGCTGTCCGTATTTGTCGGATAGCTTAAAGAATGAAATAAATGCAGAATAGTATAAAAGCTTTCTGTTGCTTGTACGCTATTATGTTTGTTGGCTAAATATAAACATCGGCTTATTTTGTGGAAATGGTATTTATGAATATTTCTTATTTTTTGTTTTGTGTAAAATAAAATATGGGTTATATGATTTTGTCTAAAAAAATAATGCTAACTTTGCAGTTAAGCATAATATTTGCATAAGTTGTAAATATTTGCTTGTAACATTAACTTTTGACGCATCTTGATAAAGACAAATAATATGAATTATGGTATTACTGACTTTCAGGCAACATATTTAGCCAACGTTTTAACAAGAAGAATGCCGGCTAATGATTTAGATAAGTTCACAGCTTCTCTTCAAGATGCTCAAGTTGATTTAACGCCTCATCAGGTAGAAGCCGCATTGTTCGCATTTAAATCACCTTTGTCTAAAGGGGCTGTTCTTGCCGATGAAGTCGGTTTGGGAAAAACTATTGAGGCCGGTATAATATTGTCTCAGCATTGGTCTGAACATAAAAGAAGATTGCTGGTGATATGTCCTGCCAACCTACGCAAACAGTGGTCGAGTGAATTGCTGGAGAAGTTTTTTCTTCCATCTGTCATCATGGAGTCAAAATCATTTAATGCTTCAATCGAGCAGGGACATTTAAATCCGTTTGAAACAGACAAGATTGTTATTTGCTCTTTTCAATTTGCTAAATCAAAGTCATCATATATCAAATTGACAGACTGGGATTTAGTGATAGTTGATGAGGCACATCGATTGCGTAATGTATACAAGCCACAAAATGTAACGGCTAATACAATAAAATCGGCAATTTCTTCACGTAAAAAAATATTGATGACGGCAACTCCATTGCAGAATTCAATACTTGAACTTTATGGACTTGTTTCTGTTATTGACGATTATGTCTTTGGAGATTTGAGAAGTTTTAAAAGCCGGTACGGGCATGATTTGTCTGAAGAGGATTACATGGATTTAAGACGTAGGCTCCAGCCTGTCTGTAAACGTACTTTAAGGCGTCAGGTTCTTGAATATATAAAATACACAAGAAGAATAGCGATTGTAGAGGAGTTCTTCCCAACAACAGACGAGCAGAAACTCTATGACATGGTGTCTGATTATTTGGCAAGACCAAGATTATATGCTCTTCCCAATAGTCAAAGACAGCTTATGACATTAATTCTGCGAAAGTTGTTGGCATCTTCTACCTATGCCATATATGGCACGTTCTGTTCGCTGATAAACAGATTGAAACATCTTTTGTCGCAGAATGATGTTTATTCTGATGATGACGATATTATTGCCGATTATGAGCACGACAATGATAAATGGGTTGATGACGATGAAGCCGAAGACAACGATGTGCAGGAGTTGCATCCTGACGATATAGAGAAGATAAAGAGTGAGATAAAGGAGCTTGAAACATTTAAAGATCTTGCAGGTAAGATCAAGAAAAACAGCAAGGCCGAGCATTTGTTTGTGGCTTTGGATAAAGGTTTTGAACAATTAAGAAATTTGGGTGCTGCCCAAAAGGCTCTTATTTTCACGGAATCTAAAAGAACGCAAGATTTTCTTTATGAATTGCTTGAAAGTTATGGCTATAAAGGCAAGGTGGTGAGGTTTAATGGTACAAATTCAGACCATGAGTCAACTCAAATATATAAAGAATGGATAAAGACTTACAATGGAACGGCAAAAGTAACCGGCTCGCCTACAGCAGACCGGCGTGCCGCCATTGTTGACTATTTCCGTAACGAAGCAATAATCATGATTGCTACCGAAGCTGCAGCCGAAGGCATAAACCTTCAGTTTTGTTCGCTTGTTGTTAATTATGATATGCCGTGGAATCCTCAGCGCATAGAGCAGCGCATAGGGCGTTGTCACAGATATGGTCAGAAGTTTGATGTAGTTGTTATTAATTTCCTGAATAAAGGAAATGCAGCCGATGTGCGTGTATATGAATTGCTTGACAGAAAGTTCCAGCTATTTAACGGAGTATTTGGTGCCAGCGATGAAGTGTTGGGCAGCATAGGCAGCGGTATTGACTTTGAGAAAAGAATAGCACAAATATATAACGAATGCAGAACAACTGACGAAATAGAACAGGCTTTTGACGCTCTGCAGGATGAGCTCAAGGAGCAAATATCTGAAAAGATGCTCAAGGCACGTACAGCCCTGCTTGAGAATTTTGATGAATCCGTGAAAGAAAAGCTAAGAGATAATCTTGCTAAAAGTAGGATGAATCTCGATAGATTTGAGAAACGTCTTTGGCTGCTCACAAGACATGCTTTAGATGGAAAGGCTGAATTTGACGAACAGAATTTTGCTTTCAAGCTTTATTCTGACGGCAATGTTTATTCGTTGTTGAAGAATAACAAGTCAGGGGATAGATATCCTTACCGTATAGGCAGCAGTTTGGCTAAAAGTATTGTCACAAAATACAGTGCTTCGCCAGGCAGATGCTCTTGTGTGGAGTTTGATTATACTCGTACAGAAGGACGTACAAAGTTGCTTGAAGATCTTGTCGGACACGAAGGAGTTATGAGGGTTGAGAAAATCTCGATTGACTCTTTTGAGCATGAAGACCATATTGTCGTTGCTTGCATGACAGATGAAGGTCAATGGGTTTATCCGGAAATAGCGGAGCGTATGTTGGAACTGCCTGGCGAAGAGCTTGATCATGTAGATATAGCCGACGACCTGATGGCGCGGCTTGACGATAAAACAGCAGAAATGAATGATGACATACTTTCTGCTTCATCAGAACGTAACAATAAATTTTTCGATGAAGAGATAGAAAAGTTGGATTGCTGGGCTGACGACATGAAACTTGCCTTAGAGCGTGAAATTACTGATCTGGACCAGGAAATAAAACTAAAAAAATCGGAGGCAAAAAAGATAAACCGTCTTGAGGATAAGGTTAAGGCTCAAAGAATCATCAAGGATTTAGAGAGAAAACGTATCGAAAAAAGACAGAATCTTTTTGTGGCTCAAGATGAAGTCGAAAATAAAAAGGAACAGCTTTTGAATAAAACAGAACAAATGTTGAAACAGAAAGTAAGCAAAGAAAATTTATTCACAATAAAGTGGAGGGTGTTATAATGGACGATAAATTAATTATAGAAGCCAGAGGGTTGAGTATGGAATATTACAATCACAAAATCTTTGAGCTACTTGATGACTTGTATTGTTTCTATGAATTTATCGCAGAAAATTGTTCTAACACACCAGATGGATTAATTATAACAGGAAAGTTTTCTGTTGGTTATCATATTTACTCGTCAATACAAGGAACGCTGGAATCAATAAAAATTCTAACATATGCAGGAAGATTAAATGACGTATTTGCGTTGAGCAGAAAATATGATGATGCAATTTTAACTGCTTTATATGTTTTGATACTAATTAATCAGGATGAAAATAAAGTATTCAAAACAGAGGAGGATTTATGTTCTATATTTAAAAATAGTGAAGTTAGGGATTGGAGTAATAAAGTTAGACCGTTATATTGGAAATGTGCTAAGCCAAAAGCTGAGATAAAAAAGGTAGACAAAAAATTGTGGAATTTACTTAGATTACAATCCTATGATTTTACTTCGTCTAACAATGAGAAAAATCAAAGACAAAAATGTAATGATAATGTTCATTATAATTCGTTGTTGGTATTTTCTGATAATGATTATGAGGCATTAAAGCTAAATAATAAGGGATTAATATTGCTCGATCAATTATATGATGTACTAATGCAGTCATTTGCTATGCACTTTTCATATTTATATCTTATGAAACCCTACATTTATAGTTCAATTGATTATATTAATTGCCTGGAAGAAGGAATTCAACCTGAAAGTGGTTCAGAATATTGGGTTGCACCAATAGTTCAAGATGTATTTGACAAATACATAAAAACTAAATATAAAGAAGTATCTGATTATCTTATAAAAATGAAATTAATGGAATTGAAATAATTATGGCACAGAATAATAAAAATAAACTTGAATTAACTTGGATTGACAAATATGATAAGCATGATCCTTTGGAGCCTCGAATACTTATTGAAAATGAAGAATATTCGTATGGGCATCCAGAAACGGGAGTATTGCCCAATGGTAAACCATGGAATGGCAATATGTTGATTCATGGCGATAATCTGCTTGCACTTAAAGCATTGGAACAAGATTTCGCAGGACAGATAAAGTGTATTTATATAGACCCACCATATAATACAGGTAGTGCTTTTGAACAATATGATGATGGCTTGGAACACTCAATTTGGCTTTCATTAATGCGTGATAGATTGGAAGTTATTTATAATTTGCTGTCTAAAGATGGTTCTCTATGGATTTCTTTAGACGATACAGAACAGGCATATTGTAAGGTCTTATGTGATGAAATATTTGGTCGCAATAATTTTGTTGCTAATGTGATTTGGGAAAAGAAATTTTCACCATCAAATGATGCTAAATGGCTTTCTGATAGTCATGATTTTATTTTAGTCTATGCAAAGACAAAAGAGAGTTGGCGGCCGAATCTTTTACCACGCACAGAAGAGATGAATCGTAGATATAAAAATGTTGACAATGATCCTAGGGGTGCATGGACTTCTGGTGATTGCTCAGTAAAAACGTATTCTGCGTCATGTGATTATCCAATAATGACACCAAGTGGAAGGATTGTTAATCCTCCAGCGGGATATTGTTGGAGATTTTCAAAGGAGAAATTTAATGAATTGAGAAATGATAACAGAATATGGTTTGGCCCTGATGGTTGTAATGTTCCGCGAGTAAAGCGTTTCCTTTCGGATGTAAAACAGGGTATAACTCCTATGACAATATGGAAGTATACAGAAGTCGGACATAATCAGGATGCTAAAAAAGAAGTAAAAGTTTTTAATTCCCAATCAGTATTTGCAACTCCGAAACCCGAACGCTTAATAGAACGGGTCTTGATATTAGGAAGTAATCCTGGAGACATCGTTCTTGACAGTTTCTTAGGCTCAGGAACAACTGCTGCCGTAGCCCAGAAGATGGGTAGAAGGTATATTGGTATAGAGTTAGGAAATCATGCCTATACACATTGTGTACCACGTCTGAAAATGGTTACAGACGGAACCGATCAAGGCGGTATAAGCAAAGCGCAGAATTGGGAAGGAGGAAGCGGATTTAAATTTTATGAACTTGCCCCAAGCCTGCTGAAAGAAGATAAGTTTGGAAATTTGGTTATCAATAAGGAATATAATGCCGATATGCTTGCTGCAGCCATGGCAAAGCAAGAGGGCTATACCTATCAGCCAAGTCAGGAAGTATATTGGAAACAAGGTTTTGGCTCTGAGACAGATTACATATATACAACAACACAATTCATGACGGTTGAAGCATTGGCAGCTATTTATGAGACAATGGCAGAAGACGAAACCTTGCTTATCTGCTGTACGTCATTCCAGCGTGAATGCAAACAGGCTTTCAATAATATCTCAATAAAGAAGATACCTCAAATGCTTTTAGGCCGCTGCGAGTTCGATAAGGACGATTATTCGCTCCACATAATAAGTGCGCCTGAAGTTGAAAGCGACGAGGACGCAGAAGAGATGGAATAAGAAATATCAAACATATTAAATTTGGCAATTATGAACTATTATATAAGGGAAATTCATATAAATGAGTTGTTTCATTTAAGAAACATAGATATTCCTATCGCTAATAAGAAGGCTCCGCATCTGATAATCACAGGTAAGAATGGTAGCGGTAAAACTGTGTTGCTGAATGCTATTGCTGATTTTTTAGATAATATTAAGAACGATACAACTTTGGAATTTACAAAGGTTGGAGAAAAATACGATCAAGTAAGAAAAATGCTTAGCGATAGTGATGTTTCTAATTATGAGTATAAATTAATGGATATAAAAAATTCTTTTAATTTATACCCTAAATATATAAGGCAAATATATGGGAAGGTCAAATTAGACTTTTTAAATGTTGCGGCATTAATAGATGATTATCAAGAGGGTGATTTTATAATAGCGTTTTACGAAGCTGCGAGAAAAGTAAAAATGGTTGAGCCAAACAATCCAACGAAGCCTGTATTAGCTAATCATGCCCCTATTAGAAAGACTTCAACCGATCAATTCTTGAATTTTTTATCTGATTTGAAGATACAGGAAGCTTTAGCACGTAATGAAAATCAGATAAAAGATGCGGATGAAATCAATAAATGGTTTATTGACTTTACGGAAATACTTCATCAGATATTTCAAGATAATGATTTGCATTTAAAATTTAACTATAGAGATTACAGTTTCCGTATATTGTCACAAGGAAAGGAATTCAAGTTTACGGAGTTGTCAGACGGCTATGCTGCAATATTGGATATTGTTGTTGATTTAATATTAAAGATGCAATCTAAAAACAGTCTGACAAGGGCATATAAAAAGAAAGGTATTGTATTGATAGATGAAGTGGAGACACATTTGCATTTGGAGATGCAGAAAATGATTATGCCAATTTTGACAAAAGTATTTCCGAACATACAATTTATTGTTACCACACATTCTCCTTTCGTGTTAAATTCTTTAGAAAATGCAGTAGCTTACGATTTGGAGCATCAAGAAGTTATAAGTGATTTGCCACAATACTCTTATGAAGCTTTGGCAGAAGGGTATTTTGGCGTATCTTCTGAATCAAGTTACATGAAAATGCAATTGGAAAAATTGGCAAATCTATTGCAGAAGGGCAAATTAACTGATTCTGATAAGTATGAAATAAGGCTGCTCATTGCAGATTTGGATAAAGTTCCAGAGTCTGTTTCGCCCAACATAGTTGGAGATTATTTTGCTATTAAAACAAAGTATGCGTCGGTTATTAAATCTGTGTTGGCATGATAAGGGAAAAGAAAAGCGAAGAAGTCCCATTATCTTTGTCTGCTACAGCAAGATATGATGGTGAGGACGTGAAGAGACAATTGTTGGAAGACCAACATGAAAAATGCTATATTTGTGAACGAAAGTTAGGTACTGATTTTCAGATTGACCATTTTAAAAGTCAGGAAAATTATAGTAATCTTCGCCAGGATTGGAGAAACTTATTTTTGGCCTGTGGATATTGTAATGGGAAGAAGTCTGATAGGTTTGATAATAATATATCTCCTTTAGATGTAAATGTAGAGGATGAAATAGAGCAACGTATAGATTTCAATCATAATAAAGCATCTTTTAGGGCTGTAATTGATGATGAACAACACCGTAACACGGTAGAAATGCTATGTAGATTTTATAATGGTAAACAAAATAAACGCCTTATAAAAGAAGAACGTTTCTTTGATGAAGCTAAACAAGAAATGATTAGTTTCTTGAGAAAGGTTTATAATTATCAGATGGATTCTACACGTGAAAATAGGGATATCGTTGCAGAAGAACTTTCTGTGGAAAAAGAAATGTTGGGATTTAAGTATTGGACTATTATTGATTGTCATCTGGAAAATGAGTTCAGAAATGAAATAATATGGAATAAGGTATGAACAATAAGATAACAAATAATATAAAACAAAGGCTCTCATTGCGTAAGCCATTGGCTGACGCTTTGGATGTAGTTGCGCGTTTGGTGGGACAGCTTGATATAAATAACCGTCCTTCAGGTGACGCATATTCAGATTATCTGAAAGAGCAGCTTCAAAGAGTGCAATATGTTTGTCCGCAATGTAAAGATTTTGAACGTAACTTTCCTTCTTTTGCATTCTCGATAGCAACAGGCATTGGCAAGACTCGGCTTATGGGAGCCTGTATGGCGTATTTGTATCTTGCTAAAGGAATAAAACATTTTATGGTGCTGGCGCCTAATCTTACGTTGTATGAAAAGCTGATGAAAGATTTCGGCGACCCTTCATACGAAAAGTATGTATTTAAAGGCATATCTGAGTTTGTGCATAATGAGCCATATATAATAACCGGCGAAAATTACAATATGGCAAGAAGCCTGTTCTCGGAAAACCAGATACAGATAAACATATTCAATATATCAAAGTTCAATAAAGACAGTAAGGTAGGTAAAAAAGGTGCGCCAAAGATGAGACGGTTGTCTGAATATTTAGGACAGTCGTATTTTGATTATCTTGCATCTTTGGATGACCTCGTTATACTGATGGACGAGGCTCACAGATATCATGCTGACGCATCGAAAAAAGCAATAAACGAACTGAAGCCTATTCTTGGTCTTGAGATGACTGCCACGCCAATAGATGAAAAGAATAAGCCTTTTAAGAATATCGTCTATGAATATAATCTGGCACAGGCATTGGCAGACGGGAAATATGTAAAAATACCTACTGTGGCAAAGCGCAGGAACTTTGAACGGAAAGGAATGTCTGATGATGAGCTTGACAAACTGAAAATAGAAGATGCAATAAGCATTCATGAGCATACAAAACTGCATCTTGAGATGTATGCAAAGAATAATAATCTGCCGGTGGTTAAGCCTTTTATTCTTATAGTTTGCAAGAGCATACAGCATGCAACAGATACATATAATCTGATTAAGAACGAAATGTTTGACGGCCGTTATGCTGATAAAACATTGCAGATAGACAGTTCGACAAAGAAAGACGAGGAAATAGAAGAACAGTTTGTTTCGCTTGAAAAGCCTGATAATAAAATAGAGATTGTTATTCATGTTAATATGCTGAAAGAGGGCTGGGACGTGAATAATCTTTATACGATAGTGCCGTTGAGAGCTGCTGATGCCCCCATATTGGTTGAGCAGCAGATTGGGCGCGGACTGCGCTTGCCTTATGGCGGTAAACGTACTGGTGATGCGGATGTTGATAAACTTACAGTTATTGCACATGAGAATTTTGAGGCTGTAATAGAGAAGTCAAAAGACCCAAATTCTGTTTTGAGTAAATTATCCTATGTTGAACTTGATGATGAAGATGTGTCTTCGGCTCAGGGCAAGGTTGTAAAAGCTGAAACAAAACTTGATTTTCAGGAGCAGCAGGAAATACAGAAAGCCAAAACAGAATATGAGAAGAAAAACGCAAAAGCTGTATTTGACGCTAAAAGGGCAGTATGGACAGTGATTCCAAAGTTGAGCTCTACAGTTAAAAATGCTCAAGAATTGGCAAATCCTGAAACCATAAATGTGATAAAAAATCTGACTTGTAATGAGATAATCAAACGCTCTAAAGAAGTCAATCCGCTGTTTGCAGATGAATATGCCAAGCCTTTGTTGGAAGAAGTGGATAATGTTGTTAAGATTGTTGTAAAATTCTTTATAGACAATATTATCGAAATACCGAGAATGACTATACAGAAAGAGGCATATAAAGCAGAATATAAATGGTTTGACCTTGACACAAGAATGGGATATGATTTGCCGGCGTTGCGTGATGAAATCCTAAGAGTAAGTATTGGAGTAGGAGAGAAAACAACCGAAATATTGCAAGTTATTGACGGAAGAAAATTTGAACCTCCTGTAAATCAGATTGTTAATGCCTTAATTGATTATGATGAGATTGACTATGATGAAGCCTCAGAGCTGTTGTTTCACCTCGCGGAGCAGGCTGTGGATGCTATCTTAAACAATCTTGACAATAAGGATGATATAGCAAAGGTCGTTAATCAGTTTAAAAAAGCGATAGCATCGAATATCTTTGATCAGATGCAAAGGCATTTCGTTATGACGCCTTTAGGATATTTGAAACCTAAGGTGTTACCTTTTGCGGGAATTATCGAACAGCATTTTGTTGAGACAGAGGGATATGGGCGAGTAGATTATCGTGATATAGTAAAACCTGGTCTTGTCAAAAAATATATATTCACAGGATTCTTGAAATCGTATTATACTGAATGTAAATTTGACAGTAAGACAGAACTAGATTTTGCTAATGTACTTGAAACAGACACGGATGTCTTAAAATGGTTAAGACCCGCCTCTAACCAATTTAATATTTATTGGTGTAATGGCTCAAGGCGTTATGAACCTGATTTTATCGTTGAAACAAAAGATTGTATATACATGGTTGAAACTAAAGCTGCAAAGGATTTGTCAACTGATGATGTTCAAGCAAAGAAGAAAGCTGCTGAAGAATATTGTAAAAACGCAACGGAGTACACTTCTGCGAATGGTGGTAAGCCATGGAGATATCATTTGCTGCGACATGATATTGTTGACAGGAACAAGAGCTTTGAATATTTGATGACATTAAGCTGAAACAATTTAATTATGAATAATCAAAAGTGGTTTGCGTAGGTTATGCAATGCCACTTTTTATAAAATATAATGCTTTAGGTCTGTTTATAGATATATGCTTTTTAATCCCCTCGGATTCGAGGGGATTAAAGTTATTATTAATAGTAAGTAAAAGTTTTTGTGTTACGGAAAATTTTATAAATTTGCGACAGGCATTTTTCAAAAATAATTGCGTACTAAAGCTGATATCAGTATGCGTGTTTGAACAAAGATAGTATATGACAATAAATAATTTGCTGAACGTCAAGTCTCGTGATGAACTGCGCGAATGGCTGATGCAGAATCATGATAAGGAGCCGGAATGTTGGGTTGTGGTGAAGCGTGGAAGACCTGTTGACGACGGCACGTTCTGGTATATAGATGCTGTAGAAGAGGCTATGTGCTTCGGATGGATAGACAGCACGACAAAGAAGCTGGCAGACGGGGTGACGGCACAGAGGCTGTGCCCGAGAAAGCCGCGCAGCAACTGGTCGGAACAGAACAAGGAAAGATGTCGCAGGATGGAACGGCTCGGGCTGATGACTGATGCCGGCAGAGCCGTGTTGCCGGATATGACGGACAAGGGCTTTGTGATAGACGATGATGTAATGAAAGAATTGAAGTCGGACCCTGTGGTGTGGCATAATTTCTGCCGCCTGCCCGAGCTGTATAAGCGTGTGCGCATTGACACCATACAGATAAAGAAGCGTCAGCCCGAGCTGTTCAGAAAGCGGCTTGACAAATTTATAGAAAACACCCGAAATGGCGTCATGTATGGTGAGTGGAACGATAACGGCAGACTGCTGATGTAAACAGTTAACGTTTACCTGTTTGAGCGTCAAAAAAAGTTCTGCAAAAGGCATCCGCAATACAGAAAAAATCTATAACTTTGTCATCGTTGGTTATTGTTTGTATTTTGCAATAAAGTTGCAATCTTCTCTGGTTATCTAATATATATAGGCATTCGTACTGTCAATTCTAACCTTAAATTTGCAAATATGAAGTTGAAAGATAAACGATTTGTTATATTCGAAGGCACAATGTCGTGTTTTATCTTCATTGTTGGTATAATTTATGTTTTATGCGGATTTGGCGAATTGTTTGGTGTGGCTGAATATTTCTTTTTGTTTTGGCCATCGCACATTCTTGCAGGAATAGCTACGTGGCTTGTATGTAAAAAGGATTATTGGGCAAATCTTACAATATGGCAAATCGTGTTTTCTTTTATCATTTCATTACTTATACTTTTATTTTTTATGCAAGGCGAGTATATTCTGTTCTTGGCCATTATGATCTTTTTCGTTACCAATATATTTTCCATGTTTCTAATTCCTTTTTATTGTTTACTGTATGGAATAATCATAAACAAGGGTAAGAAGAGTAAAAAAGCTATGGAAGGAATAATGAAATAGATTTTATTTATACTTATCAATTCATGAATATATATTCGTGAAAGCATTCTAAGAAATTAGTTAGAAATAAAGAAACAATGAAAGATAAAATTTTACTTACATTATTACTTAGTATTGTCGCCATATATTGTAGTGGTCAGTCTTTTCTTGTCAAATACCCCAAATTGACAGACCGTAATTTGGGAGAGTTTTTCAAGGATTGGGAAACTTATTCGGATAGCGTTTCTTCTTGTAATATCATTGAAGACAGCATATTGTCTGATGTTGTAAATAGAGAATTTGCAGCGTTTAAGGATGAAAACAAAAGGCAAAACAGTATAATTTCGCAATATATAGTTTTTCCTCGAACAATTGAAGTTGAACGATATTGTTTAGATGTGGATACGATAATGGCAAAATCCTCCCAAGGCTTTCCGGTATATATACCTGACATGAAAAGAGAGCAATATTCAGTTGACACAATAACTCCTGACATTCCACGAGGCGGACTGTATTTAACTTCTGGTATAAGAAAGGTATTATCGGAATTTGCAGGCGGACTTAAAAAGGAAAATGTAATTACGGAGATAAATAAAAGTAATGTCAAAAAGTTGAAAAAATACATACCTGTGGCTTATGGACATTGGGGCGGCTATTGGTGGTTTGTGTCTTTCCCTATAATTAACGGTATTTGTTATTCGGACAATCTGATAGCAATTATGAGGAGAACAAGTTGGTGTACTGGCGATGTAATATGGTATGTAAAAGAAAATGGTAAATTTGTCAGAAGACCACAGCCTGTATCTGCATGGATTGAATGATGATTATTAGCAGATTGTATAATTATCAGAATGTTAGGCACTATAAAATATTTTCCATTTACACAAAATATTTTATAGTGCCGAATCTATAGTCTAAAATACTTTTCAACCATATCCTTGAGCTGATTCAATGACAGATTTGCTATTCCAATCGATTCTATAAGTGAAAACTCTTCTTTATTTTTGCTTATAACAAACTTATGTTCATGACCATCTATTTCGGCAAGCAAATGGAAATTTCCCTTATACGCCTGTTCAATACGGACATTCTTTATAATATGCCCTTTTATGACAAATTCGTATATTGCAGGAGCCACTTCCTGTAACTCTCCCCATGATTTCAAATGGTCAGATATAGTGGTTTCAACACGTCCTATCCGTTGTTCTGCAACACCATATTTAGAGGCAACCGCACGAAATTGTCTTATGGCATTAACTATATCACGTATTATTGCATCAGGTCTACGTATTCCATTATCTTTAGCAAACTGAATAATATCATCCCGTGTTATATCCCTAAGTTTTGCCCTGATATACATACAATGGTCTTCATTAGGCAAGAATCCTCCATTGTCAAATATATAAGTTACATCGTATGCAGGAGATATACGCCAAGTACCATCCTCACTCATAACAAATGAAAAATTCTTATTATGGTCATCCGTATTGTTTGCCAATACATTAAAGACCATCCTGCGGAATACTTCAGAACAATCTGTTTCTGGCAAATGAAGCTTCCGACATACTGTAATCAATTGTTCGTAACTGTCTGCATCGGGGCTAATAGCAGCTAAAGTTTGTGTATGAATCTTTTTCCCGTTATTACGGTCAAAGCGTTTTGTCATGAAATGATTATTTCCATCTACCTGATAGAGTCTTGAAGGCATCATATTTATTCCTGCCATTGTAGCAAGTTCATAGTAAGACATCTCCAATTCAGCTGAACTGTATTGTGAATTACCAAATTTGATCAGATAGTAATCAAAGTCCTCCAATCCTGAAATCTGCCCGCTACGAATCTCACCATTATTTCGATTGATGGCAATAATTGCCTTAGGTTGACGGCCACCGGCTGAAGTGCCAACTGTAAGCAATGATTGCATTGTTACGGACTCTTCTGGTAGGATTCTGGCATTTTCTCTTTCTGAGAATATGCGTTCTGCTAAATTAGCCAATGATTTGATATCTATTTTTTCAGCCTTTCGCTCTCTTGAAATCTCGGGTAAAAATTCTAAAGCTCCCATTCCACGTTTTCCTATAAATGAGAGTTTATCAAGAGGGGTAATATCTGTATTTGACAGGTGGTTTTGTTGACGCCATAAATCAAAAAGTTGATTACCCCATGCATCAGGTAACGAATCGGCTAAAAATGCCGGTAATTTTTGATAAATCTTAGCTTCTTCTCCCCATACAGGTATAAGTCCCCTTGCTCCATCCACGGGTGCTACTAATGGAGAAATATTGAGACCTTTCTTCTGAAAGGACGGATTATACATAAAATATGATAACCTACGTCTGGCATCCCAAGCCAATCTGCCAACTTCCTCATCCCAAAGGATTACTTTTAACGACTGTACCATAAGTTTACGTTATTTAGAGTGTCTGACACGTTGCGCCTTTTTATCGTCCTTACGCATCAGATAAGGAGATTCTGGCAACTCAGGAAGAAGGTTGTCTATCGTGTTAATCTGACCGACTACTTTCAGCAGCAAGATAAATGTTGACAACGAAATATTGCCTGCAGTACCATTTTCAAATTTGTGTATGGTTGTAAGGCCAATGCCTGACTGCTCTGAAACATCTTTCTGAGTAAGATTGCAACGGATTCTATATTCTTTGAATCTGTTGCCTAATAGCCTTACAAGCTCAGGCGTAGAGTATTCATAAAAGTCTACCATATTATTCTTATTTATATATCATTATGATGATAGTTATGCTTGTTTTTAGTTGTTAATCTTCAATATTGTGAATGTTATAAACGCAAAGCTATGCAATTTTTGAGAATAAAACTAATTTTTTTGAAAAAACTTTATCATTAAATTATATGACAGATTGTAATTCTTAGATTTTCGACTTGTTTTTATCCAAAATTCACTATATTTGTATTGAAGTTTTGGCTGCAAAAAATCGGAATAGTACGAAGTACAAGAATATATATGTAATCATTGATTTTCAGAGAGTTGAGTTTACAGTAATTTCTTTTCCTATGTTCAAAATGACTACTCATACCAATTAATTTAGAAAGTGCCGAATATCATAATTGTGAATATACTGCATCGGATATTGAAAGCAAATTTACTGTAACTATCACTCCTATGGAACGTATTGAGACTCCAGCACGTAAGATGTAATCAGTTGATGTTTCTCTCTATGAGTGTCAAAAAAAGTTCTGCAAAAGGCATCCGCAATACAGAAAGATTCTATAATTTTGTATTCTATTATTATTTGTTTAAAACATTGAGCTAATCCGGCAGAACGGATTTCCGTTATATGTGAAAATAACTATAGTAAACGCAATTTGGTGTATTACCGCAAATTATATTTGCATATCAAGAATTCGGAGATTGTGAACACACGTGTTCACAATCTGATATGATAGAACATCAGACGTATCATGAACGAGGTAGAGCAGGAAGCAAGGAAAATGTATCTGAAGAAGGATTCAGAGCAGATATAGAGCGTAAGGACTTTAAGCTGTAATATAAAAATGTGAGTTAAATACAAATAACCACACGTGGATAAAATCTAATTAATGTGCAGGGCGGGTGTGTACATCTTAATGTCACTTTGTTGCCGGCATATGTATAAAATTATAATGACATGAGAATATTTATCGCAATACGATTTACTGAAGCATTCAAGTCTTCAATATTGGATGCACAGGACGGACTGAAGGAATATGGAGTAAGGGGCAACTATACGCAGCCGGAGAACCTGCATCTTACGTTGGCATTTATCGGCGAGACGGAAAGAGTGGAGGAGATAAAGGCAGCTGTTGATTCCGTTAAGTTTGAGCCGTTTGTAATCAGAACGGGCAAGATGGGATGCTTTAACGGCAGAAGCAGGGTGGTGTGGCTCGGCATAGAAGGTGAGGACAAGGTGAAGGCTATAGCGCAACAGCTGAGACGCAATCTTGACCAACGCGGCATTGACTATGCAAAGGGTAAGTTCAGTCCGCATATCACCCTTGTGCGCCAACCGTCGGAAATGCCTCTTGACATCGACGTGGAGAGCGAAAGCATGACTGTAAGCAAGATTTATGTAATGAAGTCGGAACGGATCAATGGACGGCTCGTTTATACGGCTTTGTAATTGGTTGATGATAAATCAGCGCAACTGAGCCTGAAGAATAGAGAGAGAGTTTTGGCATTATAAAATTACGAACTTATTCATAATTATAATTTGATTGCAGTTACAGGTTGAATTTTGAAAATAGTTAAAGTTATTATGAAACTTAGACGCATAATATTATTTTATTTTGTATGCCTCGTAGGTGTTGTCAGTGCATTTGCCGCAAACGGCCATGAGATAAGATTTATTTATTGTTCTGACCTTCACTACGGAATAAAACGACAGTTTAGAGGAGAGAAGGTTGATGCCTATAAGGTCATTGGCGAGATGGTGAAGTCGTTTTGTCTGCTCAATAAAACTGATTTGCCCTCTGACGGCGGAGTAGGTGAGGGAACAAAGTTTGGCGAGCCGGATTTTGTTGTGTGTACGGGCGATATATCGAACAGAATGCATGATGAGGTGTGGCAGGCATGCACATCATGGAGGCAGTTTGAAAAAGACTGGATAGAAACACTCGGATGTCCCATATATCTTGTTCCCGGTAATCATGACATATCAAATGCCATAGGATATCCGAAGGCTCTTACACCTGCCAAGGATGAAACAAGTGCTATAGAAATATACAATCATAACATGCCGGAATTTGGCAGTCGGAAAATTTCGTCTTTTGATTATACAGCCAATAAAGTTCATTACACTTTTATAAAAGACAATCTCCGGTTTGCCTTTGTGGGGATATGGCCGGACGGCTTTATGCGTTGTTGGTTAGACAGCATATTTAAAGATGACCCGACAACATCCACAATACTCTTCGCACATGATCCGGTTGAGGCTGATGCCAAACACTTTACAAATCCTAACTTTCCGTATGACATAAACAGTAAGGATAAATTTGAAAATCTGTTGGGCGATACGTGTAGCGTAAATACCATTGACATGAGGCCTGTTGGCAACTGGAACAGGCTGGAGAGTTTTTTTAAGTCTCATCCTCAGATAAAGGCATATTTCCACGGAGACTGCAACTATAATGAATTCTATGACTGGAAGGGCACGGAGGGAAGCATATCCTTGCCTGTGTTCAGGGTTGACTCGCCGATGAAGGGAGAGTTGTCGGCAGACGATGAAAGCCTGCTTTCATATCAGGTGGTATGCATAGATACAGAAAGCAGGGTCATAACAGTGAGGGAATGTCTTTGGAACAAGAACGGTAAGACTTCTGTAAATTGGGGCAAGATGAGGAGCATTTCATATTGATGATGTCAGGTAATGACCTTATGGTCATTTATTTTTGATAAAAGCAGGTTTTAACCTATCTCCCGCGTGAAAGATTATTGTTGCAGATATCTGCCGCTTCTGACAAAATCAACAAGCTGCTGTTCGTATTCTGCTTCGCCCTGAATGTAATATTTACGGCTGACACGCTGAAATTTCTTGTATATCTTTTCGGCCTTGCAGCTGTCTGCTTCGTGTATCATGGCGAGGGCGTATTGAACGCGCAGGGCTGAAGGACGGAAGACAGACTGCAATTGCAGGTATTTGCTGATTGACTTGTCCAGCAGCCTGTTGATGTCTTCAGGATAGTGGGGACGTATCAGCGTGAGGTAAATGCGCTCCAAGGTCAGTTCGTTGCGGTAGATAGTAACCATCCGGCTCATGTGCGGCTCGGCGCGCTGCATGATGGCGTTGGCCTTGTCGAAGTCCATGTGCAGCATGGCTAACGATAAGTCGGACGAAAGTGCCATGACGTGTATGGGGTTGCTGAAGTTGATGTCGCGGTCGTCGCACATGTATGTCATGGCCTCAAGCCGTGATGTGTCGTTCTGCATAAGATATCCGATGAGGCGCATGGAGCGCAGAAACACCATCGTGGAAAACTCGTCTTTGTGAAGATTGAGCATGTTGAGACCGTCGTTGGGCAGTCCGGCCAGCTTGTTCGGGATGCCGTTCATGACAATGAGATACAGTCCGGAGATGATGATGCACAGCAGAAAGACCGTTGTGACGAGCGAATGATGTGCCGACGGCATGAACATAATGACAGATGCAATCATCGTGAGCAGAATGTTGGCCAACACGCCGCCTGCATTATATAGGGCTATGCCGAAGGGCGTGTCGCCGTTTTCGGGCGGCAGCATAAGACACTGGCCTGCGGCTCCGGCCATGCTGAAGCGTGACAGGCGGAAACGGCCGTCGCGACGGCTCAGGACAACGCCCATAATCATAAACGACAGAAACTTCCAGCCGCGCGCCATGGCAGCAAGCATGTGGCCTGCTTCGTGGATGACGATGTGTATGATGAAAGATAGAATGAAGAATATCGCTGCCAGGAGTATCGTGAGAAACACGTCGGCGGCTGATATGTCGGCATGAAGCGCAGGCTTGATGATTTTGCCTATGACGAAACCAACCCCGAAGCCTATGGCTATTCCGCCAATAAATAATGCTGCTATGCGTAATGTCTTGTGGAGAAATGTCTTTTTTATGTTTCCCATGTTTCAGTGTATATTCTTTTGTCTGACTTATTTCGTTCGCGGCTCTGTTGCAAAAGAGCCATTGTTTCAGTGATGCTGACGGCACCGGCATCTCATGATGCTGCAAAGATAGCGTAATAAATTTAAGAAATAAAACAGAAAACGAAACTTTTGTACAGCAGTAACAGAGATGTAATGTAAATAGGTCATTAAGCCACACATCTCTTTTTCAATTTTGTGCATTAACGTTTTCAGCCCGTCTTATTGTTTGCTTTTTCTTGACATAGTCCGCTCTATCAAGAAAAATCTTACGAAAATCAGCTTAATGTAAAGCCCAAAATACAGACCGGATTATAATAAGATTTGTATGAAAAATAGGGGCTGTGCCTATTTTGCGCACAACCCCTATGAAAACTATTTGTGAAATTGTTATTTAACGACAAACTTCATTGTATTTACGTTACCGTCGATGTAAACTTTAACGATGTAAACACCTGCCGGAACATTGCCGAGGCTGTAACTGCCTGGAGCAACATCGGTGGCAGCGACTGCCATTCCGCCTGTTGAGAATACTTCGATGTAGTCGTATTCTCCGTTAACAGTAATAGAGCGTCCGTCAGCAGAGATGTTAAAGCCGCCATTCTCAACAGAAACAATGCCACTAGCGTCAACAGAGAAGTCGATAGTGCTCATTTCTGTCTTTCCTGAAGTGTAAGATGCTATCACGCCTGCAGTGTGATTGCCTGCACTAAGGTTTGTGAACGTGTATGTAGTAGCATCTTGTTGAGCAACCTTATTGCCGTCAAGGTAAACCTCATATAAACCGTCTAAAGAAGGAGAACGCAGAGACGGAGATTTATAACCTGTATTTCTGCTTAGGTAAGCCGGTGCAGCCAATGCATCTGCGAGTCCGTAGCGTACATCGTCAATGCGGAATATGCGCTTTTGGTCTGATATGCAGCGTATTGCCACATATTTGGCTTCTTTTGGTATGTCATATGAATATTGCATCCAATAGCTCTGTGCCTCAGTTGCATCCTGTACCTTTACAAAGCTTTCCGGCTGCATGTCGGTTGTTGAATACAGAACCTCAAAGTTTTCAAGATAAGAATAGTCTGCGCTTGCAGCATAGAATGTGAACTTGAAGTCTTCCTTGAAGTAGAGCTTAGGAGTGATCATCCAGTCGTCATTAGAGTCTCCATAAGAAGCCCATGCTGTCTGGCATTTGCTTCCGTTGTATGGTGCAAGATAAGATATATCTGTAGATGAAGGCGTAGTAGCGCTCTGGTTGAAAACCATGTATGCCATAGGCCCAAATATACCTGGCCATTCATATCCCATGAGTCCGCCAGTCTCGCAACCATCGCCGTCGATATACTGCCATCCGATAGCGCCCGGAGAGTTTATTGCGAAGTCTTCATGGCTTTCAAAGTCATCAAAGAACACGTTAGGATAATTCCACATAAATACGCGCTCATTGCCGTTGGCACCCTCCTCAATTATCAGGTTGTAAGGCTTAACTCTATTTTCAGTGATGTTATATGCAAATTCGTAAGAGTCGTCAGTGCTTACATTTATCTTATCAGTATGCGTGTT
>UMLR01083615.1_pt1 | contig 24851 bp, 32 predicted proteins | sample 1966741 | NCBI WGS metagenome assembly UMLR01 (sample SAMEA4836207, study PRJEB28245) | human gut metagenome | biome: gut microbiome; material: fecal sample | place: Denmark | collected 2008 | reverse complement strand
TACACCAAAAATGCCACCTACAGCTTTACCAATTTTTCTAAATGGCTTAGTGATAGCCTTACCTACTTTACCCATCTTTAAATAGACCAACTCCCTTTCGTGTCATAATCATTGTTGTAACCTAAATTGTCTCTTTTAATCTGCAAAGACTGTGCCCCTCTAGTTTTTCTCTTCCAATCATCAGACCCACCAAAGATAGGAGAATTAGGTGTGTCTGAAGAAGTAGAGGGCAGAATGTCCCTAGCTGTAGCAGTAGGGGCCTTAATCTTAGGGGTCTTCCATAAACACATTCACTCACCCTTCCTCTCTTTCTTCCTGCTCTTCTTTGAGCATTCTTAAATGTCCAATAATATCTCTAACACCCCAGATATAGCCAATTATCCTGTCAGAATTATCTGCTAAATGCTTCTGCATAATGGAATCTACACTGAAGACTCTATCAAGATAATCAACCAAGGTGTCAGTTACATAAGGTTCCTTTAAGTTATCCATTATTCTCTCTTCTCCTTCGTTATGTGTGCCAATTAGCCACTTTGTATTTATGTGTTCCAATAAGGGAGAAACCAAACAAAAGAAGGATAAGTGAAATCACACTTACCCTTCTTCTCATAGAGATTCTTAAGTTCTTCTGGTTCATCTGTCATTGTGGCCCCTGTCTCCATAAGACCACAACCATACTTCTTAGCCTGCTCTTTAAGAAACCTTACTGCCACTCTGCCAAAACCATGTCCGTGTGTCTGAAGCACAAACAATTCAGAAAGACAAGGTTTATCGCTGTACCAAGGCATATCAATAGTGAAACCAAGGTAGCCATGAGTAAGACCAGTAGAAGCATCTACAAATTTATAGAGCCACCCAAGTTCACAAAGCTCCGCCAAAGATTTCTTTATGTGCATTACATCAACAACTTTAGAAGACAAAGGCTTAGTTACTAAAGTAGTCATTTTTACATACAATTCAGAAGTCAATGTATCAATATTTTCAGTAGGCTTTATCTGAATAGGCTCTAAGTTGGGCACCACATAATGGGCTTTCCGTCTTTGAAATCTGTGTCTCTCAAAATCCTTGCCACCCTTGCCTGCTGAAGAGCGTCTTCCTTTGTGAGACCATGTTTTATGAATGTCTTTTCTACGGTGTTCCATGAGCAACCTTCCTTCTCAAAAATCTTTTCTACTGTCTTAGCCCCGACCTTTGGACACCCTTTGTAATTGTCTGCTACATCACCAATAAGACACTGAGTAAAGAAGTATCTGTCTGCATCTTCCTTGCTAATGTGGTATAAGTCTCCTTTAAGGAAATCAAAATAAATACCCGGAATTGACTTAAAATCTTTGTCTCCACTAGCATGTACCTCTTCCCCTTTGTAGCGAGTAGCAAGAATCCCCACTACATCATCTGCTTCCAAAGTAGGAATAATTTTAGTTTCGTAGTTTTCAATAATCCATCTACGTACTTCTCCATAGCAAACAGGCTTTCTTTTACCAATTCTATTGGCTTTATAAGTTGACAGTATGCGTTTTCTGAAGTTTTCTTTTTCATCAGAAAGACACATCACTACAGAAAATTTACCTTCATAATTAAGTTTATCCAAAATCTGAGTGACAATAGTTTCAACTCTATCATCTATCTGGGCTTCTGCGTCTCCTGCATTAGCATGAAGTGTCCAAAGACCATCTCCCCAGTCAATTTCTTTCTCTACAGAAGAGCAGGAAATAAAGCAGAGCATATCAGCATCAAGCAAAATGTGAAGCATTAAATGTACCCCTCTTTCTTAAGCAGTTCATAGCCCTCTTTAGTTACCCACCAAAAATTAGTAGCGGCCCCAGATAGGATAGAAGTAATGTGTCCTCTGGAAGCCGCTTCAGCAATGTAATAGGCGTTCTGGCGTGAAAAGTCACTTTTAAGGGTCTTTTGTTCCTTCATGATTTCAAAAATAATCTCTAAGTATACGTTCAATAAGCTCTCCTTTCTCAATGGCAGTCACACCAGTTCTTTCCTTTTATTCCTTCAGTGTCTAACTGCACTCTGAAATGAAAATGTGCTTGTGTGTCTCTCATAGCCGCCTGTGCTTCTCTTATCACTATGTCTGCAATCTCTTCTGTCCTGCAAGCTATCTGTTGTTCATCATGCACCCATGCCATTAAAGCAAAGTCACCGTCCCAACCATGTTTAAGACCAAGAGCAAGTAACCTTTCTTCTGTGCGAACAATCCAGTACTTACAGACCAAAGCCCCTGCCGACTGAAGAAGTAAGTTAAGGGCAGAATGAAGACTCCTTACATGCAGGTGTCTTCCATCAAGTCCTTTAAGATACTTTCGTCTCCACTTAGAAATTCTTCCATGATACATAGATTCAACTAAGCAATCCTGAATAGCCATACGTAGCTGTGAGATAGCAGGAGTAGCTTCGAGAAATTTCTTTTTCAGTCTCTTACCGTCTTTAGCATCACCACCAACAATCTTTCCCATCTTTGCATCTCCTGCACCATATAAGAAGGCGTAAATAAATGTCTTCGCTTTATCTCTAGTTGGAAGCCCTGCCGCTTTCTGATTCGCTGTATGAATATCACCATGGACAACTTCATGTGCATAAGCACCATTGTCAAAAGGAAACAGAAAATGGGAAAGACACCGCAGTTCAAGACCACAAGCATCAATCCCTGCCTGTGTCCACCCTTTAGGAACCCCAAAGAGACTCCTACATTCTTTACCATACGGAGAAGAATTGTGGGGGACCTGAGTAACATTCGGCTGTGAATGAGTAGCTCTTCCACTCACTGTGCCATTCGGATTGACACGCCCATGAATCTTACCGTCTTCCTTAACACACTTCAACCATGCCTGAGTACCATCTGCCAACTGTCCCAGTCTCTTATTGAGCATCAACTGCTCCTCAAAGAGGGGTGCCAGTTTCCTGATTTCTTCTGGTGCTGATTCGTCAGTAGCCAGATAATGGAAAGTTGTCTCATCAATCTTTAATCTACCATCTTCAGTATACAGGTCTGGATTCTCAGGTTCATATCCATAATGCTTTCTGATGATATATTCAATCTGCTGTCTGGAAGAGGGATTAAACTCTTTGTACCTCTGAATGGGGACACCTGCCTTATAACCAAGTTTCTTATTGTCCCTTTTAGGAATGAACACCTTATCTGGAATAGGAGGTGCAAACTCAATAATCTTAGAGCACACTTCATCACATCTTTTTCTCAAGACACTTTCCAATTTCTTTGCACCTTCAATATCAAACGGAAATCCATTCTGTTCCTGCTTAAACATAAGCCACTGAGCCTGATGTTCCAATTTGATTGCTTCTTTTGGGTAATGCATAGACATCTCTTTGTTATACAGGGCTTCAGTTACTACTACGTCCTGCTTGTTATAAGCAAGCATCTCTTCATTGAAAATAGCCCATGCATCTTCTGTGTCTTCAGCATAAGTACCTTTCAAGATACCTAAACGATACCCATAAGCCTTTAAGGTATGAGACCCAATCAAAGCACCTGAAAGCCTGTGTCTTCTATACAGCATAAAATCTGTTTCTGAAATATTAGAAAACAGCAAGCGAGCCAAAACCAATGTGTCTACAACATTCTTTCGTTTGTCTCTAGGAATATCAAACCAAGGATAAATCTTCTGGATAGCAGGAATATCAAAATTAATGATATTGTGTCCACAAATACCCTCTCCGTTATTCACTGCTTCCCAGAGTCTCTTTACACCCTGTTCAATCTCAGAGGGCCTATAAGACACAATATGAGAATTTCCGTCAGATATACTCATGCAATGAATCGTTTTCATAGTGTCCAATAAGCCGTCAGTTTCAATATCAAAAATAAGCATATCTAACAGTCCCTTCTCATTAATTAGCTATTACAGCATACAAGCACTAAAACCACAACCAACACAATAACCACAATGTCCTTCTACCTTGAAGAGCTTTTCATGGCATTCAGGACATTCTTTGTAGTCTGCATCTCCACCAAACTTCGGCTGTTTAGGTGCTACTTCTTCTACCTTTTCTTCTGGCTTCTTTTCTGCTTCTGTGTCTACACCCAGAATGTTTCCCCTAGCACAACCATCTCTGAAGACAGTAATTCCCTTACAACCACTTCTCCAAGCGGCCATATAGATATTAAAGACATCTTCAGGAGTAGCACTGTTAGGAAGATTTACAGTAGATGAAATAGCATTGTCAACATACTTCTGCATAGTAGACTGCAATGTGACACGGCTAGCCCAATCAACATCATGAGCTTCCACTACAAAGGGGAACAGTCTCTTAATCTCTTCTACAGACATATCCAGAGGAAGACCATGGAATTTCAGCAGGTCTTCAATAGACCTTGCGTACACTCTGAAATGGTCTCCTGTCTTTTCCATCTTATGGGTAGACCGTTCATAGAAGAGCTTAAAGATAGGTTCAACACCACCAGTGAAGTTACCCATAAAGAGACTCATAGACCCTGTAGGTGCAATAGAAAGCAAGGAAGCATTTCTCATTCCCTTTTCTTTGACTTCTTTCTTTGTGTCTTCATCAAGCAAGTCATTGTCTACATTGTCTACCCACTCAGGGCTAAACTTATCATATGCCCCTTCGTCTTCAGCAAGACTAACAGACATAGAAACTGCTGAAAAATTCATAAAGTGCATAATTGTGTCTACAAGGTCAATAGATTCTTTAGAGCCATATTTGATACCAAGAGCCACTAAAGCATCTGCAAGACCAAAGACACCAAGTCCAATCTGTCTCCAATCCGTGATACATTTCTTATTCTCTTTCAATGGCTGTTTTTCATAACCATAATCAAGAACATCATTAAGGGCAATGACACCAAACATAGTGACATATGCCAGTTTATTCCAGTTAATGTGAGCCTTCTCAGTAAACTTATCATCTACCATGTTATACAGGTTGATACTACCAAGATTGCAAGAGCTGTAGTCTGGCCCCAGAAATTCACTACAAGGATTAGAAGTAGAGATATGATAAGAGGGTCTAAGAGGATTGAAGTTATGTTGCTGAATTGTGTCATTAAACATAACTCCAGGGTCTCCCATGTCCCACGCTACTTTACAAAATTCCTTGAAGAAACCTCTGGCCCCAATGACATTCTCAATCACTTCCCCTGTGTCTTTACAGGTGTACTGAAGTTTGAATAAATCATCATTCATTACCGCTTCCATAAATGCATCAGTGAACATAATAGAGATGTTCATCGAAGCAAGCGACTGTCTCTTCTTTTTAATGTTCAGAAGTTCAATCACATCTGGGTGGTTACAATTCAAGACAACCATTTCTGCGGCCCTGCGTCCTCTAGCCCCAATAATATTGCCAGTCATGTTAAACAATTCAAGGAAAGACACTGCTCCTGTAGAGGTCTCAGCCGCATTGTTAACTTTTGCTCCTCTGGGTCTCAGCTTAGAAATGTTAACTCCTGCACCGCCACCCCTAGAGAAAATGCGAGCCATCTCAGCATTAGATTTATAAATAGACTCAATATCATCTTCAGGCATTGGCATGATGTAGCAGTTAGAAGAAGAAGCCTTTACTTCTGGTCTACCTGCCATATACAGTGTTCTTCCACCAAAGCAGAAAGTGCCATCAGCTAGCCACTCTTCAATAAGGGGCCTAAGAGGTTTTCTGACAATAGACGCAACACGTTTACAAAACTGTTCGGGTGTCTCACTCTTATCTTTGGCATACTTAGCCTTAAAGATACCCATAGAAACTTTTCTATCTTTCCATGCTACTTTTCGCATTAATAAATCCCTTTCATTCTATATTTAAAATGGACAATCATCGTCCTCATTATCTTCACATTCATCTTCGTAATCACTAAGCCTGTCAACTGCTTCTAGCTTATCTGTGTCACGATTATAGAAAAGATACCCTGCTATTCCTGTCTCACCAGTCCACCTATTTTTCAAGACACGCACTCTTACAAGATTCTTTTGCTTTCCTTCTGCCTGCTGATTTCTTTCAAGACCAAGCACTGTATCAGACAACTGAGCAATAGCCCCTGAACCTCTTAATTGAGACAAAGAGGTAGCACCCCCTTCTTCATGGGACTGCTGTTCTGGGACTCGCCTAAGATGTGAAATGACAATCATTCCTACGCCTGTCTCCTCTACAAGAGACCTTAAAGAAGTCATAAGTACATCAATGAGCTTTCTTTCATTATCTCCTTCAATACCAGACACGGCTATAGACACGTGGTCAAGAATAATGAAATCACACTTCTCACCAACGGCCATATATCTAATTTTGTCTATCAGCTTGTCCCCTTCAAGAGAGCCAAAGTGTTCATAAAGAACATAGTTTCCTGTACCCATTGTCTTATCAAAGGCTTCTCTGTACTCTTCTTCAGAAAGACCCTGCCTGTTGATGTAGAGTCTCTTTCCTGCGGCGATTGACATAAGGCCCTTTACAGTTCGCTTTACGTTTTCTTCGAGCATCAACATGCCTACCTTAAGTCCCTTATTGACACCCATATCATAGGCTACTTCACGGACAAAGGTAGTTTTCCCAACCCCTGTTCCTGCTGTAAGTACCGTAAGTTCTCCTTTGCGAATACCCATAGTCATTCTATTTAAATCAATGTCCCAAGGGTATGGGAAGCCTGTGTCGTTTTCGTCTTCCTTAGACACAATATCCCATGTGTCTTTGCCGTTGATAATTCCATCAGGCATATAAGGTTTAGCATTCCAGATAGCCTTTATTACTTCGTCCCCTTTACCTGCCAGAAGACACTCATTAGGGTCTTTCATTGGCAAGTTAGCAACGAATAGCTTATTAGGCTTAAGCATTCCTTCAACACTAGACACTGCTTTTCTTCCTGCTTCGTCCATATCGAACATTACTATTACCTGTTCAAAGGAATTAAGCCAGTCCATGTTGGCCTTAAATACCTTTCGTGCTGAAGACACACCTAGTGGAATAGACACAACAGGATATTTGTTACCTTGTAGCTGTGATACGGTAAGACAATCAATCTCTCCTTCAGTGATGATAAGTTTCTTACCGCCACCACCTGCCCACTTCTGCTGTCCATAGAATCTTGTAGAAATTTCACCACGAACAACAAATTCTTTATTGGGGTATCTAATCTTCTGGCCTACTAACTGTCCGCTATCATCGTAGTAGCAAGCCACCTGAGCAACACGCCCATTAATCCTCTTCTTAAAGTAACCATATTTCTCACAAGTGTCCTGAGACAACCCTCTGGCCCTTATTGCGTCCAGTGTCATTGTGTCTTCAGGAATTACAGCAGAAGAAGCCCCTTTATGCCCTTCATTCTCTGTACCACTGTGATAGGTATTACAGGAGAAGCAATAAGTATGCCCATCACTGTATCTTGTTAAAGCATCATGAGACCCACAATCAGGGCACGCAAGATGTGTCTGTACTGCTTCCCCTTCCATAGTTACCATTCCTCACTTTCATCAATCTCAAGCATCACAAAGACTGCTTTAGGATATTTAGCTTTAATAGCTTCCAATGCGTTTCTCTGAGAAGCGTTTACAATAGTTTTTGTATCGACTAACACTGCCAAGCTATGGTCATAGTTGTCGAACCATTCACCTGCATAAGCATGTTCAGGTCTTGCCTTGTCTACAGAACCATTTTTACGAACGACAAAATGATACCCTAAGTCGAAATCACCACGCTTAATGGCATTTCGTCTTAGGGTATCAGTGTCCATTCCCTGTAAGTCACGTTTCACAATGTAGATATAGTCTGTGCTATCACGCTTCTTCCATTTTAAATTTTTGAACAAGATAAAATGTCTACTCTCCTTTCTGCTTAGATTTTCTATATACTAGACCTTCAGTACCTCTCTTTGGCTCTCTTAGCCACTTATCAGGAATGAATTTATCTGCATATTTAAAGCCATACTTATCACACCAGTGAGCATAAGTTGTCTTGCTCCCTTTGTAGATAGGTGTCTTAGATGAAGAGAAGACAAAGCGAATATCCAGATTCGGATATTGCTTCTTGACAAGCAAGTGCTTCTTTCTGTCTTCTACTTCAAAGACACCTTTTGTCTCTATAATGATACCATTAGGCAACACAAAGTCTGGTGTGTAGGTATGCTTAGATTCTGGAATGATATAAGGGATTGAATACTCTTCATAGCTAGCAGAGATGTTTGCACACCTTAACTGCTCCGCTACTTTGTCTTCCAATCCTGAGCGGTAAGTAGCATCTACATGCTTTGACCACCCCCCTCTTCTGCTGAAAAATCTCTTCATATATTAGAAGTCTCCTTCGTCCTCTTCTGCTTCGTCAAAGGGAGTAGCTTCTTTGTCTTTAGTGTCTTCAAAAGAGAATCCACCTTCTTCATCACCAAAGCCATAGCCCTTAGCTTCACGTTCCCCATATTCCTTAAGGTCAATAATCTGGACGGCTTCAAGACGCAGTTTAATGCCATTGACAACTTTAGAGACCCAATAAGGAATCAGAGTATAAGCGACACGAGCAATAGTGCCATTACCAATGTTAATCTTCTCTTTGATGGGCTTACCATGAGCGTCAAACACTGGAATTGTTCTGGTGATTTCTTCACCTGCTTTAGTGGTGAAAGAGCTAGCTGTTTTGAATTTGAAAACAATGTCTCCATCTTTGTCTTCACGATAACCAAGGAATGGTTCAGAAGACCATTTCTGCCCCGGCTTCAGCTTAATGGAATGTTTAGCCTTTTCCAGTTCTTCATCAATAACAGCCATAAATGCCTTTGTGTCAATCTCATTGAGCTTAAGCTGAATGGTATAACCTACTTCCTTGCCTTCATAAGTTTCTGGGGTAAAGACATGAGCGAAAAGTACGCTACCTTTCGGAGTAGTTCCCTGTGTGTAATCTCTTTTTCCTGCCATAATTATTCATTTTCTCCTTTGTTATTTGTTGAACCAAAACCACCATTTCCTCTGGCGGTCTTATCTAATTCGTCTACTTCTTCAATAATAAAATCTGGGTCTTTGTACAAAAGCATCTGTGCAATGCGAGTACCTGCGGCAATGTGCAACGTATCGTCAGTATCGTTGACTAAGACACAAATCAATTCACCTCTGTAGTCAGAATCAATGATACCAGTACAGTTAGCCAGTCTAATGCCATGAATGCCAATAGAGCTTCGTACATGAAGTTCTCCATGGTATCCTTTAGGGATAGCTACAGCCAGTCCAGTGTGACACGGTACATTTTCACGTGGAAAAAGATTCACATCATGAGTGATAGTAAGGTCAAGTCCACAAGCCCCTGCGGTCATTCTCTGTGGCAATACAGCTTTCTTATAGAGCTTTTTGATTTTCAAAGTTGGTTTACGCAAAGCTAGTCTCCTTATTGTTCTTTTTTACCTTCACACCTCTGTGTTTAAGCACATCATCAATGTCTACAAAAAGCATAGGCGTCCCAAGAGTCTTCTCATACTCTGCCACATTTTCATCTGTCTTAAGCAAAGAAAAGAAAATAGGCCACCCATTAATATGAGAAAAACCAACATTACTTACAACTACATGGCCCTCAGCATCGGTGATGTTCAGATAAGGTTTAATTTTCGGAATGCTTCCAGTGCCTTCAACCTTAATTACTTCATCATCATCAGCCTTTTCGAGGGTGCGTCCTTCCCCAAGAAGTCTGCAAAAACGACAATGCAGGTCTCTCCACTCTTTAGGAATGTGCTTCACTGAAAATTCACCAGTGTCCCCATCATGTCCATACATCACATTTTCGTTGTCAAAACGAACACAAAAGTACTCGCTCTTATCCATATTACTCAGGGCGATAACTGTTCCAGTGCCAAACCCCCTAGAATAGACACGATTTCTTACTTTAATTTTACGCATGTTCCTTCTCTTCCTTTCATATTTAACCTGCTATAAATGTAAATCCTTCACCTAAAATCAATTCATGATAATCAGGGAGTTTACAAGGCAATTCTTTGCAAAACTCTCTCCACTCAGGAAGTCTATGATTATGTCTCTGCTTAACCATGGTCTTAATCTGCCGATAGTTAGTAGTTACACGAGCTGTCAGCTTAAGCCCAGATGGACAAGAGTAAATAAGCGTCAAGAAATTTTCATCAGTCGGATTTTCGTTGTACCGCTTCTGAAGTTCAATAAGACGATTTACAATAACTGAATCAGTGTGCTTAATACAAGCTGTGTCTAACTGCATTTTAGCCAGTCGGTGCATAGTGGACTGGGAAGACACAATCTGCTGAAAGTGATACCGCTGAAATTCTGTCCACCACTGCTTAGTAGCAGTAATATCCATGGAAATCAGCAAGCCAGACAGAAAGTTGTCATGCCCTTCAGAGCTATCTCTTTTAGCAAGTGACCCTGCCCTGTTCCAGTCCTGCACTGTCAATTCCTTTTCTGCTACTTCATCGTCATAATGGGCCTTCATGGGATACCCAGAGGCCCTTATAGAATTGAAAACATCGTAGACACGGCAGTTATTAATCATGTCCATTAGCATCACTCTCCTTCTCTAAATGTGTCTTGAGCCTTTCCGCATACCAAATAATCTTGCCAAGGGTAAGAATCTTATCCCCCTTGCGTCCAAACCTTTTGGAATACTTAATAATGTTTCCCCAAAGGAATCCTTCAAACTGTTCAGGGGTCATTAAGGCTTCCATGTCTTCGATAGGCTGACTGGCCCCCTCTACGTTGTAATAAGAGGGATTAGTAAGGTCTTCTCCCACACCTTCATCATCATCATCTTCTACTTCTCCGTTATCCCATACATCGGAAACTGTGCCAAGAATCTCTGCAAGGAAAGAAATGTTATTAGCCTTAGCCCAACAATAACCACCAGCATCACAAAGAATAAGAAAATCTTCGTTTTGGGTACGGGTAACAATCGAACCATTAAAGGTAGGTGCATGTGGAAGTGTACAAGCAACTCTAATGGGGTGCCCTTTATACGTGAGCGTGTCAAACGGAATGAGACATACTACATCGCCCCCTCTCCCCCCTGCTGAATAATCTAAATAAATTGGAAGTTCCTGCACATCACACCAATAGCATCTATTGCTCCGCACACTGGGTGAAACGTCAATCCATGAATCGCAAACACCGCTATAAACACCACCTGAATGCAAATCGTCATGTGCACTATCAAATAAGACAATAGCATTATGTGCCGTCGGGTCAAAGTCATCTGGATTTTTAACACCAATAACAGTACCATAACCATAAGTATCGTTATGCACCCTATCAAAAAGTTGTGGTACATAAGTTTTCTTTTCGTTATTCATCTATAACTGCTCCTTTCATGTCTCCAACGCTCCTTGATGTTCAATAGCATTATCAATTTTCATCTTGAGTGTCTCATAGTCCACATAGCCACAACTTAAGAAGAAGCCCCTATCCAGTGCGTCTCTTAAGTGTACTTCAGGAATCATTCCAATTTTCTCTACATTGAAAATCACTGGGTCTTCATCGTGGTCATACACGGTCAAGTGGTTAATGTGTCTATACTGACTGCCTACAAGTCGTTTAAGACTGGGTAAGACACGCTTACACTGTCCACACCACTTAGCTGAATACAAGACAAGATACATGGTAACTCACCACCTTTCTTTCCTTCGTTATGTGTGCCAATTAGAAATGAAAGCCAAGCATGGTGGTCATGATATAGCCCAGTAAGATAACAACATGGGCATATAAGACCCCAGAAATAAAGTGCTGAACTATTGCATGAGCGTCTCTTCTGAATGCCAAATTGTCTTCACTCAAAAGAGCATAGAGGGTGGCGGTAGCTACAATGACTGCTGAAATGACTCCACCTGCTAACATTGCCATGATGATTCTTTCCATAGTTATTTCTCTCCTTTGCTGATGATAAAAACTTTCTTTCCTTCGTTATGTGTGCCAATTAGCTCCTCTTTAGGTAGCACAATACGGCCATTAGGAAGGCGATAATAAACTACCTTGCCTGTCCCTACTTCAGTGTATACATAACACTGTCTAGCCACATCGCACCCCTCTCTAACAAGGGGTCTTCCTGCAAGCATACTCATTCTTTATCAACTGCCTTTCTTTCCTTCGTTATGTGTGCCAATTAATCTGATAGGACATTAACGAAATATCGCCAAATAATAAATGTTCCTCCTCCTACTAGAAATAAGCCAAACAGCCCAAGGCCCCCAAATTCTTGAATAATAGTCCACATAAGACTAATCAATACATAAAAGAGAGTAACAATTCCCAATGACATAGCAAACGCAACAATCAACCAAAAAATCTGTTCATCTAAATCCATCTTCTTTTTCATGTCTTGTCTCCTTCTACTTGATAACCATTCTCAACTCCCCACCAACTGCGTTGCTTTAGGGAGACACATTGCATGGTGGTATAAAAGAGTTCTTTAAGATACTAAAAGAAACTAGCTACTAACTATCTCTTAAAGAATACTTAAATTAAGTTTCTTTTAGTATAGTTAGTAGCTAGTAGTTAGTAGTTATCTTAAAGACTCTTAAAGATACTTATAGTCCCCTTCCTTCGTCATGTGTGCCAATTACCTAGTTTGTATTATTGTGTGCCATTAGTGAAATGCATAGAGACTTTTCAATACGTTGTTAATATCAAAGTCACCTTTAGTTGGTAACTCAGGCAACTCTTCATTGGTTAACAGTCTCATCTCTTCTGCAAACTCAGCTAACACATCATGCTTCGTGTACATCTTGACAAAGCATTCACGAACGGTATGAAACAGTCGTTCTGCATCTGCTACAGTAGTACCATAGCTGTCATGAATCATAGCAAAGTGATTAATACCAGTCTGCTTCGCTTCGCAAACAGTCATTTGCAAATGGCTAGCGTCCATGCTATGAATAAAGTTGGGCGCTATTGCATTGGCTTGCTTGACACGATTGATTTCACCAGTGCTTTTTGGTGTGTATACTCTCTTGCGTGTCTGAGCATAGCGAATCATAACGGTGTCTACCTTGTATGTCAGGTATGTTTGTTGCACCAGAAGACCCATGGGAGTTGTCCAAGTGACTACTTGTTCATTATTGCAAACTATTTTAGCGACTGACTGTAGCCACTTCATGCCCTCTACTGCCTTGACAACTACCTTGCCTACGGCATTCCATATCAGTTTAGCCATATAGCCTGCGGCCTGATTAGAATTTTCACGTGTCCAGATACCTTCATCAATATGTGGTCTAATTGTGTCTTCGAGAATCTGATTTCTGAATCCAAACTGCTTACTGCCATATGCCAGTGTCATGACACACCGTTTTGTCACCTTACGATTGATTCCGTAAGATAACCACCACTGGGCCATGGTCTTCGTACCATACTTAGTGGTCTTTTTCTTTTCGTCCCATTCGTCCACTGTACCGTGTCTTGCGTCCTCTTCACAAACTGCTTTGACTAGCACTGCAACACGTCCATAAATGTCTTGAGGTTTATCAGAGGGTTTGAGATTCACCGCTTCTGCACCGATAGGGTCTCTTAAGATAGCGGAAAAGTGCTGAAGACCAGAACAAGTTCCATCAAAAGCGACTGGGACACCTGTAATAAATCCAACACATGAGTTACTATGTGTTTTCTTATATGTTATAAGTTTTTCGTACTCAAAGCACCACTGAAGAAACTCAAAGGGGCCATCAAGATTTCCCCACCAGTCCAACATGCCTATGGGGTCTTTGGCAGTTTCTAAAATATTCTCATGGTTATCTTTAATCCACTTGATTTCATCGTCAAAACTAACTTTGTCTATACCTGCAAACTCTGCCCCTGCAATTAAAAACCACCGTTCATCTTTTTCAGACTTGAGCGGTGGAACATCACTAAATTGTAAGAGACCCTTATTTAAATCATCACCTTGCGGGCTAAAGGACGGTATGGGGTATATGCGTCCCCTGAAGTCAGCATTATGGGGGAAGTAGATTCTGTCGTAGCTAGCAAACTTTTCGGCTGTCTTGATAGTCGCTAGCATTCTGATACATCTGCCCTTTCTGCTTGCTTCTTTTTCGTAAATGCCCCTTGCTTTCTTTTTCCACTCTTTAAGTTTCTCAGGCGTGGGATTAGACAACTTAGGGAGACCCTTGAATGGTTCAAGGCGTGGAAGACCAGCCCTGTCACCACCTAACTTGACTATCTTCTTCACTACGTCAAGCACTTTTGTATCAATGTGCCATGGGGTAGACTGGATAGCATTGATAGCAGTCATGGGGCCTGAAATATCGGCAGAATTAAGGCGTTTCATGTAGCTATTGAAGAAGTAGCCACTACCATGAAAGGCATTGAGTCTCAGTAGTTTTGCATGGGGAGACAATTCCCCATAGTATCCACCATTATTGTAAGCTGTCCATGGCTTTGGTGGTACTATCATAGGGCAAACTGCAAAGGCGTGCATAACCATATTGCTTGAATTCTTTTCCCACGTGACAATTAATTTCTCCGAGGGGACAATAGCTTCCATCTCTTTGGTCTTGACAAACACCATCTGTCTTTCAAAGAAATCGCTTGAGTCAATTAAAAGAGACACAAGATATGTAGCTAACTGCCCCCAAAGGTCTTCTGCAAAAGTTGTCCCTGTCCAGTTACTTTTATTCATAAATTGGATAGCAAAATAGCGGCGATAATAATCACTTTTTCGGTACTTGATACCTGATTCAAGCCGTCGTTCTGCTTTTCTATACTCTTCATCATCTTTGTGGTCTTCAAGGTAATTTATAAATTCCTGAAGTCTGCTTTCATCGCGTAAACCTTTTGCAATGAGTGAAGACACATAGGAAGTAGTGCTACGGGGGGCGTTTGTGTTGCTCCATGCATTCAATGTGTTACTTAAAGTACAGGACAGGGCCATAAGACACATTTTATTTACAGTGTCTTCAAGGGGCATGAGTGTTGTAAGCCACTTGAGTACATCGGCATAGTTGGGCTTGACTCCCCTTTTGGGTGTGATAGTGTCTTCCACCCAGTTCATCACGTTTTCTTTGAATGTAGTAAATAGGTAGTCAATAATGCCATTTCCTACCCCTGTTTCATGGGCTTGAGTGCTTTCAAGGCGACTATCTAAAAACTCTTGAGTCTTTTCCATAGCCATAAACTTGTACTCATACTCGAGTGCAAGTTCATCTTCTAATGTTGGACTAATTTTCATAATTTTAAACCTCCCTTTCTTTCTTCTATATGTGTGCCAATTAGAAATGGGGCAAACAAAAAGAGACCCTTGATTTTCAAGAGTCTCTTAATGTTGCCTTAAGGCTACAATAAGTTACCAATAATTACCATAAGTATGCACAAGAGTATAAATTCTACTAGCATACAAACAACACGCCCCAGTCTGTTTCATAGTAATTTTCATAGGACAGTTCATAAGCTAATCTGTCAACGTCGATAAACTGTTTAATCCAGTCTTTTGAATAACTACATGCAAGGCGTCATAGTGGCAATTAATGTACCTTTGACGCTTGTATAAACTTCAAGCACGCCCCCATTGTCAACTACATGGGTATGGTTACGTTTAAAGGTGTATCCATGTTTTCTTAATGTGCTTTTAAGTTTTCTTGTAGGGTCTGCAAGTTCTGAAATGTTAACCTTTGTAAGAAACTTGAGTTTACCATCTTTTACACTTTCAATTCTATATGTATACATAATTGTTAACCTCTCTTTTGGTAATAAAAAACGTGGGGAAGACACATTGGTTATTGTTAACTTCCCCACACCTATATTGTTAACTAGCTAGCTATTCATCATCATCATTGTCTTCTTCAGAAGAAATGCCCAAAGACTCAAATATATATTCATCGTCAAAGGCTATGAAGTCATTGAGTTTTGTTTCATCGGCCCCATCAGGGTACAGTTCTTCTAATAAGGCCATAAATTCCTCTTCCTTGTCATAGTCTGCTATTGTGTCAAGGGTAAATGTAGCCCCACCCCATGCATTTTTTTTAATATCATAAAAGTCAACATCTTTTCTTACTATCATAATTGTCAACCTACCTTTCCTAATCCTAAAATTCTTTCGTATTCTTCTGCCTTGATGGTGTATAATGCCCCATCTACTTCTTCTATAGAGGGTGTTTCCCCATCAAAGTAGTCCACTAACCATTCCATGACTTCATTGCCCTTATTGTGTTCTTCTGCCCATTCAACTATAGGGGCAGAACAAAAGTGGGAAATATCCCACCAGTCTAAAGGGCTTGAAATGTATAATCTGTATTCCATGATTCTTACCTCTCTTTCTCTGCTTTCTCAATATCACTTAAAAGTGTCTTGAAATCGCTATTAGACACGGAGTCAAGCATAAACTCCGCATCTCTCATGCCTTTAAGGGCACTAATCATGGACACAAGGGCCATTTTTTCCTGTTTCTTGCTATTCCTCTTTGCCCATGCTACCATGTGTCTGTAGGCGTCCATGGGGCACCCTGTATCCATGACAACACCATACTTGACTTCTCTCTTGATGGGGCACACCCATAAAAGGTATACTGTCTTGTTAGGGATTCTTTTAACGTCCAAAGAAATATCGTAGGCGTTCATGCTATCGGTGCCATTGTTGGCTCTAATAACTGTCTTGAAAATTGTCTTATCCATGGTATTTAGTCCCCTTTCTTGAGTATAAAAATATCGTAGGGAAGACACTTGATTATTGTTAACTTCCCTACGCCTATATTGTTTACATGTTACCGCTTTACAAGGTAGTAAATATTTGTACTGTCCTCTTTTACTAACTCATAATGCTTTTCACTTAATTCACTCTTGAGTAAATCGATTAGCATATCATAATTGATAGTCGCTACCACAAGGGCATTATTGGAATAAATAGAGGGATACCCTAACAACGTCATGACCCTGTCACAAAAGCCTACAGGCGTCTTCCCCATAAACTTGATAGTTGTGCGGCAGTGGTGAATAGCGTCCCATACGTCATTGTTAACGCTATCAAGATACCGTGTGAATTTAAACCATTCATCATGCCCCCATGTTTCTGTAGTGTGGTGCCATTCTGCCCACTTTTCTACGTTCCAGTCGGACACGTCGATATTGTAAACCTTGCCACGGGAATTAATTGTTAACTCTAATGTTGTCATGATTGACCCCCTTGAGATAATTTAAGGGCCTATGAGAACACTCAAGGCCCATATTGTTAACCATGAATTTTAAAGTGGTAAACGTGGATATTGTTCGTCTTTCCTGTTTTCCCACGCCTCTTTTACCGTGAAATAGTTCCATGTAAGTGGTACAATGTTCAAGTCCCTTAAAAAGGCCATCCACCACCCAATATGCTTACGGGTGGTCATGCTATAAAGTCCCGTAATTTCAAGATAGGGGACACTATCTTCTGATGGTTTAGGAATGAACACGGTCATAATGCGTGTAGCATATGACTGAATGTAGATGTGTATTCCACATCTGCCTAAACATACACGGGCAAAGGTGGCGGCTTTTGTGTGCCCTTTAAGGTGCACTAAAGGACGGCGATAGTATTCATTCATGCCGTATCTATTTTCAAGTTCATTTTTAAGCCGTTCATAGGTAGTCATTTTATATTCAATCCTTTCAGATTTTAACAAGTTGTGATATGATAGTGATGGGTGTTAGTAGTGGTTAGTCACTGGCTATTAGTTGTAAGTCAACCAATTAACTGATATTTCATCTCGAATATCATCGATAGGGAAATTTTAGTTTCCCGTCATAGCTAGTGACTGTCCCCCACTAGCTAGGTGTTACCTCTTTTAATACTCTATCGTGTCACTATAGCCTGTCACACTATCGATAGTACTATGTAAGATACAGGGATTTCTTCCCCCTTAAATATCTCAAGGGTCAAATATTTAATTTTTAGGGTGTTGTTCGTGGTGTTTAACATCTTGTATATACAATAGCAGATGTTGAACATTGTGCATAGACAATAAAATTCTATATAGGGGTATAAAAGGAGTTTATAACGCTATGGATATTGATAAAATTAATCAAACTGTAAGAAATCAAAGTAAAACGGCAGTAATCGCCATTCGTGTGACTGTTTCCCTTAAAGACTCATTTATGAATGCATGTTCTATAAATAATGTAGAATCATCGGCTGTTATCCGTGCTATGATGATGGACTACATAAAGCAGACGCAAGATAAAAAACAGTAGTCACTGCCTATATATGTATATATAGAAAAGCAATAGTATCATTAAATTAATTTTAGTTTGATTTAAGAGTGCTTTAAGAATTAAAAGGGAACAGATATATTTTTCACATAGGTTGACAATGAGACATTTTTGTCTCACTTATAGACACATTTAAATTCTTCAATATCCTTAAAGTCCCCCATTGTTCTTCCCCATGTTTCCCCTTTATTCCTTTATCCCTTTAACTCTTTAACGCTTTAATCCTTTAGCATACTAAAGCAAAAAGAGATAGATAAAAGCATACGGAAATCATATAGCTACCATGTAGTCACTTTTTTGGCACACAAGCCCCCATATGTTATTATGTATACAGGCATTCAATGATACCTATGGTTAAATGCATGGTACATAAAGGCCCTTAAAGATACCCATGGCACGACTCAAAGACATCGCCCAGCTGGTGCGAAAGGTATGCCAGATGTGAAACGTGTTGTGAGTTTCGGAGGGGCCTAAAGGGGGGGATTTTTGTTTCTCTCTATTTATTGATTGCCATTTCACAATTTTTACAAAATTTTTGTGGAAGGGAGACACATCATGGCAAGAAGGAGACAAAAGGGAGAAGGTAGTATAGTTGAATATCGTAAAGGGCACTTCAGGGGCTTCTTAGACCTAGGAAGAGACCCAAAGACAAACAAGCGTATACGGAAGACATTCACTGGTAGTAGCAAAGCAGAAGTAGTAGCTAAGCTGAATAAAGCTAAATATGAGAAGCAAGAAGGAATACTCAAGATAACTAATAGGACACCTCTAAGGCTCTATATGAAGCACTGGTTATCTGTAAGGTCTCCAAGTATCAGGGAGAGTACACAAACAACATATGAGCGTCTTATGTCTCTCCATATCCTTCCTGTACTGGGAGACAAAAGCATAGCAGATATTACACTCATAGACCTCAATGAAGCCTTTAGTTCCATAGAGCTAAATAACAGTACCAAGAATACAATCAAGGTTATTTTATCGAATGTATTCAAGCTAGCAGTTAAAGAGCAGTTGATACGCACTAACCCTGTGTCTCTCATGGACACAATTAAGTTTTCACAAAAAGAAATAAAGGCCCTTACAGTAGATGAAGTACATAAGCTACTAGCTACTGCAAAGGACTTCAGCCCCTTTTATTACTGGCTTATCAGATTAGCAATAGAAACTGGTCTTCGCAAAGGAGAGCTTCTGGCCCTGCACTGGTCTGATATAGACTTTGCTAAAGACACAATTTCAGTGAAGCGTACAGTAGACGCTGTAGGCCATGTAGGAGAGCCAAAGACAGCAAAGAGTAAAAGAACCTTAAGCGTCTCAAAGGAAACGCTAGAGGGCCTTCAGGTGCTTCGTAGACCCGATTGTGAGATAGTCTTCAGCAATGCTTCAGGAACCTACAAGAGAGCTTCACCACTCCAATATGCATTCACAACAATCCTCAAGAAAGCAGAATTAAGACACATTAGATTTCATGACCTTAGACACACCAATGCAACACTTCTGATAGCCAAAGGTATCAATATGAAGACTGTAAGTGAGCGTCTGGGTCATAGCAGTATCACCATCACCATGGATAGGTACACTCATGGTGTCTTAGAGGAAGACAAAAAGGCCGCAAAGGTAATTGATGGTCTCATAGACGTGTGACAATCGTGTGACAATGTGACATAAAAGATAGCCCCAAGGAATCTCAGCGGAGACTCTAAGGGGCTATTGGCACATATAAATAGGTTAATAAAAAATTTAATGTTACATACAGAATCATTAACATCAGTCCTGTAGAGTACGAGGTGAAGAAACCATATGTCATCCCATTACTCTGGAGGATCATGATGAAAACGATTCGAAACCACCCCTATGTATCCCTTTTGCTTTTTACCCTTGTTCTTTACCTGACAGGGAACCAGCTTCTGGCCGTAACGGACACGGCAGAAGCCAACTACGCCCTCACCGCCAAGGAAATGGTGCTCTCCGGCAACTGGATTTCTCCCCAGATTTACGGCCGCTTCTGGTACGACAAGCCCATTTTCTATTACTGGGAGCTGGCCCTGTCCTTTACTCTCTTTGGCTTCAACGAAATGGCCGCCCGTCTTCCTGCCGCCCTCCTTGGTTCCGCCTCGGTGCTCTTTACCTATTGGTTCGCCCGCCGCACCTACGGGGAAAAGACAGGCTGGCTTGCCGCCATCATTCTGGCTTCCTCAGTGGAATGCTGGGTTCTGTCCAAGGCAGTGATTACGGACTCCACCCTTTTCCTTTTCATGAGCGCCGCCATCGCCTTTTTCTATCTGGGCTATTCGGAAAACAGGAAATACTATTTTCTCTGCTATGTGTCAGCTGCCCTGGCGGTTCTCACCAAGGGACCCATAGGCATCCTTCTCCCGGGCCTTGCCTGCTTCCTCTTCCTTCTTTATAAAAAAGATTTGAAAGAAATGATGCATGTGCACCTTCTGTCCGGCCTTATGCTCTTCGCCCTCATCACCGGCGCCTGGTATGGCACCATGTGTTATCTTCATGGAAATGATTTCCTCCTGAATTTTATCGGTGTCCACAATGTGCTGCGGGCCACAGTTTCCGAACATCCCTCTCACAATAAATGGTACTTCTACCTCATCGTTTACTTTGCCGGTTTCGCCCCCTGGAGCTTCTTCATTCCCTTCTCCCTGTACAAGCGGTGGAAAGAAAAGAAGCTGGATCTTCGAAGTGCCCATGATGCCACCCAGCTTCTCCTCATCTATGGTTTCGTGGTGTTCCTCTTCTTTCAGCTGGTGGCCACCAAGTACACCACCTACACCTTCCCGGCTCTGTTTTCCCTTTCCATCTTAACAGCCCTTCTTTACAAGAAGCAGGATTTCCGCATTGAAAAGGCAGGCCTGGCCTGCGGCCTGGTATACACGGTACTGGCCATCACAGTGGCCCCCTCCATCATGCTGAATCATTCGGGCAAGGAAATAGGCGAAGCCCTGGCCCATATGGATACCACCCATAAAACCATTGCGTTTCTGGATGACTACCGCACCTCCGCCGTCTTCTACAGCGGTAAAACCATTTACCGCGCAGAACCGGAAGAGAAAATCGATTCCATGAAACCGGGGGGACTTTCCTGGAACGCCAAGAATGTGATGCCCTTCATTTCCGAAGAAAAGCTGCTGCATGACCCAAATGTCCTGCTCATTACCAGAAATCACAGCACCTCCCCCTTCCTGGTCACCTATAATGTAGCAGAAAAAGCGGATCGCATCAGCATTCCCGGCCAGTATACCCTCTGGGTGCGATAGGAATCCATGCGTTTTACTCATGTAATCCTTTATAAATGGCAATTACCTCATCATTGGCTTTACTTTTTCGAAAACCTGCGATATACTAGAAAAGTCAGATTTATGGCGGTGTAGCCAAGCGCTAAGGCGTGGGCCCCGCAAGGCCCTTATCCCCGTGTTCAACTCCGGGCACCGCCTCCACCAAGTACAAAGCACTGTGAATGCCTGTTCACAGTGCTTTTTGATTTTTGGGATCAACGAATAAAAAGGGGCTGTGAAGAAATGGAAATCATTTCCTCACAGCCCCTTTTCTGTTTTCTGAAAAAGCATAGACCTGCCTGATTTCTTCTTTCCCGAAGGGAGGAAAAGCCTGTCTCTTTCCCGTCAGGAAAGGATCAGCCCCTGTTACGGAGCGCCCTGCTCTTTCTGCCCATAAAAGGCAGGTAGCCAAAAATGCAGAGAAGGCCGCAGACAAGAGCCAGCAGGCCGCCGGCAAGGCCTATGTAAGGCAGGTATCCCCGAGCCGTCAGAAGGCTCCCTATATAGGTTCCGCTGCCGATGCCCATATTAAAGATGCCGGAAAAAATAGACATGGCCACCGGAGCAGCGCCGGTAGACAGATGACGGATGATTTCCGATTGCATGGCTATACCGTAGAGCGTATTCACCACGCCCATAGCCAGGAGGCAGAAGAGAAGCACCGGCAGGAACGGGGCTCCCTCACGGAGAAGGAAGAAGGGAACCAAAAGGCCGCAGGCGCCGGTCATAATAATCAGTTTGGGATAGGTGCCAAACATTTTAGAAAAAGCAAAGCTTCCCAAAAATCCCGTACTTCCCAGGAAGATAAGCACTGCCGTAATGGCCGCAGGAGCCAGATGGGCCACAGCGTGAAGGAAAGGCTCAATATAGCTGTACACCGTGAAGTAGGCAGAAGCATAAAAGATCGTCATTCCGAAAATAACAGCTACCGGCCTGTTTCGGAAAAGCCCGGGCAGATCTCCCGGGGTGAAAGGTTCTCCCGGAGAAAGCTGGGGAAATACAAAGAACAGATACACCATGGCTCCGGCGGTAACCAGGGCAATGAGCAGGAAGGTCATACGCCATCCCAGAGCCAGTCCGATGACCCGTCCTAAGGGAAGGCCGAAAACCATGGCCACCGCCGTACCGGCTGCCACCATGGACAGGGCAAAGGGCGATTTCCCTTTGTCCACCAGTCTCGCTGCCAGAGGCGCTGCAATGGACCAGAAGATGGCATGGGCACTGGCCACCAGAATCCGGGCGCCCATAAGCAGGGGGAAGGAAGGAGCCATGCCGCTGGCCAGCTGTCCCAGAGCAAAGAGAAGGAGCGTAAGCAGAAGAAGGGTCTTCTCCTTCATCTTCCCTGCTGCCAGCATAAGGGGCAGAGACAGGATGGCTACCATCCAGGCATAGACTGTAATCATAATGCCCGTTTCTGCTTCCGTCTGGTCAAAGGACTGGGAAATATCCATAAGCAGGGCAATGGGCATAAATTCAGAAGTATTAAATACAAAGGCAGATACAGTGATTCCCAAAAGAGGAAGCATCTGCCTTAAAGGAACAGGAAAAGTCATCCATCCTCCTTATTGACTGAAAAAAGGAAACGCTGATTCCCGGAAAGGGAAAATCAGCGCTTCTGCCAATCATAAAATCATCACTCTTTCGGCACAGGGCCGTACTTGTTTTTCTTGTTTTCTCCGGGGAAAAACGCCAGAAGAACCACGGCAGCCATGAATATCACTGCCACCACCCTGGTCGCCATGAGCTGACTGCCAAGGAACTGACCACCCAGCTGGTTAATGGCAAAAAGGAGAAGGAAGAATACCCAGTAGTAGAGATGAGAAAGGCCAATGTCCGACAGGCGGCGCATGGCCAGGCTGATAAGGGAAATGAAGCACAGTGTGCCCACCACCAGGAAGGTGAAGATGTAAAGATTCAGGTCTCCCTCAAAGAGCTCCGGCCGAAGGCAGGTGAACGAGAAGAGAATGGCAGCCGGTATGCCGGCGCCCAGCATTTTAGGAATATAGGAACGGCGGCTGATGCGGCCCACCGGATTGAAGTAGGTTTTGAAGATTTTGTGCCCCAGCCCTTTAGCCTCTTCCACCTGTTTTTCTTCAATGGCTTCATTGTCGGAAAGAACCTTCGCTTCTTCACTGTCCATAAGGGCAATGGTTACCACCTTTTCCCCCTTTTCCGGTTTGGTTACGAAAATGGAGGTCACCGTATCGGAGAAGATGGTCATAGCCTGTGTTTCTTCTCCTTCACCTTCTGATGCAGACAGTTTTTTAATCAGATCCTCCCTTTTGTCCAAAGGAAGCTCCATGTAAATGGCTGCGGTTTTCTTATTCCGGATGCACACACCGATGATGGATACCTCCATGCCGTAGAAAGGAAAATGTTCCTGACCTTCCGAGAGGGAATAAAATTCAATGTGCTTATCTTCGTCCATTCTTTCCCTGGTGGCCGTATATTCTCTGGAAAGGCTGCGAAGGCTGTCACCAAGACGAATTTTTCCAGCCCTTCTGGGTTTTCTGTGTTTTCCGCCGCCAGCGGCTTTCCCTGCATTTTCGCTAATGTCGGGGATATCAAAATCCATATTCATTGCTTTACGCTCCTTTATACGGGGCTCCTGGATTCACTGCATCTTATTTCCAAAGCCCTGTCAATAATCCCTTTTATTTTAACATGACTAGCAGGGAGATGAAAGATAAGGAACCGCCCCTATCTGCTATAAAAAATAAAAAAGAACCGGCGAAAAGTCACCGGTTCTTTTCTTTCAGACAGGAAATCAGTCTACCAGGGCGATGATTACTTCAGGAGCATTATCGCCAAGACGGCCGTCCAGTTTCACAATGCGGGTATAGCCGCCGTTGCGGTCTGTGTATTTCTTTGCAATTTCGTCAAACAGTTTCTTTGTAACAGCCTTGTCCATGATGAAACCTTCAGCCTGACGGCGGGCATGGAGATCGCCTCTCTTAGCGAGGGAGATCATCTTGTCAGCTACGTGGCGGAGTTCCTTGGCCTTGGACTCAGTGGTCTTAATCTGGCCATGCTGGAAAAGAGCGGTTACGAGACTGCGCAGCAGGGCCTTGCGGGCACCGCTGACTCTTCTCAATCTACTACGTGCCATTTCTTTCCTCCTATAACTATATCAATCCTTGGAATCTTTGAGATGAAGTCCGTAATCCCGGAAGTTAGCCAGTTTTTCTTTGATTTCATCTACCGATTTTTTACCAAGGTTGCGTACACGGGTCAATTCATCTTCTGTCTTGTCTGTCAGTTCGCCGATAGTATTGATTTCAGCTCTCTTCAGGCAGTTAAATGCGCGGACAGAAAGTTCCAGTTCGTCAATGGGAAGAGCGCGTACAGCGTCTTCATTGGCTTTATCCTGGGCAGGAGCGGGACTTTCTTCTACTTCTTCCCCTTCTGTCGGTTCGCTGCCTGGCTGGCTGATACCG
>UMLR01045285.1_pt1 | contig 24989 bp, 16 predicted proteins | sample 1966741 | NCBI WGS metagenome assembly UMLR01 (sample SAMEA4836207, study PRJEB28245) | human gut metagenome | biome: gut microbiome; material: fecal sample | place: Denmark | collected 2008 | reverse complement strand
GGCCACTCTCGCCATAGTTAGTATCCTTAAGTGATTGTACTGTTGCAAGTCCTTCATGCATAGGAGAACCCTCAGAAGCACTTCTTACTATCTCACCGGCGTTATTTACAGCATTGCCGTTTTCGTCAAGATGTGTAGCTCCGGCTACCGCATTATTATTTGCGTCAAATACGGCTGTGCCATAAACATCGTTTGCTGTGATGCCATTTGCAATAGAATTTTCGCCCTGTGCTTTAAGTCCAAGCTGGGTATTAGAATCACTAAGAGCAATTCCTTCGGTAACGGAACCATCACTGTTTTTCATGTCTCCATATACCTGTTCACCAGTATTTTTATCAATGAGATTGCCTTGACTATCAAAGCCAATGTCTTTTTCGTCCACTGCTCTTCCACTTGCGGTTCTTAAATTATCATAAGAGTCGCCATTATCTTTATCAAACACACCATCTCTATATATGTTGCCGTTTGCGTCAACATATTGTCCTTCCGGTACGTTTGCGGCTGCCGCAATATTATTTGCAGAATTAAGATTAGCTGCATTGTTACCAAATGTTTTATCTACTGAGTGATCACACATAGTTGCGGCGTTTTTACCTTCGGCATTTGTAAGCCTTGCTTTGCCGTCCTGTCCGATAGCATATGTCGCTCTTGTTATATTGCCGTTTGCATCACGCCCCTCAAGAGTAAATGTGCCATTGCGTCCATTAAACGTACAAGCGTCCGTAAGTTTGCCCAGGCCTTTTGTATCTATGCCATAAGTCTTTGCCGCTGCTTCTCCTGTACTTTTGCTTCGGAAGGTCTGCCCCTTTGTTAGTGCATCATTAAGGTCACGGCTATCCATTTTTGATCTTTTAGCCATACTATCGAGCCAGCTAGAAGGTGTAGTCATTCTTGGTCCACCATTTACGGTTGCATTTTCCTGCTTCCTTTGTCTGCTGCTACCAAGTAAAGCTCCAAAAGAAAATGGAGAACGTGGAGCTCCGGGGCGTCCAAATTGAGTGTTATGAGCGTTATTATACCAAGGATTGGCGTCACGAACTCCTCTATCGATACCACCTAGTATGCCTGCTCCAAAGCCACCGCCTGAGATAGCAGCTGTCATTCCAAGCATATTCATATACTCGTCCATTCGTTGTCCGACCTTAAGCCAAGCTACAACCATTAGCCAAGCAACAGGTGCCGTGAAAAATGTGAAATCAGTTCCTAGCCCCGTTTCGCCTGTTCCCGCTGTTGTTCCCAGGAGCAACCTAAACATTCTTGATATGCCTGAACAGAATCCCTTTAAAAAGATGACGTTCATTGACATAAGAATGGTCTGAGATATCATCATATTGACCCAGGAAAAACAAATTCTTTGGGTACTCTTACTTACGCCAGTTGAGATGCAGACCGGAGCAAACATTGATAAAATGCCAAGAATCACATATCTTTCCACTGCTTCACACATTAGCTTAAAAAACTCTTGCATCAAAACAGAAAATGCAACTATAAATATAAATGGAAGTAGTCCACTTACACCCGTCAATATCATTGCGCTGTCTGCAAATGTCGTCGAAGCAGTAAATGCATCTAATGGGCTGTCCATTGCCATTAAATCGTCCCATGTTTCACTAAAGTCCGTAAAAGAATCAGAGGCATTCATAAACGCTTCAAAAGGAACGGTTCCGATGTAAAAGAATATTTTGCATAAAGTCCCCGAAAAACCTACGAAGCCCGCCGTTATTATCATCTTTGCTATAGTTTTTGTCGGAGATTCCGCTTCTGTCAAATTTCCAAACATAGCTTTAAACACTTGCCATACTGTTATGATGAAAAGGACAAAGAATCCAGCGTACATACATACATTCCACACCGTATCAGTAAAAGGAAAAACGTAGTGAAATAGGTTAAGCGTATTTGCTCCGTCCATGCCAAACATATTAAGGAAGCATTCAACTAAAAATTGAAAAGCACGACATATAACATCTACAAGCCACGAAAGTAACGTATTAATTATCCACAATTATTTTCATCTTCCTTTCTAAATAAACTTCTATTATATATATATCATATTTTATCTTAATATCATATAGACGAAAAAATGAAAGGGCCACAAATTAATGTGACCCTTTTATTTCACAAGTCGTTATGCATCCCAAGGGTTGCCAGTTGCACCTGCAGAGTTTGCGATAGCTTTTCCAATGACAAATATTAGCTTGATAAGCCAGAGAATAAGAAGGGAAAAGAATGCCCTCTTAGCCCATTCTGTTGCCGACTCTGCTGCTCTTGGGTTTTTGCTGAGCATTCTTATAAGGAGACAGATTGCAATGACCATCGCACAAACTATCGAGGCAACTGCAAGCACTCCATTATATATAGCTGTAGCGACATCTCCAAAGGAAGACGCAATGCCATCAACGGCTCCGTCAATGGTGGTTGTGTCATTATTATCAGCAAATGCCATTGCCATTGTTCCAAACACAGCCATTATAGCGGACATTGCCGACCAAAGTGTGTAGAACAGTTTTACGGACAATGAGTTTTTCTTGTCCACTACTTCCTTTCTTGCAAAGCTCTTTACGGAGTTTACTCCCTTCATACAAGATGTGTTAAACTTACATCTGATTTTATCAATTCGTGCCATTGATAAAAACCTCCTTCTTTGATAAAATAAAATTGTTGGTAGAGCTTTTTCACTCTTAATAATAATATTATCTTATTTTATTTGCAAAAGGAATAGCTCATCGATAAATCACAAATTTTCTATATTTAATCACCATTTTTAAAATCTAGTGGTGCTTTTGTGTACAAATAGCACAAAAATGTTATGTGAAGTTATCCAGATCATTGAGCATTGAGAACATATCGTCAGCATTTTTTTCTGAAATAGAGATATCTTCGATCTCATTTTGCTTTTTATCTTCTTGCTTTATGTTGTATACACGAGGCTTCTTATTTGCTTTATTAATTGTGTTGTTCTTTTCTTGTTTTGAAATAGAAACTGGTGGATTTTTTTCTTCCTCTGGCTCTTGTTTTTCATTTACAGTCTCCTGCGGCTTTATATCCTCGTCATTAAATACATTCTCTTTTGTATCTAATGCGATTTTTTCTTTGTTTTCTTCAAAAGCCTGTTGCTCTGTTTCCGTTTCATCTTCTGTGTTTTCCACGATATCCCCTGTTATACAATTAGGAATAAGATCTGGCCTTTTCTTTCCTAAATTTTTAAGAATAGTAAAGTTAATATTGTATTCTTTTTTATCTTCCGTAAGGTCTGCATATTTTGCATAGAAAAGCAATGCTTTTACGATCATCGGAATTTTTCTACCGGCAGGAAGATTTTTCACAAACTTATGTACAATGACATCTTCGTTTTTACGTTTTCTGAAATTAAGCGTTATAGCTAAATATTTACCCATCGTTTAAAATACACGTCCATTCAAGCAATTATTTGCTAGGATTTTTCCCTTTTTGCTTATAATAAGCCATAGAAAGCTGAGTATATCCGAGTGCATTACAGTTTATTTGTCTTATAAAAACAGGCTTTTTTATAAGAGAGTTTCTCTGAATGTATTCTTCAAGGAGTACAGAGCCACCGCCAACAAAAACTGCCTGCGTTGTTTTGGCGTTAACGCCAAATTCTCTTAGCTGATTTATAATGTTGTGTGTATACTTCTCTGCTTCTTTCTTTATGTATTCAACTACCTGAGAACTAAGAAATACGTTCTTTCCAGATATAACGTCCGTTATATCTGACTCCTCTACTTCTTCGTCAAATGCTGTTGCAACTTTAAGCTTTATACTGTTGCACATAGTTATAATGCCGTTTTCCAAAGAGAAGCAGCAAGCGGCATCAAGCCTGTTATCTCTAAAACCAACAACATCTGTTGTATAACCGCCGATGTCTATAACATATATTCTTGAATAAAGCGACTTGAGTTCAGGATTATTCGCAATTGCACTGTAAGCCTGCGGATAAACCTTTACATCATTAAGATTTATTTTTACATCTTTCCCATTATACTTAAAATCTATCATTGGGCCATAGCTCAAGAAATAGTCTCCAAACTTCTTTTTGAGTGAGCTATAATGCAGAGGTGGAAGCCCCACGGCCAGTTCTACGTTATAATACTCCTTATCTGCACTTATGTCGCTATAAGCAAGCTCTTTAGCTATTCCAAAGAGTGTGAGTATAAAGCATTGAACATCCTGCGTTTTATCTTTCTGGAAGAAAGCACGCTTACTAGAGAGATAGTAATAAGTTCCGTCGAATTGTATACAATCCTCTGCCATTGGAATAGCTGTCGATGATTCTATTAGGCCAGAATTGAATACCGTGTGAAGTGTTTTTGTATTTGCATTTCCATTATCAATACCTATAACCATAATATGTTCGGATTTATGATCCGAAGCACCTCCTTGTTTATTTTTAATTATATATTTATTATATCATACGAACAAAGGAAAACAAACACCGCCAGTTATATAAGACAAGTGTGTACCAGAAATACACACTTGTCTTTGAAATAATTATTGTTTCGTATCTATTCTTCTGCACAAAAATAAGGGTATGTCACAACGGACACACCCTTATTTTCTGCATTTGCAACCAATTATTAGGCCGTACCAAATACAAATATGTTTCAACTCACAAGCTGTAGCAATACTACAACTGACATATATAATATAGCATAAAAAAATCTATTTGTCAAGACGTTCAAACTTTTTATAATTTTAACTAGCTATAAATTCAGCAGTCATTTTACTGCAATGTAAACAAAAAAGGTGCATTCATAAAGAACACACCTTTTTCTTGCAACTTGGTTAGTTACACATAGAATACAAATATGTTTCAACTCACTAACTATGGCAATACCATAGCTGACACTTATACTATATCAGATTTATAGTGGGTTGTCAATACGTTTTGCTATGTTTTGTATCATTGTACAAATTCAACTTATTGTCCTTGCTACATTTGTATCTGACTACTCCCACGGGCAAGCCTATGGTTTTTTGTCACTAATTTATAACTATTTTATAAGACTTTTTCTTATAAATTTCTTATAAAATCTTTATTTCATAGAAACTATTCTTCCACTATCTCGTTAGCCCTTAACAATATTTTCTTTTTAACCTTTTCGCTTAACCCTTTAAACTGCGGTGTTATGCCAAATCCGCTTTCCATTATAACCATAGCATACGCATTTGCGTCGATCTCTGCACTTTGCAGATTGTATTGTTCAATGTCGGTATCTGTAGAATTAATATAGTTCTGGAAAATCTCAGGGCAATTCTTCATTTGCCATATGTGTCTTAACTCATGTGCGATTGAAAACATAGTATCAAGCGGAATCTTTCCGGGACGGTACTTAAGAATATTATCAGAAGGGATATATTCTGCCAATTGTGTTGGAGTATGCAAGAATAGAACCTCTTCTACTAAAGGCTTTTCTATTTCGAGATCATCACATATTATTTCTATAAATTGAATATAATCTGCCATATACTTTTCCACCTTTTCATTTGCAATATAATATATTATACAAAAAAGAAGCAAAAATATCAAGAGGCAAAATATAAAAAAAGGCGCCAGAAATTAATCCGGCACCTTTCTTTAGCTATATTGTTGGGTCAAGATTATGACCTGCTTTAAGGTAATTATTTAAAAGGTAATCGTCAAGACCTTTATATTCGGGATCCCATTTGAATATGGAGCATTCCAGCTTTTTTTCTTTCATAACGTCAAGAAGCTTTGTCAGTGCTTTAGCAACGTTTGGATTCTTATACATATCCATATCAAAAGCTATTTTATAACGAGAAACGCCATATTCCGCTAGTTTATCCAGCATTGGTATCATGTTCTGAATAGAATTAACACCAGGAATACCTAATACAGGTTTTTCGATAAAGCGATATATTATATCACTTTTGAGTGGTCCTTCTGTAATTATCGCTTCCCTTTCGGGATATCCCACAAAGTGAGACCAGGTATATGCCCGGCAGCCCTCTGTGTATTTTTCTTCGTTATAACTACCTGATGAAAGCCATTTATATCTTACATCAGATTCGTTATCAAGTGTATCAAATCTTATCTGGAGACCTTCTATCTTTCCTCGTGGATTTTCAAAAAAATCTTCGGATACTGCTCTTACAGGAATATAAAAGCCAGATTTGTTATATTTAAGCGTCCAATTGCCCTCTTTCTTTTTTAAAAAGCCCGGAACGCCTGATAAAGAACAAGCATCTTTGCTTCTGAGCTCAGAAGCAATATTATCCAATGAACCAAATCCTTCAGGAACACTTTTGTATCCGTTTTGAAGAATATCTGAACGTCTCAATCCTCTTTTTATAAGGTTATTATAATGTTCCTTATTAAGAGTAAGCCTATCAAGCATACATTCATACACTTTATCACGCATAGTCAAGTCCTGAGTGGCAACTGTACTATCCGTCGCAGAAATATTCTGTGTGAAGTTATATGTATTGATATTAGAAACGCCGGACATAGAAAGAAGTTCTCTTTTGTATTTTAGCATAAGAGCTGTTCTCTTATCTTTTTCAGCTTTGTCAGATGCGTCGCTAAGTTTTAGTCTTTCTGGAGATATTCCATATCTTAACCACGCATATAGATGCACAGCATTGCCACTTGTTGCACAAGCGGCACAACGAAATACACCCTTTGCTATATTTATATGAAGCCTCTTCTTATTTTTCTTTGAGGAGTCGCATATGGGACAGCCCATATTGCCGGCTGTGTCAATTTGCAGCTTGAGCGAGCTTATGACCATATCCATAAGCTTTGCTTCTTCATTGTTATACATTTTTTACTCACCCCTTATTCAAAAAATTAGGGACTCTAAACGAGTCCCCTCTTTTTTTATTCGCCATATCCATGGCTTATAAGGTAAAGAATTACGTCTTTCCAGAACTTACGCTTCTCTTCTCCTGGCTTGCTCTGCTTATACCAGTTGAGGACACGTATTGCCTTACGATCGCCATTCTTGACTCTCTCAAACATTTCCTTAATAGTCATTCCGGAATCTTCTGCCGTATCCGAGATAGAAGTACGAATAATGATTTTTTCGTATTCTTTTATTTTTTCCTCATCGGTGATACTTGTATCATCAATTGAAGGAATGGCATTGGAGCTGTTTTTGTGAACCGTTGGTTCAGTTTCTTTCGGAACTTCTTCAGATTCATCCACATGTGACGGTGTTTCAGATATAAGTGAAGTACCTGCTACATTAAGATGCAGATGTTCTTCTCCTATCAAAGGTATTGTTTCTTCGAGCTTTTTTTGAAGGAGCTTTTCCGCCTGAGTTATTCTATGATAACTCCGTCCAGGCATTATGGTTGCCTTTATGTTGGCTGCAGCCTGTATAGCAGACTGGCAAATCTCGACTGCTTCACTAAATGTATTTTCATTAGCAAGCATTTCTGGAACGCTTGTGAGCTCATTATAAGCCTTTTTTATAGTTTCATCCATATATTTTTTTATGACATATGGAGAAGTGTCCGAGCTGAGTTGCTGGACTTCCTTTACAGGCTTTTCTTCTATTTTCGCCTCGTTTTCGACAGCTGGAGCTTCCACTGTTTCTTCGCTTTCAGCGTCTTTAGCGTCGTCTGCTGTCTCTGTTTCTACACCAGACTCAGTTGTTTCTTCCTTCGTATTTTCTTCTACAACGTCTGATGTCACCATTTCTTCTGGTGCGTCCTTTTCTGCAGCAGAGGAAACTTCATCGTTGATTTCCTCAGTAGTGCTCTCCTGAAGCTCAGAAATATCATCTTCGGACATAACTGTTTCATTGCCTTCAGTACGCTCCGTATCAGACTCAGCTGATGCTTCTTCATTTACTGTTTCAACTACGGCTGGAGCAACATTTGCCTCTAGCTTAACATCTTCAGCGAACAGTTGCTGGCTAATGGTTTCATTGATCTTAGCCATTTCCTCATCAATGTCAGAATCAACATTAGCCACCTCAGCAGGTTCCTCAGCAGGTTTCTCAGTAGGTTCCTCAGCAGGTTCCTCTGCCTTAACTGGCTCTGATGTAGAAACAACATCTGCCGTCTGAGCTTCTTCGGCTGTTTCAATATCATGCTCTTTAGCCTGAATAATATTGAATTTATCAATGGACGAGATTACAGGATTTGTTATTCCTGCATTGCCCAAAGCGGCGACAACAGCAGCGGTCTGTGACCACGCATATCCGTCTATCTTTTCATCACTCTTTTTCTTGGCATAAGCATTTGCAAGAAATGCCTCTGGAGCATCTGTGACCTTAGCATAGACCTTACATTCTGTGATATATTCATCAACAGCCGCAGGATCAGGGTTTACCCTCTTAGGCAAACCTACAAAGATACGTCCTTCCGGATACTTTTCTCTGAATTTCCTTCTGAGAACGTTTGCTGTGTAAAAAACATTGCCGTCCTCTCCAATTTCCACCGCTGCTACGGGGATGAGTTCATTGCTTATATCTCTAATTTCGTTCATTTATTGTGACCTCCTTATTATTTATATAGTTTTATTGCCGCAACCATAAAATCTTTTAATGATTCGGCATACGAATTTACATTGCTTGGCTTAAATGATAAATAAAATTTCGTCATTGCCGAGCAAAGTTTTTCGACGTCTTCCTCTGGGGCAAATAGATGCCTTCGAAAAAAACGACACATTAGATCTACATGTTCCTCAATTCGCCGAGGATGCATGCTTTTTGGGGCAGTTTTGCTGATTTCTGACAAACGCTCCAAAAAGAAAAGTTTTTCATCGATATTTAGTAGTTCCTGATATACGTTAGGTGAAATCATATCATTAACTACAAGCTGTGATAGTTCGCCTTGTTTCTTTTTTAGTTCTTCAAAAAAACAACTTTGCCCCTCCTTCTTTTACAAATTTGTTCTTCTAATATATATAATATCACAAATGAATGAAATCGTCAAGTTTTTTGCCGTTTTTATTTTGCGATTTATATATAAATTTCAGAAAAAATAAAAAAAGTGCAGTGCTAAGAAACACTACACTTCAATATATTCATCTGATACATTAATTATATCACAAGTGAGTCAACTTGTCAATATCTTTTTTTCAAAAAGAAAAGTTAGGCTACACTCATATCGTATAGCCTAACTTTGTTAATTTTGTTCGCATAGGAGTTTTATACGATGTGCTAAAAGAGTCCTTCTGCGATCTTCTCCGGTTGTTCCGTGATTAATGGAATCGACAAGAGCTTTTTTTGAACCAACTATATATACCTTTTCTTTCGCACGTGTAACAGCTGTATATATAAGGTTTCTCTTTTTAAGCATACCATGTTCATTCTGAATATTGAAGATAACTACCTTGTATTCAGAACCCTGGGACTTGTGAACTGTAGTTGCATACGCAAGAACAACATTATCCATATCGTTCTTATCATACTCCACAACTCTTCCGTCAAAGTCTATGGTCACTTTTCCGCCGCTTATTTCAGTTATATATCCAACATCACCATTTGAAACATCATTTGTATTGGATGTTTGCATAACTTTGTCGCCCTCACGGTATTTAGTGCCCTTGCTATACATATATGGCTTACCTTCAATAGGCGGGTTTACCTGATCGTGTATTCGAGTATTAAAATCCTCTACGCTTGTTGCAGTTCCTTTTTTTCTGTATGGAGAAAGCATTACAACATTATTTATTCCTACTCTTTTTACTTCCTTAAGAAAGATCTTATCGACTTCTTCTGCTGCTTGTTCAAAATTGTCGGTAACATCAAGGATAAAGTCATCAGCATATTCCAAATCATAATTTCCATTTTTCATAAGAAAAGAATTAAGAATAATATGACTGTCTCCGGCTTGCCTTTTTGCCTGTGTAAGTCTTGCCAAAGGAATAATATTGCTGTCGATCAGATCATCAAGCACAGCTCCTGCTCCAACGGAAGGAAGCTGATCTACATCACCCACAAGCACTACTTTTGTGCCAGGCTTTATAGACTTAAACAGCTTTTCGGCAATAAAAATATCAAGCATTGATATCTCATCAATAAGTATAAAGTCAGCGTCTATTGGTATAGGCTCTCCAAATTCACCGGCATTATCGACTTTAAGTTGAAGCCCACGATGTATCGTAAGAGATCTGCAGCCTGTTGTTTCCTGCATGCGTCTTGCCGCCTTGCCTGTTGGGGCAAGTAGTAGTATCTTCCCTTTTGTATTTTTTTTAGCATAAATAGTTCTTATAAAATTAAGTATAGTAGATTTTCCTGTACCTGGTCCGCCGGTTATAACGGATATGAGATTGTTAAGTGCAGTTTCTACAGCATTTCTCTGCTCATTCGTTAACGAAAAGCCTACTTTCTCTTCCATAATTGCTATTTCACTGTCCAGATTTGATGCATTACTTGTATCATTTGCTTTTAAAAGAGAAACAATATACTGGGCAGTGTTTGTTTCGGCCCAATACGTCTTTTCTCTTGTTGCATAAATGGTATTATCGCTGTCTCTATCAAGATAAACCTTATGTTGCAATACATATTTTCTTGCAAGTGATATAAACTTATCTTTTTCTTCTTGTGAAGAGACCTTAAGAGTTGAGGCAGCCATTTCTATCCAATCTTGTACTGATACACAGCAATGTCCCGATACAGAGCTAAATAGTGGTCCACCGTTTTCTGCTTGCAAAAAAACGTCATAAAGAGCTGCATATACCTTTTCGGTATAGCTCGATTTAAGACCGTTTTTCTTTATAAGAGCGTCAACCGTTTTGAAATTAACATTGCATACTTCGCACATTTGATATGCGTGTTCTTTTGCAGTTGTTACAGCTCCGCCTTTATGGGCATTTATAAGCTTAACAGCCATATATGTCGGGATCCCACACTTCTTTAGTTCCCTCATATATTTTATAGAGAGCCTATTTTCGATATATTTATAATACGCCCTTCTCTTCTTTCTAGGACAGATGCCTTTTAAATTTAAGAGAAGCTTTGGTTCAGCGTCAAGCTTTTCTATGCTTTCCGCTTTATATTTTGAATATACCGCCTCCGCAATTTCTGTATCTTCTTCAGTTATAGAGCAAATTGCATCTATTATGCTTTTCTCATCAACTCCAATAACGGGAAGAAAACCAGTTACATTGTATGCTTCGCCATATTTATCTTTTTTAAATTCGCCCTCAGCGTCAAATACTGTACCCGAGCAAAGCGGAAGCCCGCTGCCTTTTACCATTATATCTTCTTGTTTCTCTATAGCAAGAGCAAACATAATGACAAATCCTTTATAATCTGGCTCAGGACTTTTTGGATATATCACTTTTTTTACTTTTAAAATCATTTTTTTTCCTTTCCTATATTATCTTTTCCCACTTACCATTCTGTTTGAATAGGCGTATTTCTTTTTCACCATAGTTGCAGCGGATATAACACGTTGCGGTGAAAGAGCCATTTGAGTTTTTTACAATACATAACTCACGATATGGCTTGCCGTTCTTGTACAAGTAGTTGTAGTGGTTTTTAGCCTTATGTTTTGCAATTATATATTGTTTGATCTTTGGTATTTCATCTCGTATGCTTGACATATGTTTATCCCCCTTTTTAATACAAAAGGGCCGCATGATGCAGCCCTTTATGTTATCTTATTTTCTTCTTTTTCTGGAAAATAGTCGGAGAATCATAATCTTCCCACTTAAATCTTCCTGTAAGGAGCCTTGAAGCAGCTTCTTTCATGCAAAGAAGGTTTTTTGATATATTTTCTTTCTTTACTGTTTCAGCTATATATATAGCCTCCTGCAGGAGAAAGAATACTTCTGAGGCAGTTTGCGGCGTATCACTTTCGAATATATCGCAGAAATTTTCTGTTGCCTTTGTTATTGCCGATATAGGGATCCCTATATCTCTTGCAATGTTTACTGCACAATTAACAGGGTACGATATTGGAATATCGTAAAGTTTCTTAAGGGAGTCTATACTCTCTTTGTATTTTGCATACAGCCCCTGCAGCAGGTCTGCAAACTTCTCAATACTTGCGGTACCTGCATGTTTTAGTTTTATCGGATTACCGATGTTGATGTAGCGTTTGCCGTCTGTAATTCCAGCAAAGACTGTTGCCGTTGAGTCTCCGACGTCACTGGTCGAGAACATTATGACTGGCTGGTACTGGTCGTAGTTTAAAAGTCCAGTTTTTTCAAAAGCCAAATCTTTGTAGCTTTCTATGATTTCATCGTCATTTGACACCCAAGAAGCCTGGACTATTTCGTGCGTCCAGGTTCCGCCTGCAAAATCAGTAGATTTGAAAGACTTAGCAATTGCCTTCTGCACTTCAAAAAAAAGCTTTGAAGGTGGCAAAATACGATATTCTGGGCCGTGAACAGCCCAAACTTTTTCATCTTCATATTTGGCTAGTGCACTCTTGCCATCAAGGGATTTTACTCCCTCATTGATAAAATCAAAAGCTTCATCAATGTTAACTTTCCAGATAAGTGGGCAATCCGCTCCACATCTCTGCGTAAAATCTCGCCTAGCTGAATTCGACATCAGCCAGACTTTGTGATCTCCGTCCTTGAGTCTTGTCTGGAGAACCATATGGGACAGATCGTCTATGTCGATCAGACCCACCGAAGCAATTGCTCCCTCGGAGTTTGTGACACCGAGCTTTTTTGCTTTGTCATAAAGGTACATTGGTCCTTCGGCCAGACTCTTTGCCTGTGATAGGCTCAGCTCAAATTTGTACCATACAGCTTCTGAATCTTTCTTCTTCAGAAACTGCTGCATCTCCTTCTCCTCATTTTTAGTAAATGATTTGGATGAATTTTCATTGTATAAATCCATATATATCTTCCTTTCCTTTTTTATTAAAAATAAAAAAAGTGCCAGAGACGATACTCTAGCACTTAAACTTTTCTTTTACATTATAAGTATAACACAAGATTATTCTTATGTCAAGCTTTTTTTACACTACTCCAAAACCTGTGATAATCCTTTTGAAATTCGTTGCGAGTTTTACTACCCAATAAAAATACACTACTCCAAAACCATTCAAGAAATTGAGTAGTTGAGTAAATAAGTTTCACTACCCTATGAATTTACACTACTCCAAAACTCAACTTCGACCTACTACACTGGTGCGAATTGTTTTACTACCCTGCGATTCTGCACCTCTTCAGACACTCAAAGAGGCGTCTAAAGTTGCTACCGGCACAAAATGCACGCAATTACACTACTCCAAAACCTCATAGCAGGAAACCACCATTTCCTGAGGTTTTACTACCCTATGAATTTACACTACTCCAAAACCTCAAAAAAAGGCATTTAGAGTTGCTACCAGTGTATGTATCACAGGACATTCAATTGCATTTTATTATATCACTTCCCTTTTTTCGGAAAAACATATTGAGTGCCATGCTTGTGCAAATTTGTTCAACTACCCTGCGATTTTGCACCTCTTCAAATGCTCAAATAGGCATCTAAAGTTGCTACCGATGCAAAAGACACGAAATTACACTACTCCAAAACCAACGTCGATAACGCCGTCTATCATATGCGGTTTTGCTACCCTATGAAATTACACTACTCCAAAACGCTGATGGGCAATTTAGAGAGCCGAAAAAGGTTTTGCTACCCTATGAATTTACACTACTCCAAAACCTCAAAAGAGGACTGAAGCTGCTACCAGTGCATGTATCACAAGGCTTTTCAATTGCATTTTATCATATCGCCACCCTTTTGTTAAAAACATATTGACTACCATATTTGTGCAAGTTTGTTCAACTACCCTACAATTTTGCACCTCTTCAAATGCTTAAATAGGCATCTAAAGTTGCTACCGGCGCAAAATGTACGCAATTACACTACTCCAAAACCAAATCTTGTACTGGTGTTTGCTTTCCTTGGTTTTACTGCCCTATGAATTTACACTACTCCAAAACCGAAGGAAGAAATAAGATCCAAGTTTCTTGGTTTTACTACCCAATAAAAATACACTACTCCAAAACTTACAGCAAGTTTTATGAAGCACATTTATGTTTTACTACCCTATGAATTTACACTACTTCAAAACCTCAAAAAAAGGCATTCAAAGCTGCTACCAGTGCAAATGTCATAGGACTATAACTGTATTTTATCACATTCGTCTCCTTTTTGTCAAGAAAAGAGAGCAACAAAGTTTTTTCTGCTTTGCTTATTTTAGAATAGCGTTAATTGTTCCGGATCGGCTACGTTCCGAAGAAAACTACCAGCCGACGGAACATTTTTTACAACAAATTTAGCATATTCCTTCTTTTGTTCTTCTGTCAGTATGAACACATCTTCTACCGTTGTTTTGGCTTTAAGTGTGATTGCTTGTACTCCTTGAGTTGTTCTTGAACTCTTTTCTGAAATTGCTGATGTATTGAAAACTATGGCCCTGCCATTTGTAGACTTGATCATTATGTCCGTGTCTGCCAGTATATAAAACATTCTTATCAGTTTGCTCTTATCTGAATAGGCATTATTAAGCTTCTTTCGATTTGTTTTTGTTTCATATGAGTTCATAGGAACTTTAGCAATTTTACCATTTTCAAAAATATATATCATATATCCTGAATAGTCGGCAGTATTAGCCATATATACAATATCTTCGTCGCTGTCAAAGGCTAATTTTGCAGGAACATAGTCTCCCAAAAGACTTGCTTTTGTATCTTCAAAGGCGGAAAGCTTTGATTTGTATACTTGCTGAGCACTTGTGAAAAATAGCACATCTGAATTGTTGTTTGTTTCAAGTTGCTGAAGAAGATCGTCACCTTCTTTATATTTTTGCTCGCTTGCCATGCGAAGCGATTGTGGCGTTATCTTCTTAAAATACCCACTTTTACTTAAGAAGATAGTACAAGGATATTCAGGAACAGTCTCTTCTATCTTTGATGTATCTATATCTTCTGGATAGAAGAACTGAGTCTTTCTTGGCTCACCATATTTCTTTATTACATCTTTCAGTTCAGTTATAATAATATTCTTGACTTTTTTATCGTCATCTAAAATACTTTTAAGCTCATTTATCTCTTTTTCAAGTTTTTCGGATTCTTCAAGTCTATCCAGTATGTACCGCTTATTAAGATTTCTCAGCTTAATTTCAGCTATATAGTCAGCTTGTATTTCATCAATTTCAAAGCCCGCCATAAGGTTTGGAATAACTTCTTCATCTTTTTCTGTTTCTCGTATAATACCGATAGCTTTATCAATATCAAGCAGTATCTTGCTTAAACCGTCCAACAGATGAAGTTTTGCTTCCTTTTTATCTAAATCAAATTTAGTGCGTCTCTTTATACACTCTGTTCTGAACTTTGTCCACTCTTTTATTATGTCATATACACCCATAACCTTAGGATATCCGTGAACAAGAATATTAAAATTGCAGGAGTACGAGTCTTGCAGTGGCGTAAGCTTATATAGTTTCTGCATAAGAGCATCAGGATCGACACCTTTTTTGATATCTATGCCTATTTTTAAACCATTGATGTCTGTTTCGTCTCTTATATCGTTTATTTCTTTGATTTTGCCAGCTTTTATAAGAGCAATCATCTTTTCTTTGATTGCTTCTATCGTAGTAGTAGCAGGTATTTCAAGAATTTCAAGACAGCGAGCTTCCTTATCATAGTTATACTTTGCTCTTAGTTTAACGGATCCTCTTCCCGTCTTATATATCTCTCCCAGCTCTTTTTCATCCCACAAAAGAAGTCCGCCGCCTGGGAAGTCTGGCCCCTTAAGCGTGTCCAAAGCGTTATGTGCAGGGTTCTTGATAAGGGCGATAGTAGTTTCACATACCTCAGTAAGATTGAATGAGCAAACAGCTGAAGCCATAGATACGCCAATACCCACGTTATTATTTACTAGAATAGAAGGGAACGTCGCAGGAAATAACGTTGGCTCAAGCATCGTATTATCGTAGTTGGGTACGAAGTCAACAGTATTTTTATCAATATCTCTAAAGAGTTCGTTACATATAGGATCAAGTTTTGCTTCAGTATAACGTGAAGCGGCATACGCCATATCTCTGGAATAAGCTTTTCCAAAGTTGCCTTTTGACTGGACATAAGGATGAAGAAGCGTTTCATTTCCTCTCGCCAATCTTACCATGGTTTCATATATAGCACTATCGCCATGTGGATTAAGCCTCATTGTTTGTCCTACGATATTTGCACTTTTAGTAAGACCGCCTGTAAGAAGTCCCATCTTGTACATTGTATAAAGTAGCTTCCTATGTGAAGGCTTAAAGCCATCTATTTCTGGAAATGCTCTTGAAACGATAACGCTCATCGCATAAGGCATATAATTTTTGTCTAGAGTATCAACTATCTCTTCTTGTTCTATCTTTCCTGCGCCCGCTATATATGCGTCTATATTCGCAGCAGGTGTATTTGAAACTTTTTTCTTCCTTGCCATTAATATTTGTCCTCTCTTATTACGAAATATCCGCTAAATCAAGATATTCGTGGCCATTCTCACTTATGTATTCTTTTCTTCCCTGCAGGTCATCGCCAAGCAGCATATCAAACATATATGCTGTCTTCTCAATATCTGACGGTGTTATCTGTATCAGCCTTCTTGTCGCAGGGTTCATAGTAGTAAGGCTCATCATATCAGCTTCATTTTCGCCAAGACCTTTTGAACGCTGTATTGTATATTTCTTATTTCCGATCATCTTAAGTATTTCTACCTTTTCGGCTTCATCATAAGCAAAGTATTTCTTTTCTTTGCCTTTTGTTTCTTTTGCTGTTATTTCAAAAAGTGGAGATTCAGCAATATATACATATCCTTTTTCTATAAGAGTCGGCATAAGACGGTATATCATTGTAAGTATAAGTGTTCTTATCTGGAAGCCGTCAACGTCAGCATCGGTACATATAACTACCTTATTCCATTTGAGATTATCGAGATTAAATAAAGAAAGATCTTTATTTGCCTTTGTTTTTACCTCTACGCCACACCCCAGTACTTTAACTAGGTCTGTTATGATAGGGCTTCCAAATATCTTGTCATAATCTGCTTTGAGACAATTAAGTATCTTTCCTCTTACAGGCATAACAGCCTGGAAGTCGGCGTTTCGTGCCATTTTTACAGAACCAAGAGCTGAGTCTCCCTCTACGATATATATTTCTCTTATGCTTGTATCCTTAGAGCGGCAATCAACAAACTTCTGCACCTGATTTGCAGATCTATTGTGCCAGAAAGCTTTTTCTTTATATTCAATCGAGATTTTTCTGCACTTTCACGGCTTCGTTTATTTAAAAGCACTTGTTCGGCTATTTTTATAGCTTCATTTGGATTTTCTATAAAGTAAACCTCAAGATTATGCTTTAAAAACTCTGTCATGCAATCTTTTATGAACTTATTTGTTATAGCTTTCTTTGTTTGGTTTGCATATGACGTTTGAGTGGAAAAAGAGCTAGAAACCAACACGAGGCATTCTTCGATATCCGCAAAAGTTATCTGTTTTTCGTTTTTGGTATATTTATTGTTATTTTTCAAATAAGCATTGATCTGAGAAGTAAAAGCTGCTTTTACCGCATCTTCAGGAGAGCCACCATGCTCCAGATAGCTGGAATTGTGGAAGTATTCCAGATCCTTTATCTGATTTGAAAATGTAAAAGATACACTTAGCTTTACTTTATAATCTTTCTTATCTTCACGGTCACGCCCAATTCTTTCTCCCTCAAAATACTGGATAGAAGTAAGGGCACTCTCCCCTGCTATTTCAGCTACATAATCAGCGATACCATTTTCATAGCAAAATACCTCTTCTTCAAAATTGCCGTCTTCGTTCTGATAACGATATATAAACTGAATATTAGGATTTACTACAGCCTGTTTTTTTAAAACTTCCTCAAAATACTCTTTTTCTATCTTTATATCTGTAAAAACGTCAAGATCAGGTTTCCAATGTGTTTTTGTACCGGTTTTCTTTTGTTTTGTTTCTTCTTTTTTTAAACCACCTATATTTTCGCCTTTTTCAAAGTGAAGGTCATATTTGTATCCGTCTCTATACACCTCAACATCCATATATTCAGATGCGTACTGAGTAGCGCAAGCACCCAGCCCATTCAGGCCCAACGCAAATTCATAATTATCGCCTGTATTATTATCGTACTTTCCGCCGGCATAGAGTTCACAGTAGACGAGCTCCCAGTTAAATCTTTGCTCTTTTTCATTATAATCAACTGGACAGCCACGGCCAAAGTCTTCTACCTCTATACTATTATCATTATAATGAGTAAGTATTATCTTATTTCCGTGTCCGTCTCTTGCTTCGTCTATCGAGTTGGACAGTATTTCAAACGTAGAGTGTTTGCAGCCTTCCAATCCGTCTGAACCAAATATAACGGCAGGACGTTTTCTTACACGATCTGCTCCTTTTAACGCTCTTATTGCGTCATTTCCATATTCCTGTTTTTTTGCCATTAAAAAATCACCTTCCGATATATCCCTATTTGATATTATTTTTATTATACACCCGATTTTAAAAAACTGTCAAGCTTCAGCACAAACAAAAGCAGGCTTTTCACCGCAAAATGCGACCTAAAGCCTGCTTTTTAACTTGTTTTAAAAATTATATTTCGAATTTTTCTCCCGGCTTACAAGTGATCCAGAATTTCACCTCTCTAAATGCGTTGTGCAAAAGATATGATTTATCTTTTATTATTCCATACACATTTGCTGTTCCCACTGTTAATGCCGCTGTTATTATAAACTGCAAACAGTATTCTATTTTAAAAACAATAAATATGAGCAAAAGTCCAATTACAAACAATGGGAAATACATAAAGAGATTTCTAACTCCAAATCTTTTTCTTTGAGATCGTACATATGTTTCAAAGGCACGCACAAGCCAAAGCATTATATATGTACACATAGAGAACAATGCAAACTCCGATGATATAAACAGCAACGCTTTTGCAATGAAACCTATAGATACTGATTTGCAATGGACTATGTTTCGCATAGATACAACAATACATGTGGCTCCGCTGAAGAAAGAAAGAAAATATGCTGCTAAAACTATCAGTCTTTTGAATAATACTCTTTTAGTACTCATCTTCTCCATTCACCGGCTTTCCATTAATGTATTCCCATTTCCAATCGTCTGTGTAGGCGATTGTTACAACAATGAGTGTTGCAATACCAACAAAACTTGAACATATACCTGTTATTAAAGCTTTTGGCCAATAAACAAAGACTTTGTTCTTCACAAGCTCTGAGTATTCGCTACGTATAATACTTTTTTCTTGTTCTTTAAGCTTATTGGCGTCTGTCCTCCTCATGCAAATAATATTGTTCGAGTGTATACCTCTTGTTAGGCCTTTCATCATAATAGTATTTTATATCGGGGCAACTTACAGTATAATAAGAGAGCTGTCCTCCTATTTCTGCGTTATCATATTCTTCTTTTGTGGTTTGCACTTCATAATTGTGTATTCCATCTCGCACGGTGACTAAATAGTTTTCATTATTTATAGTCTTGCTTTTTATTTCTGCGGTGACGTTTTCTTCGGTAAAAGAAAAGTTGTTGACAAATTTTCTTAGCTTTTCTTTTGTTTGGCCGTCATATTCAGCCCACCATATCCAAACGTTAAATCCGATTATGAAAAGGATTGCGACGATGAATATCATTGTGGTATCAAGCTTAGTTGTTTTTCTTATCTTTTTCAAGGAACTCCCCTCCTATTATCCTTTCCAACACAATTATATCAGATTTCACTTGTCATGTCAATTCAGAAAACTCAACACGGAAGTTGAAATAGCTAATATAGATATTTCAACTTCCATGTTGATAGATTTGCACTTATTTGTTTTTTAGTGTGACCTTAGATGAATGATATTTCAGCATTAGGACTTTTTTTGAAGGCATCAGCTTCTATTGCTTTTACTTGTTCTGATACAAGGACTTCTTTAAGGTTTGGACATTTTTCAAAAGTTCCATTCTTTATTTCTTTGTTGGATTTCCATTCTACCTTCGTTAGACTTTTGCAATTACTAAAGCAGTTTTCTCTTACTGTGGTGCCTTTCTCTATATGCACGCTTGTTATTCCGCTGTTTGAAAAAGACTTTACTCCTATGGTTTTTAGCCCATGAAAATCGAAGTCTATTAAAGCAGTGCAATCCTCAAAGCAACTTCTAGGGACTGGTTTCTTGGAGTTCCAAATTGCATTTTTAAGTCTTTTGCATTCAGAAAAGGCACCTTCTCCGATTCTTTGCAAATTTTCATCAAGTTGTATTTCTCTGAGCCCGCTTTTGCTAAATGCACACTTGTCTATTCCGGCAGCTTTTGATAGGTCTATGTTTTTTAATGACGTACAAGACTTAAAACAATCCTGTGGAATCGACTGTGGACAGTTCCAAATGACGTTAGAGAGTTTTTTGCAGTTAGAAAAAGCGCCTTTTTCAATACGTTCTACTTTTTTATCCAGCTGAATTTCAATTAAACCACTTTTGCTAAATGCCATCTCGTCTATTCCGGGAATATTTGAAAAATCAAATTTTGTCAATGACACATTATTATAAAAGCAGCCTCTGGTAACGTGATTGTTGCAGTCCCAAACTACTTCTTTTAGCCATCGGCAATTGGAAAACGCATAATCTCCTATGCCTCGGATATTTTCTCCTAGCTGGACTTTTACCAAATTTGAACCACGAAACACGCCATTCTCTATATATTCAACATTATTGGTAAGTTGAGCCTCTTTAAGCCCACTTTCTTCAAACGCAAGAAGTTGTATCCCAGTGACGTGTGAAAAATCAAAGTGATGTAAAGCAGAACATCCGGCAAAACAATATTCAGATATGGACAGGTCACAATTCCACGTTACATCATTCAGTTTACGACAGTCTTCAAAAGCATAATTGCCTATATACTTTATATTTTTTTCAAGATTAATATGGGTAATGCCACTTTCAGCAAATGAATTATTTTCAATGTAACGCACATTTTTTCCAAGTTTCACATTCTTCAAGTTTTTGCATTTGTAGAAGGCATCCTCTCCTATTGTAGTCACAGGAGTTCCATCTATAGTATCTGGAATAATTATCTCCGAAACTGACTCTTTGTCCGCTAAGCCTGTTATTATTATTCCTTTTTCGCTGTTTTTATAAGTAAATATATTATCCGACATTTTTATTTTCCTCTTTTCCCATTGTATAACTTATAGCCATTTAACATGGCTATATATGTATTATATCACATAACCCTGAGGATTTTGATTTGTATGGAAAAATCCCCTAGCCATTTGGCCAGAGGATTTTTTTCGGAAAACGTTATATTTTTAAAATGTTTTTGAGCGGAACCCAGTTTTCTCCGTGCATATCTTCAGTATATACAGTGTTGTTTATATATAATTCTTCGTCGATATCACGCACAAAGCCCCAATGGAGCTTATATCTTTCAGCATACGATTTAAACGCATTGAACTTGTTTTCAGCCTGGCGATCGATATTTTTTGAATGATCTGCTTCCATACCGCCTTTAGTTTCAATAATCCATACATTATTATCTTTTGTTTTGATAATATAGTCTGGATAGAAAAGCCATTGCTTTCTTATGCCATTAACATATACAATTGAAAGATACTGCTGTCCGGCGTCTCCATTTTTGTATATCCATTCCACACTATCAGAGTCCTCACAGAATCTTTCAAATAAGCGTTCCGACTTACTCTTTCGTGCTTCTGATGACAGAAATTCATTTGTATATCCTTCATATACATTCTTTTTCATCAGCTCTACCTGCTTAACTTCCGTATACTTATAGAGCTCTGTGTCTGGAATAGTGAATTTACTTGTTTTTGCCTCACCGATAAAGGACAACTGCTTATCCTGAGTAGCCATGATTTCACGAAATTCTTCCTTAAGCTGTTTAATATTATTAATTATAAAGGCATAGAAATCACTTGTATCGAGAGACAAAAGCTTTTTGGAGTTTCTTTTTCCTTTACGGAAAAGTCTTTGCAAAATGTTTTTTACACGCTGCGCAGGGATAGTTGTTATCTTCTTAATTTCATCTACACTGTGCATAAGCTGAATGCCGTGTGTATGCGTATTTATTCTGGTCTTAACAGATACTTTCTGAGAGCTTGTAGCATTTGGAAGTGTTTCGTCACTTCTGAACAACCCCTGAACAACTTTGCTGTCAACCTCATGCGAGAAGCTATATCCGTTCATCGCAAGTATTTCTTGATTTGCAGCTTTTTTTGTTCCAAGGTTATACTTATTCGCATAGTGATTATATATGAGCTTAAGAAGTTCCCGTTCACCAAGTCCGTTGTCATTGTCAAGATTACGCAGCTCCTTAACCAGAGTAAAATCTTCAAAACCTTTTTTGAGAAAAAGCTTACGAACTTGATAGGCCTTATCTAATTCGCTCATCAAACCTTGCTTATATCTTTCGTCAAGGGTATAAACATAACATAAGTCAAGATATGCAGGAAAGTTATAGTGCTTGTGCTCTGGCATACGACGTATTCTGCCGATAGTCTGGATCTGAAAGTCTTCGCTGCCGCCTTCACGAAGTTTTACAAGGATTTTTGCACGTGGGCAATCCCAACCGGTAGATACAGCCTGTTTCATTAGAAGAAATGCTGGTGTACCATTGTTTTGGGTTAGATCGTCACTCACTAATTTGTCGTCACTCATCCAAATGTTGACCAGCCCATTATCGTAAGTATACCCCATTGAGGCAAGCTTTTCTTCGACCGCTTTTATTGTTTCTGGACGTGCTGCCGGAAATTGAATGAGAACCAATGGCCTTACATCTGCTTTAACCATTTTATATCCTTCAAGTAGCTCTTGGCGCTTTGCATCTGCAAGGTCAATCAGATAGTCATAATCGTTTTCAATTTTATCATTTTCCATGACACCTTCATTGACATAAATTGCACGAGTTATCAAGCCAGCATTAATAACTTCATCTTCTGGGACCTCATAGTATTCTTGATGTGCTACTTTGTTTGCCGTTGCAGAAACACGGATAGTATAAACCGGATCAAATTTGTCGATAATGTCCTTTGCTTTCTTTGTATTGTTAAGGTGTTCTTCGTCAATGATAAGGAAGAATTTAATTCCTTTACTATGTGCCTCATCAATACAATCAAAGAGATTCTTTTTTTCGCTTTCTTTAAGTGCATTATTTTTTCTGTTTGTTATCAGTTCCCAGTTGATAAAAGTAACGCTTCTTTCATTAAAGCCTTGAAGCAATGAATAAGGAAGATCTCTCGAATCAATGGAGGGCATCAACCTCTCCATTTTTTCTCGGCTTTGTTCCTCAAGGTTTCCTTTTCCAGGGCAAAGCCATATGAAGGCCGTCTTTTCGTTTGTATTGTTAAGATAGAAGTTTACATATTTTATAAGGATAACGGTCTTTCCTGCTCCTGTTGAAGCCTTAACCGTTATTACCTTTTTCGAGTCGGCTGATGTGGTCTTATCAAAAAGATAGTCCACACAATTGTCCTGAAATTCGTAGTCTATTAATCCGTTTACCATAGCTCGCCAGCCTCCCTAAGTTCAAAATCGAAGTAATAGTCTGGAATGATGTAAGAGTTTATGCTGTCAAGAAGTTTTTGCTGCGTTGCGGTAAGGAGAATATCCTGATTCACAAAAACAGCCTTTAGATTTGCATATTTCTCAATATTCTGCTCAAACTTATCCATATCTTCATCCGTAAGGATTATTACATATTGCTGATTATCAACTTTAATGCTATGTTCAAGCTCAATCATTTCCTTTATATGATTTAGCAACTCATCGGATAAATCCTCGGAGTCCTTATCAACAAAGTCGGTTTTGAAGTATTTCAGATTTGCAGGAATGCCCTCTGAATATTCGCTTCCGTCAACACATTTTCCTGTAATAACCGTTTTAATTCTCGGATATGTAATATTCGTACATATATCGTTCTGATTGTTCGTACACAAAATAAACTTTCTATTCCCATCATCCTTTTGATTTGCCTGTAACACAGCTTGTCCCGTTGTACCAGAGCCTGCAAAAAAATCTAAAACCACCGACGTTTTGGGAAATAACGAAAGGATATGGTCAATTAACGCTACAGGCTTGGGATAATCAAATTTCTTGCCCAATTTTAATGCATCAAAGTTTTTCTTTGCATTATCGTTGGAATATGTATTTTCTACATATTCCAACGATGTAGGCGGTATTGAACGATCTATTTTATCAATAAAATAGCATCCATTTTTCTTCTCAATTTTTGCCTTAAAATATGTCTTGGTATATATGCGAGTGCCGTTCTTTGATTTTTTTACCACCACGAATCCATTATTTAATCCATATTCTAATTTTTCAGGGCTCCAGCGCCACCGAAATCCATCTTTAGGATTTGATTCTTTCCTTGTGAGATATTCCGTTTCAGTAACAGAACCCGCATAATAAGTTTTATTCTCTATAGTGATTGGATAATCAAGGCTATTTACATATCCCAATGTTTCATAATCTAGGGTTTGATTTAGTTTATATCCACCACGTTCTTCATAAAATTCATCTCTTAATGGATAATCGTCTCCACCAGCCTCTTTTTTTATAAATTTAACAGAGTTCTTATTTAGCGCATAACACATAAGGTAGTCATGATTGCTGGCGTAAGTAGTCTGCTGATTTTTCCCTTGTTTTTTTGTAAGCCGTGGCATTAGAGCAATCAAATTATCTTCACCAAAGATCTCATCACAAAGAAGTTTCAAGTTGTACAGTTCATTATCATCAATTGAAATAAATATACAGCCTGTGCCTGATAGAAGGTTTTTAGCAATGGATAAGCGTTTTTGCATAAAAGATATCCATTTGCTATGTCTAAATCCGTCATCCTCACCAATCTTGCAATCATCATACATAAATTTCTTGTTTTTGGTATTATATGGTGGGTCAATATACGCCACATCAATCTTTCCCTTATGTGTCTTTTCGAGCAAGTAAAGGCTGTGAAGATTATCGCCCTCAAGTAGAAAATTATATGCCCCATTTTCATCAGCACAAATTTCTTTTTCCTTGACTTCCGTA
>UMLR01029137.1_pt1 | contig 25171 bp, 20 predicted proteins | sample 1966741 | NCBI WGS metagenome assembly UMLR01 (sample SAMEA4836207, study PRJEB28245) | human gut metagenome | biome: gut microbiome; material: fecal sample | place: Denmark | collected 2008 | reverse complement strand
CCCATTGGGAACAAGAGCCGGATATGAAGTTATGTCCATTATGGAAGAGGAAGATTTTGAAACAAGCGTTGCAAGAAAAGGTAAACTTTTCTTGGAAGGGCTTAAATCATTAAAATCAAAATATTCTGTTATTGGTGATGTTGATGGTTTGGGGCTTGCATTACGTATGGAAATAACTCAAACTGATGGCATTACTCCAAACAGAGAATTGTGTGACAAGCTTCAAGAAGAAGGCTTGAAAGGCGATTTAATTTATAAAGGCAAAAAATGCGGTCTTGTTTTGAATAATGGCGGATATTACAAAAACGTTATAACATTTGTACCTTCATTATATATTACAGATGATGAAATAAATATGGCAATAGAGCTTTTAGACCAATTATTTACGAGGTTAGAAAAATAATTGTGGAAAGTTCACCTGATCTAGACTTTGAGTTTATTGATGACAATAATATTCAAAATACTAATGCTGTGTTATTGTTTCACGGTTTGACTGGCAGTACTTTTGAAATGAAAAAATATGCACAACATCTCCATGCAAATGGATTTGATGTTTTTGCATATTGCCTTCCGGGGCACGGTGAAGACACTTGCAACATCCGCTGTGTCAGCTATGATGATTGGATTGAGTTTGCACAGGAAAAATTTTTGTTTTTGAAAAAAAAATATAAAAAAGTTTTTCTTGGCGGACTATGCTTAGGGGCTGTTTTGGCCCTTGTTTTAGCACAAAAACATAAACTTGAAGTTGCAGGGGTAATTTCTCTTTCTACAACACTATTTTTGGATGGTTGGACTATGCCTTGGTATAATTTTATGATGCCTTTAGGATTGAACACCTTGATACGCTATTATTATACCTTTCCAGAAAGAGAACCTTATGGGATAAAAAATATAAAAAAACGAAGAAGTATCCAAAAAATAATGGGTAAAAATACAATTGCAATGGACAATTATCCACTCAGTTGTGTTTATGAACTTTTGAAGTTGTCTAAATTGGCTCGAAAGAATATGAAAGAAGTAATCTCTCCAATTTTAATAATTCATTCTAAAGAAGACGATTTGACTAGTGTTAAAAGTGCAAAATTTGTTTATAATAATATAAGTTCAAATTGCAAACAATTTTTTATTCTCGATAACAGCTATCACCTTATGTTATATGATAATGATAAAGATTTTGTGTTTGATAAAAGTGTGGAATTTTTGAACACATTAAAGCAAAATGAGGAAGTTATAAGCAATGTTAGTTAATTCTTTTATTATTGTAAATATATTACTTATTCTAGCTTTTGTTCTTGCTCAATATTTTTTGAAGTTGGATAGACCAAAATTGATGGCAGGTTTTTCAGTTTTGCTTACAATAATTTTGGCGTTTTATCTTTGCTTAATTATAATAATTTGTGTCAAGTCTTTTATTTTTAAACAGTATTTAAACTTGGTTTTGTTGCCGTTTGTTTTTGTGCCATTTGTCGTTGGTGTGTTTGCAAATTACAAACGAATTAATTTTTATACTAACATTCAAAATCTTTTTTTTGTGTTGAGTTTGGCAATTGCAATCTTTTTGTTTAAATAGAAATGGATAAATTTTGTGTGGTAAAAGAAAAATGAATGTACTAGTTTACGGTTCAGGTGCCCGAGAACATATAATTGCAAAGAAAATTTTACAGTCAAAATATTTATCAAAATTGTTTCTTGCAAAACCAAATGATGGATTTAAAGATTTAGGACAAGTTGTTGAATTTTGTGATTTTGATGATTTGGCAAAAAAATGTAGCGAATATAAAATTGATCTGGCTATAATCGGCCCTGAAGATCCGCTTGCAAATGGTGTTGTTGATGTTTTAAATTCTTATAAAATTTCTACAATTGGCGCAAACAAACATTTTTCAACTCTTGAATCAAGCAAAATATTTGCAAAAAAATTTATGGAAAAATACAACATACCCACAAGTCCTTTTGAAATAATAAATTCAAAAGAAGATATTGACACAAAATTTGTTGAGTTTGTAAAAAAATATAACCAAACAAAAATTGTTTTGAAAGCTGATGGGTTGTGCAAGGGCAAAGGTGTTTTTATTTGTGAAGATATTGAAGTTGCAAAAAATAAACTCGAAAAGCTTTTGGCAGGAGAATTTCAAGAGGCTTCAAAAAAAGTTTTGGTTGAAAAATATCAAGAAGGAGAAGAAATTTCACTCATTTGTCTGTTTGACGGAAAAAACCTTTTGCCATTTATCAACTCACAAGATTATAAAAAGCTTTATGACAATAATCAAGGTCCAAATACAGGCGGAATGGGAGCTTACTGTCCTGTTGTCGGTGATGATAAATATCAAGATCAGCTTGAACAATATTTGAAAAAATTGGAAAATGCTCTTATTTGTGAAAAAGCAGATTTTGTCGGTTTCATTTATAGCGGTCTTATTTTAACAAATGAAGGTCTGAAAGTCTTGGAATATAATATGCGTTTGGGCGATCCTGAAACGCAGGCCTTGCTTACATCTTTAGAAAATGATTTTCTTGAAGTTTTAAAATATGCACAAAATAAAAATCTAGATAAAGTTAAATTGAAATGGAATGATAAAACAGCATATTGTCTTGTCATTGCCACAAAAGGTTATCCTCAAACTCCAATAATCGGCGATGAAATAATAAATATAAACGAGTTGAAACAAAAATATAAAAACGTTGATGTCTACTTTGCAAATGTCAAAAAAAAAGAAGATAAACTTTTAGCCAATGGCGGCCGAGTTATCTCCTTGTGTTCATATTATAAAAATGATATATATAAGTTTGCAAATGAATTACTATTTAAAAATAAATATTATCGTAAAGATTTGTTTAATGTTCGTGCGTAAATTAAGTCATTGGCCTCAATTTTAAATGAGTCGGCAATTTTCAATAAAGTGTAAACACTAATTGTTACTTTTTCATTTTCAATTTGATTTATATACTGTTGCGTTGTGTTGCACATGTTTGCGAGCTGCTCTTGAGTTATATTGTGCTTTGCTCGATAAATTCTTATATTTTGTGCTATTTGACTTCTTAAGCTTGCTTCATCCATAAATTTTATTATAAAATAATTGCCTATTAATTTTCACTTGTGATATAGTTTATTTAACACTATATAATATGTTAAAAGAGATTCAATTTGTTATGGATATTTTCCTATTCCAAAAAAATATTCAAAAGATTAATAAATTTTTTAAATAACCATAATATTATATTTGTGAAAATGATATTAAGGAGAGAATAAAATGCACGAATATATAAATGAATTGACATTTGACACAAAAAAAGCACAAAAGTTTTTTGCAAAAAAACTTGCATATTTAATCAGCCCAAATGAACTTTCAAATAAAATAGAAGAATATGATGAAAAAATGGTATTGATTGATGTAAGAGATGAGTCATCTTATAATGATGAGCATATTCCAAGTGCTATCAATGTACCATATGAGCGTTTGGAAAAATATATGTCAAATTTGTCAAAAGACAAAATCCATGTTCTTTATAGTTACAATCAAGACTGTTTGCTAAGTGTAAAAGCAGCATTAAAACTTACAAAGAATGAATATCCTTCAAAAATATTGATGGGTGGGTTCAACATCTGGAAAAGTTTTGGGTTTGAGGTTGAATAAAACTTAAGTTAAACTTTTTTTATAATCTCTAAAAGATTAACAATCGATTTTGAAAGGTGGGTTTTGTTTGAAATGCTTTTTTGAACAAGTTTAGCAAACTCACCTTTTTGAAAATCGCCCAAGCATTTGACACGATAAAGTTTTTCCAATGCTTCGACTTTTGATATATTTTTATCAATGTCAGAAAGTTCAATTTGAACAACATTTTTGAAATTTGAATTGATTGCCTTTTTTATAAGTGAAGACAAAAGCAAGTCTTCAAATTCTCCATTTGGAAGCAAAATCATTTTGTCTGTTTTTCTTATTTTAGGGCTTAAAATGTCATAAATTTGTTTGGCATCGTTGTCAAGCAGAATTACAATTGGGATTTTAACATAGTTTATATAATCAAGATAATACTTTGCAACTTGATTTTTGCCTCCTGCTTGTACAAGTTGGACATTGTTTTTTGAAAAATCATAGCCATAAACTTGAGCAAAGCGTGGCAAAAGCAATTGTTCTGTTATCCCTTCCGTTAGTATAAGTTTTTTTGTTGTGGGAATTTTGATTTCAAGTTTCAACTTTTCAAGAAGCGGTTTTAAAATTATTTTTACTCCAAACATTTTTTTTTCATAATCACTTAGAACAAAAATACTGTTTAAATCGTCAACTAAAACGTTTGAATATTCATAATCTTTTTTATATATTTCATAAACAGAGCTGTTCCAAACGGTTTCAACAATGTTGACGGTTTCATCAATATTGTTTAAAATATAATAATCCAGATTTAATTTTGGTGAAATAAGATATTTGTTGATGATATCCAAGAATACTTTTTTTATTTTAAGTGTAGGTTTTTTGAATTTGAACAGTTTTTCGGTGTAAAACAAAAGCTTATCTTCGCTTATAGGTTTAAATTTAATATTATTTAAAATTATAGTATTCATAATAACATCATAGCACAAATTAACAAAACTTAACAAAAAAGCAAAAAAAGAGCAATTTTTTTTATGTTTCTGTTTAATACAAATAGTTAGGAAAAAATTATGGTCAGTATTACAACAAGTGTGAATAATAGAATAGGTTTTACGTCTTCTTGCAAAGAACAAAGTATTGATGAACGTAATAATGTTTCAAACAATGGTTCGTCACATCAAAACAAAAGTTTGAATGAATCTAAAATGAGTGTGCCAATTGCATTTGAACGAAATTATTATATACAAAATCTTCCTAATATACATTTTGGAAATGCTCAAACTGTTTCCAACAATCAAGCTATTTTGAACACACCTACTACATTAAATGCTAAAGAACTGACAGGACTTGATGATGAAAATAACAAACAAATGTATAACGTTGTGTTCAATTCTTGTTCTGCAACTTCAAGAAAAGGTTTAAACTATTTATTAAACAAAAATATTCTTTTTGATAATAATTCAAATGATAAATCATCAGTTTTGACAAATCTTTATAAAATAGCGACAACAAAACGAGCAAAAGGTTTAAGCAATCGAATTGTGCTTGATGAAACAATCCGTGAGTTATGCAATCCTTTTTCCATTGAACAAAAATTTGGAACGTTTTCAAGAAAAGAAGCTAATCAATTGTTAAAAAATAAAGATAGTTTGTACGTTAAGACACAAAGTGAAGCTCCTATAAATAATAAAATAAATTCGTATACACTAAATCCGCTTTCAAACTGTTGTGTGGCTGCAAGCATGGAGTTTAACCTTGCAAGCAAACATCCTGCTGAATTTGCTCGTATGGTTGAAAATGTTACATCCGAACAAATGACAATATACAAAAAAGTTCATTTAAACAGCATGTCAGATTCAATAATTAATTCAATAAATGATTTGGTAGATTTCAAAGTCGATTTTGAGAATGAAAACCTTGATTATGTGACAGTTATGATGAAACCCGACAAAAACGCTATAATAAGAGCACAGAAACAGTCGACTTCAAAAAAACATGGGGAAAGATCTTGCATCGATGTTCTTCTTCAATCAACTTTCATGAGCTTGGGAACTCAAGGAACATATAATTCTTTGACAGACACAAATGACAGCATCTTCAGTGCCGATGGGCGTGGTTTGACAGCGGTTGAGAAAAATTTCGTTGAACAAATTGTTGAAGATAAAAACAAAGTGACTGTTACATATCAAATGATTGATGAAAACAACATTTTGCAAGATAAAGGTGATTATAAACAAAAGGTTCAACATCTTGTTCAATCATTAAATCACGGTTCAAATGTAATTGTTGGAATTACATATTGGGATAAGAACAATCGTGTTACAAATGGACACGAATTGACAGTTGTTGGGTATAAAACTAACAAAAATAATGAACTTGTATTCATTTTAAATGATACGGATGATGAATACCAAAAACCAATTGAAATGAAAGCGAAAGAACTTATTCCACGAATTCACCATGCAGGAATTCCGGGCGAACTTTTATCTGATGAGTTTAAAAATATGGATTATCCAAAAGAATGCCTAGATTTTTATAATGAGCATATAAAAAGTAAAAAATAAAAACTTATTTATTAAACTTATTTAATTCTCTCAATTTTTTCAGTTGATCACGTAAACTTGCGGCTCGTTCAAAATCGAGTTGTTTGGCAGCGCTGTGCATTTCTTTTTCAATACGTTTAATAAGTTTTGGAACGTCATTTATATCAAGGTCTAAATTAGTCAATTCTTCAAACACAATATCCTCAACACTTCGATAAGAATTGAGAAGTTGAAGCAGATTGTTTTCAATGGGTTTAATAATAGTTTTGGGAATGATTCCGTGTTTTTTATTGTAATCATCTTGTATTTGTCGTCTAAATAAGGTTTTGTCAATTGCATCTTTCATGCTGTCTGTAATTTTGTCTGCAAAGAGAATAACTCGTCCGTTTGCGTTTCTTGCGGCTCGTCCTATTGTTTGGATAAGACTTCTTGAAGAACGCAAAAATCCTTCTTTGTCTGCATCCATAATTGCAACGAGTTCAACTTCCGGCATATCAAGCCCTTCTCGAAGCAAATTTACCCCAACCAAAACATCAAAGTTGCCAAGCCTTAAATCACGCAATATTTCAACGCGCTCGATTGATTCAATACCGGAGTGCAAATATTTTACCTTTATGTCAAATTTTGACAAATAATCTGTCAAATCTTCAGCCATGCGTTTGGTCAAAGTTGTAATCAAAGTTCGATATCCGTTTGCAGTTGTGTTTTTTATTTCTTCCATCAAAGCATCAATTTGGTTTAACGTTGGATAGATTTTAATATCAGGGTCAAGCAGTCCTGTCGGCCGAATGATTTGGTCAACTTGATTTTGAGAAACTTCAAGTTCAAAATCCCCGGGGGTCGCAGAAACAAAGATTTTTTGATTGACTTTATTCCAAAATTCATCAAACATCAAAGGACGATTGTCAACTGCACAAGGCAAGCGAAAACCATAATCAACCAAGACTTCTTTTCTTGATTTGTCAGCATTGTACATTCCTCGCAATTGTGGAAGAGTGACATGGCTTTCATCAACGACAAGCAAAAAATCCTCTTGAAAATAATCAAGCAAAACACTTGGCGGACTTCCAGGTGGACGTCTTTCTATAATCCTTGAATAGTTTTCAATCCCATTGCAATATCCCATTTCTTTTATCATTTCAATGTCATAATTGACTCGTTCATTCAACCTTTGTGCTTCAAGAAGTTTGTTTTGACTTTTTAATTCCACAAGACGGTTATTCAACTCATTTTTAATTAAAGCAATAGTTTCATCAACATCATTGTCATAGGATAAATAGTGAACAGCAGGATAAATTATTAGTTTATCAGGTTTTCCAAGAATTTCACCTGATACAGGGTCAATGCGTGTGATTTTTTCAATTTCATCACCAAAGAATGCAATTCTATTTATGACTTTTTCAAAAGTAGGCATAAATTCAACCATGTCACCTCTTGCTCTAAAGTTTCCCGGTTTTAATTCAAGGTCGTTTCGCGAATATTGTGTGAAAACCAAATGACGCAAAAAATCATCACGGTTTAAATTGTCATTTTTATTTATCGTTATTGTGCCTTTATAGTAACTTTCAGGTGTTCCCAAACCATAAATGCAACTTACAGAGGCAACAATTATGACATCTTTTCTTTCGTATAGACTTCTTGTTGTATTGTGTCGTAACCTGTCTATTTCTTCGTTTATCATTGCGCTTTTTTCAATATATGTATCAGTTCTTGGAATATACGCTTCCGGTTGATAGTAGTCGTAATAACTTATAAAATATTCAACGGCATTGTTTGGAAATATTTCTTTAAATTCGTTATACAATTGCGCTGCAAGGGTTTTGTTGTGTGCAATGACAAGAGTTGGCTTTTGTATTTTTTCAATGACATTAGCAATTGTAAATGTTTTGCCACTTCCTGTAATACCAAGCAATGTTTGATTTTTTAACCCACTGTTTATGCCCTTTACAAGTGACTCTATGGCTTGTGGTTGGTCACCTGTTGGGGCAAATTTGCTTACAATTTTAAATTTATTGCCCATTGTTTTTTTCTTTTTGTTCTAAATAATTTATTATTTCATCAACTTTTTTAATATTTTCTTTTACAACTTTTTCCAAACCGCACCCTTCAAAGAAAAAAGTACGTTTGTCGACAACAGGGTACTTGCGACAAAAAGTTGGTCTGTCTTCATAAATTTGACATTTTTTATCTTTTTTTAAATATCTGCAGTGAAAAAAAGTTATTTCATTTTTGCTTTTATTCTTTGTGTTAAGAATCATGTCGACAAAATGTGCGTTTACCTTTCTTGCTTCATCAATTGTTTCAAAAGGAACAAAAGTTTCAAGAAAATCATTTGCACTTATTACGACATCAAGTGGGGCATTTGTTTCACCTTTTGCGACTTTTAAAAGTTCCTCATAAGTCAAACAGTTTCTTGCCGTTGCTATTTCGCAACATTTTCCACAAGCTTTGCAATAACCTTTGGGTAGTTGCATTAATTTTTCAACTTCTTTTACGAAATCCGTCATATTATTTACTTTTCTTAATATTAATTGATTTTTTTAGCATTATTTTTTTACTTTATGTTTTTATTTATATGTATAAGTAGTTTGATAAAAAGTGACTATGTATAATAATATATCATACCCTAATTTTAATAATAATTCTTTTTGTTATAATAATCAAGTTATGCAAAAATATAACCATACAAACAAGAATAATTGTCAAAGTTTTGGAGAAAATTTGTCAAACAATTGTCAAACTGCTAAAAATCCAAGTCCAAAAACTGTTTACGTTCCGACTCAAGTTCCAAATGGCAATGGTTCTGGAGTAAATATAATCATCTATAACCCTGCTGTAGTTCCAGGAAACAACACAACTTTCAATAACCATTATGCACAAAGTCCGACTTTGAATTCAACACCAACAAATGATTCTCAAAACAGTCAACAAATGCCGACAATTGAGGATGAAAATTTGAATAACCAAGATTTTTACAATAATTTTACAGAAAACAAAAATATAAATACTCAAGAAGATAAAATCCAAGAAGAACCTCTGGAAAATATTATTCCGGAAGAAAATCAAGTGAAAAACGACGTGAAACAGGAAGAGAAAAACGTTGAAACAAAAGAAGTAACTTTATTAACTGATGAATTTGTTAAAACTTTGGAAAATTATTTAAGAAATGATAATAAAGATGTAAGAATTCAAGGTATGGAAATGTTGGCAAAGTGTTTCCGCGAAGACAAAAACAGAAAAGATGATGTTGCTTTAACAAATTTACTAAATTTGGCTCTTCAAGATGTTGATCCTCGTATCAGATTGCTTGCTATGAGTTTGATTAAAACAAAAGATGCAAATGGTGACTATTTAACTTTAGATATTTTAACACAACTTCAAGCCTCAACAACTTATGGTGGTGAAGAAGCAAAAATGGCCTCAAATGTTTTGCTTGAAATGAATACCAAAAAAGTTGAAGTTCCACAAGCTCCTGAAGTTCAACAAACTTCTGAAATTCCACAAACTTCTGAAGTTCAACAAACTTCTCAAATTCCACAAACTCCTGAAATTCAACAGCCCCTTATAGTTCCTCAAGCATCTGAAGTTTCTCAAAATGAGGTAAGCTATAATGTCTAATAAAAATATTTTTAGCTCTTTATTATCTACCATAACAACTATAGGTTCGTTGAGCCTCATTGCTTCTTGCGGATATGATGCATATAATGAGGCAAAAAAAGCTGCAAATGAGGATCTATACAATTTAAATTTACAAACACAAATAAATAATCCGCTAAATGCAAACATGCTAATAAACAATCCTTACCAATCTGCCACATATATGAATTATAACCAACCTGCAGATTTACAAACAATAGAAACAAAAACAAAAGGCTATTTCAGAGGTGCAATAAATTCTCTTTCCGGTAATTTTATAACCATATCTGCTGCAGCATTAGGAGCTATTTTTAATCGTAATTCTATAGGTAAAGTGTTTTTTGTCGGAGCTCTTTTGTCAAAGCTTTTCAAAGGCTTTTTTAAATTTTTTAAATCTAAATTAAATAAAAATCAAAAACAACTAAACAGTATGGCTCTTTACGGCAATCAGGCTCCTTTTTCACAAGTGAACACAATGTCTTATTCTCCGGTTGTTTCAAATGTGCCACTTGGAACAGGGTTTGCAACTTCTCCAACAATGAATATAGGCACCCCACAGGTTATCAGCCCTGCTTATCCTTATATACCAAATAATTCTCCATATATTCCACTTCAAATGCAAATGAGATTATATTAAAATTTTATTTATACATACTTTCAATTAAATCTTTGTGCTTTGCCAACACAGCATGTTTTTTGATTTTGGCTGTTGGTGTCATAAGCCCATTTTGCACGGAGAAAGGTTCATTGACAAATCTAATGTCATTGATACGTTCAAATTCTCGATAGTTTTCTCTGTTTTTTATTCTTTTTCTTATGTCATTTAGAATTTTTTGTTTCAAATCAGAACTGTTTTGTAAATCAAAATTTTTGTCAACATTTAAAACATCAAAATCCGGCACAACAAGAGCACTTAGCGCATTTTTATCTTGCCCTACTATAACAATTTGATTTATAAATTTACTTTCAAGACATGTGTGTTCCAAACTTTCAGGTTCAATGTTTTCACCGTTTGACAAGACAATTGTGTCTTTCAAACGACCATTCAAAACAAGTTTGTTGTCATAAGTTAAAAAGCCCAAATCACCAGTGATAAACCAACCGTCTTTAAGCAATACTTTTTTTGTGGCTTCTTCGTTTTTATAGTATCCTCGCATTATTTGGGGGCCTTTTGCCAACACAAGGCCTTTTTGATTTGGTTTTAATGTTCTGTTTATATTTTTTGGGTCAACGATTTTTATTTTTGTTCCTTTTAACTGTTCACCAACGCTATAAATTTTATTGTCGCGTTTGCTTCTTACGTTTAATATTGGAGCTGTTTCCGTTAAACCATAGCCGACACAAACGCAAATGTCTGTTGCTTCAAAAAAGTCTTCAATGTGACGCGCCAAAGCTCCTCCACCTGAAATACCTAGTTTGAAGTTTTTTCCAAGCGCTTTTTGGGACATTTTTTTATAAAAAATGTTATTACAACAAAAGTCAAAAGGAAATAACATTGATGAAACTATGACAGATTTTACTTTATTCAAAAAGGAGGCTTTGTTTAAACTTGAATTTTTAACAATTCTTAAATTTTGACGATAACATTTTGATAAATTTATAAGAGGTGACAACGCTTTTGTTTTAGAAACTATGCCGGAATAAATTGACTCCCAAATGCGAGGAACAAGTATTAAATAATCAGGATTGCAAAGCAAAAGATCTTTTTTGAAATTTTTTAAATTGGTATAAAACTGAGCACAGCCAATGCTTAAAAGATAATATTCGCAAGTTCTTTCATACATATGCCAAATTGGAAGAACTGATAAAGCTTTTGTTTTGCTTTTAAGTTGTAATCGCTCTTTTGCTTGAACAATTTGACTAACAAGGTTGGCATGGGTCAACATGACTCCTTTTGGAGTGCCTGTTGTGCCGGAGCTATACACTATTGTTGCAACATCATATGATTTTACATCACAAAAAACATCCTCTTTCATTGTTTTGCCAAGATGTATGAGTTCATCAAAGGTAAGACATGGAAATGAAAATTTCTTTTCTAGCTTTTCATTTCCTGTGTATATCACAAATTTTGTTTTGTTTTCAACAAGAAAATCTTCTAAATTATTAATCAGTTTTAAGCTGTCACTTATTAAAGCTACAGAATCAGAATGGTTGTAAATATACTTCAATTCACTGACAGGGGCATTTGAGCCTCGCACTGCATTCACTATGCCTGATTTTTGACAAGCCAAGTCGATTATCATCCAGCGTGAATTGTTTTCACTGAATTGGGAAATATGTTCATTTTGCTTCAACCCCAAAGATTTCAAGCCTTTTGCAACAAAGTCTATGTCCTTTATCATATTGCTATAATTGACGCTATAATTTGAATATTTGTCAACAAGTGCTATACAATTGCCAAAATCTGTTTGTATATTACAAATATATTCATATACCGTTTGATGCTTTTTTGACCGTTGCATAAATTAATTTCCCCAAGATATACATGTTTAAACACTTTACTTTATTTATTTTACTACAAATCTTTAATTTTGTAAAAATTGATGGTCTAAATAGAAAAAATTGTTTATAATTAATTATATGATTAAGAAGTTTAAATATATTTTTATTTTTATCTTTCTTGTGATTTTCGCGTTTGAAGTCATTTATTTATTTGCTGTTCCAAAATTTGTAAGCTGTAATTTAAATAAAATTATAAACTTTGTTGAAAGTAAATCAGGTTTGACTATAAGTTATGATAAATTTAAATTCAAAACCAAATTTGACTTGTCTTGTTCTTTCGATATTAAAAATTTAAACGTAAAAACAAAGCAAAATACAAAAATTTTGACATCAGTGCAAACAAATCTCGCTTTTTATCCTTTAAAATTAGTATTTAAAACTTTTGATTTAAAATCATTTTATGCAAAAAATCTTAATTTGAATGTTTGTCGAGATGAAAATGGGGTTTTCAATTTTATTAATATTAGTTTTAAACCAACAGATTTAAAGCTTAAATATAACAATATTAATCTTGAAAAATATAATATAAGTTTTGACGATGAGTATGTCAAAAATAAAATACACTTCAACGGTAATGATTTTTTGATAAGTAAACATAAAACAAAATCATTGAAAGCTAAAATTGACGGGAATTTGCAAGTTAATGATAAAAATACTGATTTTGATATTGAATTCTCTTCAAAATTGCCTTTGAAAAAACATTTGTTTGATGAAAAATTTGTTTTAAAAGGTTATGTCAAAAATTTTGACACTTCATATTTAGTTAAATATTTTCCGGACAATCCTTTGCTTGTGAATGGTGATTTGCTTGTTGAAACAAGCGGCGACAGTTCTTTTAACAAACATAAAATTGATATTTTAATTAATAAATTTAAATATCAAGATATTATTTTAAAAGACAAAACAAAAATAGTTTCTGATGTCTATTTTAAAAACGAAAATCTGTTTGTTGAAAATTCAACTGTTGAAAATAACTTTTTAAAAGTTATTGCAAATGGTGAAATAAAAAATGTTTCTTCAAGCAAGCCGGATTTAAATTTGGATTTAAAACTTAATGAAATCAAACTTGAAAACCTATCAGACATTTTGCCAAGCAGCTTTAGCGGCAAAGAATTATATCCTATTGTAAATTTGAAAAAATATAAAATATTTGGGAAGCTAAACGGGCAACTTGAAATCAAAGGAAAAGCAATTGAACCTAAAGTCTATGGAAAAATTCTTGCAAATGATTGCTATGTCGTAAAATCATTTCAAGATGTTCCAAAAGCCAAAGTTGAAGCCAAATTTAACGGTGGAACTTTTGATTTAAATACAAAAGTTTATACAAACAAAAATGAGTTTGTGAAAATTGCAGGAACATCAAAATTGTATGATGACAGAAGTGGCGATTATATGATTGTTTCAAGTGACAATGTCGATTTAAACCGAGCAATGGTGTCACTTATTCCTATAAAAAAAATAATAGGTTTCAAACTTGGACCTTTGCCTTATATGAAAATAAGTGGTTTGGGAAATATAAATTTGCGCGCAAAAGGAACTTTGGATGAAAGTTTTCTTTATGGCAAGTTTAATTTCAAAAACACAAGTGTTGAATATGACACAATAAACGGAACAATAAAAAATGCATACGGATTTTTGAACTTTAATGGCAAAGATATGCATTTTGAAACACAAAAAGCTATGATAAACAATGACAGTATAAAAGTTGTTGGAGATTTTACAACATATAGTGACGTGAATTTGAAAATTTTATCAAACTCATTGGATGCTGATGTTGCAAGAAATTTGGTTGTATCAAGCGTCGGTTTAAAACAATATAGCCACAATTTTGAATTGATTTCAAAATTGACAAACAAGCTTGGTATTTATTTATCTTTTGTTGGAAAAATAGATGAAAACAAAGGAGAAAACCTGATCGACGATTTAAAATGCTCTTGCAACATAAAAATGACTGACAATGACATTTATTTAAAATTTTTAAACAACCCAATTTGTAATTTGAATGGAAAAATACAGTATAAATCAGGTGAAAAAAACAAAGAAGAGCTTGTATTAAATTTAAACGGCAAATTCAACAATGATAAAATAACTGTCAAAACAGATGTTAAAGACAGTAAACATCCTATAATTATAGAATCACAAAATGTTGATTTGGCAAATTGTTTGAAAAGTTTTATTAATCCTTATATGCTAAAACAGCTTGGCATAAAAGACTCTCAAGTTAAACTTTTAAGCAAAGTTTCAGGAAAGTTGAAAGTTTGTTTAAAATATTATGGAAATATTAGTAATTTTGAGTTAAATAAATTGGTTGGAAAGCTTGAATTTTTAAATCTTTCAAAGGACAAATACAGTTATCCTCTAAAAATAACAAACGGCGAAATAAAACTTGACGACAATCTTTACGTTCATAATTTGAAAATCAGCGCATTGCCAAGTTCAAATATCCACATCCATGGCAATATTCACAATATATTTAAAAAACGGAATGTAAATTTATCATTTGTTGCGCAAAACTTCGATTTGAGTTTTCTTAACAGCTATAAAGATTTAAATTTAAAAGTAAAAGAATTGGACAAAATTTTTAACGTCTACGAAAACTTTAAAGGTGATTGTAATTGCAATTTGAAAATAAAAAATGATGGAGTTTTTGGTGGACTTACTATAAACAATCTTCGTTTTAACCATAGCGTTTTAAAATTTCCAATTGTTGTTAATGCTTCAAATATAAATTTGATGAAAAATAAAATAGAAATAAAATCGTTGACAGGTGAAGTCGACAAAACACCTATATTTCTAAAATCAGAAATTCATAATTTCAATAATCCATATATAAGAGGATATTTCACATTTAAATTGACAGACAATTTTGTAACAAAGGCAATGAATTCGTTTATGGTGTATCCGATAAAGGTTAAGGGTGACATAAATGTACTTACGGATTTTGTATTTTATGATAATAATTTAAACCTTCATCCTGTTTTACGTTTAAATGAGGGTGCAGATATAACTTATATGGGCGCAAACATAGGTGATGAGGATATTTTGCGTGAAATTAGAAGTTTATTGTATCTTTCTGACAACAAAATAGACTTAAAAAACATTGAATATATAAAATACGTCCAATCTCAAAATAACAAGAAAAATCCGCTTAAAATGATGTCTTTGACAGGTGCTATTTCAAATTATAAAGACTATAAAAACGGATATTTGAACAACGTTCATATAAAAACAGAAAAACCTTTAAATGCACGGTTGTTAAACATTATATTTAAAAAATCAATTTTTAAAGAAGGAATTTTTAACTGTGATGTAAGATTGAACGGCAAACTTCAAGACCCCGGAATTGTCGGGTATTTTGACATACTAAATGCCAATATGCCACTATATAACACAAAAATAAAGACTTTAAATATGCAGTTTAAACCAAATAATATGATAAACATAAATTCAACGGGCTCAACGTTGAACTCTGATTTTGAATTTGATACACGTATAAGAAATAATGTTAACAGCCCCTTAAAAATAAACAATCTGAATTTTCATTTGACAAATTTAAACTTAAGTGAAGCAATAAATTTTATTTCAAGGACAGCAACGTCTCAAACTAAATCGATTAATACAGTTTTGACACCAAACAGTCAAGATGATATAAATTTCAAAACTAACTTTGACAACATATTAATTGAAGATGCAAATTTGAATATAGACAATGTTTTAATCCGAAATGAAACAGGCAAAAATTTTCATGCAAAGGTAAAAATGAACAATGATGGAATTTTAAAAATTGAGAAGTTATCAATAGAAGGTCTTGGCGGAAATTTGTTGGGAAAAGTCGATTATAATTTGAAAACCAATAAAATAGATACAAAATTGACTCTAGATAACCTTGATGCAAATAAAAGTGCAAAATTTTTGCTTGAAGTTGAAAACCAAATACAAGGGAAATTAAACGGAAATTTAGATTTGATAACAACAGGTGAAACAGAAGAAGACCGTTTGAAAAACCTTGATGGAAATATAAATTTTGAGATAAAAGACGGAAAGCTTCCAAAGTTGGGGTCTTTGGAATATTTATTGCGAGCAGGCAACATCATCAAACGCGGACCTTTAGGCTTGACTATAAACAACATAATTGATTTGGTTGTGCCCATTAAAACAGGCTATTTTGCACGTATAAAAGGTGACTTGGTTATAAAAAATTCCCAAGTGAGTGATATAAACATCTACTCGCAAGGTGAAAACATGAGTGTATATGTGACAGGAAATTATAATTATATGAATATGGATGCGAAAATGAATGTGTATGGCAAGCTTTCACCAAGTGCCGTGTCACTTTTAGGCCCAATCGGCAATGCTTCAATAAGTTCATTGTTTTCAATAATCGGTAAAGAAACAGGTTATGACGACAACAATTTGAAAAAAATCCCGACTCTTGTCAAAAACGACAAAATGGAACACTGTAGATATTTTGAAGCAGTTGTTGATGGTGATATAAATGCAAGTAATTATGTCAAGTCTTTTAAATGGCTTGAAAATTAATTGAAATTCATTATACTTAAATTATGAAGAAAATATTTTTAATTTTAATGTTAATAGTTGTAAACATGTTTTCTTGCGCAAATGCGACGGATTATTTAAAACTTTATGAAAAAACAAATAAAGTTGATTTTTCATTTTATAACAACATCGACCCATACCAAGATGAGGACAATTTTCGTTATGCATATTCACCTTATCCTTTATTTAGAACGTCAACAGATTTGTATTTTAAAGATATAACGGTACCTCACGGATATTATATTTTAACACCAAGGCATTATAAAAACAGAGATATTGTTCTTTTTAAAACAGCAGGCAAAGTAAGTTATATAATTCCTGCCATCACAAAAGAAGTTGTGCCTGTTGGGTTTTACGAAAAAAACATTCCAAAAGTGAAGAAAACAAAATGGCAAAAATTTCACGATGGATTTTTTGAAAAAATGAATAATATGTTTAAAAGTTCCCGAAAAGTGACCCCTCCAAGTGCATTTATAACTGCGGAGCGTTATGAACACAAGTATCTGCTTGTCAAATTGTATTATGCTGAAGATGTTTATGTGATGCTGTTTAGTCTTATTAATCAATAATATTTTTTGCACTCTTCCTTTTTTACAAAACTTAACACCAGACTTGATGTTGTTTTATTTTTGTAGTAATGTTGCTTTGTTAAGACAACGGAAAGGAAAAAGAAAATGAATACACGATTCGTACCACAACTACCAAGGCAGGTTCTACCAAATTTAAAAAGTATAGGATCAAAGGCTAAACAAGTGGCTACTATGGTTATGGCTGATATTCTTCAGCCAAATGTGCAAACAATTGATAATCATAGGCAGGTAAGCTGTAACATATGGCCATATAATATTTATTATACCAATGGCATTTTTAAACAAACAACCAACTTGGATGTTGACGATAGGCATGAGGACTTGATAAAAGGAGCACAACATTGCGAGATAACTCTCAATACAATAATGGTTATGTGTAATCATATATGTTCACGAAGTAAAAATGTCTACACGGATAAAGTTTCGGAGAAATATAAATATATGCCACCAAAACCATCCTTAAAAATAACCAATAACATCGGTGTATGGAAAACTAGTTATTCGAAGGTAATGGCCGAAGATCATTTTCAAGATTCTCAACAAGACTTTGTTAATCACCAGTGGCCAGTGGGGTCACCGGAAGCAATTTATGCAAAACAATACAAAATGATTACAAAATTTCTTCATTTAAAAAATGAAGCCGTTGATTATGTAACAAATGCATATAAAAAGCTGGCAGATAATGCGAATTATGAAGGAGAAATCTTTGATTTAAGCGTAAATGGTGATCGAGTAGAAGTTAAAAAGCAACAAGGTGAGCAAGGTGCAGCTTTCGATGTGACTTTTTATGACGAAGAAGACAAAAAGACAATGAGTGACACATTTGAAATTGCAAAAGATGAAAATGGAAAACCACTAAAAGAAGCTAAAGATGGTACAATATTAAAATTTGGTGATCCAGATTATAATGACGACCAAAACGAATTATGCTTTAATGTATCGAATTTAAACGCATATTACGAAGACATAGGAAGACTCAATTATGCTATTTCAAGAAAAGTGGTTAAGGTGAATAATAAATATAAAAATGAAATGACAATGACAATGTATGATAGAAATGGAACAGTTGAAGATTCTTATTCTGCAGCGGATGCTGGAAATAAAGCTATTTCAAGATGTTCCCAAGATTGGTTAGATAAAAGATTTTCAAAAGTATACTATGGCATAACTAAACATGATTTAAAACAAGCAAAACATGATTTGTTAAGTATGAGATTAAATCCAGCAGATATAGCACTGCCTCCAGACTCACCAGATAGTATAATTTCTAAGATTAACGCATACAATCTTGATAGCAATGATATACGTACGATACAACCTGTTGCACAAGAGGATCAAGAAGCAAATTTATCCCCAGATTTCTTAATTGCAAGTTTTGCACCTGATACACCTGAAACACCTGAAGAAAAAGCAGAACGCATAAAACAAGAAAAGGCATTTTTGGCATTTTTAGCACAAAAAGAACCTGAATCATTTGTTGCATTTAATGACTATTTTGCAACTATAACTGATGGCATGCGTAGTCACTTACTTAACACCCCTTTACAAGAAAGGCTAAGAATTATCGATCTTAATCTTAGCATTAATGCTTTGGAGTCAAGTGGTAAAACTGCATTTGAAGCATTTAGGATCTTTAAGGAACAAATGGCGGCACAAGGGGCACAATGGATAAATTCATCCCCAGATCCCTTTATTGCATGTTTAACCCCCAACATAGCTGAAACACCTGATGAAAAAGCAGAACGCATAGCACAAGAAAAAGAATTTTTGGCAAATTTAGCACAACAGAAACCTGAATCATTTGTTGCATTTAATGAATATATGGTAAATATGAATCCTGAAATACGTTATGCTATTTTTAAAATTCCAATAAATAGAAGAATTGGCGTTATGCGTAACCGTTTATCCAAAGATGCAAATGTTGCTCTTGATGCATTTAATGCATTTGTAGGCTTTAGGAAACTGGAGGCACAAGAGGTAGAAGAAGCGCAAGATGAACAAGGCGCACAAGTGGGACAAGTTGCGCAAGAGACGCAAGAGGAATTTTTGGCAAATTTAGCACAACAGAAACCAGAGTCATATGCTGCATTTCGTAACTATTTGGCAAATATGGAACCTGAGGTACGTAATTCAATATTGGACTTTTCTTTTGATAACAGGCTAAATATTCTGAGAGATCTTTTAAGGAGAAATGCACCAGAAGCAATTGAAGCATTTGAAGCATTTGAAAACTTTATGAAATCTAGAGTTACACAAGATCCTGACGAAGCAAATATTGTTGATTTGGAAGATTAATTTAAATGGGCACAATATTATTTATTGTGCCCAAACTTTTTTGCCTCAATGATGATGTTGCACTCTTCCTTTTTTAAAAAACTTAACACCAGACTTGATATTGCTTTATCTGTGTAATAATATTACTTTGTTAAGACAACGGAAAGGAGAAAGATAATGCGAATAGATGTACCGCAACTACCAAATCGTGTTCGACCACATTTAAAAAGTATAGGGCAAACGGCTAAACAAGTGGCTACTATGATTGATGAAAATCGGAACGTTATTCGTTGGTGCCCTGATAAATATGTTTTATTGGTAACAAGAGATAATGCCTATAGGAAGCTATACTGTGTAACAGATTCTATGAGATCACCTACTATTGCTACGTATACCTATGAAAATTTTAAACAAGAACACTTCTTTGATGATCACGGTAAAGTTAAGATGGAGAAATTAACACGTGGAGACCAACGGTGCTTTATATCCCCCAATAGAATAAGAGTTCTGCACAATGGTTATCCCAAACGTAGGAAAAACTACGAGGATGAAGTACGCGAGAAATATGACTATATTCCATCAAAACCATATTTAAATATAACCAAAGATACCGGCGTTTGGCAAACTTGTTATTCAGGAATTAACTCTATGCCTAAGCAACCTACTAATTTATCTGAGCCAGAACTATTCAAAAAGTCTCAACGAGACTTTGTTGAGCACCAGTGGCCAGTGGGGTCACCGGAAGCAATTTATGCAAAACAATACAAAATAATTACAAAATTTCTTCATTTCAAAAATGAAGCCTTTGATTATGTAACAAATGCATATAAAAAGCTGGAAAAGGATAAAGATTATGAAGGAGAAGATTTAAGCGCAAAGGGTGATCGAGTAGAAGTTAAAAAGCAACAAGGTGAGCAAGGTGCAGCTTTCGATGTGACTTTTTATGACGAAGAAGGCAAAAAAAAGGCAATGAGTGGCACATTTGAAATTGCAAGAGATGAAAATGAAAAACCACTAAAAGAAGCTAAAGATGGTACAATATTAAAATTTGGTGATCCAAATTATGATGACGAACAAAACGAATTATGCTTTAATGTATCTAATTTAAACACATATTTTGAAGACATAGAAGTACGCAATTGTGCTATTTCCAGAGAAGTGGTTAAGGTGGGTAATAAATATAAAAATCAAATGACAATGACAATGTATGGTAGAAATGGAACAGTTGAAGATTCTTATTCTACAACTGATGTTAGAAATAAAGCTATTTCAAGATGTTCCCAAGATTGGTTAGATAAAAGATATTCAAAAGTATACCATGGCATAACCAAACATGATTTAAAGCAAGCAAAACATTATTTGTTAAGTATGAGATTAAATCCAGCAGATCTGAAAGAGATAGGATGTTCTCCAGACTCACCAGATAGTCTAATTTCTCAGATTAACGCAGACAATCTTGATAGCAATGATATACGTACGCCACAACCTGTTGCACAAGAGGTTCAAGAAGCAAATTTATCCCCAGATTTCTTAATTGCAAGTTTTGCACCCGATACACCTGAAACACCTGCGGCAAAAGCGGCACGCATAGTACAAGAAAAAGAATTTTTGGCAAATTTAGCACAAGAAAAACCTGAATCATTTGTTGCATTTAATGAATATATGGTAAATATGAAACCTGGAGTGCGTGATTTTATTTTGAATATTCCAATAAATAGAAGAATTGGCTTTATGCGTAACCGTTTAGAATACGATGCACCAGCAGCACTTGATGCATTTAATGCATTTGTGGCATTTAAGAGACAAATGGAAGCGCAAGAGGTAGCAGACACACAAGTGGGACAGGTTGCGCAAGAAAAATCATGTTGCACAATATTCTAAAGTTAAGGTAAAAAATCGAAAAAATTAATTTAAATGGGCACAATATTATTTATTGTGCCCAAACTTTTTTGCCTCAATGATGATGTTGAACAGGGAAAAATAAACTAAAAAGTAACATAAGAGTCATAGCCATAATCTTTTCTCCTTTTTACTTAACACACTTTAAAGAACCTATATATTATAAGTAATATAATAACAAATTATTGCCTGATTGTAAACATTTTTTTACAATTCTTCATCTTGATTGAAATATGTGCTTGTGTCAATATAAAAAAGAAAATAGTTTGTAGGGTGAAGTTTATGTGGGAATTAAAAATAGAAACAAGTTTTGCTGCAGCACATCATCTGTTGAATTATAACGGTGAATGTGAAAATCAACATGGACACAATTGGAAGGTGGAAGTTTTTATTGTTGGTGATAAACTTGACAAATCTAATATATTGATGGATTTTAAGGTGTTAAAAAAACATGTTAATGATGTCATAAAAACACTTGATCACAAGGATATAAACACTTTAACCGATTTTAAAGATGTAAGTCCCTCAAGTGAAATGCTTTCTAAATATATTTATGAAAAGCTAAAACCAAATATTCCATTGTTGAAAAAAGTTTCTGTTTGGGAAACAAACAATGCTTGTGCCAGTTATTTTGAAAATTAAAGGAGAAAATAATAAATGACTTATATACAATGTCTATTAATCAGTATAGCGCAAGGTTTGACGGAGTTTTTGCCGGTTTCAAGTTCTGCACATATCGTCATTGTTAATGCTCTATATAAATTTTTAACACACAAAGATTTATCAGGTGATTCGCCTGAAGAAATATTCTTTGCAATAATCATTCATTTGGGAACATTGATTGCCGTTTTGCTCTATTTTAAAAAAGATATTATAAAAATAATAAAAGATTTTTTATCGATATTTAAAACTAAAAAGCTTGAAAACGAAGACCAAAAGTTAAGTTTATATATTTTGCTTGGAACGGTTGTGACGGTTGCTTTTTGTTTTCCATTGAAAGATGTTGTCGAAAACATAATGAAAGAACCTTATATAACGTCAATATTTTTAATTGGCACCGGTTTTATCTTGTTTTTTGCAGAACATTTGTCGCAGAAAAATAAAAATAATATTGATAATTTGAGTTGGAAAAAATCAGCATTGATTGGTCTTGCTCAAGGTCTGGCTATTTTTCCGGGGTTTTCTCGTTCCGGTTTAACCATTGCAACAGGGCTTATGACCGGACTTGACAGGGTCAAAGCTGCAAAGTTTTCATTTCTTTTAAGTATCCCTATTATCATTGGGGCTTCTGTATTTTATCCGATTTTAGAAATTGATTTTGCCCAACTTCAAGCATTTAACATAAAAGCTTTAATTATGGGCTTTTTGGTTTCGTTTGTTGTTGGATATTTATGCATAAAATATTTTATGAAATTTTTAGGCAAGTATTCTTTAAAAGTTTTTGCATACTATTGTTTATGCGTTGGGATTATAACATTTATATTATTTAAGTTTTTTTGATGATAAAATAATATATATAAAATAAAAAAGAGGAAAAAATAAAAATGGAAGACAAGTCTAAAACAAAACATGTGGAAGTCAATGAGAATAATGTTCGAAACACTCGTATACAAAAGCTTGCAACATTTGCACAAAATGGAGTGAATCCATACAAATATTCATTTGATAAAGATGCCAAAGCAAGTTTTTTGCAAGAAAAATATAAAAATTTAGCAAACGGTGAAGAAACAAACGATAGATACGCTGTTGCAGGGCGCATTATGGCAATGAGAAATACTGGCATGTTCATTGATTTGATGGATGATAGTGGAAAAATCCAAATTTTTTCGCACAAAGAAAATTTGGATGAAGAAAGTCTTAAAACATTGAAACTTCTTGACATTGGCGACATCGTCGGGTTTTATGGCACAATTCGCAGAACGCCAAGAGGAGAGTTGAGCATAAAAGCTACAGAAGTGAAAATTTTGACAAAATCACTTCTTCCTTTGCCTGAAAAATTTCATGGTTTAACAGATATAGAAACTCGTTATCGCAAAAGATATGTTGACTTGATTGTGAATGAAAATGTTCGAGAAACATTTAAAAAGCGCAGTTTAATAATCCAAAAAATAAGAGAATATTTAACTAATTTAGGCTTTTTGGAAGTTGAAACCCCAATGCTTCAAACACAAGCAGGCGGCGCCACTGCAAAACCGTTTATAACTCACCACAACGCTTTGGATATGGAAATGTATTTAAGAATTGCCCCTGAATTATACTTAAAACGCCTTCTTGTTGGTGGAATAAGTGAAAAAATATTTGAATTAAACAGAAACTTCAGAAATGAAGGGCTTTCACCTCGTCATAACCCTGAATTTACAATGCTTGAGCTTTATCAGGCTTATGTTGACTATAACGACATGATGGTTTTAACAGAGCAAATGATTTCAACAATTTGTAAGGAAGTAAATGGCAGCTATAAGATTCAATTTGGGGACAAAGAAATAGATTTGACGCCTCCTTGGGATAGAAAAACGATGATAGGTGCAATTCGCGAAAAAACAGGTATTGATTTTAGCGAAATATTTACAGTTGAAGAAGCTTGTGAAAAAGCTAAAGAACTTGGAATAGACCCTGAAGAATGTAAAAATTGGGGTCAGGTGCTTGATTTAATCTTTGAGGAAAAAGTCGAACCAAGCCTTATACAACCTGTTCACATTATTGATTATCCTCGAGATATATCACCATTGGCAAAAGTTCACCGCGACAATTCAAGGTTGACAGAACGTTTTGAAACACGTATAAATGGTTGGGAAGTTGCAAATGCGTTTTCTGAATTGACAGATCCTATTGACCAGCGTATGCGTTTGGAAGCACAGGCTCTTGCAAAAGCTCAAGGGGATGAGGAAGCTTGTGAAGTTGATGAAGACTTTTTGTGTGCTTTGGAGCATGGAATGCCTCCAGCTGGCGGTCTTGGTATAGGTATTGATAGAATTGTTATGTTGCTTACAAATTCGCCTACAATCCGCGATGTTATTGCATTTCCAACCATGAAGCATAAATAAGTCCTTTGATTATAAGCTTTTTTAGAAAAAAAAGTACTTGCAAAATTATTAAATATAAATATAATAAGATATGTAGAGATTTAGGAAAGGGGTTTTAGGACCATGAATAAAGAAGAATTAGTACAAGAATTAGCTAAGAAAACAAACATTTCACAAAAAAAAGCTGCTGAAGTTGTTACTTCATTAGTTGAATCAATCCAAACAGCAGTTTCTAAAGGTAAAAAAGTTACTTTAGTTGGTTTCGGTACTTTTGAAGCTCGTAAACGTGCTGCAAGAACAGGACGCAATCCGCAAACTGGAGATACTATTAAAATTGAAGCTAAAAAAGTTCCTGCTTTCTCAGCTGGTAAAAAGTTCAAAGAAATGGTTAACAATAAGTAAGAAAAATCTTAAAGTTGTTTTTGTAAAAATCCTCAATTTATTAAATTGAGGATTTTTCGTTTTAGGTTTTATCTAACGGGCTACCGCGTGTTTAACGATTTGACTTCTTTCTCCAACGTGGATTGATTTTTGGTTGATTATTGCTTTGAAGTTCA
>UMLR01033250.1_pt1 | contig 25929 bp, 22 predicted proteins | sample 1966741 | NCBI WGS metagenome assembly UMLR01 (sample SAMEA4836207, study PRJEB28245) | human gut metagenome | biome: gut microbiome; material: fecal sample | place: Denmark | collected 2008 | reverse complement strand
ATAAATAGGGTCGAAAATAGTGCAGGTTAAAGGGCTTATGCCGCCAAAGACGGCATGAGCCAGGAAACACCCACCGGCAGAGCCGTTGGGAGAAATGTGGTATGGAATAACTTTCTCTCCTGTTCAAAAATTTGTTATGCTTGGGGACAATTTTATCGGGATTGCCATGTAGCAGAAAAATAGGAGAGGCGCCATAGCCCATAGTAGCTACGGAACATCTCCCATTATGTGTTTTTATTTAGGTATTACGAGAACTTTTCAGCCCCCTTATACCCCCTGGTGAGTGCCATTGTAACATGGATATTTATGGGGCATCAAGGGGAATGTTACAAAATTGTTACATCCAATTTCGGTTTCGGTTTTGGATGCCCTTATGTGCACTCAGATGGCAATTTTCACTCTAAGGTCTCTAAATTATTCTTCATTGATAACATCAGCTTCGACAAAAGCCATTTCGATTAATTTAAAGACCATGGTTAATTTTTTAGGTGATGTGCTTCCTTAAGTGGAGGCATAGTTCAAATAAATAATCTAATTATTAATTTGAACTATATCCCATCCTTCGCCCTTCTCTCTTATGACTTCTCTGAACATATAGATGGGTATATCTATCCCTTTTTCATTCATTTTTTCATCGATTAAATCTTCAATTTCGTCATCTTCTTCACTAAAATAATTTTTAATGACTTTTCCTTTAAACATCTCGACATATCCCCATGCACCAGCTACATCTGATTGAAGTATTGCTAACACTTCTGTTTGAAATTTTTTTGAGAGTTGAAGCAACATTGCATAATCATTAACTTCCTTTGATTCTATAATTGCAATCCAACCATTCCTTGGAGAAGATATTGCAACTTTTCGTTTTACTTCATTTGCAAGAATTGCATCATAAGAATCTGGCACATCCATTTGACTACAAAACCGAATATCTCTTAAACTTCCGTTCAGTCTTTCGTTTACCATTTCTACAACTTTTCCATATTCAACACTTTTAATAAAAGCAAGTTCAATGTTCATCTTGTTCCCTCCATGGTCCAGGACCGAAAATGTATTCTATAGAATAGCCTGGAAAATCACTTTTAAAATTATCACTTTGCTTCTTTCTAACAGCTTTAGGAGTCAGCTTGAAATCCATAATATTTTTAGTTGGCTCATATACAACATCTGGTATTGAATGTTCTCCTCGAACCTGAAAATGCAAGCCACTCTCACTTAAATCTATTCCATTCCTTTCAGCCCATTTCCTTGTCCATCTTGTTGCCTGTATTTCAGCATCTTTTCCTAACTGCATTCTGTTTAATCCTTGTTTTCTTGGATTATTAACTGCATAATCAAAACTTTGTTGTGCTACATTTCTAATCCTATCCGTAGTAGAAGGTGTACCACTCTCATAGAATGATCCCCTGCCTGCAAGCAGTCGGGATGCATTCTATGGATGAGTTTATTATAGTCAAAAAGGCGTTTCCACGCAATGGGAAACGCCTTTGTCTTCATATCCGTTCAGACACTCTTATTTATAAAAGTGCCTGCTTCGCAGTCTGAACTGTTAAATTAAATTAGATGGACAGCAGATGAGATACCTCGAACTGGTACTCATTGATGCCCTTCTGCATCTGCAAAGCCTCTTCGATATCGAAATCGATGAACTCACCGTGCTGATAACCTACGACACGGTTGGTCTTGCCTTCCAGCATGATATCTACTGCGTAAGCACCCATGATAGATGCATAGTAACGATCCTTCGCAGTAGGGCTTCCTCCACGCTGCATGTAACCTAAGATCGTAGCACGGGTCTCAATACCGGTAGCTGCCTCGATACGCCGGGCCATGGAAGTGGAATGTCCGATTCCCTCGGCATTGATGATGATGTGATGGGTCTTGCCATGCTTACGGTTGGTAATGATATTATTGATAATATTCTGTTCGTTGTAATCGTACTTTTCGGGAAGCAGGATATCCTCGGCACCGTTGGCAATACCGCACCACAGAGCGATATAACCGGCATTTCTGCCCATTACCTCGATGATACTGCATCTCTCATGAGAGGAAGAAGTATCCTTAACCTTGTCGATTGCCTGCATTGCTGTGTTGACAGCAGTATCGAAACCGATTGTGTACTCGGTACATGCAATATCCAGGTCGATGGTTCCGGGAAGACCGATAGTATTAATACCAAGTCTGGACAGTGCCTGTGCACCACGGTAAGAACCGTCACCGCCGATGACAACGATACCGTCGATACCGTGCTTTCTGCAGATCTCAGCACCTTTCTTCTGTCCTTCCGCTTCCTTGAACTCCAGACAACGTGCGGTTCCTAAGATCGTACCACCGCGCTGAATGATATCGGATACGTCCTTGGCTTCCATATCTATGATCTCTTCATTCAAAAGACCCTGATAGCCTTTTTTGATTCCCTTAACCTTCAGTCCTCTTGCAATGGCTGTACGAACAACTGCACGAATAGCAGCGTTCATTCCCGGTGCATCACCGCCGCTGGTCAATACGCCGATCGTCTTAATCTCTTTTGCCATGACTGTTACCTCCTAAGTAAACGAACGAATAGTTTTCTCTTCTCGATTCCTTATTTTAATCTATTTTGGTACGGTTTTCAATAGGTTTCGTTATAAATTTAACATTTTCTTTTCCGAACAGCAATGTAAGCTTTTCCATTAATGCCCCGTCGGCTTTTACCTGGAGATTTTGGGGCAGGATCTTAATATTTTTAATGTCCCGCAGATAGATCACCACATCGTCATCCCCGTCGGAATCCGCAATGGCCTGCAGCAGTTCCTGCTCTCTGGTCTTATAGGCCTCCATATTGGGGAACTGGATCCAGGCTCCCGCCGGCATGCCTTTTTTCTGAGGGGTTCCATTTGCCTGTGTACGCTGCCCGGACTGCATTTGTCCTGCTGCCTGACCGGTCTGTCCCACCGACATACTGCTGCTGTTCATACCGTCATTTTGGTATTGTCCGTAGCCGTTCCCGGCATTCCGGTATCCACCGGCACCGCCATTTCCACTTCCGTTTCCGTAAGATCCGCCGCGGCTGCCGCCCCGGCCTCCGTAATTTCTGGGGAACAGGGGCTGGTTCGCCGCTCTCGCAGCCTGCGCATCCTCGAAACTGATGATCTGGTCGCAGATCAGCTTGCCGTCCTTGTCTTCTTCCAGGGATACTCTGCCCCGGATAAACACCTTCGCATCCTCCACAAGCAAGGTGCTGTAGCGCTCGTACACCTGTGGAAATACCACGACTTCCACATTACCGATCAGATCCTCCACATTTAAAAATGCCATGATTTTGTCGTTTTTAGTGTATTTTACTGTCTTGTCCGCGATCAATCCTCCGATGACTGCATTGGCCTGGTCCCTGACTAACTGCACCTCTCCGGTCTCTTCATCCAGGGCAAAATCCCCGGCAGTATTGCTGATGCAGTTCTGCCACAGCTCCTGATATTCCTCCAGGGGATGACCGCTGACGTAGACACCCAGCACCTCTTTTTCGAAGCCCAGCAACATCTCCTTATTGTATTCGCCCACATCCGGCATCCGGATATCGAATTCTTCCTTATCCTCTTCCCCTGCAATGTCAAACAGGGAGATCTGTCCGGCCAGATTGTTCTTTTTATCATGGGCAATATGGTCCGCGATCTGCACATAGACACTCATGAACTGTTTTCTCGTACCGCCCAGACCATCCAGAGCTCCTGCTTTGATCAGGTTCTCAATCGCCCGCTTATTCATCTCTTTTTTATCGGACATGCGGGTAATAAAGTCCTTCAGATTCGTGAAAGGGCCTCTTTCCTTACGCTCCTGTACCAGGCTGTCAATGATGGGACGTCCCACACTCTTGATGGCCGTCAGGGCATAACGGATCTTGCCATCCGATACGGAGAATCCGGCTTCTCCCGCATTCACATCCGGAGGCAGAATGGCAATATCCATGTTCCGGCAATTCAAAATATATTCGGATACCTTTTTCGGGTTATCGATGACGGAAGTCATCAACGCCGCCATGAATTCTACGGGATAATAGTATTTCAAATACGCTGTCTGGTAAGCCACCACTGCATAACATGCCGCATGGGACTTGTTGAACGCATATTTGGCGAAATCCATCATCATATCGTAGATCTGTCCGGCTGTCTGCTCGTCAATGCCGTTGGCAATACAGCCGGGGACATTTTCCTCCGGGTTGCCGTAGATGAAGTTGGCCCGCTCTTTTTCCATGACGGACTGTTTCTTCTTACTCATGGCACGGCGCACCAGATCGCTTCGTCCCAAAGTATAACCCGCCAGATCACGAACGATCTGCATTACCTGTTCCTGATATACAATACAGCCGTAGGTGGGCTTTAAGATCGGCTCCAGCTGGGGACAGGCATAAGTTACCGCATCCGGATGATTTTTACCCTGAATGTATTTCGGAATAAAATCCATAGGACCCGGACGATACAGGGAAATACCAGCCACCACATCTTCCAGATTCTGGGGGCGCAACTCCTTCATGAAGCTCTTCATCCCGGCACTTTCCAGCTGGAACACACCTTCCGTTCTGCCGGTGCCGATGGAAGCCAGTACTTTCGGATCGTTATAGTCAATGGCATCCACATCTATGTGTCTGCCGGTGGTATTCTCAATAAATTTTACCGCATCATGGATCACAGTCAGTGTACGCAGCCCCAGGAAATCCATTTTCAGCAGTCCCAGTTCTTCCAATGTCGTCATGGTAAACTGGGTGACGATGGAACCGTCGGAGCCTCTGGACAGCGGCACGAATTCATCCGCCGACTTCTGACAGATGACCACGCCCGCCGCATGCATGGAGGTATGTCTGGGCAGTCCTTCCAGACGCTTACACATATCGATCAGATGATGCACCTGCTCATCCTCCTGATAAAGCTTTCGGAATTCCGGGTTCATTTCCAGCGCTTTGCTCAGGGTGATGTTCAGTTCGTTAGGCACCATCTTGGCAATGGAATCCACGAACGCATAGGGCAGATCCATAACACGTCCCACATCACGGATGACCCCCTTGGCTGCCAGGGTACCGAACGTAACGATCTGCACCACCTTGTCGTTGCCGTATTTTCTGCCCACATAATCGATGACTTCCTGTCTCCGTTCGAAGCAGAAGTCCACATCAATATCGGGCATGGACACACGTTCCGGATTCAGGAAACGTTCAAACAGCAGATTATAATGAATGGGATCAATGTTGGTGATCTTCAGGCAATATGCCACGATACTTCCCGCAGCGGAACCTCGTCCCGGTCCCACCGGAATCCCGTGCTCTTTCGCATAGTTGATGAAATCCCATACGATCAGGAAATAGTCCACATATCCCATTCTGCGGATGACACCCAGCTCGTAATCCAGACGTTCCCGCAGGGTCTGTCCGGTCTCCCCGGCAGGCTGGTCACCGTCACCGTAACGCTCTGCCAGTCCGTCATTACAAAGCTTGTTCAGATAGCTCCAGGAATCATAACCTTCCGGCACATCGTATTTCGGCAGCTTCGTCACGCCAAACTCTATCTCCACATTACAACGGTCTGCAATCCTCTGGGTATTCTCCACGGCCTCCCATGCATAGGGGAACAGTCCCTTCATTTCCTCTTCGCTCTTGACGTAATACTGACCGCCCTCATAACGCATGCGATCCTCGTCCGCCAGCTTTTTGCCGGTCTGCAGACACAGCAGAATATCGTGGGGAATCGCATCCTCAGCATAGGTGTAATGCACATCGTTGGTGGTTACCAGCGGAATGTCCAGTTCTCTGCTCATCTGGAGCAGTTCCATGTTCACCGTACGCTGCTCCGGGATACCGTGATCCTGCAGTTCCAGAAAATAATTGCCCTTGCCGAAGCAGGCCTCGTATTTGCGAGCCGCTTTTCTCGCTTCTTCCTTCATTCCCTTCAGAATAAACCGGGGCACTTCACCTGCAAGGCAGGCAGACAATGCGATAATTCCCTCGTGGAACTCCTGCAATACTTCCATATCCACACGGGGTTTATAATAATAGCCTTCGGTAAAACCACGGCTGACGATCTTCATCAGGTTAGCATAGCCGGTATTGTTCTCCGCAAGCAGCACCAGATGGTGATAACGATCCTCTCCACCTGTCAGTTCCTTGTCAAACCGGGAATTCGGAGCCACGTATACCTCACAGCCCAGGATTGGCTTGATCCCCGCTTCTCTGGCTGCCCGGTAAAAATCGATCACGCCGTACATAACACCATGGTCGGTGATTGCCGCGCTGTCCATGCCTAGTTCCTTAACTCTGGCTACATACTCCCTGATCTTGTTGGAGCCGTCTAACAGCGAATATTCTGTATGAACATGAAGATGTGCAAATGCCATTTTGTCGTTCCCTTTCTAGTGCAGTTCTTTTACTTTTCTGACACATTCCTCGTAGGTAGGCCCCACCTGTTCCCTATGGTAGCCGGGTGCGAGCATTGCCGCAAAATACAAGGTCTCCAGTGTCTCTTCCTGTGCCGGTGTGGGATGGGAAGGCACCACCACACGGGTGCTCCAGATCAGCATACAGCCCGTATATTCCACCATGAAAAACATGGGCTCCATATTTTTCTCCATACGGCTGTTCAGTGTCAGTTTATCTTCGCCGGAGATTTCCTCCAGCTTTTTGATATGAGAAGGCTGTGGCTCTTCCACACTGCCGTCCGGCAGGATCACACACTCACAGGGCTCCATATCTTCTCTGTGTGCATTGATAAATTCCATAACAGTCATTCTCACACCTCCTTTGTTCCGTCTGTCAGTCTATTCTTCCAACCGGATAGCCCAACGCATCTTCGTGGAACGGGCTCTGCCGTTCTGTACACATTCCTCCGCAGAAGGGCGGATCACGTCTTTCGCATAATCGGCATAAATGCCGTTCCGGTAGCCTTCCTTCAATGCCTGCTTCACCAGCTTGTCTTCGCCGGAATGGAAAGTCAGGATAGCTACTCTTCCGCCAGGTTTCAAGGCTCCCGGCAGCTTTTCCATGAACTCATACAATACTTCAAATTCGCGGTTCACATCAATACGCAAGGCCTGAAAAGTCCTCTGACAGGTCTTTTTGATGGTATCCTTTTTCTCCTTCTCCGGGAGGAAATCCAGAGTCTTTTCGATGACTTCCCTTAATTTTGTAGTAGTATCGATCCGGTGTCCTTTACGGATCTCATCGGTGATGGCCTTCGCCAGTTCCTCGCAGTAGGGTTCGTCGGAATTCTCGTAAAGCATTCCCGCCAGTTCTTCTCTGCTGATGGTATCCAGGCGCTCTGCTGCACTGATGCCCTGCTGTTGGTTCAGTCTGAGGTCTAACGGTCCGTCCACCTTGAAGGAAAAACCTCTGCTGGGGTTATCGATCTGCATGGAGGATACTCCCAGATCTGCCAGAATAAAATCAAATCCGCCGACCTCTTTTGCAATCTCATCTATAGTGCAGAAATTCTGTAATCTGATGGTCAGAATCTCTTCTCCGTAACCGGCCTCTGCCAGTCGTTTCTTCGTCTTGGCAGACTCCTCCGGATCTACGTCTGTGGCATAGATATGCCCACGCCCCTGCAGCTGCTCCAACATGGCTTTCGTATGTCCACCGTAGCCCAGTGTTGCATCAAATCCGGTCTCTCCCGGCTGGATCTTCAGGAAATCCAGAATCTCCTTTACCATAATGGAGATATGCATGCCTGCGGGAGTGTTTCCCTTCTGAATCACATGGGCAATGGTATCTCCGTATTTTTCGGGCTGTAATTCCTTATATTTTTCCTCAAATTTTCTGGGGTATTTCCCTTTATAACGCACCCGGCGCTTGTGGGGTGTCTGTTCCTGATCCATTCCCATGATTACCTCATTTCACTCATTTTGTTCCAGTTCTGTTCCCTGTAATTATATCGCATATCAGATATCCTTGTCCACTTCCTGTCAGAGAAAAAAAGCAGGCCTAACTTTTTTATTTAAATTCCACCGCCCGCTTAGGCGGTGGAATTTACTCCCGCACAGTTGATATTTACTCTTTCATATAAAAGTGATAGACTTATCTTTCCTTCTGACAGCAGTTGGAGGAATAAGACTATGAGTAAATATATACCCGGTAATCAGAAACACTTAACTCTGGATGATCGTATTTACATCCAGAATGAGCTTTCCAAAGGTACTTCTTTTAAGGATATCGCACGCTTCCTCTGTAAGGATCCCACTACCATCTCCAAAGAGGTGAAGGCACACCGCCTGTCCGACTGGTATCACAAAGGCACTTTTTACAATGCCAAAAACTTTTGTGTGCACCGTTACCATTGCAAAAAGACAAACGCCTGTGGGAAGATCCTTCTTTGTGGTATCAAGTGTACTTCCTGTCCTACCTGCAACCAGACCTGTCCCGATTTTGAAAAGGAACGCTGCAGCAGGCTCGATAAAGCTCCTTATGTCTGCAATGGCTGTGACAAGCAGATTTCCCACTGTACCATCGCACATAAGTACACTTACAATGCCAGATTTGCTGACCGCAAATATCGGGAATGCCTTAAAGAGTCCCGTTCCGGTATCAGTATGACCAAGCATGAACTTCACCGGAAAGACAGGATCATCAGTCCTCTGATCGAGCAGGGACAGTCTCCTTACCAGATCATTACAAACCATCCGGAACTGGAGCTGTCTGTCCGCAGCGTTTACACCTATCTCGACATGGGAATCCTGACCGCAAGAAACATTGACCTGAAGCGTAAAGTGAAGTTCAAACCACGCAAGATACACAAAACACAGATCTCTGACCGCCGTGTTTTCCAGGGCAGGACTTACACCGATTTCCAGCAGTTGGGACTGTCTTCCTTTGTGGAAATGGATACCGTGCATTCCGCCTCCGGATCGTCAAAAACACTGCTTACTTTCTTTTTTACAAGGGAAAAGCTGTTTCTTGCTTTCCTGATGAACCGTAACACAGAGGGTGCTGTAAGGCTTGTCTTTGACCGGTTGGAAAAGCGCTTTGGTACTTATGATTTTCAGACATTGTTTGAATACATTCTTACCGACAGGGGCTCGGAGTTTGGTAATCCCGAATCTCTGGAAACCGGGTTTACAGGGATCCAGCGTACCAGTATCTATTACTGCGACCCTATGCGCAGCGGGCAGAAAGGCGGTCTGGAGCAGGCGCATACCATGCTCCGGATGATTCTGCCGAAAAAGACAAATTTTGAGTTCCTTACCCAGTGGGATGTCAACCTGATCGTGAGCCATATCAATTCCACACCGAGAGAAAGCCTTCAGGGCAGAACACCTTACGATGTGGCACTGGAAACTCTGGGAGAAGAAACCCTGAAAGCATTTCAGCTCAGGCGGATTGCCCCTGATGAGGTCAATCTGACGCCCAAGCTGATACGCTTCAACCAATAATTCATTGAAAAACCTGCTGTCAGACTGGAAGTAAACTTTTCACATTTTTCGAATGTGGCCGGTGGAATTTAGTCTGACACACTACCTTCCAGTGGCTTGTTTGCCATACAGAAAAACAGAGAATTTCGCCATGAATTACTATGATTATAACAGAAATCCAATATTTTTTCTCTAAAATTATTCGATTTCAAGCAATTTTTAAAGACACGGTGGAATTTACCTGTGCACTGGAATTTAAAATTTCAAGTCAGCGAAAAAAAGCAGGCATCGTTGCCGATACCTGCTTTTCCAGCTGTACTATATTTTTCTCAATGTCTCAGCCGTTCTTATTCCTGAGGAAGAATAAACTTGCTGATCAGCTCATCCAGAGAGATTGCCTGTGCAGACAATTCCTGGCTGGTAGCGGAAGATTCTTCTGCGGTAGCGGAGTTGGACTGTACTACCTCGGAGATCTGGTTGACACCCTGCTCTGCCTGATCCATGGCATTGGCCTGGTCCTTGGAGATCTCGCTGATACTGCGGGAAGACTCTGCAATCTTGCCGATACCGTCTACTACGATCTCGATGGAAGCAGCAGCGCTGTCTGCAGCCTGGTTGCCTTCCTTGATCTCCTGCATGGAACCTTCAATCAGGTCTCTGGTATCTACAGCAGACTTGGTACTCTGCTCTGCCAGCTGACGGATCTGGTCAGCAACCACAGCGAATCCACGGCCTGCCTCACCTGCTCTGGCTGCCTCGATGGAAGCATTCAGGGACAACAGGTTGGTCTGGGATGCAATATCCTCGATTTCAGAAATGATATTGCCGATCTTGTTGGAAGTATCACTGATTCTGGCCATAGCATCCACCATAGCCTTCATCTCTGCTCTGCTGTTATCTGCTTCGTTTGCATATTTTCTGGCCTGCTCATAGGACTCCTGTGCCTGTTCAGCAGCCTGCTCAATATTGGAAGTAATGTTGGTAATGGTAGCCTGCAGTTCTTCTACGGCACCTGCCTGCTCGGTAGCGCCCTCTGCCAGATTCTGGGAAGCATCTGCCAGGTTAGCTACACCTGCGGATACCTGCCTGGAAGACTCCTCGATGGAACGCAGTGTCTGAACCATCTGTGTCTTCATGTTACGGATAGACAGAAACAACTGTTCAAAATCACCCTGATACATATCCGGGTTCTTGGAAGTGATGTTGTAATTGCCGTTTGCCATCTGGCTCATAACTTCTCCGGTGTCGGCAATGACAAAACTCAGCTTTTCTGCCATTTCATTTGCAGAATGAATCATGTCAGCGATCTCATCCTTACTGTTCAGTGTCGGGAACGGATCGGACAGGTTACCCTGTGCAAAAGTCTCCAGACGCTTTGCCAATGCATCCAGCGGTGCTGCGATTCCCTGAGAGATTGCATGTTCCATTCTCGTTGCAATGATAATTGCCAGCACGATCACACCAACAATGATAAGCAGGAAGATAAATCCCATGATATTCAGTATGGACGAAAGGGAATCTCCTTCACGGACATTCTCGTTCATAAGTTCACGCATGGTATCATAAATTTCATTATAAAGCGGTGCTACCTGATTCTGCATCAGCTCCTGTGCCTGCATACGCTTCTCTTCCATATCCACCTTACCGGTATTAATGGCCTGCTGATCCAGCTCCCAGTACTGCTGAATCTGCTCATTTACCTGATCATACAGTTCCTTCTCCTTTGAAGAAACAACAGTCTCGCCGACAACTTCCCAGTATTCAAGAAAAGCCTGCTTCTTCTCATCGTGAGTCGTGATCAGACCGTCCACCAGATCCGGGTCGTTATATCCTATGATTCCACGGGTTGCGGATCTTACATCCGTGAATACAGTCATGGCCTTACCGATATCTCCCTGTGAAAAACCGTAATTGGTCAATGCATGCTGATAGCGGTTCATGGTAACGATCATTGCCAGTGCTCCGAGCACTCCTGCAATAGATGATATAACTACAATAATGGCAAAAGCTTTTTTCAGGCGCTGCCTGATTTTCAAATTTTCGAACATTTTCCTCTCCTTACTATTGGTTGATAACAAGTCATATTATAATATTGTAACATTTTGTAAAAATATGTAAATAACTTTTTTAATTTCGATTATATTTTTATATTTTATTTGTCTTTTCCCTGTTTTCCGTGTGTGGCGGATCAATATTCTCCATTAAACGCATTCACTGTATACACAGAAAACTCTCCTCAACAGAATAACATCTGTCCGGAGAGTTTTTCATAGTAATAGTAATATAGGAGATTATAATGCTTTTTTGATGGCTGCCATCAGTTCGTCATAGGTCTCATAGGCTGGAAGCTCCGGATGATCTTTTTTGATCTGTTCGGTACTCTTGAACAGGAACCCTGCCTTGCTGGCCTGGATCATGCCCAGATCGTTGTGGCTGTCACCGCTGGCGATGGTCTGGAAGCCGATAGACTGCAATGCCTTCACCGTAGTGTACTTGGAATTCTCCACACGCATCTTAAAACCGGTGATTTCACCGTTGTCAGCTACCTCCAGGGAATTACAGAAGATGGTGGGGTAACCCAGTTTTTTCATCAGAGGGCCCGCAAACTGTGAAAAAGTGTCGCTGATAATGATGACCTGGGTAATGGAACGCAGCTCATCCAGAAACTCCTTCGCCCCGGGGATGGGGTCGATCTTTGCGATAGTCTCCTGAATCTCCTTCAGTCCCAGACCGTGTTCCTTCAGGATGCCAAGTCTCCATTTCATTAATTTATCGTAATCCGGCTCGTCTCTGGTGGTTCTCTTCAGTTCCGGGATTCCGCTGGCCTCCGCAAAAGCGATCCAGATCTCGGGTACCAGTACTCCTTCCAGATCCAGGCATACAATATTCATATCCATCCTTATGTCCTCCCTGTGTGTTCAAATGTATTTGTGACAAGTATACCTTATTTTGTTTCTTCGCGCAACCATTTGCTTTATTGTTGTACCGTGTTCTTGTAATGCAGTTGTAAATTTTTCTCAGATATATCATCATACGCACACAATTTTGAAACGAATATTTCCATGTGTTTTACATATTTTCGTTTCATGTCGTAGATGCCAAAGAGTGCCGCTTCACATTGTTTTCTGAAATTTGCTTGTAAATTCCACTTTTTTTCTGTTATTTTTGTGACATTTTAACTGTTTACTTTGTTCTATATGTGCTATAATAACCATAGTGCAAAAAGAACTTCTACAAGCTCTCATCTACACGAAACAAACGTAGAGATCGAGGAGGTCATCATTATGTTGACATTAAAAGCTGAAAAAAGAAATCCTGACGAAAAAGCAAAGAAATTAAGAAGAGACGGTTTTATCACCGGTGTTTTGTACGGAAAAGAAATGAAAGAGAATGTTTCCCTGAAATTCACAGAGAAGGATGCATCCGCTTTTATCAAGAATGCAAAAGAAGGCACCCAGGCTTATCTGGAACTGGATGGTAAGAATGTAGATGTTCTGGTAAAAAATATTGATTTTGATCCTCTGACCAAGAAATATATGGCTCTGGACTTTCAGGCTCTGGTAGCCGGCGAAATCGTATCCGCTACTGTTCCCATTGTCTATGTGAACGAAGACAAGGTACAGGGGATCTTCGAAGCAGAATTGTCCGAGGTGCATTACAAAGCAGATCCCGCACATCTGCTGGAGCCCGTTGAAATTGATCTGGCTGCTCTGCCCCAGACTACGAAGACCATGTATGTCAAGGATCTGAAGCTGGAAGAAAAAGGTGTGCATGTCACTACCTCCGGAGAACAGCAGCTGTTCCATATCGGAGAGTATGGGCAGGAAGAGACAGACGAGACCGAGGAGACAGAGGAAACCAAATAAAACGCCATGCTTCATTCATACATGTGCCGCATAAAAATCAAAACAGGAACTGTTCCCTGTGAGTAAACTCCCGGGAACAGTTCCTGTTTCATTTTTGCATGGCTCGTAACTATGCCAGGTATTTCTTCAATAAATCCACCTTGTCCAGCTTCTCCCAGGGCAGATCCACATCGGTACGTCCAAAGTGGCCATAGGAAGCGGTCTGCTTGTAGATAGGTCTGCGCAGATCCAGCATCTTGATGATGCCTGCGGGTCTTAAGTCGAAGTTCTCACGAATGATCTCCACCAGCTTATCATCATGCAGTTTGCCCGTACCGAAGGTATCTACCATGATGGAAGTAGGATGTGCCACACCGATAGCGTAAGACAGCTGGATCTCACACTTTTCAGCCAGTCCTGCCGCTACGATATTCTTGGCAACGTAACGTGCTGCGTATGCCGCACTTCTGTCCACCTTGGTGCAGTCCTTGCCGGAGAATGCTCCGCCGCCGTGACGTGCATATCCACCGTAGGTGTCTACGATGATCTTACGGCCGGTCAGTCCGCTGTCGCCGTTAGGTCCGCCGATTACGAAACGTCCGGTAGGATTGATGAAGAACTTGGTGTCTGCATCGATCATGTCTGCGGGCAAAACAGGATCGAATACATACTTCTTGATGTCCTCATGGATCTGCTCCTGAGATACATGTTCGTCATGTTGGGTAGACAGAACGACTGCCTCCAGACGAAAAGGCTTGCCATTCTCATCATACTCTACGGATACCTGACTCTTTCCGTCGGGTCTTAAATAGGAAAGTGTACCATCCTTACGAACCTTGGTCAGCTGTCTGGTCAGCTTGTGTGCCAGAGAGATGGGATACGGCATATATTCCGGAGTCTCATCCGTAGCATAGCCGAACATCATACCCTGATCTCCGGCACCGATGGCATCCAGCTGTTCATCGGTCATGTGGCTTTCTTTTGCTTCCAGGGCCTTGTCTACGCCCATGGCGATATCAGTGGACTGCTTGTCCAGAGATACCATAACGGCACAGGTGTTGCCGTCGAATCCCTTTTCGGAAGAATCATAGCCGATCTCGGTCACGGTCTTACGAACAATAGCGGGAATATCAATATTTGCCTTGGTGGTGATCTCACCCATTACCAGTACGAAACCGGTATTGGTGCAGGTCTCACATGCTACACGGCTGAACGGATCCTGCTCCATCAGCGCATCCAGTACCGCATCAGATACGGCATCACAGATTTTGTCGGGATGTCCTTCGGTTACGGACTCCGATGTAAATAAACGTTTTTCCATTTGTCCTCCATTCTGCTTCCTTGCGGGAAGAGGGTCTAGTGTATGAGTTGCTAAAGTCCTGTCATTCAGAGCCTCATTCGTAAAATCAAATTTTCAATGCCGACAGCTCTGAATGATGCAAAAAAGTCCGCTTTCATAAGCGGACTGATTTATTGTGCGATCAAATCCTCTTATTGTTCGACAGTTATTCGCTCAGGTGGGCACCTTCCGCATTCTGCGGGGTTGCCGTGGCTTCATCGATCCTATGTATCTCCACCACTCTGAATAAGGGAAAGTCTATATGAACTTTTCTACGCTAATTAACTTACTATGAGTTACCTGTTTTGTCAACAGACATTTTTTTCAAAATGTCATTCTGTTGTGGTTTATGAGAAATCCACTCATTAACCGATCTTCAGCTTGAACTTCTGCAGGTCCCGCTCCGTCTCGATCAACTCGATCTGGGCTCCCAGTCCCTGTAATTTCAGGTGGAAATCCTCATAACCTCTCTCAATATAGCGGATATCATCCACAGTAGAGAATCCTTCTGCAGACATGGCAGCCAGTACCAGTGCTGCTCCCGCCCGCAGATCCGGTGCGGAAATATTGGCTCCGGTATATCTGGATACACCGTCGATGATAGCGGTGTTGCCTTCTACTTTGATGCTGGCGCCCATACGGGTCAGCTCATCCACATATTTGAAACGGTTCTCGAAAATACTCTCCGTCACGATACTGGTTCCTTTGGAAAGTCCCAGCGCCACTGTGATCTGGGGCTGCATATCCGTAGGAAATCCGGGATAAGGCAGGGTCTTCACCTGGGTATGCTGCAGAGGCTTGGACGCTACCACACGGATACAGTCATCCGCTTCCTCTACTTCACAGCCAATCTCCAGAAGTTTTGCCGTAATAGACTCCAGGTGCTTCGGAATCACATTTTTCACCGTCACATCGCCCTTGGTCACTGCCGCTGCGAACATAAACGTACCGGCTTCGATCTGATCGGGAATCACGGCATACTCTGTGCCATGCAGATGGGAAACACCCTTGATACGGATCACATCCGTACCGGCACCCTTGATATTGGCTCCCATGCTGTTCAGGAAGTTCGCCAGATCCACCACATGAGGCTCCTTGGCAGAGTTCTCGATAATCGTGGTGCCTTCCGCCATTACCGCAGCCATCATGATATTGATGGTAGCGCCGACACTGACCACATCCATATAGATATGGCTGCCGCGCAGATGCTCCGCCTGTGTCTTAATCAGTCCATGTTCGATCTTCACATCCGCACCCAGAGCACGAAATCCTTTGATATGCTGGTCAATGGCACGGCAGCCGATATCACAGCCACCGGGAAGTGCCACTTCCGCATGCTTGTATTTACCTAACAAAGCACCGATCAGATAGTAGGACGCCCTGATCTTCTTGATATTTTCATCTTCTACTACAAGTTCACTGATGTTGGACGCATTGAGAGTCACTTTGTGACGGTCGGTCCTCTTTACGATCACGCCGATGTTCTCCATGGCGCTCAAAAGGACATTCGTATCTCTTACATCCGGCATATTTTCTATATAAACAGTCTCATCCGTCATCACGGAAGCAGCAAGAATAGGAAGTGCCGCATTCTTGGCACCTCCTATTTCAACTTCACCGACTAATGGATTACCGCCTTTAATTGCGTATTGTTCCATTGTTTCTTACCTCTGTCATTCTCAGATCAGAAAAACCTTCTTATGCACTTATACCACATTTTCGCACATTTGTAAATACAACGCCCTAATTCAGGTACTTCAACGGGTTTACCTGGCTGCCATTAATGAGGATCTCAAAGTGAAGATGAGGTCCCGTACTTACGCCGGTATTACCGCTCAGTGCAATACGTTCTCCCTGTTTTACCGTCTGGCCGACCTTGACGAGCACCTTGCTCAGATGTCCGTATCGGGTCTGTCTGCCGTCTTCATGGTTGATATAGACACAATAACCGTATCCACTTCCCCATCCGGCTCTGGCCACTGTACCGCCGCAGGATGCAAATACCGCAGTTCCGGTAGGAACCGACCAGTCCACACCCTTATGGTAGCTGCTGGCACCCTTGGTAGGTGACTTTCTGCGTCCGAAATTGGAACTCAGACGTCCACCGGAAATAGGCTTGATATAGGTCGGAGGAATCTTGGTGCCTCGTTCCACAATCTTGGGAACTGCCTCCATGACCACTTCTTCCTTCAGAATATCCCTGGTGACCTCTCTGTCATTCAGATAAGATACATCCGCCACTACCCGACGGAAACCGGCGGAGGGCTGCTGCAAAATCTTGGTCTGGGTCGTATACCAGGAATCGTTGTCCACATAAATTACATCTGCATCATAGATTTCTTCATAATAATTCTGCTCCATGCGCTCCACGGACAGCTCCGGCTGCGGCACGGTAATGATCAGCTTGTCCCCTACGCGGATCGTAGAATTTTCATCGGTCAGTGTCTCGCTGTTCATGGCGATGATCTGATCCATCGGAATATTTACTTTAATCGAAATCTCCGACAGGGTATCTCCGCTGACTACTTCATATTCTCCGGGGGTCTCCTGATCCTTGATCACATCCTCGATTGCCTGATCCAGCGGAGTCAGCATGCTTTCCGGAAGATAGGTCTCTACGATTTCCACCTTTTCCGCAAAGTCCATGGTCATCAGCCCAAGATCATAGTCTTCGAAATCTTTTTCCCCCTGCTGGTCTGCCTGGGAGCCCGCCTGATCCAGTACGGACTGTACACCGCCTGCATAGATGGATTCTTCCTTCTGTTCTTCCTGAGCGGTCAGTTCCTGTTTATTGACTACCTCGGTGGTAAGAACATTGAATTCCTTCTGTGCATCGTGAGTCAGTTCCACGCTGAATTTGTCTTCACTGTCGTATTTGTCCACTGCTGCCTGCAGCAGAGACTCCACATCCTCCACGCTGGACAGGTTGACCATATATTCATTTACTTTCATTGTATAGGATCTGTGGGAAGTCTCACGGATACTGCTCTCCAGTTCCCGTTCCATGGCTGCCAGCAGATTGTCCTCATTGTCCAGTGTTCCCCACAGCACTTCTTCACCGACCAGCTTTAAATCTGCGTCCATAAAGATCATATCATCACTCTGGGAAGCGATATTCCTTCTGGCTTCCTGCAGAAGCTGCTCCGCTCTGTCTGCTTCGCCCACCGTTCCGATCTCATTGCCGTTCAAGAACACGTGGAAGTAATTCTCTCCGGTCTTTTCAAACGCTGCATACCCTTTGAGGAAAAAGAGGCTCACAAAAAGAGTGGCCAGCGTTGTTTTCACATATGTATATTTTACTCTTTTCGAGTAAGATGTCAGTTTCTTCATGAATTCCTTCTCGATCTATCGTATCTGAAAACAGTATGCCCCCTTCGGGCATTCTGTATACCTGTCTTACTGTAATAACTTTGTAACATATAGATTCTATCAGCATTTATATGCCTTGTAAAGAAAGAATGTCTGTTCGATTTTTTTGTTTTCTCCCGAACCGATCTATGCTATACTGGAGGTAAATAAAACGGTCTGATCCGGAAAGGAGACGCCATGAGGGAACCGGTCATTTTTCATATTGATGTCAATTCCGCTTTTTTAAGCTGGACGGCGCTGGCCCGTCTGGAACAGGGGGATCCTGTGGATCTGCGCACGATCCCTTCCATCGTAGGCGGTGACACCTCCACCAGACACGGGGTGGTGCTGGCCAAATCCATTCCCGCCAAGGCTTTCGGCATCACTACCGGTGAACCGGTGGTCAATGCCCTGCGCAAATGTCCGCATCTGGTCATGGCTTCTCCGGATCATAATATGTACCGTCTGAAAAGCCAGATGCTTATGGAACATCTGGCGGGTATCTGCCCCGACATCGAACAGGTCAGCATCGATGAATGTTATATGGACTATACGCCCATTGCGGGGAACTACGCCTCTCCCGAGGAAGCCGCTGCTTTCATTCGTCACTCTGTTTTTGAAAAATTTAAATTTACGGTAAATGTGGGAATTTCGGATCGAAAGGTTCTGGCTAAGATGGCCTCTGATTTTGAGAAACCGGATAAGACTCACACCTTGTATCAGCGGGAAATAGCGCAGAAAATGTGGCCGCTACCTGTTTCCGCCCTGTTCACCTGCGGACATTCCAGTGCGGAGACTCTCCACAAATTAGGTATTCTCACGATCGGGGATCTGGCAAAGACGGATCCTGCGATCCTGGAAGCACATTTAAAAAGTCACGGTCGTTGTCTGTGGCAGTATGCCAACGGCATCGACGATTCCACAGTAGTCCTGTCTCCTTCCAAGGCAAAAGGGATCGGCAACTCCACCACTTTAAGCAGCGATGCCACCACCAAAGAGGAAGCCTGTAAAGTATTGCTGTCTCTGTGTGAATCCGTGGGCAGGCGTCTACGGGCCTCCCACCAGTTGGCAGGACAGATCTGCACGGAGATCCGGTACAGTGATTTCCGGAACGTTTCTCACCAAATGCCGATAGACATTCCCACGGCTTCCGTGAATCTCCTGTACGAAGATGCCTGTGCATTATTCGACGAATTATGGGATTCCACTCCCATACGGCTTCTGGGGATCCGCACTTCCAAGCTGGTGCCGGAAGACGAACCGGTTCAGCTCAGCCTGTTTGATTTTCCGGCTCCCCGTTCCGAGAAACAGCAGAAGCTGGATGCCGCACTGGATAATATCCGGGCAAAATATGGCAAGGATGCCATCAAGCGGGGGCGTTTTCTCTAACGCTGCGTGGTAATGATCATGTTGAGTACCGCCTTGGTCTCACCCACATTGTGATAGACATGTTTCCTGTCACAGGCAAAATAGAGAGAACCACCTGTCTTCACCAGAAAACTGGAATCTTCCAGAATCAGTTCGACCTCCCCGGATACCACCGTCAGGTATTCCCAGGTCTGCTCCCCGTGGGATTCGCTTTCCATCCGGGCATTTCTGGTCAGCTCGCCCTGATAGATCTCGAAATTTCTTCCGGCATCGTAGGGCAGCATCACATAGATCCGGTATTCCCCTTCCTTTGCCTTCCATACCGGAGCCTCTTCCGGAGACGGCACCACCATGATTTCTTTCCTATTATAAATCAACTGTTCAAAGGGTACCTTCAATCCCTCCACGATCTTCCCGATAGTGGACACCGTGGGATTGGATTCTCCTCTCTCGATCTGTCCCAGCATGCTTTTGCTGACACCGGTACGCTCCGCCAGCATATCCAGACTCATATTTTTGGATTTGCGGATTCTTTTCAGATTGAATGCTATGTTTTTATCGATCTGTGTCATATGCTTCACCCGGACTTTCCCATGATTGCGGTACCCGGCAGATATTTTCCCGCCACCGCATAAAAAAAGCATCAGACTCCCGTCTGATGCTACTTCTTCGTAGTAAAATTTACCATGTTCTTATTTATGACTTATGATACCGAAACGGAAGGCAAACGTCAAGTAATTTTTTACCTGTGTTACTCATCGCTTCTTTACACTATATCCGAAGGTTCCCAGCAATTCGCCACAGCCGAAATAGGAACCGTGGGAATAGATGATGGGTTCCGCCTGCTCCAGGTGGAATTTGTGCTTCTCATCCATATATTTTTCATCGGCGTGTACTGCCACCACATCCGCCAGGAACATATCATGGGATCCCAGCGGCAGGATCTGTCGCACCTTACATTCAATGTTCACCGGACTCTCTTTTATCATCGGTGCTTTCACCTCAGATGCCGGAATGGGAGTCAGTCCCATTTCTTTGAATTTATCCACGTCCCGTCCGCTTTTCACGCCACAGTAATCTGTGGCAAATGCCAGCTCCTTCGTGGTCAGATTGATCACGAATTCTCCGGTCTCCTTCAGGATCGGATAGGAATATCTCTCGGGGCGTACGGAGATCGACACCATGGGCGGATTGGTACATACGGTTCCTACCCAGGCCAGCGTGATAATATTGGGGCGGCCGTCCCGGTCAGCCAGGCTCACCATGACCACCGGCAGGGGATACAGCATATTTCCCGGCTTCCAAAGTTGTTTTCCCATTTCCGTAAAACCTCATTTCCGTTACTTTCTTATCAATTTCAGCATTCTTAAATGAATACTTTATCTGCCTTTTCAGAAAATGTGCAAAATGCTCAATACATGAAGAACAATATCCGCAACCGTCAGAACTACTGCCGCAATGGATACTCCCAGCACACCGTTCAATTTACCGCCAAGGTTTTCCTTTACTTTTGCTGCGATGGCTTCGGTCTGCTTCTCGTTCTCTTCTACCACAACCGCCTGTACATTACGGTATACCTTTACGCATTCCTTATGTACATTCTCTTCCGTAGTGCTCAGTTTCTCATCCACATGCTTCTGAAGCTCGTCCAACACCTCGGTACTCTGCTGCAGTTCTTCCAGTTTGGCAGTATACTGCTGTCCCAGAGCTTCCAGTTTCTCTGTGTTCTCCTGCTGCAGCTTCTGCAGGGCAGCCACGCCTTCCTCGGAAAGCTTCGTCACTTCCGGAGCAATGGTCTCGGACATCAGCTTCTCCATCTCCTGATTGATCGCTTTCAGTTCCTTATTGACCTGCTGCATCTGTGCCAGGCACTCGTCGTATTCCCGCAGCTGGCTTTTCAGCTGATCCATCTCTTCGGCATCAGCCGCGGAATTCGCCTTGATCATTTCCTGGGCATTCAGCTTTTGTGCAAGTTTATCCATAAAAGTATCCATCCATCTTCCTCCAAACATATTTCGTCCCTCATGTGAACAGTTTCCCTTTTCAACTGTCCCTATTTTACCATGTTTATTCCCCGGTTACAACCAAAACCCCATGAATGCTGTGTTTTCATGGTTTGCGCATTTTTATGCAATTTGTACAGTTTCTTTTTTGGTTTCTGTACTTTTTCGTAAAATTCACCAAGTTTTCACATCATGTTCATAATTTGTTCATAATTGGTTGGTATACTTTAAATACAGTCAAGGAAGAGATAAGACTTCCGGATAACAAAGCATATAAGATAAATTTTTTCATAATAGCCCAGGCGCCGAAAGGTGTCTGGGCACTCCTCATTTTATGGGGATTTTCCTGTCATCCCATTACTGTTTTGACCATAAAAAAGAATCTCGCTTGCGAGATTCTCCGCCTGCGGCGGGTCGCTTTTGCGACATATTTCATAACCGCCGCAGTGCGATCCCTGCGGAGCATTTTTAATTCATAGGAAGAAATTTCCTATGAATTAAAAATGCTTCTGTCGTTTGTATTACACCGGCAGAAGCTTTTGGATTATTTGGATGTTACGCTATTTAATTGTTTTTCCTCTTCTCTCTTTTGGCTGATGGCTAGTATCTCTTCGTTCAGAGACAGCATCCTCGCATCCAGATCAGACACCATTCTCGCACACTCCACCAGTTCATTTTTAATGCTCTCCGGAGCATCGCCCTCGAATTTGTAATGGATCTTATGCTCCAGGCTGGCCCAGAAGTCCATGGCAACCGTCCGGATCTGTATCTCCACCTTCGTATCCACCGTGCGGTCCGACAGATAGACCGGAATACTGACGATCATATGATAGCTTTTATAGCCACTGGCTTTGGGATACGTAATGTAATCCTTCACCGCGATCACCTGAATATCCTTCTGATCCCGGATCATATCCGCAATGCGGTAAATGTCCGATGTAAAGGAACAGATGATGCGGATGCCAGCAATATCGTTTATGTATTTTACCATGTTATCTATGGTGGATTCCTGCCCGTAGCGTTTGAGCTTTTTCACAATGCTTTCCGGGGTCTTGATCCGTGCCTTGATGTGTTCGATGGGATTGTACTGGTGTACATGCTGAAACTCGTCGTTCAGAATCTGCATCTTTGTCTCCATCTGACGCAGTGCGGCGCTGTATACCAGCGTGACCTCCTTCCAGCTGTCGATTCCATCCCCGTTTTCTACCTTAAACTCCATATTACCTCTCAATCTCTTCTGTCACAGAAGGCTCTGCGACCATTTTTCATATTTGTTACTTCCGTAGACGCTTTTTCGTTACGGAAATTCTGCATTCGTACGTTGATATTTATGATAATTATAGCATACCTCCTTTTAAAAATGTATAATTTTAACAAAACCTTTATTATTTTTTAAGATTGATTGGGCAGTTTTATAGTACGCTTTCGCAAACGTGCCGATTCGGCGGACGAAAGCTATCCCATATACAATATAAGATGGATCTGATGGTTGTGTGACTTTTTTTGCTTGCAGGGGAAACCTCTTCCTATTATAATTTATTATTAACGACCAATATGTCTGATTTTTTGCGTAAGGAGATTTTCTATGTTCCGTATGTGGGCCAAAATTTTTAAAAATAATCATATGCTGAAAGACACCTGCATCGAGGACGGCAGTGACGATACCCGTACCCATAAAGTTTTTCACTCTCTGGACGAAGTCTGCCATCAGTTTGATCTCGGTACGCCCATCTGGCTGGATATGAATATTGCAGACTTTAAACGTCACAACAAGACCCGTTTTACCCAGGACAGTTTTGTAGAGTCCATCGATTTTGACTATCTGGAGATCCAGATCATTGAGGAGGATTAAGATGAACAGCAATTATTCCGCACAAGAGAAAAATTTTGCAACCGCATTGCTGCATAATCTGTGGAAATATCTGTTGCTTGCCGCATCTATAGTTGCTACCGTCAAGATTATTTTCTTCGGATTCGACATTGACGAGCAGTATGCCGTATCTATGGCTTACCGTCTGGTACAGGGAGACAGAATGTTTCTGGAAATGTGGGAGCCTCATCAGACTTCCGCATTCTTTTCTGCTGCCTTTTTATGGCTGTATATGCAGTTGTTTCACACCTTAAAATACTCCGTCTCTTTCTGCGAATCGTAGGTGTCGTTACACAGTTGCTCATCAGTATTCTGACCTACCGGACTTTCCGTAAGTTTGTAACTGAGAATACTGCTTTTGTTATTGCTGTTTTTTACTACAATATCATTCCCAAGAACAGTACCGTTCCCGATTTTTCCAATATGCTTCTGTGGTTCAGTACTCTGGTCTTCTTAAGCTTTCTGGAATTTAGTCTGAATCGCGGTACCTCTGCACGCCGTCCTGCCTTTTTCCTGATTGCCGCCGGAGTAAGCACTTCCCTTCTTGTGCTTTCTTATCCCACCTGTATTTTCGTGGTACTTCCCGGATGTATCGGTATCTGGCTGTTATCTGCTGCCGGAAACCGTCTGAAAAATCTTCTGATTTATCTCGGGACCTGTGGTGTCTGCGGTCTGGGTTGGTTGGCCTACTTTTTGTGTCATATGTCTTTCCGGCAGTTTCTGGATGGCTTGTCAGAAATGCTGACCGACGGCTCCCACGATGTCGGACTGCTTGGGAAACTAAAAGATAACCTTTCCTGCCTCGGCGAAACCTTTCCTTATCTGCTGGTCGCTCTGGTGATTGCTTTGGTATTCTGGTGTTTTTTCCGATTCATATGCCGGAAAAACTACCGTTTCTTCCTGTTGTTGATTATTTCCCTGATTCTGGAACAGCTTTTTGTATGGTATCGGTTGCAAAAGCATATCGAGTATCCCGGGTTCGTCTATCTTCTGTTCCCACTGTGGGGCATTTATTGTTATTTCCGCTGTAAAAAGTCTTCTGGCGAATTGGCCCCTGTTTATAAGGCATTGTTCTGGTTTGGAAGTATTACTTCTCTGTTTTTGCTCCTTGCCGCTTTTACAGCCAGCAATACAATGCTCTACGAGTCTGCCGATTATATGGCTATCGGTATGTTGGTTTCTTTATGCTATGCAGAGCGGGAAACATTGGAATCTCCCGTTTTCTGGAAATCTTTTGTCCTGCTGTTTGTGGGACTTGCCGTCATTCACAAAGGATTTCTGTTGTATAATATTTACGGTCACGACACCATTTTCGTCACACGGCAGAAAGCGGAAGAGGGCCCCATGGCAGGAATCTACGGCCGGTATTCCGATGGCTACGAGTATAATATCCGAGGACGTCTGTTAGACGAATTCATTCCCCGGGGCAGCAAAGTACTGATTGCCAGCCATAAGAGCATTATGTATCTTCAGGAGGATTACGTGATCTGCAACTATTCCACCATCAGCACTCCGACCATCGATGAGCGCTTATTCCAATACTGGACGCTCTATCCGGACAAAGTGCCTGAATATATTGTATGGGATAAAGGTTCTGAAGGCTACATTGCAACAAATCCGGAAGTAAATGCCCGTCTGGTAGAGAATGCGGAGTTACTGGTTGATGATGAAGGGCTGTTGATCTACAGACTTCCTGCCAATCCTTATTGATACTTTTCTCCCAAATATCTGAATGACTATTGACTTTTCCTTTTTTGTGCAGTAGTATTTGCATTGTAAGATGTAGTTTTGAAAACTACATATAAAAGCATTCCAGAATACGTGTTGTTATTTGGAATAGTAAATACTATTGTCGGATAAAATGATCTTAAATAGATTCGATTTGCAGACGGCAGCTGCTGTCGGGAAAAGGAGGAGTTATTATGCAGATTACCATAAGAGAGCCGGGAAGTGCCATTACCCATTTCATTGCCATGATGATGGCAGTGTTCGCAGCTGTGCCACTGTTAGTGAAAGCCGGTGTACAGTCCGGGCAGGAGAATTTCCTGGCCATGGCCATTTTCATGGGCAGCATGATCCTGTTATACGGTGCCAGCGCCACTTATCATTCCGTGGACCTCACCGGTAAAAGTCTCCGGGTCTTCCGGAAGCTGGATCATATGATGATCTTTGTATTGATCGCTGGTTCTTACACACCGGTGTGTCTCATTGTATTGGGCGGTAAGCTGGGATATACGCTGCTGGCTCTTGTCTGGGGTATTGCCGCTGTCGGCATGATCGTAAAAGCCTGCTGGATCACCTGTCCCAAGTGGTTTTCCTCTGTGATCTACATTGCCATGGGCTGGGTATGTGTCCTGGTATTCGGGCCTCTACTGAAAACTCTGTCCACGCCCGCTTTTCTCTGGCTGTTGGCCGGCGGCATCATCTACACCGTGGGCGGTGTCATCTATGCCCTGAAGCTGCCGATCTTCAATGCGAAACATAAGTTCTTCGGCTCCCACGAAGTGTTCCACCTCTTCGTCATGGGCGGAAGCGTATGTCATTTCATTTTTATGTATTTATATGTAGCATAGCTACGAGCCATGCAAAAATAGAGTGGAACACCTCGATGGGCGCTTGCGCACAAGCGAGGCTGGTTCACTCTATTTTTATACCGTGCATCCCGCCTTATCGGACGCACTTGACAGCCGTCTATGAAAATAAGATTGACAGCGTTCCTTGCTGACAATCTTATGAATGGCACGGGGCATTGCGGAGGGTAGTTTCAAATCCACGAACGTCCACAGCAAA
>UMLR01036877.1_pt1 | contig 26465 bp, 25 predicted proteins | sample 1966741 | NCBI WGS metagenome assembly UMLR01 (sample SAMEA4836207, study PRJEB28245) | human gut metagenome | biome: gut microbiome; material: fecal sample | place: Denmark | collected 2008 | reverse complement strand
CACATTCTCACTAAATTCAACCCGAGCGGCCTTAACTCGTGCTATGCACTCAGACAGACGGCCGCTTGACGTTGTTTTATTAAGTGATAATTGTTCGCAGCTGCATATGGGTTGCCATTATTGCTTTTATTCCTAGACTTAACTCTAGGAAACTGTACATCAAATGTGTTGGGGGTTGAAGGGGGAAGCTTTGCTTCCCCCTTCAAGTAATAAAATCCGCCGTGACTAGACGGCTTCACGAAAGTGAAGACGGCATGTCTTAGGCGGAAAAAACAAAATATGTTTAACAAAAAGCGATTATTGAACTTCAACGCCAATAATTAACCAAAATCCAATCCACGTTGGGGAATGAAGCCAAAAATTGAACGCGTGAAGTCCGTTATATAAAACCTAAAACAAAAAACGTTCAGCAAAAAGCATTAATTGAACTTGATTAATAAAATTAGTAAAACCAATCCACGTTGGGGAATGAAGTCAAATCGTTGGACTTGCGGTAGCCCGTCATATAAAACGTTTAGTAGCAACCAACGTGCAAAAATTATAAGAAAATGTTGCTTAACTGGAGTTTATGGTAAACTAAGATATAATATAGACTTTTTTCTAAAATTTGTTAAAATAAAAATAAGAAATAAAATTAAATAAAGGTGGAGTTATATGAAAAATATTATAATTTTTGATAAAAATGGTAACAGCAGCTCAAATTTAGAAAATATTTTAAAAACAAATGAAGATTATGATGTTAGAACATTAAGTGTTGAAAAAATTAGTGAGGCAAAAAAATATAATCCATCGGCAATTGTTTTAAATTTAGAAGAAAGTAAGACAAAAGAAATCACCATGGTAAATAAAATGGTTGCGCCAACTCTTGTTTTGAATTGTGATTATACTTCGGACATTGTAATTCGTGGCAGTTCATATGACTTTTTGAAAAATGTATCAATTGAAAGAGAGTTTTTGCTTAAAGTTTGTAATTTAGTTAGAATTAAAGAATTAATAGAAAAAGTAAAACTCGTTTCGACAACTGATGAATTGACAGGCTTGCACAACAGAAAATATCTTCAAGATCGTCTTGAAGCAGAAATGTCACGCGCAAAAAGACATGAATCTAAGGTTTCTTGCTTGCTTTTTGATATAGATTACTTTAAAGTCGTAAACGATATGTATGGTTATGAATGGGGAGATGTTTTATTAAAGAAAATATCTGAAATGTTAAAAAGCTTCATTCGAAAAGAAGACATACTGACTCGCTATGGTGATGAAGAATTTGTAATTATTTTACCGGATACAAATGAAGATAATGCTTACATATTCGCAGAACGTTTCCGCAGAGAAATTGAAAAAATGGAATTCATTCCTGCAGGTGAAGAAGAAAGACACCAAATTACAATTTCGGGCGGAATTTCTTCATATCCTTTTTTGGAAAATGTTGAAGAAACTGCAAATACTCTAATTCGTTATTCAGAACACGCACTTTATAACGCTAAAAAACGTGGCAAAAATAAAATTGTTCAATTTTCACAAATAAATATTGAATACTAAAAATGAAATTTAAATTTTTAATAATTATGCTATTTTTTGTTTAAGTTTACCTATAATAGTGCGCTAACATTCTGTAACCCCATTTTAGGGTATTTTGTAAAGTAGCTGTTTCAATATTTCCTGCTACTAAATCTTCATTAAATTTGTCTAAATTTCCATATCCACTTAATGATTGATTGCGAGGATTTTTCACAAATCTGTTTTGTCGTAAATTTTTATTTTCAAAATCAAGTATTGTTTTAAGTTGGATAGTTTGTTTTTTGCTGTCAAGTTCAAAAGGAATCATTAATTGATATTCAGGTGAATAAATATCAAGCTTTGCATTGCAATTTTTTGTTAAAGAGTGGACTAAAACTCCATTATTTAAGATTCCAGCAACAATCTTTATTGTTTCATTTAAAGTCATATTTGGATTTCTTGTTTTTAAACGAGCCAAAACCGAACCAACAAAATGTTGTTGAGTTTCGCTTATTTCTTTTTGATCAAAATTTATACATTTTTTAATATTTTCATCTAATACTTCTCCTTTCATTAAATTAGAGAAAAATATATTTACAACTTCATTATTAGCTAAAAATCTTTCATGACCATCATGGCTGTCTGGTGTTGAAAAAACTTTTTTATGATCTAAATCGGCCAAAGTATTTTCTAAAGTTATTCCAACAAGATTGAACTCGCCATTTAACTTAACATCTTCTTGAAAGCTATTTTCTGTATGTTGTATTGTTTGTGGCAAATTATCTTGAAATGAATTTTCACTATCTGTTTTTACTACTTCTTTTCTGACAGCCACAGCTGTTGGTGGCAAAACATGCTTTTTTTTGCGTTTTTTCTTTTTGGTATTAACTTTTTGTTTTTCATCACTAATTTGTTGTATTTCATTGTTTTCGGAAGAAGATGTTTCTTTCGTTTTATTAGATTTAATTTCCTGTAAACGTTTTTCAAGCAATTTTATTTTTAATTTGTTAATTGTTTGGCAAACAGAAGAGATTATTAGTGATCTATAAGTTATATCAAATTGGTTAACTAAGTCACCTATTTCTGTTTTTATTATATCCGATTCTTTTAAGCCCAATTGCAAAACATCTTCTTTTTGTATATCAAGATTGTTTAAAAGTACCATTATATCTTGATTGAAGTTTGAAAACACTAACTCTGTACCTTTTAAAATATTCATTAATTTTTCCGGGATTAAAAAATTTGCATCTTTTTTTTCTTCTGATAAAAGGAAGTTTGTAAAATCAGTTTCATTCATAGAACTTATTGTTGCATAAGCACATATTTGCAACAAATTTTGAAAATTATCTGCAGTTTGTGAGATTTTCATTCCATTCAACATATCTTGTTTTACAAGTTCACCATATACAAGAAATCGTAATCTTATTTTATCATTTTTTGGGGGATAATTTTGTGATTTTGTATTAGTTTTAAAAGATGAAGATTGCTCTTGGGACATGAGATTATTCGTTTGTTTTATTCTTGTAATTTGTTCTTTTAGTTCATCAGGATTGTCTGGTAATTTTTCTTTTTCCTTTTCATAAACACAAGATGCTTGTTCTTCTAACGTTTTCAAGCATTGCGCTATGAGATTTTTATTTAAGTTTTTTAATTCTTTTTGCGATTCAGAAGCTATATATTGTTCACACATTTCATCTGTAGTTAAATTTTCAACTTTATTGCCTGACATAAATTTTAAACAATAATTAGCAACAATTTTGTTTTTTAACAAATATTCTCTTTTTAATCGCGGTATATCATCTATTGTAGGTTTTGAATAAGTATCAAATAATATTTTTGGAATTTCCTGTCTTGTAGCATTAGGTGCCAAAAACTTTACTCTCTTTATACCAAAAGAAAGATTCTTATAAGCTATACATGATTTTGCAACACCAAACTGGTTTGCAGCAACGGATGTTATAGCTTTATGTGTTGTAGTTTTAATAGTAGTTTTATCTTTTTTGTTGTTTTGAGAATTTATTGTTAAATTAGCAGTTAGTAAACCTATTTTCATAATATTGACTCCATTAATCACTACAAGAATAATATGATATTCATGTAGTAAAGTCAATACTATTAGTGTAAATGTTAAAATTTATTAAGCAAATTTGGATGAAATTTTCCTTTTGAGTTTTTAAATTTTTTTGTTAATCCTGGAATACCTTTCATCATCTTTCGCATCATGTTGAATTGATTTACAAAATCATTGACTTCATTAATACTTAAGCCACAACCTTTTGCGATTCTTTTTTTTCTGCTTGTATTAATAACGTCAGGGTTTTCACGCTCATAAGGTGTCATTGAACTTATAAAAACTTCTATTTTGTTTAATTGTTTTTCACCTTCGTGAGAAATTAAATCTTTCATGTCTTTGTTTAAATTAGGGATTGGAAGCATTGATAAAAGATTACCTATTGAACCAAACGCTTTCATTTGTTTTTTTATTTTCAAAAAATCATTAAAAGTAAACCCAGATTTCCTTAATTTTTTTTCCAGTTCTTTTGATTCTTTAGCATCAAAAACTTCTTTAGCTTTTTCAACCAAAGACACGACATCTCCCATTCCAAGGATTCTTGAAGCCATACGTTCGGGATAAAAATCGCTTAAAGCTTCAAGTTTTTCACCGGTACCTGTTAATTTTATCGGTTTATTTGTGCAATACACAACACTTAAAGCTGCACCGCCACGAGTATCGCCATCAAGTTTAGTTAAAATGATGCCTGTTATTCCAATTTGACTGTCAAAATCACTTGCAACATTGACTGCTTCTTGACCAATCATTGAATCTATAACAAGAAGTTTTTCATCAATTTCAAACATATTGTTAATAATCATCAATTCTGCCATCATTTCAGAATCAAGCTGCAATCGGCCTGCCGTATCAATAATTATGACGTCAATATTTTTTTCTTTTGCTAGATCAACGCCTTTTTTTACAATTTCACTTACATTTTTTGAATTGTCTATTGAAAAATAGTTTGTATCAATTTGTTTGGCAAGAAGTTCAAGCTGTTGTTGGGCTGCAGGGCGATAAACATCAGCAGCGACAAGCAAGCTTGTTTTTCCTTCTTTTTTTAGTTTTAAAGCAAGTTTTGCGCATGTGGTTGTTTTCCCTGAGCCTTGAAGTCCCATCATCATGATTATTGAGGGGCGTTTTTTCAAATTAAGCGGAATATTTTCATTTCCCAAAATATTTTTTAACTCGTCATTCACAATTTTGACAAGCATATTTCCAGGATTGACAGATGCAATAACCTTTTCCCCGACAGCTCTTTCTTTAACCTTTGAAACAAACGATTTTACAACTTTCAAGTTGACATCAGCTTCAAGCAAAGAACGTCTTATTTCACGCAAGGCATCTTGCATATTTTCATCAGTAAGTTTATCATTTCCTTGTGCTTTTTGAACAATTTCCTGTAATTTTTGTGACAACGTGTCAAACATTTTTTCTCCTAATCTAACATATTCTATTCTTTATTAATTCTAACATATTATGTTCTTTTAACAAAGTCATTGTTCTAGATATTAAAATATTAGGTTTTCTTTAAGTGTGTAAGCATTAAATATTTTTACTCTCACTCTTGTTGTAGCAAAACAAATTGTTGTTGAAAAAAGTAAGAAAAATGATATAATAAATATATAATAAGGAGGGAGAGTATGGCAAGAGTTTTGGTGTCAATGCCTGAAGATTTTTTAGGAAAAATAGATAAAGTTGCAATGTCTGAAAATAGAACAAGGAGTGAACTTATCCGAGAAGCGTTAAGAAGCTATATCCGTAAAAACTCAATGAGCACGTTGAATGAAAAAGCTATTTATCAAGCTAAAGAGTTGGAGAAAATTTTAGGATAATGGAAATATTATCGATAATACCTGCACGCGGTGGTTCAAAGGGAATAAAAAGAAAAAATATAAAGTTGCTTGGCGGCATTCCGCTTGTGGCACACACTATCAACGCCTCATTAAGATCAAAATACATAACAAGAACTTGTGTGTCTACGGAAGATCCTGAAATAAAAAAAATATGTTTAAGTTATAATGCAGAAGTTGTTGACAGACCGCTTGAACTTGCAAAAGATGAAACAAAAACAGCGCCTGTTATGTTGGATGTATTAAAACAGTTGAAAGATAAGGAAAACTACACACCTGAGGTTGTAGTGCTTCTTCAAGCAACTTGTCCGTTAAGGACAGAAAAGCATATTGATGAAGCATTTGAATTGTTTTTTAAAAGCGAAAATTGTGACTCTGTGTTTGCTGCAGTTGAAGATGGGGTGACACATGCCACTTGGCGCATGTCAATCGATGGTCAACACAAAATGGAATGTTTGTATGATTATCGCAACCGCCCCAGACGTCAGGATACTCATTTGCATTATAAACGTTTCGTGGAAACGGGCTCAATATATATAGTCAAAACTCAAGTGATGTTAAAAGTGAAAGATTTTATCGGAGAAAATCCAAAAGTTTACAATGATCCCACTTTTTTGGATATCGACACCGAAGCTGATTTTGAAAAAGCTCAAAAATATTTTGTTTAATAAAATCAATTTTTGGGTATTATATAATTATTAATAATTGGAGTTGGCATAATGGTTAGAAGAAAAGCAATTGGATTCACTTATATTGAAGTTATGATTATAATAGTTTTAATAAGTTTTGTGTGTGTTGTTACAACAAAAGTTATTCAGCATAATCTTGAACAAAAAATTCCACTTTACGTTTATAATTTGTATAAAAATTTAGACACCGAAAGTAAACTTTTGACAAAAAGATTTTTGACAGAAGATGAAAATGGACTAAACGGTTCTTCATCATCATCTTCTTCAAGCTTGGGAACAGGTTCTTTTGGGGAAGAGGCGGGAATTGCTGGAAGTGGAACTTCATCAGGTTCTTCATCATCAGCCTCTTCATCTGGAATTGGAAATAAAACAATCGAGGAAATATTAAAAAAGGTAGATGCAAAAACATATTGCAAGGCTTTTGCAAAGGATATCAACTTAGTAGGTGAAGTTGATTGCGAAAACAGTGTTGAGGATGAAGAAGCAGGATTCTCAGGAAATAGATCAATTCAGTATGATTGTTCAAGAAGCTATTCGTTCCGTGTCAATGATGACGGAAGCTATTTGGAAACACTTAATCCTATTTATAACTCAAATTTGAGCCAATGTTTAAACAACGAGAATTTTTCGGACAAAACCATCAGTTGTAATGCAAAACCGACTATAGCAGTAAACGACTTGTTGAAAAAGAATACCGAAGAAAACTACACATACAGTTGCAAAAAAAGCGAAGAAACAAATGAAGATGGAGCAGATGAGACTAAGACAGAAAAATCTCAATTTAGTCTTGATTCCAAACCAAAGACAGGAAAAGCATTGCGAACAACAAACAATGTATATTTAAAATTTGTCACACTAAAACCGTCAGATGGCAAATATACTCTTAAATATAACTTATTGGCAAACATTGGGCAAGATGAGATTTGTCCAAAAATTTCCAGAGCATCTTTTGATACATCTGAATCTTTAACCTGTAATGTAAATAATATCACCGTACTTAATCTTCACAAAAGTGGGAATTCATATGATTATTCAACACATTATCAAAGAGAAAAATATAAGTTCTATTGTTTTAAGCTTACAGATTTTTATTATAAAAATAGAGTAATATTGAAAAATGGTAAAGTTGGTGAAGCATCTCAAAGTGAACATATTGGAATTTTATTTTCAATTCCGGAACTTGCTCAAAATTGTAATGGATATATAGAACATGCAAAAAAAATGTATAAACTCAAACAAATAAACTACCAAAATTATGTAAGTGGTTCTGCATGGCCTGAAAATGATACTATTACTATTAATTCTTCTATATGTAGTGATACAAACGATACAGAAAGAAAAGAATTATGTGCATTGACCCCTTCCAACGTTCCAGGCGATGTCGGCTTGATTTATGGTGTTACTTCTTTAAGTAAGAATAGTCCATTTGATACAGATACTCAGAATTTTAATCATGAATTATATTACACCAAATGGAACTCTTTTTTCACAAACAATAATTTTGCAAAAGTGACTAAAGATGCTATCAATTTGCAGGAAGTGAATGAGGGTAGTTTAGAAAAAACAATAGAAAACACTTCTTCTGGAACAACAAACCTTAATGAATATATTGCACATTTTATTTATGCTGCAATAGATATTCCATTCAGCAAGGGCAAAATGAACAAAAATATTTTTGTTTTTGAACAATTTGGAAATAATATCATTCCTGTCGGCTACCTTGCGAACAATCCAAACACACCTTTGAAGTTTGATGTTGTGACACGAGGAACAAACACTTTGAATATAACAAAATTGAACAAAAAACCACTCACATTCTGCGAAGCAATGCAATATACAGGTGATAAATTCTCTAAATATTGTTCTTGCAAGAATTTAAGTGGCAGTGTTGTTACACAATACCCCAAAAGTTCAGTTTGTGATAATAATTTTGGCTGCAGAATCAAACCGGTTCAGCCGTCAAATGTTGCTCCAAAATTTAAATTATTTTAAGAATTTGACAGAAAGAAAAATATAGTTTATAAATAAAGTTATGAATAATTGTATATTTTGTAAAATAATAAATGGTGATTTTAACACCGAATTTGTATATGAAGATGAAAAGTTGGTTGCTTTCAACGATATAAATCCGCAAGCACCAACTCACATATTGTTTGTGCCAAAAGCGCATGTTGAGTCGTTAAATGAATTGAACGATTCAACAATTGTGAAGGACATATTTGAGGCAATAAAAAAAGTTGCAAAAGCCAAAGGAATAAACGACTATAGAGTTGTGCTTAACACCGGCAAGGAAGCCGGACAAGAGGTTATGCATATACATTTTCATATGCTTTCGGGTAGAAAACTCAATTGGCCTCCGGGATAAAATTTTTCTTTTTTTCATGTACTTTGTTCAAAATGTTAAAAATGCTTCAATCTTAAATACGATAAGCAAAACTAAAAATTACATTTCACCTTTAAAAAAATTTTTCTCATCTTCTTTTTTTATAACAAGTCCACATTTAGTGCAAGCTAGATATTTCTTAGTGCTGTCAAGTGGCAAAAAAAGATGCTCACATTTGACATATTCTTTTTCTTCAATGTCAACTAATGTTTTTTTCTTCTTTCTTTTTGTCAAAAGTTTGTAAATAAGCTCAATAATGTACATAATTTTATAATAAACTATTCACAGCAAAATTCAAATCATCCGCTTTGAAAACAAAATTGCCGGAAACAAGAACATTTGCACCTGCTTTTTTTGCAAGTCTTGCTGTTTTATCATTTATTCCACCATCAACTTGAATGAGCATATTTCTTGGAGAGTGTTTTTTTACAAAGTCTATTTTGCCAACGCATGATTCCATAAATTTTTGGCCTGAAAACCCGGGTTCAACTGTCATAATCAACACCATGTCAACTTTGTCAAAATATTTTTCAATAAGCTTTACGTCAGTTTGTGGCTTTATGCTTATGCCGACTTTTTTGTTAAAACTTCTTATTTGTTTAATAACATCCAATGTTTCATCCGTTGTTGCTTCATAATGAAAATTTATTAAATCACAAGAAGCTTTTGCAAAACTTTCAATAAATTTTTGAGGATTTTCTATCATTAAATGTGCATCAAAAAAAAGATTTGATTTTGCACGAATACATTTTATTAATGGAGCACCAAAGGTAATGTTGGGAACAAAGTGTCCATCCATAACATCAAGGTGTATCCATTTTGCGGCGGATTTTTCAACTTTTTTTAATTCATAATTTAAATTTGAAAAATCCGCCGATAATATAGACGGAGATATTATTGTAGTTTTGTTTTCCATAATATTTTATTCTTCTTTAATAAGTTTCAATGTTACACAAGCTTGATAAGCAGCCTTTGACTGAGCCTCTTTTTTACTTTTTCCAATGCCATATCCCAATATTTTATTTTCATATTCTACCTGCGCAGTAAATTCACAATTGTGTGATTCACCTCTCACGTCAATTATTTGGTAAATCGGTAAATCCTTGTTTATGCTTTGAGTGTATTCTTGAAGAATTGTTTTTGCATTATATTTTTCATAATTATCCTCGATATCTTTAACATCATTTTTGTATAGTTGTGTCAAAAAACTATTAACGTTATTGAGGGAAGTCAAAAGATACAAAGCGCCCAAAACAGCTTCAAAAGCACAGGCAAGTGTAGAATTTTTGTTTCTGCCGTTGTTTTTTTCCTCGTTCATTCCAAGGTAAATATATTCATTTAGGTTAATTCGTCGTGCCAATTTAGACAACATTGCATCGCTTACAAGCGTGGCGCGTACTTTTGATAAATCACCTTCTGCGAAATGTGGATATAATTTATATAAATAGTCACTTGCGCAAAGTTTCAACACCGCATCACCCAAAAATTCTAAGCGCTCGTTATACTCATTTTCGTCAAAAAATCTTTCACTTTCTTTGATATAAGAACTGTGAGTTAAGGCTGATTTAACAAGTGAAATATCTTGGATTTGCGAAAAATTGATAGATTGTAAGAATTCATAAATTTTTTCATCACTATTTTCGAACATAATTTTAATTTCTAACTTTTCTCTGTTTTAGTGGAATATTTTAAGAAGATCAAACAAGTAGTGTTTGTCGATAATTAAAAATTTGAAATAATAATAGGCTATTGGCGCGGCAAAAATAAAGCTGTCGCACCTGTCCAAGAAACCGCCGTGTCCGGGAAGTGTGTTGCCGGAGTCTTTAACACCTGCATCACGTTTGATAAGTGATTCAGACAAATCACCCAGCTGGGCGGCTGCTGAGATGATTAATGAAGCCACAAAACTGTGATACCAAGGCAAGTTTATGAACCAACCGATTATAATCCCAAATATTATGGCTGTCAGTGTTCCACCAATTGACCCTTCAATTGTTTTCTTTGGGCTAATAACAGGCGCAAGTGGTCGTTTGCCAAATTTGCTTCCAAAATAATAAGCACCGATATCTGTAAAAATAACTACAAAAAAAGTGAGCATTAAAAACCCGAGTCCATCATTGAAAACAACTCGCAATAACCCCATTCCGTCTGAATTGAGCTGGCGGATTAATATGAAATGCACAGGCATAAATGCACAGTATATTGCGCCTAGCACAGTTGTTGCAACATTTGCAATGTATGGTTGTTTGCCCTTGAACAAAACTGAGCAAAAAGAAAGCATTGTGCCTAAGGTTATTATAAACAAAATTGCATCGTATTTTTTTAGAGCAATTAAAGCAATAAAGGCCGCTTCGTTGAACAAAATTACGTTCAAAGAAGGCAAGAAGCCTTTATGCTTCAATATTTCAACATACTCTTTTGTTCCAAAGAAACAAACAAGTGACACAAGGATAAGCAAAGGAATGCCACCTGTGATCGCACAAAAAAGCACAAGCAACCCAAGCACTGTCCCTGTCACCACTCGTTTTTTATTTTTATTAAATTTTTCAAGAATATTCTTCATAATTTTATACGGTAAGAACTTCTTTTTCTTTTTCGCCAACAAGAGATTCTATGTTTTTAATAAATTTGTCAGTAACTTTTTGGATTTTGTCGTTTGCATCACTTACGCTATCTTCAGACAAATTTTCTTCTTTTTCAAGTTTTTTAACATCATCCATTGCATCACGACGAACATTACGCACTGCGACTTTAGCTTCTTCACCGATTTTTTTCACTTCTTTAACGGTTTCTTTTCTTTTTTCTTCAGTCAAAGGCGGAAATGTCATACGAATTATAACACCATCATTGTTTGGTTGAACACCCAAATCAGCTTTAATTAAAGCTTTTTCAATTTCTTTTAAAATAGTTTTATCATAAGGAGAAATAACCAAAGTGCAACCATCTTGAACACTCACTTGGGATATTTGTCTTAAAGGTGTCGGAACACCATAATAATCAATATTTATACGGTCTAAAACAAGCGGGTTGGCACGTCCTGTGCGAATTGTTGTAAACTCTCGTTTCATTTGCGCAATTGCTTTTTCCATTTTTTCATTAACACTTTTAAATAAATCATCAATTGTCATAAATTAATCTCCTACAAATGTACCTATTTTTTCACCTTTTAAAATTTTGCAAATGCTGCCTTGTTCCTTAAAATCAAAAACAACCATTGGCACTTTATTTTGTTTGCATAAATCACAAGCCGCCGTATCCATAACTTTAAGGCCTTTCATAATTATGTCATCATAACTTATTGTGTCATATTTTTTAGCATTTTTATTAGTTTTTGGATCATCAGAATAGACGCCATTCACTCCATTTTTAGCCATAAGCATAGCTTGAGCGTCTATTTCAGAAGCTCTTAGGGCACTGGCTGTATCCGTTGTGAAAAATGGATTACCGGTGCCTGCTGCAAAAATGACAACTCTTCCTTTTTCCAAGTGTCTTATTGCACGAAAGCGCACATAAGGTTCTGCTATTTGGTTCATGGCGATTGCTGTCATAACCCGAGTCGAAACGTCCATACTTCTAAGAGAGCTTTGAAGAGCTATTGCATTCATGACCGTTGCAAGCATTCCCATATAATCACCGCTTGCACGGTCAAGCCCGATTTTTGCACTGTTTTTTAAACCGCGAAAAATATTGCCACCACCAACAACAACTGCTATTTGTGCTCCCAGATCATGTGCGCGTTTTATTTCATTTGCAATCATCATAACAGGTTCGTGTGAAATTCCAAATTTCTCATCTCCCATCAAGGCCTCTCCGCTAACTTTTAGTAAAATCCTGCTATATTTTAATTTTTCTTCCATATTTATCCATTATAATATAAAAAATATCTCTTTATTTTATTCTATCACAAAAAAATAATAAAGTCAGTGTTCTACTTCAAAACAAATTATATTTTTATATGATGGTTGCTATATCAAAGTCCGTTTATAAAATGTAAATTTATTAAATATTTTGTTTTAAATTATTTTTTTTATAATATTTTTCTTGATTATAGTTTTAAAATTAATTTGAGAAAAAATAATTGCCAAACTCATAAGCAAGCAACCGGACAACTCCTTAAAAGTCATAGTTTCATGGAGCAGCACAGTCCCACCCAAAACTGCAAAAATTGATTCACTGCTTAATATAAGCGTTGCTATAACAGGCTTAACAGCCTTGTAACCAAAAATTTGAAGCGTATAGGCAACGCCTGTCACAATGACTCCTGCAAATAAAAGCGGCTTGTAACCTAAAAGTATTGACGTCAAACTTGGAGTTTCAAAAATAAACATAAATGGAAGTGATAAAACACTTGTTGTCAAAAATTGCAAACTTGAAAGCTTTATTGAACTGCATTTTTTTGAATAATAACTTAGAACAAGCAAGTGAACCGCAAAGAAAAATGCACTTAAAAGTAAAAATATATCATAAAATTCAAATTCAAAAGAATTTTTTGCACACAACATATAAAGCCCTGCAACTGACAAAACTATGCTTATTAATACATTTGGTTTAATCTTTTCATTTAAAAATATCGAAATTACAGGCACAAAAACAATATATAAAGATGTAATGAACCCTGCTTTGCCTGCTTGGGAGTACATCATTGCATATTGATTTAATGAAAGCGCGATAAAAAGAACAATGCCTGAAACAAGTGAACCTTTTATGAGCGTTCTTTTTTTTAATTTGTTTTGGTGTAAATGTTTTCTGTCAAACAATAAAATTAGCGGCAAAAGACAAATTGAACCCAAAAAACACCTTATCGAATTAAATGTGAAGGGGCCCATATGTTCCATGCCTGATTTTTGAGCAACAAAAGACAACCCGGCTATTAATGCTGAAATGAATAAAGATAAATTACAAAAGAAGTGCAATTTTTTTTGTGTTATTTTCATACTTTTAAAACTTTTAATTTGTGTGACAATAACAGTATACGCATTTATAGGCACTCAAAGTCAAATTTTTATTTCGAAAAGTTAAAAAGGATTAACAAATATATGTACACAATAAAAGAAGTTGCGAAGAAAATGGATATTTCTGAACACACTATTCGTTTTTGGGCAAAAAGTGGGTTTTTCCCTTTTGTGAAAAGAGATGAAAATAATATTCGTCTTTTTTCAGACGACGATTTGAATTGGGTTAAAATGGTCAAATGTCTTCGCTTGGTGGGAACCGAAAACAAGGCAATAAAACGTTATATTGATTTATGCATCAAAGGTGATTCAACCATAAAAGAACGTTATGAAATAATTCAAACCACAAAAGAAAAAGCGCTTAACCAATTGGAAGAAGTTAAAAAACAGTTGGAATTGCTTGAATATAAAGAAAAATTTTATCAAAATTTAATTAAAAACAACTTGAAAGATTGTTGGAACCCAATGAACAAAAATTTTAAAGAAAGCAAATGCTGCAATTAAAAATCTTATTTTTTTGACAATATTTCATTCAAATCTTCTTCTGGCGTTGTAATTGGCTTTATACCAAACTTATCAACTAAAATATTCAAAACATTTTCCGAAACAAAAGCCGGCAAAGTTGGCCCAAGCTTGATGTTTTTTATTCCAAGATACAAAAGTGTCAAAAGAATGCACACAGCTTTTTGTTCGTACCAAGATAAAACAAGTGATAAAGGCAAATCGTTGACTTCACATTTAAAAGCTTTTGCAAGTTCTGTCGCAACTTTTATTGCACTATAGGCGTCATTACATTGCCCCATGTCAAGAAGCCTTGGAATACCATTTATATCGCCTAAATCAAGATCATTAAACCTATATTTGCCACATGCAAGTGTCAAAACCAAAGTGTCTTTTGGAGTTTGTTTCACAAATTCTGTATAATAATTGCGACCGGGTTTGGAACCGTCACATCCACCAACTAAAAATATATGTTTTAAATCACCTGATTGGATTGCTTCAATAACCTTGCTCGCAACTGACAAAACAGTATTATGGCCAAAACCAACGGTTAAAACATCGCCTCCGTTTATGCCTGTCATTTTTTTGTCTTCTTTATAGCCTTCAAGTTCCAATGCTTTATCGATTATTGGAGAAAAATCTTTGTTTTCATCAATATGTTTGATTTGTGGATAACTCACAACAGATGTGGTGAATACTCTATCTTTATAACTGTCTTTGACAGGCATTATACAGTTTGTGGTAAATAAAATCGGTGCAGGGATATTTTCAAATTCTTTTTGCTGATTTTGCCAAGCCGTACCAAAATTGCCTTTAAGATGAGAATATTTCTTCAGTTCCGGATATGCGTGTGATGGGAGCATTTCGCTGTGTGTATATATGTTTATTCCTTTTCCTTCTGTTTGTTTTAAAAGTAGTTCTAAATCGTGCAAGTCGTGCCCCGTAATAACAATGAATGGACCTTTTTCAATATTTGTACTCACTTTTGTTGGCACAGGGGTACCATATGTCTGAGTATTTGCTTTATCTAACAATCCCATACATTTTAAATTAATCTCGCCTGTTTTTAAGACTAAAGCAAGCAATTCATCTTCCGAAAGATTTTTGGAAATGGCTTTTAATGCTTCATAGAAAAAATCATTTACAGTATCATCACAATATCCTAAAACATAAGCGTGGTGAGCATAAGCCGCCATTCCCTTCAAACCAAAGAGAATTAAAGATTTCAAACTTCTTATATCCTCGTTTGCTTCCCAAAGGGTTTTTATATCAAATTTCTTGTCACATTTTAAATTTTTTCTAACATTGTCAATGTATTTTTTTATATAATCATCATCAAAATTAACGTTTGTAATAGTAACAAAAAGACCATCAATGATAAGCCTTGTATTCTTTTCATTTTTTTCCGAACAATTTGCAAGTTCAATCAATGAGTTTGCAAGTTCATCCTGCAAATTTGAAGTTTCAGGCGCTTTTCCGCAAACACCATATTTTATACAGCCTTTGCCATTTGAAGTTTGCTCACATTGAAAACAAAACATATTCATAAATTTTCCTTTAACTACTTTAATATTCAGTATTTGTTGAGTATTTGTTATTGTAATTTATAAAAGTTAGTTTTGTCAATATTTTTTAAATTTTGATTAACAAAAATTTACTGTTTTCCAATGCAAAAACTTTATGTTCTTCATCTTTTTTAAATAAAAGCATTTCGTCTTTATTTAATGTAAACTTTTCAGCATTAAAATGTATTTCAATTTTACCTTCAAGTATATAAACACAAGCGTTACACAAAGAAGTGTGAGTGTCAATAATTTCATCTTTTTTCAATGCAACAACAGATAAAGAACTATCATTGTTTTCCATTAAAACATTGCGTTCAAACTTGTTATTTTCATAACTTGCCAAATCTTTTGCTTTCAATACATTATAAAACATTATTTCCTCCTTTATTTTTAATTAAATATTACTTTGGATAATAAATAATAAAAATTCCTCAGCTGGATAAATTGGGAGAATAACAAATAATTTTAATTAAAATTATTTGTTTTGTGATAAAAAATAGTAATCACAATAAGTTAGGACTGTGGTTGTCATATCCGCCAAGTGGTATCAATTTTAAATCTTCAAGAATTTTGTTGCATTCTTCTATTTTATTTTTATCATCTGTTTCACGATAGCCCATGTGAAATTTTTCAGTTGTTTTAATTAATCTTTTTGAGTTTTTAACCATATATTTAAATGTTTCTTTTGGGTTTGTTAAATTTTGTGCCAAAAAGTATGGGTGGGCAAAACCAATAACAATATTTTTGTCACCTTTCAAAGTTTCTATTATTTTTTCGAAGCTATTTTCTGTGTCACACACAATTTTTCCATCAACAACTTTTGGAAAATATTTTTGGCATTTTTTCTCAATTTCTTTATCACAAACTGCTGTTTTGGTTTCAATATTATTTGCTTTTAAATATTTATCAAAACCTTCATAGTTTACATTTGGTTTTTGAACTTTGCGTCTGCCGTTTGTGTCAAAAACATATTTTTGCATTAAATCGTCAAATAGTTTGTCTGGTTGACAATTTCGCTCCTTTGCCATTTTAATCACACGATTTTTTATCTGTGCATAATGATAAACACGATAATGTAAATTATAAGCAAAAGTTTCATAGTTTTCTTTTAAAAAATATTTTTTTAATTCTTTAATTGAAAAGCCGGCTCCAAGGTCTTCAATTGCTTTATCAATCATTATTTTACGATTATTTTTAGTTTTTGTGGTCAGGCTTTGTATTTTTTCATCATTTGGGTCAATGCAATGTATTAACAACTCGCCTGATTTGATTTGCCCATCTTTATCTAGTATATTAAAACTTAATTCAACTCCAGGAACAAACCTTATATTTTTATATTTTTCAGGGTCTTTTCTTATTATTTTTAAAGCTTCCTCAACACCTTCAACCGAATCATGGTCAGTTAATGCAAAAATAAATTTATTTCCTGTTTTATTACAAAGTTGGTTTCCATATTCGCAAGCTTGATTTAAAATGTTCTCAACTTTTCCATAACCATCAGAATGATTTGAATGTGAATGCAAATCAAGTTGAAAAATACCTTCGCTCATGTTTTGACAAGTTTTATTGTAATTTTCTCTATTTTTTGTTTTTAAAGTCGATAAAAATTCTTTTTTTTGCATAACACAAGGCAAATCATTATATACATTTTTAGTTTTGTGAAACTTAATTCCTAAAACAACACCAAGTAAAACAATCGGAACAGCAACAGCTGTTGAAACAATTATGGCTTTTTTCTTTTTATCGTCAATTATTTCACCATTTGTTTGGTTGTTTTTGGATTTGAAGGATGGCTGTAACTGAAAATCTTTACTATAATTAATCATTATATTATTTAATCGCATATAACCTCAAAAATTAATCTTTAAAATCACTTAAAACTAGAATTTTAGGATATTTTTTTTCAATTGGAATGCGACCTGTTAACATATCATCCAACATTAATTGCCGTGCACCATCGGGGCATTCAAAACATTTGTCTTGTTCTCCGTCTCCACACATATTTTTAATTACATTTTTAATAAAATTATATTGTTTTACACTATCCCATAAATCAAAAGACATTTCGACATTTTCTCGTGCTTTTAATTTTGGCTTCAATTCAGATAATTCTTTTTGTTTGTTGTGATAATATCTCAACCCTGCGACATTTGACATTTGGCAAAATTTTGAAGAAGAAATTTTATTCATTATTTCCTCGTAATCGTTTTTAGCCGCATTACGGTACGTTCTACTGCATTCTCGAATAGGTTCAATAAAATAAGCAAAGTTTTTTGCAACTTCCCGGAGATATCTGGGCAATTTTTCTGATAATTCAAGATTAAACTGAGCTCTAATAATAGGATCTTTTGCATGATTAATTGCACTGTATGCTGCCATTTTATCAAGTTCTGTAAAATTTCCTGTATAAAGATCTAAAGTATCTAACAGATCAATCACTTGTCTTTTGGTATAAACATTAGGAAATGCAGCATAATGATTTATACTTAAAATTCTCGTATCCATATTTTCCCATAACTGCCCCTTATATTGATTGACGACTTCTGTATCACTTAATTGTGATGTAGAAGAACCTTTGATTATTACATAAGCTTTATCTAAATCGCTTCCTGGCCATGCATAACCTAGTCCTACCGAGCACATATCATCATACCCATACATAATAACATCTGCAGCGTGTGGATCTTTATTTTTAAACATTTCATTTACTTTATTCTCAGCTACACCAATTGTTCTTGTAAATTCATCTTTAATTTTTTGCGAGCATTCTTTCATGTTTGGAAAACCTGTTAAGTTTTTATAATACTTTACGAAGATATCTGGGCCAAAAAAATCTCCCATATTATCTAAAAAACTAAAATTTTTTGCTCTTATTGCTTTATTTTCACGAAGTTCTGTCTTTCTTTTATATTGGTCTTTCTCATACATTTCTGAAATATCTGTATATTTTGCATGTTTTAATAAATCAAACCTCCTAATAAAACGGACAATATCAAAAGTTGAAGAATAACCATCCCATGCAGGTAAGGACTGCGGCTTTCCAAAACTGACTCGCCCGTTTTTTATCGGATATTTTTTTAACGACAATAAATTTTTTTGTATTAAATATGACTGTGAAAATTTTGTATCAAAAGATTTCTTGTTTTCAACTTCTTTTTTATCATTTGGATTTATGCCATAAGTTTGTTTTTTATCTTTATCATATTTTAAATGATTAGTTAAAAAAGGTGTATAAACACTCATAATTTTCATAGCACATTATCCCCAATAAAACTAAAATACAGTAAGAATACAATAATTATAAATAATAAATTCAATATGTCAATTAGATAGTTTTATAACAAATTCCATGTTTGTTGTGACGAAACAAAAGGTTTTGGCGAGCAACAACAAACAATCCTAATTTCCAACAAGTCTTAAAGCTTCTTCAATTAAAAACAAGCCTTTTTTAATAAAAGAAAATGTTTGTTTTTTGCTATATAAAAAACATTTTGGGCATTGTTTGTCGTAAATTAAAAATATTAAACAAACAGGTAAAGTTATAATTTCATGTGTGTGATAAATTAAATTATAAAGAAAATATTAAATTCACTATAAAAAACTTGAAAATTAAGCTTTGTGGGTGTAATATATTAAAAAGGATAGGTAGGTTTAGGAGAAAATTAAATATATGTTTGAACGCTTTACCGAAAAAGCTATAAAGGTAATAATGTTGGCTCAAGAAGAGGCACGACGTTTAGGTCATAATTTTGTAGGTACAGAACAGGTTCTTTTGGGTTTGATTGGAGAAAGCACCGGAGTTGGTGCAAAAGCATTGAAAACAATGGGAGTAACCTTGAAAGATGCGCGTGCTGAAGTTGAAAAAATTATTGGTCGAGGCTCCGGGTTTGTTGCAGTTGAAATTCCGTTTACCCCAAGAGCAAAACGTGTTTTAGAACTATCTTGGGATGAAGCAAGACAACTGGGTCATAATTATATAGGAACTGAACATCTTCTTTTGGGATTAATCCGTGAAGGTGAAGGTGTTGCAGTTCGAGTGTTGGAAAATTTGGGTGTTGACTTAAACAAACTGAGAAGCAGCATTATAAAAATGCTTGGTGAAACAAGAACACAACAAACGGCAACAGCCGGAGCTGGAGCAAGTGGTGGGAAAACAAAAACTCCAAGCCTGGACGAATTTGGCACAGATTTGACACTTGCCGCTCAAGAACAACGACTTGATCCCGTTGTTGGAAGGGATAAGGAAATAGAGCGTGTTGTTCAAATTCTTGCACGTCGGACAAAAAACAACCCCGTTTTGATTGGTGAACCAGGGGTTGGTAAAACAGCGGTTGCTCAGGGACTTGCTATTCGTATTGCAAATGGTGAAGTACCTGATATTTTGGAAAATAAAAAAATTATTCAACTTGATATGGGCCTTTTGATTGCAGGTACTAAATATCGTGGTGAGTTTGAAGAAAGATTAAAGAAAATAATGGATGAAATTCGCCAGGCAGGGAACATTATCCTTGTTATTGACGAAATGCACACTCTTATCGGTGCAGGTGCTGCTGAAGGTGCCATCGATGCTGCAAATATATTGAAACCGGCTTTATCACGCGGTGAAATTCAAGTTATTGGTGCAACAACTTTGGATGAATATAGAAAATATGTCGAAAAAGATTCAGCACTTGAAAGACGTTTTCAGCCTGTCACAATTGATGAACCTTCCGTTGAAGACACAATTCAAATTATCCGAGGTTTAAAAAGCAAATATGAAGAACACCATAAGCTTATAATATCTGATGAGGCAATAGTGCAGGCTGCTCAACTTGCAAACAAATATATAACAGACAGATTTTTGCCGGACAAAGCCATTGATATAATTGATGAGGCTAGTTCAAAGGTTAGATTGAACATGAGTTCGTTGCCACCTGAAGGCAAAGAGCTTGAAAAACAATTGAAAGATATTGTTAAATCAAAAGAAGAGGCTATCCGTAAACAAGAATTTGAATTAGCTTCACAACTTCGAGAAGATGAAGCTGATTTAAAAGAGAAAATCCGTGAAGTTTCACAAAAATGGCGAGATGAAAATGATGCAAACAAACCAACTGTTACACCTGAACAAGTGGCAGAAGTTGTTTCAACTATGACAGGTATTCCAACAACAAAAATAACAGAAGGTGAAAGCCAAAGATTGTTGAAACTTGAAAGCACATTGCATGATAGGGTAATTGGTCAAGACCAGGCTGTTGTTGCGTTGTCAAAAGCTATAAGACGAGCTCGTGTCGGCTTGAAAAGCCCAAATAGACCAATCGGATCATTTATTTTTTCAGGTCCTACAGGTGTTGGTAAAACTGAATTGGCAAAAGCTCTTGCAGAGGCCATATTCGGTTCTGAAGACAATATGATTCGTGTTGATATGTCTGAGTTCATGGAAAAACATTCAACTTCAAAACTTATCGGTTCACCTCCAGGGTATGTTGGATATGATGACGGTGGTAACTTGACAGAAACGATACGTAAAAAACCGTATAGTGTTGTTTTATTTGATGAAATCGAAAAAGCTCATCCTGATGTATTCAACATCATGCTTCAAATTCTTGATGATGGTCGTTTGACTGACTCAAAAGGACGTTATATAAACTTTAAAAATACAATTATTATCATGACAAGTAACGTTGGAGCAAGCATGATTACGACAGGTTCAAAACTTGGTTTTTCGGTTGGTGGTGATGAAGCTAAAAAAGACAAATACGAACACTTAAAAGAAACTGTTATGGAAGAAATGAAAAAATCTTTCCGACCGGAATTTTTAAATCGTATTGATGATATTATTGTCTTTGCTCACTTGAATAAAGAAGAAATTCGTGAAATTGTTGATTTGATGTTGAAAGATTTGTTTAAACGATTAGAAGACAAAGAATTTTCAATTGAAGTGACAGATGAAGTTAAGGATTATCTTGCAAATGAAGGATACTCAGAAGCCTATGGTGCAAGACCACTTCGTCGTTTAATCCAAAAGAAAATCGAAGATGGGTTGGCTGAAGAAATTCTCATGGGGGCTTATAAACCTGGGGATAAAATGCAGCTTGTGATGGATGAAGATAAAAAATCTATTGCGTTTAAGAAAGTAAGCGCGCAAAATGAAAACCCCCAACCTGTTGAAAATTAAATAAATATTGTATAGAAGCCGCGGGACTTTATTTTTTTAATAAAGTCCCGCGGCTTCTATATGGTTAAAATTATGTAAATATTTTGTATTTTTTTTATAATCGTTATAAAATAAGAATAATGAGTATAAAGGAGAGAATTGATGAAATCATACACAATGGAACAAATAAGTGAAATTGTTGGTGGAATGTTAAATAAAGTTGAAGATGTTAAGATAAACAAACTTTTGCCACCTTTAAAAGCTGATGAAAACACATTGGCACTTGCGTTGTCTGAAGAAGAAATAGAAAATTTGAGGGAAACAAAAGCAAAAGTTGCACTTGTCCCTTTGGGTGTAAATTTTGACAATATAAGCACAATTGAAGTTGAACGTCCTAAATTGGCAATGATGAAGCTTTTACATTTGTTTTATGTGCCGCCTGAAACATGTTTAAACACTCATCCAAGCGCAGTTGTCGCTGAAGATGCAAATTTGGGCAACAATGTTTCAATTGGGGCGAATTCATTTGTCGGCAGAAATGTAAAAATCGGCAACTCAAGCAAAATAATGCCAAATGTTTACATTGGTCGCAATGTTGAAATAGGCGAGAATTGTTTGATTTACCCTGGGGTTTATATTGGTGATGATGTCAAAATAGGCAACCGTGTAATTCTTCACAATGGAGTGTCAATTGGTGCTGATGGGTTTAGTTTTGTAACTGAAACTCCTGACAACATTGAACAAGCACGAAAAGAAGGTGGCGAGATAAAAGATGTAAATAAAGAACAAAAGATATTTAAAATCCCTTCAATTGGTTCTGTCACAATAAATGATGATGTTGAAATAGGCTCAAACACTTGTATTGACCGTGGAACTATTGAAAATACAGTGATTGGCAAAATGACGAAAATTGATAACCTTGTTCAGATAGGTCACAATTGTAAAATTGGCAAAGCATGTATGATAGTTTCACAAGTGGGCATTGCCGGAAGTTGTGTTATTGGTGATAGGGTTGTCATTGCCGGACAAGCCGGATTGGCTGACCACATTGAAATTGGCAGTGACTCTATTGTTATGGCTTCAACCGGTGTTTCAAAAAGTTTTCCTCCAAAATCTATCATTGCCGGAACTCCTGCTGTTTTGAGAAAAGATTTTATTAAACAAATGAAGTTGATGAAAGATGCAGCAAATGTTGTTCAAAAATTCAAAAAATATGAACATTTGTTGTCACAGTTTGAATTAAACAATGGTGAAAATGAAAGCGAAGGCAAATAAATGACAACAATAGCTAAAGAATTTGAAATTACATCACAAGGCTTGATGACAGGGCTTGAATCAAAAGTAAAATGCATGCCTTCAGATGAAAAGGGCATTCGGTTTCATGTTGGAAATGAAATTGTTGAGGCAAAAGTCGAAAATGTTGTTGCAACAGATCATTGCGTTGTTGTGGGGAATCAAAATGCCAAAGTCATGCTGATTGAACATTTTATGGCAGCCTGTGCTTTTTCAAACATTGACTCGCTTGATGTTTACTTGTCACATTACGAATTGCCTATTCTTGATGGTGGAAGCGCTCAATGGATAAAATTGTTTGGAGTAAATGAGCCATCTGATAAATATTATACTGTCAACGAGCCTGTTTATTATGAGAACGGAAAAACTTCGCTTGTTGTTCTGCCTTCGAACGAATTTTTAATTACTTATGCAGTGAATTTCAACCACCCTCAATTATCACAAAAATGGGTGAGTTTTAATAATAAAGATGAAAAACAAAGAAATGAAATTGTTGAAGCAAGAACATTTGGGTATTTGAAAGAACTTGAAACTTTGCAACAAATGGGGTTTGCTCGTGGCGTTACGGTTGAAAATACATTAGGCTTGACAGATGACGGCTATACAAGCCCTTTAAAAAGCGATAATGAACCAATAAAGCACAAAATACTAGATATTATCGGGGATTTTTATTTAAGCCAAAAAAATCCATTGAATTTTAAAGCTAATATACTTGTGAAAGAAGCAGGGCATGCTGTTCATGTTAATGTATGTAAAGTGTTAAAAGATAAATTAATTGAAATATAAAATAGAGGAGGCAAAATGAGCGAAAGCAAAGAAGTTCTACAGTTTAATATTATGGATATAATGAATATGATACCTCATCGATATCCATTTTTGCTTGTTGACAGAATTACCGAATGTGTTCCTATGGAATATTGCAAAGGATACAAAAACGTGACAATGAACGAAGAATTTTTTCAAGGTCATTTCCCAAACAATCCTATAATGCCGGGTGTATTGCAAATCGAAGCGATGGCACAATTGAGTGCAGGTGTTGTTATGACGTTGCCACAATACAAAGGTCGTCTTGTGTTGTTTGCAGGGGTTGATAATTGCCGTTTTAAAAACGTTGTTCGCCCCGGAGACAGGTTAGAAATGGAATCAAGACTGGTTGCAATTAAAGGCCCGATATTAAAAGCAGCTTGCCAGGCTTTTGTTGACGGTAAATTGACTGTAAAAGCTGATTTAATGTTTTCAATAATTGATAGTTCAAAGGTTGGTTAAATATGATAGATAATAGAGCGATAATTTCAAAAGATGCACAAATCGGTAACAATTGTGAAATAGGACCGAATGCATATATAGGTGAAAATGTAATACTTGGAGATAATGTAAAAGTTTGTGCGAATGCATATATTGAGCATTCAACAATAGGTGAGGGGACAATAATATCTCCTTTTGCTTCAGTTGGAACGCCTCCGCAGGATTTAGGTTATAAAAACGAACCAACAAAAGTTATTGTTGGGAAAAATTGCCAAATAAGAGAATATGCAACCATCCACAGAGCCTCAGGCGAAGGAAAATCAACTGTTATTGGTGATAAATGTTTACTTATGGTATCTTCACATGTGGCTCACAATTGCGTGCTCGATGATGAAGTTATTTTGGCAAATCTTGTCACTTTGGGTGGTCATATAAAGGTTGGTTTTGGAGCATTTGTTGGTGGAATGAGTGTGTTTCACCAAAATATCAGAATTGGCAAAATGAGCATTGTAAGCGGATTTTCAGCAGCAAGACAAGATATTTTACCATTTTCCAAAGGCGAAGGCAGACCGCCTGTTCCAAGAGCATTAAATGTCGTTGCTTTGAAACGTCGTGGTGTTGCGCTTGAAGACAGAACAAACCTTAATAAAGCCTTCAAAATATTAATATCACCGGACTTGAATACAACTCAAGCAATTGATAAAATTAAAAGTGAAGTTCAAAATAATAAATATATTGAAGAATTGATTGAATTTGTCCAAACTTCAAAAAGAGGTGTTACTCTTCATAGCCACAAAAAAGGCTACCAGTCACTTGAAGATGAAGAATAGGAGTAAAAATATATGGATAGTAATATAGTAAAAAAATATGCAAATGTGCTTGTAAAATATTGTGTGAACGTAAAAAAGGACGATTTGGTTGTAATCCGTGCCACAAGCAATGAGGCAACACCACTTGTTAAGGAAGTATATAAAACTGTCCTTGAACTTGGTGCAAATCCGGTTGTAAGAGTTTCAACTGATGGATTGAACGAGATATTTTTCAAATATGCAAACGACAGCCAGCTTGAATATATAGATCCTATGACAGAAGTTGAATATAAAAAAGCTGACAAGATGATCTCAATTGGAGCACCAAAAAACTTAAAAGAAATGGCACGAGCTGACCATGCCAAAATGGCCAAACGTTCAAAGGCAACAAAGGAGTTGTCAAATCTTTTACTTAAACGTTCTGAAGAAGGAACTTTGAATTGGGTTATAGCAGATTATCCAACCAATGCACTTGCACAAGAAGCAAATATGTCTTTAGAAGGTTACAGTGAATTTCTTATAAATTCTTGCCATTTAAATGTTGAAGACCCTGTAAAAAAATGGGAAGAAATCGGTAAGACTCAACAAAAATTTGTAGACTATTTGAACAACAACAAATCAACAATCAGGCTTGTTGGTGAAAAAACAGATATTACTTTTTCAATAAAAGGACGAAAATGGATAAATTGCTGTGGCTTGAACAATTTTCCTGATGGAGAAATATTCACATCTCCTGTTGAAAATTCAGCAAGTGGCACTGTTTATTTTGATTTTCCACAAATTTATCGTGGTGTTGAAGCAAAAAATATCCTTCTTACTTTTGAAAATGGAAAAGTTACATCAATAAAAGCTGACCATAATGAAGAGTATGTTAAAAAAATGCTTAATATGGATGAAGGTTCAAGTTTTGTAGGCGAAGTTGCCATTGGTACAAATGATATGATACAGGATATTACAGGAAACATATTGTTTGACGAGAAAATAGGCGGTTCAATTCATATAGCGCTTGGTGCTTCATATCCTGAAACAGGTGGCAAAAACGAATCCGGTTTGCATTGGGATATGATAAAAAACATGAAAAATGGTGGCAAAATTTATGTCGATGATGAACTTATCTATGAAAACGGTAGGTTTATAATATAAAAATAGTAGACAAGAAACAATTGAGCTTGGTTAAGACAGTTTGTAAGGTTTGGAAAACTATTGCAAATATTTGAAAATATAAAGCTCATGTGATGTACATTGAAAATTAAAGAAGAGAATAAACCGCCTGGGCAGTGGATTCGCAGCCCGTTAGATAAAACCTAATACAAACAGCTTGAAGAAAAATGTATCAATTGGACTTCAATGCAAAAATAAAACAAAAGTCAATCCACGTTGGTGAGAGAATAAGAAAGGATGAGGGGCGCTGTCTTGGATTACGTCGGGTTCGGAACTATGCAACTTCGTTTCATAATTTTTCACAAAATTATTTCACTTCGTTCAGTTCCTT
>UMLR01028194.1_pt1 | contig 26623 bp, 31 predicted proteins | sample 1966741 | NCBI WGS metagenome assembly UMLR01 (sample SAMEA4836207, study PRJEB28245) | human gut metagenome | biome: gut microbiome; material: fecal sample | place: Denmark | collected 2008 | reverse complement strand
CAGAAGCATTTTGAAAAGACAAGAGCATTTCAGATTCTTCTCATGAAGCCGGACTATTTTCAGTATGTACAGATGCAGACCGGCGGATACGGTGTTGCTTGGGATGTGAACATGACCATTTCGGACACGATGCTCTACCGAATTGGCAAAAGTGTTCCGCTGACGATGGAAAACTTCCGGAACTTTGCCGCGCACAGAATCATCAACGCATCGGAAGCGGCGGAGATATTGGGTTGCTCCCGGCAGAACATCATTGACCTTACAAAACGCGGGAAGCTGCATCCAATCAAAACATCGGAGAAGAGCACGCTGTATCTCAAAAGTGAAGTCCTGAAACGAAACTGGCAGTGAGAATACGTTATACCCCTTTATACCCTTTTGAAAGGGGTATAAAGGGGTATAACGTTCTTTGGAGAACTTTTCAAAAAATCTTATTTGCACCTTTTCAAATGGGTTCCAATCCGTTACAATATATCTAACAACCTAACAATATAATGCGAGGTGTTGCTATGAAAACAACAGACCAGCCGCAGGTGAAGCAATACGTCATCTATTCCCGCAAATCCAAATTTACCGGGAAAGGCGAAAGTATTGAGAACCAGATTGAGCTGTGCCGCCAATATATTGCAATGCACTTTGGCGAAGACGAGGCGGAGCATGCGCTTGTATATGAGGACGAGGGGTTTTCCGGCGGCAATCTGGAGCGTCCGCAGTTCAAGCAGATGATGAAGGATTCCCAGAAGATTGAGTTCGCTGCTATTGTCGTCTATCGCCTTGACCGTATCAGCCGCAATATTGGTGACTTTGCAAAGCTCATCGAGGATCTGGGTGACCGGCACATTGACTTCATTTCCATCCGGGAACAGTTCGACACTTCCTCTCCAATGGGGCGTGCAATGATGTATATCGCGTCAGTGTTCTCCCAGCTGGAGCGAGAAACCATAGCCGAGCGTATCCGCGACAACATGCATGAGCTGTCCAAGACCGGACGCTGGCTGGGCGGGACGACACCAACTGGCTACGCTTCGGAAAGCTTGTCCAGCGTAACAGTAGATGGCAAGGTTAAAAAAGCTTGTAAGCTCAAACCTATTCCGGAGGAGATTCAGCTGGTAAAGACAATTTTTTCTGTGTTCACGGAAAGTGGCTCCCTCAGTAAAACTGACCAGTACTTATTAGAGCACCGCTGTGTCACAAAGCGCGGCAAGCAGTTCACACGCTTTGCCATCCGGGGTATTCTGACAAATCCGGTTTATATGATTGCTGACGATACGGCGTATCAGTATCTCAAGGAGAACAACGTAGACCTTTTTGCTGAGCCATCGGAGTTTGACGGTGAGCACGGTATTATGGCCTACAACCGCACGCTCCAACGCCCTGGCAAGGCTACTCAGATTCGCCCGATGGAAGATTGGATTGTGGCAGTGGGGAAACATCCCGGCATTATCTCCGGTGCAAACTGGGTACGAGTACAGTCTATGCTGGACGTGAACAAATCCAAGAGCTATCGCAAACCGCGCAGCAATGTGGCGCTTTTGTCCGGCCTTCTGCGTTGTGGCGAGTGCGGTGACTATATGCGCCCGAAACTGACTGGTCGCACTAATGCTAATGGGGAGTTGATTTACACCTATATGTGCTCCACCAAAGAGCGCAGTCATGGTACTGTCTGTAGTATGAAAAACTGCAACGGCAACACTCTAGATGCTAAGATTGTTGAGGAAATACGTAAGGTTGCCACCGACAAAAAAGACTTTGGACAGTTACTGTCAAAAACCAAGAAAGTAATCAATGACAACAAAGCAAGTTATGAAGCTGAGTTGACTTTATTAGTGAAGAACCATGCTGAAACAGAAGCCCGCATCAAACGACTGGTGGAATCTCTGTCCGTTGCCAGCGAGACCTCGGCCAAATACGTCATGGAGCAGATCGATGAGCTGCACCGGCAGAGCGAACAGGAGCAGACAAGAATTGCTGAATTGGAAAAGCTTGCTAGGCAGAGTAATGCTCTGAGCCAAAATCTATTTTTCTATAGAGATATGATTGAGTCATTCGCCGACACGGTGGATTCGACTACTATTGAAGAACGGCGTCGCCTGCTGCGTACTATCGTCAAAAAAGTGGTTTGGGACGGCAAAAACGTCTATGTATACCTCTTTGCGGAGGATGGAGAGCTGAATTTGCCGCCCATAGGGCAGCTTATGTGTCCGTCAGGAGAGGATAGCGAATGAGATACTAATGTACTTCCGGGGACAGAAAAAATTGCAGGGGGAGGTGTCGCTGAACGAGGCGCTGGACACGGGGCCGGAGGGTGACGCATTGTATTTGGGCGATGTGGTGGGAGAGGAGGACACCATGCTGGAGGAACTGCAAAGCAAGGAGGACCGCCGTCTGCTGCATCAGCTGCTGGCCCGGGAGCTGACCCCTCGGGAGGCGGATGTTCTGCGGCGGCGCTACGGCCTGGACGGCCATTTGCCCCAGACACAGCGGCAGGTGGCGGCCCATTACGGTATCAGCCGCAGCTATGTGTCCCGTATTGAGAAAAAGGCGCTGCACAAGCTGGAGGAGGCCCTGCGGGACCGGAGATAAAAGGCATCTTAACAACGCCTTAACGGCTGTGGCGGAAGGCTGTGCAGGTTGCATGAGGAAACATTCGCGCGGCGATAGAAATTCTCGCAACTGCACATTGTTTTCCATAATGAATTTGTTATAATGGTAACAAAAGACTGGGGGTTTCGGAGGAAAAGCGTACCTATGAGAAACTTTAAATGCTCCATCGCGGATATGCGTAAGCAAGTGTTTGCCGAAGTGGCGCGGCTGGCCTATGAGGGCGGAGACTACCGCCGTATGGAAAAGCTGCCCTACAAGATCGTTCCCGGTGAGGTGGGCAACCAACGGGAGTCCATCTTTTTGGAACGGGCTATCGTAGGCGAGCGCATACGGCTGGCTATGGGCCTGCCCCTGCGGCCGGTGGCGGAGCACAGCCTGCTCAGCGACGGGGTGGAGGAGAGTGCCATCGCGGAGAAGTACTACGATCCTCCACTGGTGAACATCATAAAATACGCCTGTAACGGCTGCACGCCCACCCACTATGAGGTCACGAATGCCTGCCAGGGCTGTCTGGCCCGCCATTGCCAGAATGCCTGCCATAAAGGGGCCATTGCTATCGAACGCGGACAGGCGCATATCGACCAGGATAAGTGCATCAAGTGTGGCAAATGCCGGGATGCCTGTTCCTACCACGCCATCATCAAGTTTACCCGGCCCTGCCAGGAGGCCTGCGGCATGAATGCCATTGGTCAGGATGAGTACGGCCACGCCAAGATCGACTATGACAAGTGCGTCAGCTGCGGTATGTGTCTGGTGAATTGCCCCTTCGGCGCGATCGTGGATAAGGGCCAGCTGTTCCAGCTGATCCACGCCATCCGTCGGGGCGACGAGGTGGTGGCGGTGATCGCGCCGGCCTTCTGGGGCCAGTTCGGAGACAATGTAACGCCGGGACAGATCAAGGCCGCCATGCAGCAGCTGGGCTTTGCCGCGCTGGAGGAGGTGGCCGTGGGCGCCGATCTGTGCGCGGTGGAGGAGGCCGAGGAGTTTTTGCGTATGGTGCCGGAGAAGCAGCCATTTATGGCGACCTCCTGCTGCCCGGCATGGTCTGTGATGGCCAAAAAGGAGTTCCCCGGCTTTGCGCCGTATATCTCCATGACCATGACGCCTATGGTGCTGACGGCGCGGCTGCAGAAGCGCCGCCGGCCTGGGTGCCGCGTCGTCTTTATCGGTCCCTGCGCCGCCAAAAAGTTGGAGGCCAGCCGCCGCAGTGTCCGCAGTGATGTGGATTTTGTCATCACCTTCGAGGAGCTGAGGGGAATGTTCGAGGCCAAGGGAATCGATTTCAGCCAGATCCCCGATCTGCCCTCCCACTACGAGGCCAGTGCCCCCGGCGTAGGCTTTGCCGCCGGCGGCGGCGTGGCCAAGGCGGTGGAGGAGGTGATCCACCGCCTGCACCCGGAGGTGGAGGTCAAGACCGCCGCCGCGGAGGGGCTGAACGAGTGCCGGAAGATGCTGCGTATCGCCCGGACGGGCAAGTATGACGGCTACCTGCTGGAGGGCATGGCCTGCCCCGGCGGGTGCATTGCCGGCGCCGGTACCGTGCAGCCGCCGGAAAAGTCCCGCCGTGCACTGGAGAAGTATAAGGCGGCGGTATCTATCAGTAACCCGATGGACTCCCAGTATCTGGAGGGGACCCGCCTTCTGTACGAAAACGAGGCGGACTGGGACCGCGTGGGTCGGCATTGACGAATTTGGTGTACAGAAAGAACGAAAGCGCTCCAGATGGGGCGCTTTCGCCCATTGTGACGAAGATGGCGGCGGCAGCAGACGTGTTCTGCCGCGCTTCGACCGTGTGCGGTGTTATAATGGCAGACAGCAGAGTGCCCACCGCCAGCCGGGCGGCGGAGGAATGGGGGTATAACAACGGAAATGAGACTGCATGAGCGTGAACACAGGCGCTATATCCTGCGCCGCATGGTGTATGAGTTGTTCGGCGTTGGCGGTGAGGACGGTGGACGTCCCATATCTGCGGCGGCCGCAGCGAAGCCGGTATCCGAGGAAGATGCGAGATCCGGTGCGGAGACAACGGCGGGCGGCGCGGGCAGCCGCTGAGTATATAGGAAAACGAGCGCCGTCAGACAGGACGGCGCTCGCTGCTTATGTCTCCGGTTCTATGTAGTCCGGCTGCTCCAGTGTTTCCTCCGGCGTCATATCCTCCGCCGGGGTGGGGGTGGGGAGCTGCGGCGCGTTGGGGGCACGGTCTCCTAGGGCAATGGCGTAATAGTCATAGGTCACCAGCAGCTCCGCGTAGTAGTATTGCAGGGACACACGGTCGTTGATGGCGTTGACATAGCCCTCCGGCACCGTGACGCCGGGGTTGGCGGTGAAGGTGCGGGTAGAGGACTCATACACGCCGGCGGCGGTGGCCCAGCTGTTGCCGGCAGCAGTGGGCAAGATCACCAGAGGGATGCTGCCGTAGGCATCGGCGGGGTCGTAGTCCTGATCCAGCACGTCCCGGCCGGACAGCAGACGGGAGTCATATTCCAGTCCGAACAGATTGCTCAGCGTGGGCACGATGTCCACGGCGCTGCACGGCTCAGATACGGTAACAGCCTCCTCCATACCGCCGCACCACAGAATCAGCGCATTGCGGTAGCGGGAGGTGTCACGCTCCGAGTCCGTAAAGCCTCGCAGCTCGTTATAATAGTCCGTGTCTGTCTCTGACAGCAGGTAGGGGTAGTGGTCGGCGGCCAGGCAGATGACGGTGTCGTCGGCAATACCGGCCTGCTCCAGTGCGTTTACCAGGTAGGCCAGCGCGTTCTCCAGCTCCAGGTTGGCGGCCACATAGGCCTGGACCTGGGGGGAGGCGTTGGGATAGGCGGCCTGAGCCTTGGCACGGTTTTTGGCGGCCATGGCGTGGCCCCATCCGTAGCCGCCGTGGCCGCTGACGGTCATGTAGTAGGTATGGAAGGGTGTGCCGTTCTGTACATAGGTGTCAATATACTGTGTGATGGTGTTCTGGATCATCTCCAGATCGGAGTAGGGCCAGCTGCCGTCCTCGGTCAGCTGCAGACCGTTGCCCTGACCCTGATAGTCGTAACCAAGGTTGGGATGGGTCTTGTCCCGGCGGTAGTAGTTGTAGATATTGTTGTGGTAGGCGGCGGTGGTGTAGCCCAGAGCCCGGAACTGATTGCCCAGGGCAAAGGGCATACTGTTGTTGGCTGTGGCGTAGAAGCTGACATTGCCGTTGACCCACGTGGGGAGCAGACCGGTCATCACCGCGTACTCGCCGCCGGTGGTAGATTGGCCCCAGCCGGGCTGATAGAAATTGTCGAATACGAAGCCCTCATGGGTCAGACGGTAGAGGGTAGGCGTCAGCTCCTCGCTGATGAACCAGGGAGAAAAGGACTCGGCGGTGAAAAGAATGAGGTTCTTGCCCTGAAACATACCGGTGTACGCGTTCTGCTTGGAGGGCGTCAGCGAGCCGAAGTAGTCGGACATACGGGCCACGGCGCTGCTGGAGGCGTTCTCTGCCAGGGCGGCAAAATCGATGTTCATGGCATTTTCGCCGTAGACCACCGGCGTTGTGACAGCAGGGGTGTCATCCGGCACATCTGTGTTCGTGCCAGTGCCCGGCAGCCGGGGACTGGGGTGCCCGAAAATGGCGTAGGTGATCTCCAGACGGACACTGGCGTTGAGCCCGAAGTGGGTCACGCCGGTATCGGTGGTGAAGTTGTAGGTATAGGCATCGTGATAGGTGCCCCAGCGGGCCAGACCGCTGCCGATGCCGCCGAACAGCAAACACATGACCAGCAGGAACAGCAGGGACCAGCGGCCCATGCGCTGCTCGGTGACGATGCGCCGGCGCAGTAGGATGCACAGTGCCAGCGGGACAAAGGCCAGCAGGATGAAGGGCAGGCGGGGCAGCACGACATCCGGCAGGACCGTGTCGCCGAAACCGCCCACTACATCGCTGGCCATGTTGCCGATGAAGGACAGAGCGAAGTAGGACTTGAAGTAACTGCGGCAGCAGTACTCCACGCACACCAGCACCGTCCACAGGGCGGTGGCGGCGATAGAGACGATGGTAGCCGCCCGGCGGTGACGGAACAGATTGATGAGCAGACTCCAGAACAGTCCTGCGCCCAGGGCGAACAGCACCACCAGCACCAGTGTTCCGGTAAAGAAGTCGCTCTGCCTGTCAAAGGTCCGCAGCAGCAACTCGTGGTACAGCAGCGCCGCCGGGAAGAATACCCAGTTCAGCGGGCCGCGGGGCAGAGAACTGGTGTCCAGGCGGGAGGTGGCGGTATGTTTTTTTCTATCTCTCTCGTTCATACAACGTATACGTCCTTTAATGGAGCCCGAGGGGCGCCGTGGTAAGTGTTATGGTAACACAACGCGCCGTGGATTGCAACCGGCCCGGAGTGCATTTCAGGTCCGCAGAGCAGCGTTTGCGGCAAAAAGCCCTCCTCACGGAGGGCTTTTTCATTCATCGGTTCTGCAAATAGTGCTGTAAGGCATTGCTCTTGTCCAGCCGCCACAGCAGCAGACCGCCCAGGCCATAGCAGGCCACGGCCTCGCCCAGGCCCACGGTCAGGGCATTGAAGGCGTAGGTGGGCCAGAAAGCAGCGGAGGTACCCGCCTGCTCATAGGCCAGGACCAGGCCGATAAGCACGGTGTTGGCGATCACCGGCGGCAGAGGGGCCAGCCACTTCTTTTGGCACCGGGCGGTCAGCAGGGCGGCCAGCAGGGTGGCGGCGGAGCCGACCACGATGTCCAGCACGCCGTAGGGACTGAGCAGGTTGGCGATCAGGCAGCCCACGCCCAAACCCCAGGCCGTCTCCGGCAGGAAGAAGGGCAGGACGCACAGCGCCTCGGAAAAACGGCACTGGATAGGACCGTAGGTGATGCCGAAAATAGAGCCGAAATAGCTGAGAACGGCGTAGGCGGCGGCGGTCAGCGCCGCGAGGGTCAGTTGCTTGGTGTGTAGCTTCACGGGGTCGTTTCCTCCTGTTCCAACACATACCAGTCGCCCTCCAGCGCGAAACCGGAGGCCACCATGGCATTTTTCAGCAGGTCCGTATTGCCGGAGGGATGGGTGTCCGCATCGGCAATGGCCACCTGCACCGCATCATCCGCACGGGCCAGGACCTCCAGCGTACAGCCCTGCTGCTCCAGCAGCGCGGCCGCATGGTCCAGAGCGCTGTCCATCGGGTCAAAGGGTTGGTCGTGTGCGGAGTTGTTCTTTTGTGCCTGCTCGGTGTCTCCGCCGGTGCCGTCAGACGGCGCGGCGCCATCTGGCACATCGCTGCGGTTTCCACCGTAGTAGCTGCTGACCATGTCGTTGTCGGCATTCGTATCGGCGGGGGCGGCGTCATCTGCAGCGTGATCGGTCCGGCCGGCGCGGCCTTGCAGCGCCAGGGGAAACGCCGCGCCCACGATGACCAGACATGCGGCAGCGGTCAGCAACCATTTCTTATAATTGCGTTTGGGATTGGAGGCGGCGCTGCCGCCCTGAGGCATTCTCTCCACCTGTGCCATAATGCGGTCCGTCAGGTCGGAGGGCGGCAGGGCGTCGCTCGCCAGCGCTTCGCGAAGCAATTTGTCCATCGGGTCAAAGGGCTGCTGTGTCACGGCTGCTCCCTCCTTTCACTGATCTCTGTCTGTAAGACGGCCCCACCGTCAAAAAGGTTCCCGCTGCCGTCCAGCAATTCCCGCAGCCGCATCTTGGCCCGGCTGATGCGGGACTTCACGGTGCCCTCACTGATCTCCAGCGCCGCGGCGATCTCGGCATAGTCCAGCTCCTGCATATACCGCAGCAGCAGGACCTGCCGGTGCTCCTCCGACAGCTGACCCAGCGCACGGCGGACGGCCTGCTGTGCTTCCGCCTGCTCTGCCTGGTCCTGCGGGCCGGGGCCGTCATCCGGCAGCTCCAGCTCGGTGACGTCGTCCATGCCCCGATGGCGCTTCTCCCGGCGGAGCCAGTCGATGGCGGCGTTGGTGGTCAGGCGGTAGAGCCATGTGGAGAAGCGGCAGGTACCGCGGAACTCCGGAAGTGCCCGCCATGCGGCGAGAAACGCCTCCTGGGTCACGTCGTCTGCCGCCGCTTCGCCGCACATCCGCAGGGCCAGACGGTATACCTGTGTCTGATAGGCTTCCACCAGCAGGCGGAAAGCTTCGCTATCGCCCTGCTGGGCGCGGCGCAGGATGTCCTGTTCATTGTTCATCGCAGATCCCTCCTGACACCCGCCGCCACCCGGTACAGCTCCTCCAGTGTGGTCAGGCGGACGATCTGTTCTTTGTAGTAGTTGGCGTGGCTCACGCCCTTGAGATACCAGCACAGCTGCTTGCGGGCCTCCAGCAGGGCGATGTGCTCGCCCTTGTCCGCAACGGCCAGTTCGATCTGGCGCACGGCGGTGTCCCAGCGCTCCGCCAGCGGCGGCAGAGGAGGAATGGGACGGCCCTCCAGCGCTGCCTGGGCCTGTTGAAACAGCCACGGGTTGCCGAAACAACCCCGGCCGATCATGGCCATGTCCGCACCGGTGAACTGTAAGATGCGGACGGCGTCCTCTGCCGAAAAGATGTCGCCGTTAGCGATGACCGGCACGGATACCGCCTCCTTTACCTGGCGGATAGTGGTCCAGTCAGCCTGACCGCTGTACATTTGGGTGCGGGTGCGGCCGTGGACGGCAATGGCGCTGACGCCTGCCTGCTCCAGCATTTTGGACAACTCAACGGCGTTGATACTGCCCTTGTCCCAGCCCCGGCGCATTTTCACTGTCACGGGTACGGGGCTGGCCTTGACCACCGCCTCGGCCAGTCGGGCAGCCTTCTCCGGATCCTTCATCAGGGCAGAGCCGTCGCCGTTGGCCACTACTTTGCCCACCGGGCAGCCCATGTTGATGTCGATAATATCTGCGCCGGACACCTCGGCGGCGATGACGGCGGCTTCAGCCATGCAGGGGATATCGCTGCCGAAGATCTGGGCAGCGGCGGGCTTTTCGTTGGGGGCCAGCTTCAAAAGGCCCCGGCTTTTCTTGTCCTGATAGCACAGAGCCTTGGCACTGACCAGCTCTGTGCAGCTCATGCCTGCGCCCAGCTCACGGCAGATCTGGCGGAAGGCCAGATCCGTAACACCGGCCATGGGTGCCAGGTACAGTTTGGAGTGTATTTCTACGTTTCCGATATACATGAAGGGCTCCTTTGTGCGTACTGCGTTTCTGCCGGATATTGTACCACAAAAAATTTCTGTTGACAATCCGAATTAACTGTGTATACTGTTTATATACAGTTTGCACAAGGAGGCCTCTTATGCAGCTATACATCGACAACCGCAGCGGCGCGCCCATCTACGACCAGATCTACAGCCAGATCAAGGACGCCATCCTGTCCGGACAGGTGGCCGAGGGCGAGGCGCTGCCCAGCATACGGGCGCTGGCCAAGGATCTGCGCATCAGCGTCATCACCACCAAACGCGCCTATGACGAGCTGGAAAACGAGGGATTTATCTACACCCTGCCCGGCAAGGGCTGCTTCGTGGCGGAGCGCAGCACGGAGCTGCTGCGGGAGGAAAATCTCAGGAAAATTGAGAGCCACATGCAGGAGATACGGCGGCTGGCCAACGCCTGCCGCCTGACGGAGCAGGAGCTGGACGACATGTGGCGCTTGCAGAAGGAGGAAGCAGAATGAACGCATTGGAGATACGCGGCCTGACGAAGCGGCGGGGCGATTTTGCCTTGCAGGGGCTTGACCTGACGCTGCCCGCCGGCTGCATCATGGGACTGATCGGCGAGAACGGTGCAGGCAAGTCCACCACCATACGGCTGATCCTGAACGCTCTCAGCCGGGACGGGGGCACCGTCGCCGTTTACGGCAAGGACAACCGGGCGCTGACCGCCCTGGACAGGGAGGACATCGGCGCGGTGCTGGACGAGGTAGGGCTGCCGGAGTACATGACCGCCGCGCAGATCGGCCGCATGATGGCTGGCATTTTCACCCGCTGGCAGCCGGAGGTGTACAGAGACTATCTGCGGCGGCTGGCGCTGCCGGAGGATAAGCCCTTCAGGGACTTTTCACGGGGCATGAAGATGAAGCTGGGGCTGGCGGCGGCGCTGAGCCATCAGCCGAAGCTGCTGCTGCTGGACGAGGCCACCAGCGGCCTTGACCCGGTGGTACGGGACGAGATACTGACCATCTTCGCGGACTTCACCCGGGACGAGGAGCACGCCGTGCTGATCTCCAGCCACATCGTCAGCGATTTGGAGAAGATCTGCGACTACATCGCGTTTCTGCACAAAGGGCGGCTGCTGCTGTGCGAAGAGAAGGATCGGCTGACGGAGGAATACGGCATCCTGCGGGGCGGTACGGACGGTATCTCTCCGGCGGCGGTGTGCGGACGGCACGCCACGCCCTATGGCACGGAGTATCTGGTGCGGCGCAGCGCCGTGCCCGCCGGTATGACGCTGGGACAGGTGAACATCGAGGATCTGTTCGTGTTCATGGCAAAGGAGGCGTGAGATGAAGGGATTGTTTTATAAGGAGGGCCGCTGCCTATGGCAGTACGGCAAGTCATATATCCTGCTGGTGGTCATATTTTTCGGCCTCACCTTTCTGAACAAGGGCGGTGGAGGTGCGAACCCGCTATGGCTGCTGTATCCGGTGTTTTTTGTGGGATCTCTGCCGGCATCACTGCTGAGTGCCGACGAGAGGGACGGCTGGCTGGCCTATTGTGATACGCTGCCGATAGGTCGGCGGCAGCTTGTAGCGGCGAAGTATGTTACCAGCGCTGTGCTGACGGCGCTCATCATCACGTTGGTGCTGCTTATCAGCGCGCTTACCGGGCAGCCTACTGTGGCCGGCGGCACAGCCGTGCCGCTGTCGATACTGATTCCGCTGCTGCTGGCGGTGGGGCTGGGCGTTCCGGCACTGATGTTTCCGGTTATGTTCAAATTCGGCGCCACAAAAGGGCGCGCGGTGTATATCGCTGTGGTGATGATCGCGTCGGCGACCTGCGGGGTGCTGATGGCATCCGAATCGGTAAGAGGGGTGCTGACCGTACTTCCGATTTTGCCGGTCATCATCATTACACTGGCGATATTCGTCGGCAGCTGGGCGCTGTCCGTGAAGTGGTTCAAGGCCCGGGAGCTGTAAATAGAGCAGAGGGCGGCGATTACCCGCCGCCCTCTGAAAAAATTGCAGGAAAAACAGGAAATGGGTGTTGACATTCTGCGCGGTACTTGCTATAATAAGCAAGCTTGAGTTCCAAGACGAAAGCGCACATGGCCAAGTAGTTCAGTTGGTTAGAACGCCAGCCTGTCACGCTGGAGGTCGAGGGTTCGAGCCCCTTCTTGGTCGCCATATATGCTGCTGTAGCTCAGTAGGTAGAGCGCATCCTTGGTAAGGATGAGGTCGGCGGTTCGAATCCGCCCAGCAGCTCCAACATTTTCCGCCTAAATCGTAAGGTTTGGGCGGATTTTGTTATGTTTTTGCAACTTTTCGCGTGTTTTTGCAACCTCGAAAAACGGCCTCGTTACCAAAAAACGGCGTTTTACCAACTAACCGACCAACTTTTTGGCAAATGGAAAGCCCGCTATCCCTTGCGGCACAAGGGGTTGCGGGTTTTTACCTTTCCAACTTTCTATCAACTGGCGGTGTATATCCGCTGGATTGCTGCGGCTGCTTGTTCTGAGGTTTTGCGTCCTTTGACATAGTATTTCAGGGTCATTGCGGGGGTCGTATGTCCTGCCTCTTTTTGAGCCAATTTTATATCGCCCGTTTGCTCATACAAGTCTGTAAGGACGGTCGTGCGGAAGCGAATAGGGGTTATATTTTCTTCAAATTTCAAGTCCTTTTTTATGCGGTTACACATCCGCCGTACCTGCGTGTAGGAAAGCGGCTTATCACCGCCGAACAAAAAGCGTCCGCCATCCATGCAGAGATACGGCAGTGCAGCGGCGGACAGGGCAATGGTGCGTTTGCTGCCGCCCGTTTTCGTGTCCTTGATTTCCGGCTGGTTGCGGTTGGGGTGTGTAACGGCTCGTCGGACGTGGATTTCCATGCGGTCAATATCAATATCCTCTGGTTGAAGTCCTAACACTTCTTCAAGCCGGAGCGGGTGCATGGCCTGTATTGCCAAGTACATTCGGTCAATCGGATTTTCAATCTCGGGAATGTGCTGCACAAGATAGCGCATTTGCTCCACGCTATACGGCGGCGTTTCCTTGCTGGCCACACCCTTGATTTTTATACGCTTGGATTTTAAGGGGTTTTTCAGCAGCAAGCCATCCTCAACGGCTGCGTCAAGGATTTGGTTCAGCACGATTTTCGCCTTGTCCTTGGTCGCCTTTGCTCCTGACATATGATTGAATAGCCGCTGCACATCATCGGGGGTTATTTCCTCGACGTCCATTCCGTCAAAGGCGGGAATCAGGTACAGCCTGATTTGCCGTTCGTAGGTAGTCGCCGTGACCGTTTCTATATTGGGCTTGGAATAGGTATGAAACCAGTTCCACGCATAGTCACCAAACGGATGCCTACCCGCGCTTTGCGGCGTACTGAGCAGCTTTGCTACCTTGTCAGCGAACTCCTGCATGGAGCTTGCGGTGATCCATCGTTTTTCTCCCGCTATCATAACGGGCTGATTTATTTTCGTTTTTGCCATCTCCGTATCACTTTCCGAGGATGGCGTGCAATCCGACTCTATGCGATTGTCAAGGTGCGGAAGCGTGGCCTGACATGGGCTTACTTCGTTGTTTTTATCATAGCACTCCTTGACGCTCTTTTCAATATAGGAAAGAAGCTGCGGGAGAAACGCTGCGGGGTCGCTGCTGATTGCGCCGCTGATTCTTTTCAAGTCCTCTGGGGATGGCATGGGGCATCACCTCCTTTCGCGGTAAATTTGTGAGCGGGTTATTTATCGGCGGTATTCAGAACAAGGTACCCATTGATGGCGTTCATGTGCCGATAGAACGCCGACCAGTCATCATCCGTCTTGATAGCGGCAAGATTTACCTTGATGAACTCCGTCAAAATGGACGGGGCTTTTTTCTTGTGGACAAGGCCGATTGCACGGGGGAACAATTCGGCAGCCGCCGTCTTTCGAGCCTCAAACGGGAGCGTGGACTTCTTTGCCCGCTTTAGATCACGCAGCATAGCCGCGAACTCTGCGGGCTTCATCTCGTTTAGACTGGCAGCGATATTACGAGCGTATTCGTCCACGAACTCCGGGCGAAGATATTTCGCGCCCTTGTCGGTGGTGGCATAGTAGCCGCCTACGAGATAGTTTTTCGGCAGCGTGGCCGGGGCGGGGGTGTCTGTGGTGGTATCTGCGGTAATAGCGTCTACGGTGGGGGTCTGCTCGGTGACAAACGTAGTGTTTTCAGCGTCTTTAATCATGGTTAAATTCCTCCTTTTGAATAACTACGGCGACATAGCCGTTGACATTTTTAACATCGAAAAAAAGCTGACTGTCAATAGGGCCACGGTACATTTCAGCAGGTTGTATCACGCATTTTTCCTTGCCAACAATCATGGGGATAACCTGATCGAGACGCAACTGCTGAAATACGTCATCGCCAAATTTGGCTTTTAAGGTTTGATCGGCAGTTTCTAAAATCAGACAAAGCATATTTTTTTCCTTTCGAAAACATGATTTTGAATGGATTACGGTAATATCTTATCAAAGATTCTCAGCAACTTCGTTTATGATATGGCAGCGGGATTGTGTTTGCTCATATCTCATTCTCCTTTCTGACAGTTGGGCGAGTTCTGGATGTAGTAGGGCTTGCGGCAGTGGTAGTCGTAAGCCTTGGCTACGGCTGCGGCTACTGCGTCCCAACAAATTGCCTCGGTGGCAGGGGCGGTATTGGCAGTATCGCCATCAATGGAGACAATACGCTCCACCGCAAGGGCAACCTTGTCATGGTGACGGTCTGCGGTAATGACCACATCCCCGACCCGAACGGGAATGACAGCGTGATCGCCACAGGCCAGATCACCACGATCAAAGACCTTGATCGCCCGCTTGGGGTAACCGTTCCTGTCCGCAATAATGCGGGCGGAGCCGGTGTTTGTGTAGCTTCCGCCACACTCGGTCAGACAAGGAATCCCAAATTTGCTCTTCGTAATGTTCATGTTGTTTTCCTCCAGTTTTTTTTGAGGGGAGGAGTGGCCTCCCCTGCTGTCAATAATCAAGAACGAATTTTGAGGGGTGTGTAAACCAATTAGAAAAAATTGTCGATTTTTTTCTAATCTTTTGAAAGTGCGCTTTCAAAGTGGGAGAAAATCTTGCTTCGAATTTTCCATCTCTGTGACCCAATCGGGTGTAGGCGGGAAAATGTAGTCGGTAGCGTTGCCGTAGTTGATGGTACTGCCGTCTGCTTTGTATTCAATAACCTTGTGAATACGCCGAAGAAAGGCTTTCCATGTGGCTGGTTCTGTCGTTTTTACATTGGGGTATTGTTCGCGGAGGTCAATATTGGAGATAATATAGACCTCCTCATAACAAGCCACGCGGTTTGCGTATCGTGCCGGGAGTGAGATAGGGTAGCCGTCAAGGTAGTTGAGCATATCACCTATCATTAGGCTGCTGCGGAACTCGTCGAAGCATAGAACAGACTCGGAGGCGTAGCGATCAAAAGGGTGGTTATAATCAGTCACACGATAAACGCTGCCATAGCCGTGTTTGTCCATGACGCTGCGCGTCTTTCCTGTCGCTGTTGGGCCGAAGATATATGTGGTCGTGAGATCACGCCATGTTGCCCGGTATTTATTTTCCAAAATATCCTGTCGAATTTTGTCCATCCGAGAAATCTGAGCAGCATAATCCGGATTTGCTGACATGATCTCCGCGTTGCTCATGCCGTCCGCAATCATTTCATATACTGCGCCAATATCGGTGCGGTAGCCCTGTCCCGGTTCGTCTGGCAGCTCTCCCCACTCTTCAAAGGTGCCGGGGACGCTGGTATCGGCCTTGGAATCGTCAGCCCATTTGCCGGACTTCTGAACATACGACTTGTTTTCGGCAGCAGAACCATGCGCCTGTTCGATGTGAGCGTCAGGAAACAGCTTTTTTATGCGACTGAACCGGGCGGGGGAGCGCAGTTGTATAAAAATGTGCGTGTGTGGGGTCTGGGCCTCAAGGCCTATTTCATCGGACATGCACCAATAGATAGCAGATTTCAGCTGGGCCAGTTTGATCTTGAGTGCGTCGTGGTCTAACTGCTTGTCCTTTGGATTATTGATCGTCAGCTGATATTTTCTGCTCTGCGTGTCGGCCATGTTCGTCACCTCCTTGCTTGCTTCTATAATAATCTAATCGCGGTTTAATTTGATCGCTGGGAGACAAGGGTTCTTGCCGTTTCAGCAACACAGGAGTTTTGCTACAAAATACAAATGTTTCCAAAAGGTAATACTGGCTTTTGGAAACACCGAGTTTTAGCACCGCAGGGGAAACGAACACGCCCACAACACAAAAGGCCGCAGCCGCCGCTTCGCTCGTCGCTCCGCTTTGGCTTGCTGGCCTTTTTGTGTCGGTATCGGCATGAAAGCCGATACCCTATTACGGTGGGTGTTTGGCGGTGCTGTTACTGGTAGATTGACAGATACAAGTGCTGTCCGCCACAATGATTGCAAGGATATACTACACAGTCGTAAAAACCAAATTTTACGGCGGTAGGACAACTGTTATGTTCATTTAAGTAAGCATCAAAGTCGATTTTCAAGGATTCAATGTCTGTATCAAACGGGACGCACGCCGATACCGTCCAAACACGATGGTAACCAAAGTCCCTGATTTCGCAGCCGTCCGATGGCTCAAAACCACACATCAGCAAAAACAGCGTCAGTATACGGACGGCAATCTCATTGACAAAAAACTCATTCATATAACGAACTCCTCTTGCTGAATAGGAACATACCGATCAACGCCGTGGATTTCAACGCGAATGCAGTTACGACCCGCATTGAACACGGACACACCGCCGCGGAAGAAATAACCACCGCGAAGATAATCGGGTAGCCGTCCAAGAAAAGCGGCCTCTAAATCGGCAAACTGTTTTTGTACGTCTTTTGGCCCAATGGCCGCTCGTCTTAGTAAGCCGCTTGCACCCAAGGGGATTTCGTATGCAAATGTTATCCGCCCGTTGGCCAAGCTAACCCGTTCGATTGCCCGTTGGCAAAAGATTGCCTTGGGTTCAGATGGCGGCATCAGATTGCTGCTTGATCCGATGGCCTGCGCGCAGCACCAAACGATTTCCGAGAAATTAGCATAGTCAGCGGCGTAATTAAAATACAAGGCCTTGTGCTCCTGAAACTCATGGAGAGCCGTCTTTTCAGCCCAAGGGCCAAATCCGTATTCCTTGCAGACGGCATAATATGACCAAACGCATATACCGATAAAAACGAGAATAAAGCACATCAAAACCAACAATTTCATGTTACGGTTCTCCTTTAAAATAAATTTCTATATTTTCCCGATGGGCCTCCACAGCACAGACGGAAAGCCCATCCGGGAGCAATAGATTAAAAGTATGCTTGATTTTTTCTCCGTCGATAGAAACGGAATTTTTAGGACGAGGCCCACGGTGCTTATATTCATACCCCCATAAGGCCAGTGAAACACGCCAGCTACCGTCTTGCATCAGCACAGGGCGGATTTCCCGCGCCGGGTATTTGATATATGCGATGGGCTTTAAAGCCGGAGGGCGGGGGGCGTGGTTTACCACATCCCCCACGGCCACGGCAAGCTGTTGCCTGTCCATTAAAGATCGAGGTCGCTATCAGCATCAGCAATCAGACGAATGGTGCTGACCTTGCCGTACTTATTATATAAGACTTCGATCTCCATCCCGACGGCAGGAACAAAAGACAGATCGTTCAGCTTGTTCTTGGAAAGGAAAATACGGTCGGCTGTGCAGCCCTCTCCGCGCTGGGGCGGGATTTTATCAGTGATGTAAATGCTCGTGCCCTCGATGGTATCGCCCTCCTTGGTGGTGAAGCTCTTGTGTTCAAAACCAATGATTTTCGGCATATTTGTGTAAGTCCTCCTTAATATTCTTTTTTTGATGCGCGTCCGCACCGTGCGTTTGCTTTCGAAAGCCGGGACAGAGGAGGAAGACCCCGGGGGGCCTGTCCCCCTGTCTCTACTTAAATTATACGCTTATTCTTTGATGGAAACGGTGAGCACACGACATCGAAAGTTGCCATTCTGTCAATTTCCGCGAAAAACCTCTACGAGCTGCTTCACGACGGCCATCTGACGAAAGGTCAATCCGTTCAAGTCGAGAAGATTTGCATCTACGTGGTTGGCCAACCCGTACATCAGGTAATACGGTGTGGTTTCAAGCTCTTTGGCCAAAGCATCAAGCATCTCCTGTGACGGGCGACGATCATCTTTTTCCCAACGGCTAACAACAGACTTATCTACCATCAGGAAGTCCGCCAATGTCTGTTGGGATAACTTACGTTTTTTGCGGAGGTCTTTGATACGCTCGCCAGTTGTAGAGGGGACGGTGTTGTGCGAATTTTCCATGGTTCTATCTCCTATAAATAGGAGCTTGACGTCTTACTCCTGCCAGCCGCCGTTGCGCAGACGGTAGCACAGAGGTGTTGGCAGTTGTTGTTTTCCCCCTGCACTATATAACTGGAATTAAAACGGCGGAAGTTAACCTGATTTCAAAAAATTTTCAAAAAATAAAAAGGAGGCCCGTAGGCCTCCTAAATGCTCATAGAAATTTATTTGTTATCTGATTTCAAAGCATCGCGTATTTTCTTGACGTGTCCCGATATAGCCGGAGCACTTATTCCCAGCTTATCTGCTATTTCGCGCTGAGAATAACCACACATCATATAATCGAAAATCTCACGCTGTCGTTCAGAACTTAGTTTCCCTTTGAGTTCAGCTAAAGTGTCCTCTGCAAATATTCTCGCATCGACAGAAGAAGAATCAGCCTGCTCATTGTCAATTCTGTTTTCATCGCCATCCATTGATTCAGTCTTGATAGGCTTCTTTGAGGAGTTGGAATGATGGTAGTAATCCCGGTTTAGTAATCTTCTTGTGCAGCGTTTTATAAGGAAATCAGCCATAGGATAACCATATTCTTTTCCTAAAGCATCTTCGACATTTGCTTTAAGTTCATCAACGGCCTTTGGCACATCCAGCTTTTCGAAGTCACCATCGTGCGCTTTATCATAGGCATCAATATAATCCCATATTATCTTATCACAATATCGGTCTAAACTCCTCTTAAATTCTTCTTGAATGGGTATCCAGTACCTGCGTTTGTCGTCCGTCACAAACTCAAGATAGCTTCCATTCACATAGTCATTGTAATCATTACTCAATACGCAATACGGTGTCGGTGACACAACGAACCACTACGTCCTCATCTGCGGGGTCTCCTAATCTGGCGATTCTGACACCTTTGGCCCCCACAAGATTTAAATATTGTAAAATGCCTTTAGTGGTGCTTTCTGCCGTCAATGTGTATTTTTCTGTATCACTTTTCTCATCCCAATCCAAGAAAAGGCGAACGAGAGCAGCTTGTGTTTCCACGGATGCTATTGGTTCCTTAGGAACGGGTGAAGATAAGTTGACTGGTAAGACGGGGGCATTGGGAATCATACAATCAATATCTACAATTTCTTCTTCGCCGTCTTGCGAAAGGCGGACGGTGTATCTCATACCCAATCGGTTGCCGTTGCTAGTATCAATGATGGGAACGGATTTGATGATCTCTTTCTTTGCAGATTCGTCCATAATAACCTCCTGATAATGTGATAGCTTAATTATAACATAAAAAAGATAATAGTGAAGCATAATTTAAAAGACCGGGGGCGTTTTGCCCTCGGTCTTGGGGATTGAATATACACTTTCAAAAACGGTATTGGGAAAAAGTGCGGTTATTTCAGAAAATCAAACGGCGACGAGCGACGGGGAAAGGGGGATGCCATTGCTCAGTGCCCTCCTTTCTTTAAGTGTTTATAAGATTAGCCTGAAATGCCATAGCCTAATCCAGAGTAATCATAGCCACCATCAGTTTTTGTATCTGGCCCATAGGCAGTTCCAACTTCAATACCTGAGTTATCTTGCAGTCTCTGGTCTGTCTTGTCCTCTCCAGTAGCAGGGTCATAAACTGTATCATCGGGCTGCCCACCTTCATAGGCTCCAGGATCTGAAGTGTCAGGCTCATTTGATACTTCACCAGTACCGTTAGTACCAGTATTACCAGTAGTGCCGGTGTTACCAGTAGAATTGGTGTCGCCATAGGTTCCATCTTCAATGCCTTTTAACAGTTCCTCAAGCTCTTTATCAAAATCAGCATCTGTCTTACCAGCCTCGTATTGCTCACGCCATGAAATAAACTGTTGAAGTCCATCCGAGGGGTAAATGAAGTCGGTTGCTGAACGGATAGTTTTTTTTGTTTGCTCAATAGCAGAGCCATAGGCAAATAGGTTAAATGCTTGAGCGTCAGAATAGGTAAGTCCGAGCTTTTCTGCACACGCTTTAGCCTTAGATTTCAGCGATTGAATGCTCTGCATTATCGTTCCCTTGGCATCAAGATAGCCATATTCATAATACTTCGCAATCTCTTCATTCGATAGCTCGTAAGTACCGCTAATATCATTCTTTATATTTTCGTCGAGCTGTTCCGCGGTGTCCTGTGGTTCTACGTCCTCGACGGGTTCTTTTTTCCCGCAGCCAAACAGAGAGAACACCAGCAGCACAGCCAGCAGGACAAGCAATAGCTTCTTTATTTTCATATCCTTATGCCCTCGTTTCTATAAAGGTAGGTAGAGTGTACCACAATCCCTTGTAAATAGCAACCGCTTATATATGCGAGTTATCGCAGATACTAAACTTCGCACATCATTTTTATACTGATGCTGCGGAGGTGTTGACGGATGATTAGCTATGCTCCCTTATTTCAAACGATGAAAAACCGGGGTATTTCCACATACCGTTTGGGAAAGCTGGGGTTTCCTATGTCTACCTATTACGCCATGCGGCGGGGTGACAACATCTCCACGCACACGCTTAATCAACTCTGTAAATTGCTGCAATGCAAAGTAGAGGATATTTTAGAATACGTTGACGAGGACACCGAACAGGGCTGATTTATCAGCTCTGTTTTTTTGTGGGGACGAGTAACACGACGGGTACTGTCCCGTCAAGGTCTGCACAAATTTTTGTTTCAAAATTTTGTTTGCGCGTGGCCTACGGCCAACCTTGACCGCGCCTGTCCCCTGTCGTGTGTGGTGAAATCAAGCAAAGCAAGCAAGCAGCTTTGCTAACACAACACATACACACGATGGAGGAACATACCATGAAAGAGACTACCAAAATGAGCCGAGCCGTCAGCCAGTTAGAGCATATCTATAACAGCCTGAACACGGACTTCTTTTCTGCGGAGCTGCCCGTGCCTATCATCACCGTGCAGAGCAAGCCGGGGACATACGGCCATTGTACCACCGCCAAGGTTTGGCAGCGTAAAAATGGCGGTGCGTATGAGCTGAATATTGCCGCCGAGGTTTTGAACTATCCGATTGAAGAAACGCTGGACACGATGCTGCATGAGATGGTATATCTCTACTGCCGGGAGAACAGTATTAAAGAGGTGAGCCGGGGCGGGAAGTATCACAACGGAAGATTTAAGGCGATAGCCGAAGCCCACGGGCTGACCTGTGTTCCCTGCGGTCAATACGGATGGAACACCACGCCGGGAGAAAACCTCGTTGAATATGCACTTTCAAAAGGATGGAATGAAATCCGCATCGGACGAAGCAGCGTTGTTCCGGGCGTTCGTGTGGGAGCTGCGGGAACGAGCTACGCGGGGGCTGCGAACGCTGGCGGTGAACGCAGACCCAGCAGCACAAGAAAGCTGATATGTCCGTGCTGCGGCAACAGCGTGAGGGCAACAAAAGCCGTGCGTATCATGTGCATGGACTGTATGCAGCAGATGAATGAGGTCTGATCGCGGCGGGTAAGACCCCCGAAAGGGGGTCTTGCTTCTGCCAACGGAAAAACGTATACTAAAGCCGGGAGGGACAGACGATGAAAAAATATTTTGTGTATAAGGTGGCGGTGCTGTTGCTCTGCACCGCGTTATTGACTGGCTGCGGCCAAAAGGACAAGGCTGCTTTGCCGGAGGATTTCCCGATAGATTTTGTATTCAGCAGCGGCGTAGGCGCGTGGGCGACCTCTATGACGCTGGAACAGGACGGGGCATTTTCGGGGGAGTATTACGACGCTGATATGGGTGTCTATGACGAAGATTATCCGAACGGAACGGTTTATATCTGCGATTTTTCGGGGCGGTTTTCGGACATTGAAAAAGTGGACGAATACAGTTATTCTCTGAGGCTGGCGGAGCTGGACAGCGATTATGAAGCCGGAAAAGAATGGATAGAAAACGGGACAAAAAATATATCCTCCGAGCCGTATGGCATGGAGGACGGGGACGAATTTATCTTATATCTGCCGGACACGCCGATAGATGGATTAGACGAGGAATTTTTGAGCTGGTGGCCGGGACGCTATGCGTTGGAGGGTCAGCCGGAAACGCTGGAAATGTACGGGCTGTATAACGTCAAAATGGGATATGGTTTTTTTGAGTAGTTTTGAAAGTGTAGTTTCAAAGTTGGAAAAACGCAGCAAAAATAGAGCGTCAAAAAAGTTCGTTTTTGATACCCGAGCAACCGCAAAAGAGCGGATTACACGCATTTCCTCTAATAACTATAATTTTTTGATATTTTTATCATTCGCCTTTGGTAAGGATGAGGTCGGCGGTTCGAATCCGCCCAGCAGCTCCAAAAAGTCCTGTTTTCTCTCGAAAACAGGACTTTTTCTTTACTTTTTTGCCAATTTAATCTGTGGGTCACAGCGTGGGACAGTTTTGCCCCACACCGTGACCCACACGCGGAAATGCGCAGAAAGGGCGAAAAAGGAGCGGAAAGGAAGTTCGGCAATCTATCAGATGGCTTTTACTACTTTTAATGCACAATATGCGTATTCATTCATCTTTTAATCGCCTAAGTGGAACCTCAAACTGTTCTACCATTTGGTACATAGGTTCTTTCCCCTCAAGGAAGTCTTGATAGTCTGGATACTCTTCGTAAAGCTTCAGCTTTTGAAGGACTTCCCGCGCCGTTTTAGCGCCTACACTCCGACTCCAGCCAGCAAAACCTATTGAATAGTTAATTGTTTCGGGCTTAAATGGCCACGGCCTTTTTACTTCTCGCCGCAAATGAATTTTCCCATTCTCCAATTTTGTTGTAATGTTTGCCCCCTCCAGTGCGACTATAAATTCTTTCATTGTTGGCGAAACATGATTGTCCCATGTCTGTCCAGCCGCCCTCTGTTTTGACGGTTACGGACAAATCACTCAATTAAAAAATATTGCACTGCTATTATGCATCACTGTAACGAGAACGCATTGTATACTCCGTTCCGTTTCGTGTTAGTAGGAAACCAATGGGACTGCCTTGATAAAGGATGTCAATCCACCGCTGATCGGCACTCCCGATGGGGCTGATGACCCCTTCATATTGAAAGGAAACATCTATTTCCACAATCCAAGTATCTTTGCTGATTTCAGATGGTCTAAGTACGTATATGTCCGCGCTTTCTCTGTCCATATCAGTCGTTGGCAGTAGGCGTACTTTGAGATCCCTGTACTCCGTAATCGTAAATGTTCGAGCATCGGAAGGAGTCATCAAGTCGTCGAGGAACGATTTTGCTAATTCGACAGCAGCTTCCTCGGGATAGGTAGTGCTTTCTTCAGAATCTAAGGCTCCCTCTCCGCTTACATAAACGTACAGTTTTGTATTCTCGATGGGAGTGGAATACGGCGTTTTAGGTTGAGGATCACTGACGGGTACTTGAGGCAGCGGGACATCGGCAGGCATCTGAATTCTGCGCAACACAAGCAATGCAACTAGCGCACACAGCACTGCAGCAACCATCCAGTGGATATGCTTTCTGCGTATATATTGAGCGAATTTACCATCGTGTGCCATTTGCTAACCTCCTTACCTGTTTCTTCCTACCTTCAGAAACGTGATGACCTAGCGATCTCTTTTTTAGTCGATTCCCCTCACATTCATAAAGCGGTAGTTTTAAGCCCACCTCCAAGGTTTGCCTTGCGGTGTAAAGAATACTGTGGATTGGATTTCTTTTCTGCACCTCATTATAATAATACAAACCGCGCGGAAGTAAAAGGGGATAAATACAAACAAGCCATTTATTTTCCGCCAAGGCTTTCACTACTTGTTTTGTAAACACACGAACACAAGCAATTAGGCTGAATATTTCATATGTCACCTCCCTACTGATATGCCAACGTGGATGCTCTATTAGTATAGTTGATTTAACATGGCCGATTATTACAACATTTCCCAATTAATTGAAATTTGTCCTGGTTCTCCTGCCCAGATGTCTCTATCAGAGTTAGGCTCTCCTTGGGCGAATATCCCTACAGCACCGAGTGCAGGGTGTGTCCATCTGACACGGAAGAAGATTTGGTTGCTGTTGTCCCGAGTGTGCTACCTGCAACACAGATATTTTTATTGTAACATGGACTGCCGCGCTTTGCAACGAGGGGGGTTGTTAAGTGCCAAGTCAGATTCTTGGCATACCCCGTGTGCTGGTGACCTCGCGGACGCTGCCGCCGCGCAGCTTGTTGTATTCCTCGCGTGTCATATCCACGTCGGCGGCCAGCAGGTGGTTGGTGATGTTGTGCTCCACGGTCAGGTTGAACAGCGGCTTGGACATGCGGTTTGCGAACACGCCCAGTGTTCCCTTCAGCACGTCAGCCACTGCGTGGGGCAGGAACGCACCGGCGGTCTGCACCTTCAGGTAGCCGTCGTAGAACCAAACAGCCTTCTCTACGAACTCACTTTGGCTGCCGCAGTTAGCCAGTGGCGCGTTTATTTCTATCATTTTCTTTGCTTCCGGCGTAAGCCCAAAAGCGTACTTTTCCTCCTTGAATTTTTACCGTGACCCCGCAGTTTTTCCCGTAACTGCCGTCACTCCTGCCACACGGAAGGCAAAGGATACTCAGTACGGAGCTATCCTGCGTCATATCTCAAGCATCCCTTGCGATCCTGCGCTGGCGGCTTTTTTGTTCTTATCGAAGGTGTGGGTGTAGATATCCAGCGTGGCGGAGAGCTGGCTGTGGCCGAGGATACCCGCTGCCGTTGCCATATCCGCACCGCCCGCGATCATCAGGCTGGCAGCGGTGTGGCGCAGGCTGTGGATATTGAGCTGCTCTCGGTCGATATCCCGCCATTGCAGGGCGCAGCACTCGCCGCGCCGCATCCCCGTGGCAATGATAAGCTTGAAGTATGTCTCATACTTGATGCTCTCATTTTCCAGTGCAGCGATGATTTTCTGCGCCGTTTCTTCGTCGGCAATCTTTTTCCCTGTTTTCTTACCTGCGTAGCGCGACATGGAAGTGGTGACAGAACACCTATTTCCATGGAATATGTTTTCTGTTGTGAGCTACGAGTATCATTTATGGCCGGTAGACTTGCATTACCGAGACTCGCTCTCGAGGAGGAAATAGACGTACCAATCACTGGAAATGTGCTTTCAGGCAATGGCTTTCCTGTTATGTTACGTTTTGGTTAACACAAGTCACTTTTCAACGATCCTTCCAACAAACGCCCAAATCTACGCAAAACTTCTCGATATATATTAAAACACATCAACACGAGAAGATCCCCCAATCCCTTGCAGCACAGGGGATTGGGGGATCTTACTTGGCATGAATGGGTACACCGTAAACGCATCCACGCCATTTTGCAGAACTAACGTGGCGAATGTGTGTCCTTACGCAAAGTTCTTCCTATGGAACTTGTACGAACGCCATCCAAGTGATATACTTTTTGAAACGCCCCGGAAAGGACTGAGTGTATGGACCGCGCTGCCGACTTGTGGACCTTGGTCAGCAATTTAAAAAATGCCGCTTATGATGAACAGGTACATATTCTGCAAATGCTGGGCGATAAGCTTATCAATGATTGCCGCATCGAGGTCTTTGGCGTGACCATTGAGCCGCTGTGGGTGGAGGCCTATTGCTATGACGAAACGCGTTTTCCCGACCAGAATACCCACCGTAGCAGCAAGCAGAAAAACCGGTTTGGACAGCTGTATTTCCATGAGCGAGGCTACGGCGGTGTGGATATTTGCTTATCAAATTCGGAGGATTTCTGCCTGTCCTTTCTGCTGAAGGCTACTCTCGCCAACGGGCACTTTCTGACGCAGACGCAGCTTCCGCGCGCATTGTTGAGCACCGGCAAAACGAAAGCGGACTTCGAGCATCTGGAGGACATACTCCACCCTGCGAACGCCCGTCACACCATCTGCCACACGACCCGTGTGAACTTGACCAAACCTTGTTACAGCGACGCCCCGCTGACCTCATTTGCGCTGGACGCAATTCCCAAGTATGATTTCCGGTTTGCCCGGAAAAACCTTCGAGAGAATGTACGGGCGTACCTGCTGGCCTATATGGCCGCACATCCGGACTGTACCGAACAAGAATACAGGGCAGAGTGCCGCCGTGTGTTCGGATGGGTGCCCGACCTGGTGCGGACATGGGTGCACAACTGATGCGCAGCTTGTTATTGCTCCGGCTGCCGCAGGAACAGCACACCTAGGGTGCCGGGGCCGCAGTGTGAGGACACAGTACAGCCAGCCTGGGTGACGAATACCTCCTGAAAGGGTGCCAACTCCCGTACCAGCTTCGTCAGCTCCTGTAGGGTGGTCTCCGCCACCTCGCCGGAGTGGGTGATGAAAGCGTGATCAGTCACCACCGTCTTGTCCGCCAGCCGTTCGGTGATATACTGGCGGTACACCTTTTCCATGGCGCCGCGGTACTTTTTGCAGACTGCCAGCTTGCCCTCCCGCATTTCAAGACAGGGCTTCAGCTTCAGCATATTGGCACCCAGCGCCGTCACGCCGCTGCAGCGGCCGCCCTTCCACATAAACTCCAGTGTGTCCAGTACGAAGCTGGTGTCGCTGCAGGGTGCCAGGCGGCGCAGCTCCGCGGCGATGCCCGCCGCTGCCATACCGCTGTCC
>UMLR01008690.1_pt1 | contig 26652 bp, 27 predicted proteins | sample 1966741 | NCBI WGS metagenome assembly UMLR01 (sample SAMEA4836207, study PRJEB28245) | human gut metagenome | biome: gut microbiome; material: fecal sample | place: Denmark | collected 2008 | reverse complement strand
AAGTTTTGAAAAAACTTAGCCGCCCGTTACTTAAATTATTATATTATATTCCTATTTCACTTGACAATTCTGGTGTTAAGTGTTCAAAAAGTTTTTCGTAAGAATAAAACGCTTTATATAAACCACATTGCCCCCAAGCTAGAGGAGTATTTATACCAACAGTGTATTTAGTTTCAACTTCTTGACTTTCTGGATTAATTGATGTTACTGCTTGATACGCTTCAGGTATAGCCCAAGCCGGAGAAGCTTCTCCATTTGCTTTTATTTGATGAGATTCACTAGGATTTTCATCTGTAATTCTTGCTAATGCCCTATTTAAATTAATATCAGCCTTTTCTTTCAATTTTTTAGCTAGGGCTATAGATTCATCATTCAAACTTACACTTCCATCTTTTATTGCAGAATTTAATTCATCAAGAAGTTTTATATAACCTAAACTCATTTGTGATTGAAAAGTCCATTGCGCCTCATGATTGCTTCCCTTAATCAATTTTTCTCTTTCTTCTTGTGCTTCAGGAGTTGACGCATCGGTTGAGCCAAATTCTTCTAATTGTTTTTTCCACTCAAAGCTAATTTCTGCATTAGGTCTTGTAGCTATATTGTAATTTGTATTTAGATAACTGTCGTTTTTATATCGCATTATGCCATAATTACCAACCAAATTGTCTTCCAATTGACTAAGTATAAGCATTTTTTTCTGAATATCTTCTAAAGGAGTTTTAGCAAGCTTTATTCCGTTCATATTTGTAATGAATAAAGATGTCGCATCATATGGTCTTGAAGGATGCTCTTCAAATTTACCATCTTGAAAAGCTTGTGACATTCTTCTATAACCATCATTAATCATTTTTCCTATAGTTTGTTGGTCACATTTAAAACCTATTTTACCCATTTCTTGTTGAATACTATTTCTAACTTGCTGAATTTGTTCATTTTGATCATAGTCTTGATTGAACATTAAATCAGAAAAAGTACTTAAAGCTTTTATAATCATTGCAGTGTCACAAGCAGTTCCGCCGGCGAAAGGAACTTCCTCCCAGTTGCCTGCTGTTCTTGCATCCGGATAATTAATGTCATCAAAATATCTAACAAGATATGCTATTGATGTTGTAACTTCCTTAGGCACTTCTTCTGCACTTTGATATCCGTAACTTTTTTTATTATCACTTCTTAAACCTGCCGTTATCATTTTGGAAAAAGTTTGAAGTGCCAAACCATGCGATTCAAGTCTTTTATTATTAAACCAGTCTTTATCAGGTTCACATACTCCATTTTTTGCTATTAAAACATGGGCAATTCCATTAATATTATGTTTAGTTTCATCATATTCTTTAGGTTCATAATACTCATTGTGCTCTTTTTTATCTTTACCTAAATATCTACTTCCTGAATGAATATCATCAAATATTTTTTTCTGAGCATCATCTGAATAAAATGTTGCAAAAGTTTTAAGTGTATTTTTTAATGTTTTTTCATCATTATAACGCATGTAATCATTTGCTATGTGCATTGAATCTGTTATCCAAACTCTTGCACCCATTTCCCAATTTTCTTCTTCTGACACCCCGGAAGTTTTTGGAAGCCCTGTGTTTGAATCAATTCCAAACTTAAAGACTCCATTTTCAGCCAAGAAAGCTTTCATTTGTTTCAAAGATTCCTTGTTATAACTTTTTTGCATTGAGTGTGCAACTTTTCTATTAAAAATTGTGAGGTCTTTAACATTCTCATTCTTATATGTTTGCATTTGTTGAACAGATTCTTGAACCTCCAAGGCTTGAATAAAGCTATTTAAGTTATCTACAAACTTGCCATCATCTTTGAGTTTGTCATCGTATTCAATGTGAGGCATCAAGTTTTCTGAAGTTATAGATTGTTGTTCATCTTCTGGAAAGTATTGTTTAATTGTGTCTAAATCATCTTTTGGTATTTCAACATCCTGAAATTGTGCTTTCAATGCTTCATTTTCAATTTTTTGATTACAGATGGAGAGTATAGATTTCAACCTAGGTTTTACATTCTCATTGTAAAATGTTTTTAATGCTTGCAACAATTGTCTAGATGTTTCTTGTGGAATCTGTTTTCTTGTTGTTGATTTATGCATAGCAACACTCATATTGGTTATATTTCCAAATTGGACTTTTGTTTTTAATGGATGTTTTGGTGTCATAGAATAATTACTATTGCAAATTTTCATATTTAGATCTCCTATTTTTTACATATCAAACTCTACCATTGTAATACTACAAAATAAAAGCTATGTCAAGCTATAACCATGGCTCACTATATGCCTAATTAACAATATTTTTTTTGAGTGTATAGCTGCAACTCATTAATTAACTCTTTTTGTAAAGTTTATTGAAAACTGATCTAAAAATAATTATTGTATTAACAAAATTTGTAATTAATTATTGCATTGTATTGATTTTTTTAATTTTTAAAACTTCATTCTCAACTTGCATTTCAATTTTATCAATTTGAGGATTAATTTTTAACAACTCTAAAATTGTTTTTGGAACAAACAATGCCCAACCATTACCGGATTTAAAAAATTTTCTTTCCATAGAGTCCTTGTCTATACATTTACTTGACTTAAGTTTAATAAATATCTATAATAAAAAATACTATGACAATGTATAGACACATAAAGAGCAAATTATACGTATCATTTGATGATTTGATTAAACAATATTTAAGCTCCCATACTGATATTGATGCTATAATGCCTCAAAATACAATCAGCCTAATCATAAAACTGTCAAAAAATTATGATATTGTTATTGTAACTAAATTAAACATTTTAATCATTAAAAAACATTAAGGATTAATAAACTAATAAAATTGAATGAAAATGTTGATTATAATGAAAATAACATAGAACCACAGATATTTTTCTTTAGTAAAGACATAAATCAACTATAAGAAAAAAATTATATATAACTTTTTTATGTTAAAATTATAAATAGATAATCAATATAAAAAATAAATTCAAAGAGGTAGTATGCGAACAAACTATACAAGGCGTGAAGAAAAGGAATACAATTTATTTCGTACACTGTTTCAAAAATTTGTATGTTCAGGGTTATACGCTACATATTGTAAAGCTGTATTTGATTTAAAAGTTGAAGGTTATCGTGATGAATTAAAGGATAAAAAGTTTATTGTAGCGGGAAATCATATATCAGCACTTGAACCTTTTTTGGTTCCACATGCAATTCGAAAACCTGTAGCATTTTTGGCGAAAAAGGAATTATTTGAAGGTTTCTGGTCACGATTGTATATGGATTTTTTAGGAGCAATAGCAGTAGATAGAAAAAAACTAGAAGTTTCAACGATAAAAACAGCCTTATCAATAAAAAATACCAATTGGACGCTTGGGTTCTTTCCTCAAGGAACAAGACAGCAAAAAGAAGAGTTTTCAAATATAACACGCGGATTTGCAACTTTGGCAAAAGCAACAAAATGTGATATACTGCCAATAGCAACGATAGGCGCAGATGAAAAATCGCGTCATCCTTTTAAAAGTAAAATAGTAATGAAAATAGGTAATTTAATACCATACAGTAATAACATTGATGAAATGGTAGACCAATGGGGTGAAAGTATTTCACAATTGACGGGAACGGAATATAAACCAAGGATAAAATCATGAAAAAAGAAAAAAAATATGCAAGGAAATATGCAAAAGATTTTAATTTTTTAACAGTTTTGTATCAAAAATATGCTGTATTTTTGTACCGTTTTGTTTTTAATTTCTTTTATAGGTTTAAATTTGAAGGACAAAAAAATATAAAAAGGGGTTCTCGCTATATAGTTGCAGCAAATCATATATCATACTTTGACCCATTGCTTTTATCCAACATAACAGGCTTAAATATAGCCTACATGGCAAAAAAGGAGCTGTTTGAAGGTTCAAAGTGGTTTGCAAAAAGATTGTCATGGCTTGGGGCTTTTGCGGTGAATCGTGAAAACCCTGAAGTTTCGACAATAAAAACGGTTTTGGATGTTTCAAAAGCAAAATGGAATTTGGGAATTTTTCCACAAGGTGGGATACGTCGAGACAGAACAATCAGAGATATCAATAAAGGCTTTATTGTCTTTGCGAAAATGCTGAAACTAAACATTTTACCCGTTGGGATAACAGGGTGCGAAGAATACAACTGGAAACTGTTTGGAGGAAAAATCAACGTAAAAATAGGGGAAGAAATCCCTTACGAATTGCCGGAAGAAGAAATATTAAAGCGTTGGGCAAGCAGTATAGAAGAACTAACCGGATATAACAATGAATTAAGAGATGAAGAAAATATAAAAAAGTGCTTGACATAAATAATTGGTTTAGATATTATTTTAATATGCGTTAAGTCGTATGGGCCGGTGTAGCTCAATGGCAGAGCAACGGTTTTGTAAACCGTAGGTTGTAGGTTCAACTCCTATCACCGGCTTTTCGCTTGTACATTAAAAAATGGGTAGATGCCCGAGTGGCTAAAGGGAGCAGACTGTAAATCTGCCGTCTAACGACTACGGTGGTTCGAATCCACCTCTGCCCACACTTTTCTCAAGAAAAGCTCAATCTGTGCCTCTGTAGCGCAGGGGTAGCGCACTCCCTTGGTAAGGGAGAGGCCACGAGTTCAAATCTCGTCAGAGGCAGTTTTAAAAGAGGATATACTAGTAAAAGTGATATAATCGTACTGAAAATAAAGAAAAGGAGATTAATTTCATGGCACGGGAAAAATTTGAACGTAACAAACCACACGTTAACATTGGGACAGTTGGTCACGTTGACCACGGTAAAACAACATTAACAGCTGCAATTACTGCTTGTATGGCTGCTGTTGGTCAAGCACAAGCTAAAAAGTTTGACGAAATCGATGCTGCTCCTGAAGAAAAAGCACGTGGTATAACCATTTCAACAGCACACGTTGAATATGAAACAGAAAAAAGACACTATGCACACGTTGACTGCCCTGGACACGCAGACTATGTTAAGAACATGATTACAGGTGCTGCTCAAATGGACGGTGGTATATTGGTTATTTCAGCAACTGACGGACCTATGCCTCAAACTCGTGAGCACATTTTGTTGGCTCGTCAGGTTGGTGTTCCAAGATTGGTTGTGTTCTTAAACAAATGCGATATGGTTGATGATGAAGAACTTATCGAATTGGTTGAAATGGAAGCTCGTGAATTGCTTTCATCTTACGAATTTGATGGTGACAACATCCCATTCATTCGCGGTTCAGCTTTAAAAGCTTTAGAAGCTGTTCAAGCTAATCCAACTATCGGACGTGGTCAAGACAAATGGGTTGACAAAATTTGGGAACTTATGGATGCAGTTGATGAATACATCCCAACTCCTAAACGTGACGTTGACCAACCATTCTTAATGCCTGTTGAAGACGTATTCTCTATTACAGGTCGTGGTACAGTTGCTACAGGTCGTGTTGAACGTGGTAAAGTTAAAGTTGGTGAAGAAGTTGAAATCGTTGGTTTCGGCGAAACTAAGAAAACAGTTGTTACCGGGGTTGAAATGTTCCGTAAACAACTTGATGAAGGTATAGCTGGTGATAATATTGGCGCATTGCTTCGTGGTATTGATAAAACTCAAATCGAACGTGGTCAAGTTCTTGCAAAACCTGGAACAATCCACCCACACACTAAATTCACTGCTAACGTTTACGTTTTAACAAAAGATGAAGGTGGTCGTCATACTCCATTCTTCCCTGGATATCGTCCTCAGTTCTATATCCGTACAACTGACGTTACAGGCTCTATCAAATTTGATGGCGAAATGGTTATGCCTGGTGATAACGTTGTTATGGAAGTTGAACTTATCGCTCCAGTTGCTATCGAAGAAGGTATGAGATTTGCTATTCGTGAAGGTGGACGTACTGTTGGTGCTGGTGTTGTTGACAAAATTATCGCTTAATTAGTCAATATTTTAATTAACACATAATATAAACAAAAAAAAAAGGAAGTGTTTATCAAACTTCCTTTTTTATTTTATAAATATTACCATGATTACAAATTTTAACTAGTATAATAACATTAATTGCTATATAATGAATTAATGAAGAAGTGGCAAACCGAAAAACTTGAGATTAGTAATCAAATTAGCAACCTTAGTGAAACAATTAAGAATACAATAACACGAATGAATATTTAGAAATATCTTTTGTTATGTTTTTTTAATTGTATTCAAGTTTAAAAGTAGGTTGTAGCATTATTTAATCCTTCTTAAATCTATATTTATTTCTTTATTTTTTTAATAATTCTAAATTTACCCCTTGAATATGATAGCAATATGAAAGATTATTCTTAAACAGATTAGAATTAGCAGAAAAAAATTAAAGATGATAAAGAAGTCCTAAAAATATTTTCATCAAAAATAAAAGATTATCTTCACAATACTGTTAAGGCAATGGATAGAGATAATTTTATCATTCGACATCATATAGAAAATGTTGAAAAATTTTCTAATAGAGAAAAATGGGATAATTTAGATGATACTGATTTTTTAAATATAAAAAATGAGATTGCAAAATTACCTACAACAAATGTTTAAAATATCATATTTTTCAGGAAGATTTGACAAATCAATATTAATTATTGCTGCATTATTTTTTAATATTTTGAGGTTAGTTTCAAAATATTTTATTCTTTTTGTGGCAACAAACTTCCATATAATTTTATTAATCCAATTAAATTTATTAGTATCAACTGTAGTTAATATTTTATCAAATTCAATAATAAAATGATTTATGTCAGCCAAATTAAATTTTTTAAAATTATCGATAAATTCCTGTTCTTGCTTAATTCTAAAAGAGGTTACTCTTTGATCAGCTTCATCAACTTCATTTCTATAATTTTTTACTTTGATTGCGATTTCTTTCAATTCAATTAGTTGCTTTTGAATTTTGTTGTATTCTGAATACTTTTCATCAAATTCTTCTATTAAATCAGGAGTATCATTTATATGCAATAACGATAATAAATATTTTGCTAAATTACGGCTATATTTATTACTTCCTTGTCTTAGAAGTATAGGTCTATCCCCAATTTGATTTATTCTTTCATCAATAACGTCAACGGCCTTATTATTTTTACTTGCAAATAAAACTTTCTTATTGTTTAAAACTGCATTTATAATTATATTTCCTATAACTTGAGATTTTCCGGTTCCTGAAGGTCCTATTATTATTGTGACAGGATTGGATAGCGCTGGTTTAACAGCATTTCGTTGTTCCTCATTCAAATGTAATACTTCTAATATCGGATAAGTTGTATTGTTAGTATTATTAACATTTTGATCTAATAAAATTTCTAAAGCAGTACCTTTTATGTTTGCATTTATATAAATACATAATTCAAAATTAATTCCTCAAAATACCCTGGAAATTTTTCTCAAACTTGTTGGTAATTTACAAAAAAAACTCCTTCAACAAAACAGTCAAAGGAGAATTAAATATATACAAAAAAAAGATAACTTATTAGCAAGGGAGAGATTCGAACTCTCGACCTCACGGGTATGAGCCGTGCGCTCTCACCAACTGAGCTACCTTGCCATTTATTTTTATTATCTCTTAAAACAATAAAAATTTCAAGTACTTTTTTTAATTATAATAAAATTCCTGCAATGCAAGCTGAAATATATGAAGCGAATGTACCGCATATAAGAGCTTTTATACCTAATCTTGAAAGGTTTTTTCTTTGTTTTGGAGCCATTTCGCCAACACCGCCTATAAGGATTGCAATTGAGCCTAAATTTGCAAAACCGCATAATGCAAAAGAGGCAATAATAAAGCTTTTTTGACTTATTATACTTTTTATTGAAACAAGATCTATGTAGGCAATGGTTTCATTTAGGATAAATTTCTCGCCCAATAGTGCACCAACTTGTGCAGATTCATTAAATGGTACACCCATAAGATAGGCAAATATTGCAAAAATTTTGCCTACTATCATTTTCATTGAAAGATTAGTCAAATCAAAGCCTAGAAACATTTGGCTAAAATGTAGATTGTGATGTAAGAACAAGCCGAATTTTACTAAGAACCAATCAATCATTGCAATTAAAGCCACAAGTGCTATTAGAACCGCAACAACATTGATTGTTACGCGCATGCCTTCTTGAGCACCCATTGCTATTGAATCAATGACATTAACGTGTGTTCTTCTTCTTGATATTTTTATATCACTCATTGTTTGTGGTACGTCAACTTCAGGGTAAACAATTTTTGAAATAACCAAAGCTCCCGGTGCAGCCATTATTGAAGCTGCAAGCAGATATTGTGCAGGTATTCCCATGCCAACATAAATCGCCATCACTCCACCTGAAATGCAAGCAAGAGAACCTGTCATTGAAGCCAAAATTTCTGATTTTGTTAAATTTGGCAAATATGGTTTGATTAAAGACTGTGCAGCAACTTGTCCAACAAATGAACTTGCAAGATTTGATAGAGCCTCAGCGCCGGAGACATTCAAAAGTTTGTTCATTAATTTTCCTAAAAAAGCCACGATCCGTTGCATTATGCCGTAATAATAGAGAATGTTGACCAATACCATCATAAATATCATTGCCCCCATAAGTTGAAGGGCGAATATATGAGAATTTTGCCCAAAAAGTTCTGTTAGTTTTTCAGGACTCCTTGTCAACGGGCCAAAGACAAAATCTGAACCTATTTTTGCAAAATCAAGTATTTTTTGGATAAAGCCACCAATGGCTTCAAAAATTCTTATACCTAGCGGAACTTTTAATATGAATACCCCTAGTAAAAATTGGAGCAAAAAGGCTCTTGTTATTGTTTTTACTGATATTTTTCTTTTGTTATTCGACATTAAAAATGCTAGTAATAAAATAAAAACAATACCAAATATTCCAAAAAATCTATCCATAATATCTCACTTTCATTTTTAACATATTTATATTAATTTTAAAATAAAAAATAAAATTTAATTGTTACAATTTTTTAATATTTTCATTAAAAAGTAGCAAAAAATATTTTTACAAGCATTAAATAAGTATAATGTCAATGATAGATTTTTATCCTATGGTACCAAAAACAGAATTTCAGCCATATAATAGTGTTGAGTTTCAGAGTAAAAATGTTTTAACCAACAGAAATAACAACAATGACAACACTCAACGAAATATTGTCTTGAACCCAAACGTCAAGCAATATCCTATTGTGCAAGTGCAATCTCCACCCCAAGCTTTTGTAATGCCACAAAATATTGCGTTAAATTATAGAAATAAAATACAAAACCCTAGTTATGTTTATGGTGTAATTGGCGCAATTGTCACAATACTTGTTGTTGGCGGCGGTTTTTTGTTGCACAATACCAATTTGCGACAAAAACTTTCTTCGTGGTGGAAAAAAACATCAGAGGTGAAAAATTCTTACCATCCCAATATTGTTCTTGATAACCCTAAGGATATAAAAGAATACCGACAAAGTGTTGTGAGCAACCTTGCAAACGACAAAAGGTATAAAAATGATTTAAAATGCATTGATATTTTTACGGGAAATAAAAGCCCGGAAGAAACAAAAGAAATTTTGTCAGATATTTATGAAATAGCGAAAACAATAAGTTACAGCAATTATAAAACGCCAAAGGTATCTATACTTTTAAAACAAGATGCAGGAATTTTAAACTTAAGCAATATAGATTCAAGCTTGGATGAGTTTAATGTTGATATTTTAAAAAATGGCGTTCTGAATAAAATAAAACAAATAAAATTGGGGTTTGTTTCAAAGGATAGTGATTATGTTGCCTATACAAAAGCGACAATATCACATAACAAAAGTGAAACAAGTTATAGTTTGAATATAGCAAGGGCAGTCAGAAGATTTTTTGGTAAATTTTCAGACTAATTTTTTTTAATACCTTATGTTTAATAAACGTAAAAAAAATACATCGAATGATGTATTTTAAAAAGTTATGCGCATTTTTTTGACAAAGAAGCCGATATCATTAAAAGAAAAAATATATATTAATAAATCAAAAATCAATAATAAATTTTGAGGCAAGTTATGGTATTAAAGGGAAAAGTAAATAATATTGAAAATGGCATGGTTTCAAGCTTAAGAGCCATGCATGTTGCGACAGCCCGATTTAACATGCACAATGATAATGTAACCGGGTTTGACAAAATCGGTTATCAAAGACAGGAAGCAGTCATTTCTTCATTTACGGAGTTTTTGGGTATAAAAGGACTTGCCCAAACAACAAATGATGAAGTCGGTCGTATTGCAGTCAGTGACAATCCTCTTGATATAGCTATAACAGAAAAAGGGTACTTTCAACACCTTACAAATGAGGGTATTAAATTGAGCCGCGATGGAAGGTTTAAAATAAACAAAAATGGAGATTTGCTCACACTTTCAAACGACAAAGTATTATCAACTGCCGGCAATCCCATAAAATTACCTTTTTTGCCAGAAGACTTGAAAGATATAAAAATCGACAACAATGGCAAAATCTCAATGTATAACAAAACAACAAACGAAATGGAATATGTAGATACCATTTCTGTTGTTTCAAACAACAATGTGGCTGTTGTGAACCCACATTTAAAACAAGGCTACAAAGAGTTTTCAAATGTGAGTTTGCAGGAAGAGTTTATTAATATTTTTCCGATAAGCAAAAATTTTGATGCAAACAGACAAATGTTTATTATCCAAAGCAATAACTTATCAAAGGTAATATCAGAAATAGGAAAGGCATAAGGTAAATAGATGTCACATGGGTATAACTTACAAGCGATAATAAGAAGAGGATTGAACAATTCGGTTGTTCAATTTGATCGTCTTGCACAAATTGCGACAAACTTAACCAACTATAATACAAACGGATATAAATCGGTGTCATTTGACCAGATAATGAAAGAAGATGGTTTTATAAATGGGATTACACGTCGATATGATTCTCAAGGAACTATTATACAAACGACACGTGATTTTGATGTAGCTATTGATGGCAAAGGATATATCCCTGTCACTTCTCCGACCGGGGATGTTGCATACACTCGCGAAGCTTCATTTAAGCTTGATAAAAATGGCAATTTGATTACAAACGACGGTTGGTTGGTTGGTGATGGAATAAAGTTGCCCATAAACTATGAAAGATTTCGTATTGATGGCGATGGCACATGTTATGTTGAATATTATGGTGACAAGCCTAAAGAAGTTATCGGCAAAATTCCTCTTGTGACTTTTCCAAACAGTGAAGGCCTTATACAAGGAGAGTACAACAAGTATTATATTACTGAAGAATCAGGTGAGCCAATGTTGCAAAAGGAACACAATAAAATAAAACAAGGTTGCATTGAACGTTCAAATGTGGATATTTATGAAAGTGTATATGATATTATGCGTATGAATGCTTCAATGTTATCAAGTTTTAGACTTTTAAAGGTGGTTGATGATATATATACAAAATCAATCAATTTAAGACAGTAGAATAAACCTAAGGTTGTATAAATTACAATATATAAGAAGTACATTGAAAATTGAATAAAACAACAAAGAGGTAAAGAATTATGAATAATTTTAATGGAATAGACAAAGTTGGCTCAATGCTTAATTTGATTTCTCAAAAACAAAAAGCATTGAGTGTAAACTTGGCAAATATAGATACACCAAATTATGTAAGACAGGATATTGACTTTTCGCAGTATTTAAATGGAGCGTCAAATACAATTGAGACAAAACTTTCAAACACACTTGGAGCTTCACCGTTTTTGACACAGACTTCAAACGAGAAGGTAAATCCTGCAAATGAACTAATGGAAATGCAAAAAAATTCACTTTTATATGCGATGGCAGTAAGAAACATTTCAAGTACAATATCACAAATGAGAACGGCTATAAACGTAGGGAAGTAATCTAAAATAAGGATAAAAAGGAGATAAATTATGGGTATTTGGGATTCAATTGAACTGGGTGCACAAAGCTTGGATGTGCATGGTAAACGATTGGATATCCATGCTCGAAACATAGCGAACATAGATACTCCGAATTATGTAAGAAAAATACCGCTTATCAATTCAAAGGATGACATATCGTTTACAAATGTGCTTGGAACATTGAAGGACAAAACGTTCAGTTCAAGCTCACAACCGCCTTTTTTAAGTGGTGGAGTGTCATTTGGTGGGATTGTTGAAGACCCGACGTTAGGAGATAAAATTTATCAACCCGGGCACCCTGATGCCGACCAAAATGGTTATATTCGTTCATCAAACGTGAACCCGATGGTTGACATGGCAGATGCAATGATGGCACAAAGAGCCTACGAAGCCAATTTAGCCATAATATCCATAACGAAAGCAATGGCACAAAGAGCGGTTGAAATTGGCAAATAAATCATTAAAAAGTTATTAGGAAAGTCAAGAAATGTTTTCACCACGTATTCAAAGTTTAATAGATTCATCAGGTCGTGAAGCAGCCTTAAAACGCGCTATGGCTTTAACCACGTATACAAATGCTCTTGAAAATAATAAAACAGCAGAATTAAAAAATTCAAGTGCAAACTTTTATGATGTATTGAAAACAAGCACTCCACAAGCATTTAGAACATCAAACACAAACAATTTGAAATTTGGTGAACTTTCAACATTAAATCGGGTAAATAAGCCACAAGAGCAAAATTCCAATTCTTCAAAAAGCAAAATAATGACAATTATTGAAAATGTGGCTAAAAAATATAATGTTGATGACAAACTTGTGAAAGCCTTAATAAAGCAAGAATCCGGTTTCAATCCCAATGCAACTTCACAAGCAGGGGCAATGGGCTTAATGCAGCTTATGCCACAAACTGCAAAAGGCTTGGGAGTCACTAATCCATACGACCCAATTCAAAATGTAGAAGGTGGTACAAGATATTTAAAATCGATGCTTGAACGATACAACGGCAACATCATACTTGCACTTGCAGCTTATAATGCAGGCCCCGGAAATGTTAACAAGTATGAAGGTGTGCCGCCATTTAAAGAAACTCAAAACTATGTAAGAAATATTTTGGCTAATTATTTGTAGTAAATTTGGAAGAAAAATAAGGAGTAACATGTTTACAAATAGCATTAACCCATTTGGAAAAAATATTGAAACAGGTCACATAAGCAATATTTCCGGCAACGGCAGTTCTTTTAATATGATAAACGAAACCGAAAAAGTAAGCTTTAAAGATGTCATAACAGATATGGCAAACGGTATAAATAAAGAGCTTAATGCACCTGATGAGATGTTGAACAGCATTATGCGCGGTTCAAGCGAACATGACATCCACGATGTTATGATAGCTTTGTCAAAAGCCGACATGGGAATAACAATTGCAACAACCGCAGCAACAAAAGTACTTCAAACGTATGAAAAAATCATGCAAATTCAACTGTAAACACCATATTTAAAAAAAACATAGTATAATAATAGTGGGAGAAAAAATAAACTAAAGACTTGAGGATAAAAAGCAAAGATAGCATATGAATTTTCAGGAACTTCTAAAAAATAAAGGCATGTTAATAGGGATAATAGCAGGGGTTGTTATCCTTGTTGTTGTGTTGATTTTAGTCATTGTTCTGGTTGCAGGTGGCAACAATGGTGGAAGTGGTGAAGGCGGCGAAAAGGTAAAAAAAGAAGCTGTCATAAAAGAGCCGCTTGATTTGTTGGCGACCGACAATCTCGGTAAAGCAATTGAAATACAAGCTTTGCTTGCGCGTGAAGGTATAAACGCTCAAAGAAGAATGGATGGGTCAAAATCAACAATATTTTTATCAGAATACAAAATGTCAGAACGCGATAGAGCTTTGCTTGCAATTGTTAAAAGCGGTTTGATGGACCAAAATGTCGGGTTGGAAATTTTTGACAAAGGTGATTTCACCTCTACAAAAGAAGACAAAAGAATACGATTAATCCGCGCAGTTAATGGTGAGTTATCTCGTTTAATCCGCAAAATCCCCCCAATTGAAAATGCAAGTGTATTTATATCAATTCCTGAACAATCAATGTTTGCTTCAATGCAAAAGCCCACAACCGCAACCGTCCAATTGACCATTCCAAGCGGAGAAAGGCTTGATAAAACAAAAGTCAAAGCGATAACAAATTTGCTTTTGGGGTCTGTTGCAGGATTAACACATGAGAACATTTCAATAACCGATACTAACGGCAATGTGTACACAACAATTGAAAGCGCTGATGACAATCGGCTTGCCAAAATTGAAGAAAATGATAAATATATGCAAGCAAAAGTTCAAGCACAGTTGGACAGGCTGCTTGGCAAAGGAAATTATGTTGTGACTGTCTCAACAGCTTTAAGAGAAGTGCCCGTTGAACGTCAAAGCATTACTTATGATCCTGTTAAAAAAACCGCCACAAGCGAACAAGTTTTTCAAGAGGGGCTTGGCGATCAATCAAGAGATTCATCTTCAGGTGTCAACGCCGTTAGCTTATACGTGCCAAACGGATTGCCACAAACAGGTTCAAACGCAAGTCAAAACAGAAACTATTCTCGTGTTGCAAAAGAAACACAATATGGAGTGAGCAAAACACAAACTAACGAATATATAAAATCAGGTGTGGTGGAAGAAATATCAATAGCCGTAACAGTTGAAGAGGGTCGAATACCGCCAACTATAACACTTGATGAGTTTAAACAACTTGTGGCTGATGCAGCCAGTCCAAAAGTGAAAGTTGAAAATGTTACAATTGCATTTTCTGATCCTGCAGATCCTTATTTGGCACAGGATAAACCGACAAGTTTGCCAACACCTGATGAATCCGGCAATCCTTGGTGGTTGGCAATTGTCTTGCTTGGTGGCGGTTTAATTGGTGGCTTGGGCATTTTGTCTACAATTGCAAATAAATCTTCAAAAGAACAAGAAGAACAAATGAAAATGTTGAGCCAATGGACTCAACAACAAGAAGCTTTGATGCAAGGGTTTGGCAATGAAACAAAAGAATTGAAAGCGAAACAAGCTCAATTGGAACAAGAAAATCTCAAACTTAAAGAAGAACAAGAAAAAGCACTTGCTCAAATTCCACAACAAATGGCTGTCGCTCAAGCAAATAATGTTATGACACAACAACAAAATACCGGGGAGGCTCCTCAAACTGTTAACGACATGCTTGATGATATAACCTCGGGACTGCTTGATTCTGATGACGATGAATTGGAAGAAAATATTAAAAGTTGGATTGAAAAATAAGAAGAAATGTTTGATAGGATAAATTAATGGCAATTGAAGGATTTCAATACGAAGAATTTTCAAAAGAACTGTCAAATCAGGCTGTTGAACTTATCCCGTCTGATATTAAAGACACGCAGCGCGATTTTATTATAGACATTATCTACAAGTTTTGTACTCTTGCTGGAAATGCTTTGAATGATGATCCATCTTTAAATTTTACAGCAGAACAAGCTTTCATGATTGTTCAGTTTATTGGTGAATGGACTTTTCACAAATCAATTGACATATTGCGAGCCAATTTGCCAATACAATATCGAGAATCAATATTGCAAAAAATAGCTTTTACTATTTTTGAAATAGCAAAACAGTCAATAATGCGTGGATTAAACCAAGACCAAGTTATAATGCTTGTTGAAGCCCATGTTAAAAAGACTTTTGAAGCTACTATAAAAGATTTTTTAGACAGAGGCATGCTTCTTGAAGATGTCGCTGAAAATGCGTTAAAACAATCAAACATTGACCAAATGGCAAAACAAATGCAAGAAGAAAAATATGGTGAAGTTGTTGAAGATAAAAAACTTCTTAAACTTGCCAGCCTTGCGGTTGTTTTAAAGCGGCTTCCTAAAAATAAAACTGATTTAATTGTCAAAAAGTTTTCTGAAGCTGACAATAAAATTTTGAATGAATACTTGGAAATGCCTGATTTGGAAAAAACATTTAAACAAGAGGAATTGATGAAACAACTGTCAGACATTAAGAAAATGTTTTGCAAGCCTGTTAAGCCAAAACCTGAAGAAGTCGCAAATCGTGAGTTTCAACTTCTGGCTTCTGCGATAAAAAATGTCGACAAAACCAGATTTATGAATGCTATTGATAAAGAACGAAACAATGTTCAAAAATTCATGATAGACATTTTAAATGATGAAAAACCCAGCTTACCTTCACAAGTCAGTGCAATAATATCTAAGCATATGAGAGAACAATTTGCATGATAATTAAGAAAAAAAAGAAAAAATTAAATAATGATCAAAACGCTACTTTCGAGTCAAATCAACAGAATAAAACAACTGATGATAATAAATTAAAGTCAAATTTTGTTGAAGAAAAAACAATTGACAATGATGAAGATGAATTTGGTGGAATAAACCTTGAAGAAATTGACTTTGAGCAACGGGAAGAACGACGCAGAGGTGACAGAAGACGTGGGTATCGTCGAATTGACGAGCGGAATCTTGTTTCACGAGCTCATGAAGAAGCTAATTTAATAAAAAAACAAGCGTTTGAAGACGGCTACAATGAAGGAGTGGACAGTGCCAAAAACGACCTTGCTCAATTTAAAGAAGCTTTAAATGCTTTTTATCAGGCAAAAGAAGATGCCTATGACAAGTTGTCGGATGATATACTTTCTATTTCTCTTGAAATTGCCAAAAAGATAATAAAAACAGAACTTGATACAAACAAAGAAGCAATAATAAATATGATTAACGAGGTTCTAGGTGAAATTTCAAAAGATGAACACAAAATAACCCTTATTGTTTCTAAACACGATTTAAATCAAGTTAAGGATAAACTTGGTGAAATAATAAAAATAAATAATCTTGAAGCAAAAGTGAATGTTATAGATGATGATGAGGTTGCAGAAGGTGGTGTCATTGTGAAAACCACATCCGGAGTTGTCGATGCAAGCATTTCTTCACAATTGAAGCTTGTTGAAGAAGCTTTATCCTTGATTTAGATTTCTAGAAGAAAATTTTTGTTAGGTATATTATTTTATTAAATCAGTAATATCTGCTTTTTATATAGTAATGTACTAAAGTCTTCTGATAATTTTTGTTATAATAATTTATGTACATTTTATTTCAGTTTAATATGGAGATATGGCATTATAATCAATTACTACTTTCAAATATTTTTTTATGGTTTATTTATACAATATCATATCTAAACTTCTTTTTAAGCCAATGAATTGACTATATCTTTATATGAGTAACCTATGCATGTGATAATAAACACCTCACAAATACTCAATATTTTGTTTTACAAGTATAAAGCTTTTTTTAATGCCCACCTTTTGCAAGTATTATTTTATATTTAAATTTTTGAGCGTTTACATAATCACTTGAAGTGCGTTTTGAAACCTTGCATATTTTATTACATAACTTTTCGGCTTCATCAAACTCTCTTTTTTCATAATACATATCAACGGCTTTAAATGCATTTTTTATGTAATATTTTTCAACATTTAAAAAATGATTCAAGTCTTTGATTTTTTGAGAAATTCCAGCATTGTTCCGTTTTGTCAAAACATAATAATTTATATACTCACATAAGGCAAGTTCATAATTGGCTTTGAGTTCATATTCTTCTGCCAGTGTTAAATGATTTTGAACTTCGTCACCATCTGAAGCAAACTTAGTTTTTAAAATAAGCATACGGTTCATTATAGTTGAATAGTCCGCTTTTGAGTCGTTAGAATTTATAAATAAATCATAATATACGTATGCATAGTCATATTTTTCCAGTTTATCATAACACAAGGCCATTTTGTGTATAAAACTTTTATTTGTTCCACTTAACACATAAGCATTTTGATAATAAAACAAAGCCTTTTCATAATTTTTATCGGCAAAGAACATATTTGCTAAATTCAGTAAAACATTTTTCGTAGGATAATATTTTATTGCTTTTCCATAAAACTTACACGCACGGTTGAAATCGTTTATTGCAAATGCTTTTTGACCTTCTTCAATATACCTTTTTGACAACTCAACTCCGTGGCTAAGCTTTTCTTTGACTTCTTTATACTCAATTGCTTCAACATCTTCATCATATTTTATATACCGTTCATATGCTTTGAATGCCTGATAATTTAAATCCAATTTTGAATATGCAACTGCAAGATTCAAATTGGCATATGGATAATCCATTTGATTGAGCAATGTGACAAGATAATAGTTTACAGCATGGGCATAATTTTCATCTCTAAACTCTAAATTTCCAAGCAGAAAATACGCTCCATGGTAAACAGGCAATTTTTTTAACGCTTTATTCAAATGCTCACGTGCTTTATTTATCTGATTTAGTTTTATATAATAACTTGCAATTAATGAATGTATGTAAGATGTTTCATTTACGTTCAACTCGCTTTTTAAAATATCTATTGCACTATTATAATCCTTACTCCAAGCTGCTTTAAGTGCTTTATCTATATTTGACTCTTCTTTTTGAGCCTCAACAACATTCTCATTCATTTTTAACTAAAAAGATCTTTATTAAATTTCTCATTATTTATTATTTTCTCAATAACATTATCAATATTTGAACTGTCAAAATTCATGCCTTTGGCGTTTTCAACCAATGTGTTTTCATTTGAGAAAAAAAGACTTGTGAATTTTTTTATATCGTTTTCTTTTTCAAAAATATTATATGCAACATTTGAAATGCTGCTTTCATCAACGATTTCATTATTTTTCTTGTCTGCATCGTTTGCTACTTTTGAAATTTCAGAATTTATTTTATTTTTAGATGATATATTATTGCTTCCATATGCCAAATTTAATTTTAATTTTAGCAAATTACTATTAGCATTATTATTAACACCATTGTACATAAAATATTTTTGATTCCTATTTCCCCAACTTTATAACAAACATAATATAACATTATCCATATTATTTCCATAATGTAAACAATGTAGTTTGTTAAAATATTTATACTTTTAGTAAAGATTTGTAAACAAAAAGTATAAAATTTTATAAAATTTGTAAAGTTTTTTAAAATAATGGCCGATAATATAGTAGTATATGAAATGAGAAGTTTTTAACCGGTGGATTAATTATGAATAAAAAAGAAAATAATGAAAATGGCGCTTCACTTTTTGCACGCAGTGCAAACTTGATTGACCTTGACCCGATGGAAGAAATTTTTGCTCTCAATATGGGTGATTTTTTAATTGAACATTTGATATCAGATGAACTTGTTGACAAAATGGCTAAACATCAAAACAATAAAGCAGCCGTTGAAAATCTAAAAACTCAATTGAATGAACTTATTTCTATTTATTCTATTAATAACACTCTTAACATTTTGGGATTGAACCAAAAAGATGATTATTTAATTTATAACTCAATAGCTTCAAGCTTAACCCAAATGCTTGATGTTAAGGTTTGCCATATACTTTTAACGCAAAAGCTTATACCAAACTTTAACACTAAAGAAAACGACCTCATTCTTTGTGGTACGTCAAACGAAAAGTTGTCAGACGAGATTACAAAAAAAGATTTGGGCTTGAAACTTGAAAATAATCTGATTGTGAAAGAAGTATTTGAGAAAAATGAATCAATTCTGACAAAATACGGGGAATATGATTTTGAATTTGATAAACAGTATAATGAAGAAGATTTAAAATATACCGCTATCATCCCAATGCACAACAACCTTGGGCATCTAGGCATTATAATTCTTCACAACAATGAGTCTATAGCAAATCATTATCTTAAATTGGCAACTGTTTTGTCAACGCTTTTTGCAACATCACTTTATCTTCAAAAATTGATAAATGAAACAAGGCTTATGATAAAAGACCCGAATTCAAACGAAATGGATTTAAAATATATGCGCTCAGAATTGACCTCCATGATTTGTGATTTGGGGCTTGCACAACAAAATTTTGTGGAAGCACTTGCAAATTCTGTCAACGAAAAAAGTGAGTACAAAACAAACCATGCTCAAAATGTTGCAGCTTTGTCAAAAGAAATATGCAAACAGCTTGAATTGAACGAGAAAACAACTGACCTTATATATTATGCAGGCTTACTTCAAAACATCGGAAAGATTATTTTGCCCCAAACTATTTTTTCAAAATCAGGCAAACTGACAAAAGAAGAGTGGCAAAAACTAAATGACCATACCAATTTCGGTGTCAATTTGCTTATGAACATCAATTTTCTTTCTGAAATTATACCTTATATCCACTACAACCGAGAAAGATATGATGGTGTTGATTCACAATATGGATTAAAGGGCAATAGCATTCCATTGGGCTCTCGTATTATTGCAGTTGCAGACGCATATTGCGCTTTGACTTCTGATAGACCTCACAGAGAAAAATTGTCAAATGAAGAAGCTTTGAAAATTATTAAAAGTGAAGCATCTTCTAAATGGGATCCTGTTATTGTCGATACTTTATTTAGAATTAAAGCTGATAAATAAATTATGAAAAAACTTTTAACTTGCTTAATTTCAATTATATTAACTTTGATTATTTGTACAAACACTTGCTTTGCACAAACGAAAAAGCCATATAAACCCAGAAATTTGTCACAACAAATTGAAGTTAATGCAAAGGATAATTTTATTATCCACGGCACTTTTTATTATTATAAGTCCAAACCGCCTGTTAAACGGCCTTTAGTTGTTTTGCTTCACTCATTAGGCGGCAACCAAAATGATTTCAAGCCGTTGATAAATCTTCTTGTAAGTTCAAAGTTTAACGTTCTTGCAATTGATATGCGAGGCCATGGATTGAGTGTTAAAAACATAAATGACGTCACAAGAACTTGGCAATTTTTCCCAAAATCAACGTTTTTAAAGTATCCAAGCGATGTTGCAGACTATTACAAAACTGTTTACAGTAAATATAATAAATACATAGATTCAAACAAAATAGTTTTTGTCGGAGGTGACATTGGGGCAAACACGGCTATTTTGACAGCTTGTGAACTTAAAATCCAACCAAAAGCTCTTATTCTCCTATCTCCAACTCTCAATTTTAAAGGACTTTATATACCGATAAAACTTACATCCTTAAAATCTGATATAATGGCAGTTTCAAGCTTGAATGACAAAATATCAATGAATGGAATAAAAGATGTAAACAAATATGCCCAAAACGAATACTTGATAAAACTTTACCCGAAAGGTTCCAATGGGGTTTCTCTTATGTATTCAAATCCGAGTTTAAAGATTGATATTTTAAATTTTATCAAATCACATATTAATTGAATTATATGTTTCAAGTCGTTCTTCAATAAAAAGCATAAAATTGTCCATATTTAATTTTTGGGCTATTTTTAAAGCTTTTTTGTATAAATCGCAAATGTTTTTGATGAGAATGTTTTTGTCATTTTCGTCATCTTCCAACATATTTTCGTATATTGTCGCATAAGCAAGTGTTATTTTTAAATTAAGATATTTTAAATCCTCAATGGCGGCTATTTTTAAAGCTTTTTCCAAGTACATTTTTGCATTTGTGTAATTTTCTGTTTGGATGTAGATTTGGGCAATGAGAATTTTGTATAGAATTACAAAAATGTTGTTGTTTATTTTTGGATTTTTAGCGATATTCAAAGCTTTTTTGGAAATTTCAAGAGCTTTTTCAAATTCATTGGTTTTCAAACTTAATTTTGCTATTAAGTACCAGCAAAACAAAGCGCCTATTGCTATTTTATCATTCACGAAAACTTTCAATTGTTCTGTTAATATATCATAAGCTTTTTGATTATTATTTTGTTTAAGCTGTGCTAAGCCCAAAATAGATTTCAACATGTTTTTTGAAAAGTTATCATTTGTGTTGTCTGCAAACATTGTGAATGAAAGCAAATTTTTGTTTATATATTCAAAATCATCAATTAATATTCTGTTTATTATTAAAACAAGATTAACATGTGACAATATTTTAGGGTCTAGCTTTTTTTCGTATGATGTTTTGGCTATTTCGTTTAAGATTTTATCAGAATTTATAATGTCGCCTGAAAAAGACAGATAAAAAGCTTCGGCAACTTTCAATCTTGCTTCAAAATTGCTGTCTTTGATATTATTTAATTTTATTGTTTCATTCAAATCATCATATTTGTCCAAAAATCTGTTATTTCCGCAAATGGCAAGCGAGTCTATAAATTTTAAGTTGGCGTTAAGCCAAGTGTTAAAAATGATGCTTTTGGGTATTTTTTGGTTTAAACCGTTATTTAAAAGTGCTTCTTCAAGGTATGGCAATATTTCGTTTTCAACCAGATTTACAATTTGGCTATAATTTCCGATATTAAATAAAGCTGTCAGTTGTTTGGATTTGATTATTGCCTTTTCAAAATTATAAGAATTTTCACCTTCAAGACTCGTTAAAACCAAATTTATTATTTCAATGAGTCCAAGATAATTTTGAGAATATTTGCAAGCTTCAACAAAATACGAACATAAATCCACAACTTTGATATTGTTATTTTGTTTTTTAGCTATATCAATATTTTTCGAAAGCAGTTTTATTGCTTCTTCGGGTGACTTTTCATAAAGCAGTTTTCCAAGTTGTATTTCACTTTCATTCAAATACGTTGCTTTTCCTTCAAAGTCTAAATTTTTAACATGGCGTAAACATTGTTTTTGTGAAATTACATACAAGTTCACATCACCTGTTGCGGCGCTTATTTGTTTGTTTAACTCCCAATGTTTAAACCCTGCTTCATCAGAAATATTTTGAGCAACAAGTGAGCGCAACGTTGTGTTTGACAAAATGTACCTATTTAAAACTTTATAAACAATTGTATTATACAGTTTATATTTTTTATCGTGTTTAATATATTCATAAACAATTTGCCAGATTGTTGAATTTTTAAACATGTAATTTAAGCTGTCAATTTGTTTTATAAAACCTTTGCTTTTCAAGAAGTTAATTATTTTATTAAAATTTTTGTCATTTGTTTTAACACATTCAAACAATATTTTTATGTTGAAAAAATTGCCAAACAAAGATGCAAGACAAAGAGTTTTAAGAGATATCTTGGAAACCTCATTTAAGTTGTTAAGGCGAATTTTTAATATTTCAAAAATATTTTGTGGAAAAACAAAACTGTTTATATCATCGTTTATTTTGCAAACATTATTTTGATAGCTGAACATATTCATATCTTTTAAATACAAAATAACTTCTTCAATATAAGCCTTTGAACCAAAAGACAGTTCATAAATCCTATGTTTTATATTGACGGGTATAATATTTTTGCCGCCACATAAAGCGTCAATAATTTTATATGTTTCAAGTTCATTAACAGTGTTGAGTGTCAAGTTTTTATAATTGTTTTCATTGAGATGTTTGCAATAAAGAAAAGCTTCAATATTTTTGTAATTTTTATAAGTTACAATCACTTTGTTGTTTAAATTGTTGACAAAATAACTTTCATTAATAAACTCATTGATTAGTTCATAAGATGAAGCATCAACCAAATCAAAGTCATCAACAAGAATAAGAGTTTGTTGGCTTGAAGTTATTGTTGTTAATATTTTTTTTAATATTTTATTTATTTTTTCTTTATTAATTAAAATATTTTCAAATTCTGAAGTTTGACTCGGATATAAAACGCTAATAAAACTGTCAATTTCATCTTGGTTTAAGTCACAAAAAACATCTTTAAAAAAATCGACATGCCGTCTTTTGAACTCATTTAAATCTTTAATGAAAGAGGGAAAATTAAAATAATTTAAGATAAGTCTAACCAAAAGTCCATAAGGAGCAATTTGACAGAAAGAATCCAAATGGGCGTAAAGAATATTAAATTTTTTAAATAGATTTTGATAAATGCTTGTGACAAGAGAACTTTTGCCACCGCCTTCGTTTGAGGCAATACCTATAATTTTTACATTTTCGTCATTTAAATAGTTATAAATTTTTTGTCTTATAGTCAATTTAGGCTTTTGGATACTGTTTGGAAGTCTTGTTCCACATTTGCGACAAGTTTTCTGTATTGAAAAGTTTGCGCAATTGCATTTTGGACAAAAAACAATAAGCTCTTGAGTGCAATTTTGACAAAATCGATTATTAATACGGTTTAAAGTCGAGCACTTAGGGCATGGATATTTAAGCAATACGTCACAGTTAGGACATCTTTCGCAATTATCGTCTACATTTGTTTTGCATTTTGGACATATCATAGATTATTTTGAACCGGTAAATAATTATATAAATTATTATAACAAAAAAATTGTAAAATTTTTTATCTTTTATTAAAGTTTTTCAAAAATCATCCGTAAAATATAATAATAATGAAAGGAAAATTTATGAGAGTTTTAAAATCTTGTATACTTTTATCTTTGTTTTTGGTGTGCATTTATTTTAATATACAAGTGCAAGCAAAAGCAAATCAATTTTCTTCACATCCAAACTTGCCAACTCAAGTTTTATATGACAAAAATATAACAACAAAAATAGATAAAAACGGCTCAGAAATAAAAGATTCAAAGAATATAACAATAAAAAACCGACGCGAAGCATTGAGGTTCAAAATTGCTGATTCAATTGAATGGCATTGCTCGTCTGAACACATAATAAAACTTTTGGACATTTCAACAAAAGGTTTGGGGGTTTTGACAAACGACAAATTACAAATAGGAGAAATTGTTAATTTCCGAATATTATATGAAGGTCTTGACATAAGTGTTGCAGGAAAAGTCGTTCGTTATGACGATGAAACTAAGGTTTGTGGGTTTCAATTTATAAATATGGATCCTGTGACTGCAAATTGCTTTTTGTATATCAACCTTGTTAAACAGGGCAAATGATAAAAAATACATTTAACTTTTTCCTTTTTTAAAAATCTCGGGATTTCTTGGCAAGTTTGTTAAACTTACTTTAAGTTTTATATAAATTAAACTTGAACAGTTTTTTGTTTATTTTACATCTCAAGATTAATTTAAAATACAACAAATTCATCCATTGGGTGGATGTTTGTTCTCATACAAATGTTGTATTTTTATAATATAAATTAAAGTGAGGGGTAGGTAGGTAAGAAGTTTTGAGTATAAACGGCTTGGATACGATAATAAATAGAATGCAATATATCGAACGACAGTTTGATATGTTATCAGGTGCTTTTAACAATGTATCCGGTGAAAACGACGCATTTAATGTTCCAAACGCACGGGAAATTGAAAACAAGCAGGATTTTCAACAAATATTAAACGCTAAAGAAATAATCCAAGAAGCGCAAGAACAAAGCAGTGAAAATGACGAAAATTATATAAAACTCAACGGATATCAAGGGATAACAAACGTTCAACGCACAAATAACTTGACAAACCGCACACAAATTGACGAACTTATAAAAGAATATTCTCAAAAGTATGGTCTTGACAGTGATTTTGTGAAAGCAGTAGTTAAGCAAGAGTCAGGGTTTAACGAAAAGGCAACGTCAAAATGTGGTGCAATGGGTTTAATGCAGCTTATGCCCGGAACAGCAAAAGCATTGAATGTAAATGATCCTTATAATGCACGCGATAATATTGAAGGTGGTGTTAAATATCTAAAAGGTTTGATGGATAGGTTTGGTGGAGATATGAAATTGGCGCTTGCAGCGTATAATGCAGGTCCAAATGCTGTTAAAAAATATAATGGAATACCGCCATACAATGAAACACAAAACTATGTAAAAAACATAATGTCAATGTATCAAAGAATTCAATCGGGAGGTGAATTATGATATCAAAAGGCATGGAAATAGCCTCAAAAGGGATGAATGCGTTAATTGATTTCAACGATACCATTGCAAACAACATTGCAAACGTAAACACATCAGGGTTTAAGCGCGCAGGGTTGACGTTTAAAAATATATACGATAGTGCAGTTGAAAAAGTTAATTTGACAGAAAACCCAAAATACGCTGAACACAAACATTTGGGCTATATTTCAATGGGGTCGAAAGTGAACACGCTTACAAACGAGTTCTCACAAGGTGCGTTGAATAGAACAGGCAATCCGCTTGATATAGCCATTGAAGGCGATGGTTTTTTCAAAACGATGAGTCCTGACGGCAAAATTACTTATACACGTAACGGTTCTTTCAACATTAATAATAAAGATATGCTTGTTGATGAAGAAGGTAATTATGTTTTGGATGTTTTGAATAAGCCTATAAAAATAGACTTGAAACAAGGCAATTTACGCACTCGCGGTGATATTATCGTTGGAGAAGATGGGCAAATTGAATTGAATATGGACAACACAAGGTTGCAACTTCAAAAACTTGCAATTGTTGATTTTCAAAATAAAGAAGATTTAAAATCACTTGGTCACTCACGCTATGTGCCAAGCGATGTTGGAGTCAATCCGGAGGTAAAATCTGAAAAATTTACCATTCAACAAGGGGCGATTGAAGCCTCCAACAGCAACATTATTCGAGAAATGGTTAATATGATAAATGTTTCACGCAACTACGAAAGTTTGTCCAAATTTATGAAAACAGAATCTGACAATTTAAGCCGTGTTATAAACTTGGCAAGGGTTAATTTGTAAGACTGTGAATTAAGTTTCAGAGAAAAAATCCACATTGGTGGATGAGGTAAAAATTGAAAATTGAATAGGATGTTTTCCCCCATTTACAGGTGTAAATATGTTATTTCCGCCTGGGGAAGCGGATTCGTCGTTGGCTTTGCCTGATTGTGAGGAGAAAAGCGTAAGCCGTGCGTAAAACAAAGCCAAAACGGCTCAGTTT
>UMLR01054220.1_pt1 | contig 27127 bp, 1 predicted proteins | sample 1966741 | NCBI WGS metagenome assembly UMLR01 (sample SAMEA4836207, study PRJEB28245) | human gut metagenome | biome: gut microbiome; material: fecal sample | place: Denmark | collected 2008 | reverse complement strand
AACAGGAATTACATTAAATTCTGATCAAGGAAAACTTCGTATAGCAGCAGGAACAGCAACAGATACATCTGGAAATACAAGTGAAGTAAAAGACATTGTTTTATATAATAGATTGAAAAGTGCAAGTACAGAAACAAGTGCAACAAGTAGTTTTTTAGGAAATGACCAAACTAAGATACCAATCCAAAGACAAAATATAGAAAATGTTACTTTTGAATCATACATATCTTCTGATATATACAATCATACAACAAACAAAATAACAGATGATACAAGGGCTTGGGATGTATCAGCAGCAGGAGATCAATCAATAATTGCATGGTATGAAGAAACAAGAACAGGAGTATATATAGTTCACATTGGTAGTGAAGGTGGAATATTAGCAAATAGAACTTCAGATAATTTATTTAAATATATTGGATATTCAAATAAATGCCAAGAAACACAAGTTATTACAAATATCAAATTATTAGATGTAAGTACTGTAATAAGTATGAATAATATGTTTGCATATACAGGTTATAATGCAATGACAAGTTTAGACTTAGGTCCAAACTTTGATACAAGCAAAGTAACAAATATGGCTGGTATGTTTACAAGTACTGGTGAAAATGCAATGACTACATTAAACTTACAAAATAAATTTAATACAGCAATTGTAACAGATATGAGTAATATGTTTGAAAGAACAGGATACATGGCAATGACAAGCTTAAATTTAGGAACAGGATTTAATACTTCAAAAGTAACAAATATGGCAAATATGTTCCAAAATACAGGATATACAGCAATGACAAGCTTGAATTTAGGAACAGGATTTAATACAACAAATGTAACAAATATGGCAAATATGTTCCAAAATACAGGATATGCAGAAATGACAAGCTTGAATTTAGGTAGTGCATTTAATACAGCAAAAGTAACTAATATGAGTTATATGTTTAATGGAACTGCAAGTTCAAAAATGACAAAATTGTCATTAGGAGGAAACTTCTATACAGCAACAGTAACAAATATGACAAGTATGTTCCAAAATTGTGGTATAGGAAGTATGACAGAATTGGATTTAGGTCCAGCATTTACAAATATTGCAGCAACAAATACAAATATGTTTACTGAATGTGGACAGCAAGAAAATATAAAAATATATGTAGGTACAGCAATTTATTCAAATGAGAATGCGGTAAGATTAAACTTGAACTCAAGTACAACAGTAAGTTTTGAAAGAGGAAAAATTATAGCAAAATATCAACCAGAATGGCAAAAATCTACTACAACTCCAGATACTGCAAATACAGCAATAACAGTAGTATTAAGAGGAATAGTAAATACAACCAATTATGCTGGATATAATAAAAACATAACAAATAAATTTGCAAATGGAACAACAACACAAATAACAGTAGCGATAGATGGAGAATCAACTCCAAATAGCAGAATTATAAAAACAATAAGTGGTGCTAGTTCAACAGAAGCAGAAAGTGTTCAATGTAATGTAAGATTAACAGGATTTAATGAAGGGTACATATCATCAAAAGGATATAAAGAGTGGAGTGGTAATGTAGCATTAAACATACCGCAAGGAACCTTAACAGATGCATATGGAAATCCAAATTTAGCTCAAGAAATTAAAGAGGATGCAGTAGAGAAAAATACTGCAGGAGACTTATTCTTGGATTCTATAAAACCAGAAATAATATATGAATACTCAGAAACAACAATAAATCATGACAGTCAAACAGTAACTGTTGGATTTAGAGTTACAGATAAATATTTTGCAAATACATTGTTAACAGTAGAGCAATTGGCTAGCCAAATAACAGTAAAAGTTGATAGTGAAGCAGTAAATGTTGAAAAAGAAGTAAGAGAAATAAAAACATTGAATGAACCAGTAAATGGTCAAAATAGAACAGTTGGAAAGAAATATGAATTGGTAATTAGTAAATTAGACCAAGGTGATGGTATAAGATACAGTGGACCAATGCAAATTGTATTTCCAACAGGAATAGTAAAAGATGCATCAAATAATACCAATACAGGAAAAACGATTTCAATTGGTGTGGATGATCCAGTAAATGATGCAGAACATAAATCAGAGGTTATAGTCGATGTAGTAAAACCAGTATGGTCAGTTGAAAACTTAAAAATTACTCAAGTAAATGGAAAAGCACAAGCAACAATGGATTTAATAGGAACAGACAAATACTTAAACAAAACAAATAGTAAAAGCTTAACTCCAAATGAGATAAAAGTTTTTGTAGATGGAGTAGATATTACAAGTATAGCAACAGGACTTAGCAAAAGTTTAGCAGGACCTACAGATATAGATAATGGAATAAAATATACACTAACAATTACTAACTTAGAGGAATCTTATGATGCATTTATTGCAGCAAGAAATGCTAATAAGAGAGTATATAGAGAGTACAGTGGAGATGTAACATTAGAGGTACCTGAAGGAAAATTAGTTGATAACTCAGGAAATAAAAGTTCAAAACTTTCAGTAAAGGTTGGAATAGTTGATACATTAAAGCCAGAAATAGTAAAAGTTTCATCAACAGTAAATCCAACGGCAAAAACAGAGACAATAATATTTGATGTTACAGATAAATATTTTGGAACAATATTAGATGAGCAAACACTTCTTTCAAAACTACATGTATTTGTAGATGAAGAAGCAGCAGATAGTATAACAAAACAAATAACAAATGTTGAAACACTAACAGATACAGTAGATGGAATATCTAGAACAGTTGGAAAGAGATATACATTAGTATTATCAAACTTTGAAAAAGAAGGACTACAAAGTGGATATGAATTTAAAGGAATAAGTGGAACTGTAAAGGTTACAGTAGATGCAGAAATTGCAACAGACTCTAACGGAAATACAAGTAATTCTGCAACATTAGCAGGAGACTTTACAGACTTTATTGAACCAAGTGTGGTTTATAGATTTTCAAAACCAGCAAGTGGTGCAAATTCTGTAACAATAACATTTGACGTAACAGATAAATATTATAAAAGCGGAGATTTAACATTAGCAGATTTAGCATTAAAAATGCAAAATGGTAAAAATTTAAGCAATTATATTGATATGAAAACAATATCTGGTGCACAAATTCAATTTGGAACACCTTCAAATGTTACTTGCACAACAGCAATGAATAAAACCGTAAATGGAACAGTTCAAAAAGGATTGACAAATCAAATAATAGGAAGACGTTATACAATAACGATTTCAAATTTAGAGCAAGCACAGATTAAAGATGGAGACCAATACTTAGAATATAGTGGTAATGTACAAATTGGAGTAGCAAAAGGTAAAGTAAAAGATCAAGAAAATAATACAAATATTGCACAAACTATTACATTTGGTATAAATTTACCAGAAGGAACAGGAATAAAAGAAACTCTTGATATAGTAAAACCAATTTGGTCAGTAGAATCACAAACAGTAGACCTAGATAAACAAGAAGCAACAATAATTATTAAAGGTACAGATAAATATTTTTCAAAAAGTACATTAACAAATGATACGTTACAATTAATAATGAATGGTTCAAAAGTAACTACAAATGATACTGCTTCAGGAAGAACTCTTGAAATAACAGGGCAAAAAGAAATATATGAAGATTGGATAGAAAATGGAGTAACTTCACAACATTTAGTTGGAGTGGAATATACAATTATGGCAACAGGATTTGATGTTGATGAAGGACAAGTAAAAATAAGAATTCCAGAAGCAACCTTAACAGATAATTCAGAAAATAGCAGTAATGCATTAGAATTTATGTTATACAGTTGTTTAAAAGCAACTAATACAGAAACATCAGCAACAAGTGGATTCTTAGGAAATACTTCAATTCAAAGACAAAACATAGAAAGTGTAACATTTGAATCTGGCTTGTCAAAGATGATTAGTAGCACAAAATGGGATGTATCAGCTGGAAATGATGGTTCAATAATGGCATGGTATAAAACTGCAGCAAGTGGTGCTCTAGAAGTTTACATTGGAGGAACTACAGCAATATTTGCAAATCCAAATTCAAGTTATTTATTCGCAAATATTGGAACAGCAACAAAATGTACAGCAACAGAGGTTGTTAAGAATTTAGATTTAGTAACAACAAAAAGAGTAACAAATATGAGTTATATGTTCTTAAATACTGGTACAACAGCAATGACAACATTAAATTTAGGCTCAAACTTTAATACAGAAAAAGTAACAAATATGACATCTATGTTTAATAGCTGTGGAATGAATAAAATGTCAACTCTAAACTTAGGAGGTAAATTCTACACAAGCGAAGTAACTCTTATGAATAATATGTTTAATAGTTGTGGTAGATATGCATTAACAGCATTAAATTTAGGAGAATATTTTGATACAAGCAAAGTAACAGATATGGCTGGAATGTTTAATTGTACAGGTTCAAGCCAAATGACAAGCTTTAATATTGGTAAAAAATTCGATACAACTAATGTAACAAATATGTCTTATATGTTTAATATGTTAGGAAATGCAAAATTAACAAGTTTAGATTTAGGCGATTTGTTCTATACAACAAATGTAACAAATATGGACTCAATGTTCTACAATTGTGGTTCATCTGCAATGACAACAATAGATTTAGGACCAGCATTTACAAAAATAGCTGGAACGAATACAAATTTTGCAACTAATTTTGGTAAATCTGAAGCAACATTGAATGTACCAGAGGCAATATATCAAGATAGTAAGAGTTTCAGGTTAGAAATTGAAAGTACAACAACACTAGCATATTCAAGAGGAACAATTACTCCAAAATATAGAACAGAATGGGTAGTAACTGCGAAAACTATTGATAAAACAAATAAAACAGTAAAAATAACATTGAGAGGAAGAACAAACTCACAATTAACTGTAACAGAATATCCAGGTGGAGCAAATGGACTTTTAAATAAGGATAAAGTAACAGTTTTGGTTGACGGAACAAATGTTAAAGCAGTACAAGACTCTATGGAAATTAGTTCTGCAAACTATATTACAAATTCTTCAACAAACAAGGTTGAAGTTGAACAAGTAATAACATTAAAAGATTTTGTTGAGGATGCAAGACAAACAGGAAAGAGTTATAAAGAATGGAGTGGAAATATTTCATTAAAAATAGCAAAAGATTCTGGACTAAAAGATGATTATGGAAGCGAAAATATAGCTCAAGACATAAATAATATAATATTAGCAGATGTAGTAAAGCCAGAATTTACTTATAAATATTCATCAACAGATATTAATTACACAAATAAAACATTAACAGTTGAATTTGATGTAGTAGATAAGTATTTTTCAAGTACAACTTTGAGTGCTACGAATGCAGTAAATAATATTACAGTAAAAATGATAGACATTAATGCAGTTCCAGCAAATATTACAAAAACATTGAAAAAGAAAACAATATCTGCAGATCAAACAAGTGGAAGCATTACATATAAAGCAAATGGAGATATTTATGAAAATTCAAGAAAAATAGGAGAAAGATATACTTTAGTAATTAGTGGATTAGAGCAAGCAAGTAAATCAGCAGATGGAAAATATAAAGATTACAGTGGACCAATGAGTGTGGCATTCCCAGCAGGAGTAATAACAGATACATCTGGAAACACAAGTGATCAAATAACAATTACTGTTGGTATAGATGAACCAGATAAATCTGGAATGCAAGAAATTGTGGATGTTGTAACACCAATTTGGGAAGCAAAAAGTACTACAATAGATAAATGGAATAAGAGAGCTATTATCCAATTACAAGGAACAGATAAATATTATGCAAGTAATAGTTTAGATACTTCAAAAATTACAGTATATGTTGACGGAAAAGAAATCACAAACATTGAAAAAACTTTAAGCGAATCAACTTCATTAACAGAAACTAGAAATGGCCAAGAGATGCAGTATGGTGTTGAATATACATTAACATTAAGTGGATTTTCAGAGCCAGACAGTGAGTTTATGACAGCAAGAAATAATGGAAGTAGAGAATATCGAGAATATAGTGGAAAAACCGAAGTAAAGATTGCGGCAGGAACATTATCAGATGCACATAATACAAGCAAAGAACAAACAATTTCATTAGGAGATGTTGATTGTTTGAAACCTGATATTATTTATGAAACTTCAAATACAACAATAGACAAAGAAAACAAGATTTTAACAGTAGTGTTTGAGGTAACAGATAAATATTATAATGCATCAGCAAGTAGTTTGAAATTATCAGATTTAACAGTTACAGTTGATGGAAAAACAATGACATCAGCAGAATTAACAGCGAGTGTAAATTCATTAACAGAAACAGCTTTACCAAGTGGAAAAGGAACAAAATATACATTAGTAATTAAGAATTTACAACAAAATCCAAATGATGGTGTTGATTACAGTGGTATAGTATCAATTGCAATACCTAGTGGAAAATTTGCAGATACTACAGGTAATACAAATGATGCTAAAACAATTACTATCGGTGTAGATACACCTACAAATGATGAAAATCATAATACAGGAACAATTGTCGATGTTGTTAGCCCTGTATGGAAAGCAGAAAACTTTAGAGCAAGTAGTGATAATACTCAAATATTAGTAGACCTTGTAGGAACAGATAAATATTTAGACACATCAAAAACATCTGTTGACCCAAGCAAGATTAAAGTAGTTATAAATAATCAAGACATAGAGGCAACAGCAGGAATTGCAGTTAATAAGTCTATTGAGTATAAAGGAACAAGAAGTGATATATTAACAGGTGCAAAAGATGTAATATATACATTAATATTATCAAACTTTAAAGAAAGTGATGAAACTTTCTTAGCAGCAAGAGCGGCAGGAACAAGATTATACAGAGAATATAGTGGATTTACTAAAATAGAAATGCCAGCAGGTCAATTAAAAGATACGTCAAATAATACAAACGAAAAAACAACATTAGATTTAGGAAGCATAGATAGACTTCCACCAGAAGTTGTAAAAGTATCTTCAACTGTTGACAAAACTAATAAGAAAGAAACTATAGTATTTGATATAGTAGATAAATATTTAAAAACTTCAACATTAGGAACAACTACAACAGAAGCAAATAATAATTTATCAAAATTACATGTATTTGTAGATGATGAAGCAGCAGATAACATAACTAAAGAAATTACAAAAGTTGAGAAATTAACTGATACAATAGGAACTACAACAAATCAATTAATTGGATATAGATATACATTAGAATTAACTAATTTTGAAAAGAGTAAGAATTCAAAAGGAGTTAAGGATTGGAGTGGTACTGTAAGAGTTGATGTTGATGCTGCAGTGGCAATAGATACAAATGGAAATACAAGTGACGAAACATCAATTGAATGTGGTTTTGTAGACCTTATAAAACCATATCTAGAATATACTCACCAATCATCAGATATAAGTACAACAAACAAAACTTATACAATGAAATTTAGAATAACAGATAAATATTATAAATCTGGAAAATTGACATTAAATGATTTAACAGTAAAAATTAAAAATGGTCAATTAAAAAATGGAAGCGAAATTGTTTATAATTTAAGTGATTTAGCAAAAGCAGGAACAGTTACACTTTCATTAAGTGATACAGAAGTCTATGCAAATGATATAAATATAACAGATGAGACAACTGGAGAAGTAGGGTTATATACTAGCCAATTAATTGGTTATGAATATACATTGAAAATATCAAATCTAGAAAAATTACAAATTGCAGATGGTATGACAACAGCTGATTATAGTGGTATTATCAGTGTTGGAATAGCCGCAAATAAGGTATTAGATAGAACATATAATGGAAGCAATAATGGAAATACAGCATCAACAATAACTTCAGGTGTTAATATCCCTAATGGAAGCGGAAATGGAATAGTTGTGGATGTGGTAGACCCATTAATTAAAGGAGTTGGCACAGTAGCTGACCCAACAAAAGGTACAGCAACATTAACATTTAGAGCAACAGATTCTTATTTTGCAAGTAGTTCAATATCAGCAGCAAATATACAGATCTATGTAAATGGTGAACAAAAAGCAGTAGGTGTTGCTTCAGGAGATGGAATTACAAAAACTTTATCTCAAACTTCAAAAGAAGAGTTAAGACTACAAAATGGAACGACTTCGAATAAACAATATGGAATTGAATATACATTAAATATTACAGGTTACCCATCAAATATTAATCAGTTGAGAGTGGTAATTCCAGCAGGATTGGTATCTGATGAATCAGGCAACCACAATAAGGAAAAAGCATTTAACTTATTTAATACTTTAGCCACAGCTGAAGCAAATGCAAGTGCAACAACAGCATTTATGGGTAATACATATGGAATTCAAAGAGGAAAGATTGCACAAATAGTATTTGAAAGTTATATTGGAGGAACTTCAAGTACACGTTGGGATGTATCTGCACAAAAAGATCAATCTATTATGGCATGGTATAATGCAAATGAAAAACCAACTAGTGATACATATATTATCCATATAGGTAGTGAAACTTTAATTGGAGCAAATGTAAATTCAAGCAATTGGTTTAGTTATATAGGATATGATTCTAATTGTAAGGCAACAAGTGAAGAAAGCGATCCAATTATAAAGAACTTAAATATAATAAGTGTTGCAAATGTAACAAATATGTCAAACATGTTTGCATATCTTGGATATAGTAATATGACTACATTTAGTTTAAGTAGTAATTTCTATACAACTAGTGTAACAAATATGAGTGGAATGTTCAAATACGCGGGATTTACAAAAATGACAACATTAAACTTAGGAGCTAACTTTAATACAAGTAAGGTAACAAATATGAGTTCTATGTTTAATCATACAGGATATACTGCAATGACTGGTCTAAATTTAGGCTCAGCATTCCATACAAACAAAGTAACAAATATGGCTGCTATGTTTGGAGAAACAGGATATACAGCAATGACAAGTTTAAATTTAGGAACAAATTTTGTTACTAATGCAGTAACAGATATGAGTTGGATGTTTAGTGCTTGTGGACATGAAAAGATGACAACATTAACATTAGGATCTAACTTTAATACAAGTTCGGTAACAACAATGCAAGGAATGTTCAATTCTACAGGAACTAAGCTATTAACAAGCTTAGACTTAGGAGATTTATTCTACACAACAAATGTAGAAAATATGACAAATATGTTTAGTAACTGTGGTACAGGTGTGATGACATCACTTGACCTAGGTCCAGCATTTACAAAGATTGCATCAACAAATACAAACTTTGCAACAAATTTAGGAAAATCAGGTTTTGTTGCATATGCACCAGAAGCGATTTACCAAGATTCTACTCACTTTAGATTAGGAGGAGCAGGTTCAACAGCAATTGCATGTACAAGTGGAAGAACGATAAATCCAAAATATAGAACAGAATGGGTAGTAGAAACAACAGCATTTAATACAACTAATAAAACTTTAGCAATAACATTAAGAGGTAGGACAAATTCACAAGTAACAGCAAGTGAGTACAAGAGTGATGTAAGTGGAGAAATTACAGATAAAACTAAAGTAGAATTCTACATGAACATTGGAGGTACATTAACAAAAATGTCTAATGTATCAATAAGCTTAGGAACAGCAAGTCAAACCACTCAAAATGCATCTAAAGGAACAAAAGAAGTATTACAAACAATAACAATTGGAAACTTAGAAGAAACTGCAAGACAATCTGGAAAATTATATAAGGAATACAGTGGAAACATTATTGTTAAGGTACTTCAAGATTCTGGATTGAAAGATTCTTATGGCAATGGAAGTCAAAATATTGATCAAAGTGTTTCAACATCAGATGTAGACAAAAATACAACAGGAAAGCTATTTGCAGACTTTATAAAACCAGAATTCAATTATTTATCATCAGAAACAACAATAAATCATAATACAAAAACAGTTACAATATTGTTCAGTGTAAGAGATAAATATTTTAGCAATTCAGGATTAACAGCAGATACAACAGCATCTAAAATTTCAGTAACAGTTGCTGATGAAGATGTAAATAGTAAGATAACTAAGAAATTAGAAATTGCTGAAGAAGAAAAAGATGTAATAAATGGAAAGAACCAGAAAGTTGGAGAAAAATACAGATTAACAATAACAGGTTTAGACCATAAAGATGGAACTCATTACAGTGGAATAATGCAATTAGGATTTGCAAAAGACCTAGTTGTAGACTTATCTGGAAATAAAAATGATGCACAAACAATAACAATAGGAGTAGATACACCAAATGGATCAGGCTCTGGAAGTATAGTCGATGTAGTAGACCCAGTATGGAATACACAAAACTTTACAATAGATAAGACAAATAAAAAGATAACTGTAGACTTAATAGGAACAGATAAGTATTATTTAAGCGATAGCTTAACAACAGACAAGATTAAAGTTTTTGTAGATGGAAAAGAAGCATCAAGCATAACAAAACAACTAAGTGATAGTTCTTCAGTTACAAATGGTGTAAAATATACCTTAACTCTTTCTGGATGGGAAGAAACAAGTGAACAAACAGAAAATATATATAAAGAGTGGAGCGGTATAACAAAGATTCAAATAGCAGCAGGAACATTAAAAGATAAATATACTAATACAAGTAAACAACACGAATTTACATTAGGACATGTGGACTTTATAAAACCAGTAATTAAGAAAGCATCTTCATCAAAGAATGCAACAAATGGTACAGAAACAATATTATTTAATGTAATTGATAAATATTTGGATACAACAAGTACATTATCAGCAAATGATATTACAGTTTATGTAGATAAAGTTGAGGCAACAGGATTAACTAAGACATTAACTAAAACTTCAACACAATTTACAGCATCAATTAATGGAAGTACACAGGTTGTAGGCCAACAATATCAATTGGTATTGTCAGGATTTAAACAAGCTCGTTCAAGTATTGATTCAACAAAAAATTATACAGAATGGAGTGGAACTGTTTCAATAGATGTTGCAGCTGGAAAGATAAAAGACAAAATAGTTAGTCCAAATACAACTGCAAATACAAACAACCAAACTACAATATATGGTGATTTTGTAGACTTTATAAAACCAGAAATCACTTATAAATATGCAGCTTCAGATATTAATTATACAAATAAAACATTTACAATGGATTTTGAAATTACAGATAAATACTTTAACAGTATTACAGAATTGACAACTCAAAATATAACACAATATGTAACAATAAAAGTTGATGGTGTAGACATAACAAATAATACAGCAATTACAAAAGAAATTATTTCTACAACAAATGTAACTGCTGGAACAACTGCAAAACCAATCAATAAGACTGTTAATGGAACTGTTCAAACTGGATTGACAAATCAAGTAATAGGAAGACATTATAAATTGAGAATATCTGGATTGCAACAAGCAATAAAAACAGGAAATACCTTAGATTATAGTGGTGTTATAACAGTTGCATTTAAAGAAGGAATTGCAACAGATACAACAACAAATAAAAATGCAGCAACAACAATAACTTCAGGAGTTAACTTACCAGGTGGTTCTGGCTCTGGAACAATAGTCGATGTTGTTGACCCAATGTGGGAACAAATCGGTAGAGCAAGTGTAGAAGCTGGTAAAGGAACTGCAAGTATGGTAATTAGAGGAACTGATAAATACTTGAATAAAGTAACTAGTGCATTGACATCTGGAAAAATAACAGTAACAGTTAATGGAACAACTCCAACAACAACAGTAACAGTAAATGTACAAGAAGATACTTCAATATCAGAGACATGGGCAAAACAATATAAAGTAACACTTACAGGATTTGATCCAAAGGCTTATCAGGTAGCATTTAAGATACCTGCAGGAGTGTTGGTTGATGGTTATGGAAATACAAGTAAAGAAAAAGAATTTATCTTGTTTAGTAGTTTAAAGAAAACTAATACTGAAACAGCATCAACAAGTTTATTCTTAGGAATTACAGGAGTTCAAAGACAAAATGTTGAACAAGTAATATTTGAGGAATATATTGATGATTCAAAGACATTGTTTGATGTATCAGCAGCTCAAGATAGAACAATAATGGCTTGGTATGAAAAAACTTCAAGAAATACTTACATTGTTCATATAGGAAGTACAATAATAATAAATGGAAATCAAGATTCAACAAACTTATTTAATTATGTTGGATATAGTACAAATTGTGCGGTTACAAACGAAGCATCTAATAAGATAATAAAGAATATTGAGTTATTACATGTAGACAATGTAACAAATATGAAGAATATGTTCGCATATTTAGGCTATGGTAAAATGCAAACATTTAGCTTAGGAAGTGCATTTGATACAACAAATGTAACTGATATGAGCGGAATGTTCCAATATACTGGATTTGCAGCAATGACAAGTATAGACTTGGCAGGAAAATTTAATACAATAAATGTAACAAAGATGAATTCTATGTTTGACCATACAGGATATACTGCTATGACAGGATTGAATTTAGGCGGTAAGTTTAATACAGCTAAAGTAACAGAAATGAGTTCTATGTTTGCAGACACGGGATATACAAAGATGACAACTTTAAACTTAGGCGGAGAATTTAGTACATTAAAAGTAACTAAAATGGATTGGATGTTCAAAAATTGTGGACATGAAGCATTAACCGCATTGAACTTAGGCTCTAAATTTAATACAAGTATAGTACAAACAATGGAAGGAATGTTTAATGCAACAGGATATAAAGCTATGGTAAGTTTGGATTTGGGTGATAACTTCTATACATCAACAGTAACTAACATGGATAATATGTTTAATTCAACAGGTGCAGTGTCAATGATGGCATTGGATATGGGACCAAACTTTAAGAAGATAGCAGCTAAACATGTAAACTTTGCTACTAACTGCGGAAAGAAAGATGTTGTAATATATGCTCCAGAGGTAATATATTCAACACAAACTTCTTTCAAATTAGGAATATAGTTTATATAACTAATGCTGAGAGGGAGCGGAAAACTTTTAAAGAGTTTTCTGCTCTTTTTTTATGGTACCCTTCCACTATGTGAACTCTTTCCCCAAAATTGCATAGAATTTCTAAAATTTCTCCATGCACATTCGACATTTCATTCAAAGTTTATAGTTCTAAGGATTAATTTTTATAAAATATACAATAATTGTAAAAAAACTCTTGCCAAATAGAGTAAGATATGTTATATTAGTAATGTACTTGAATTTAGTACAAAACAACTTAGTGTTTACACAAAATAAATTTTTGATTTTTTCAGTAATTTTATTCAATGAAACAATCATTATTTAAAAAATTTCATAAGAGAACGGAGAGTGATGCCTATGCTCCTTTATTAAGTGTACCCTAAAGAAAAAATGCACAAAAGATTGCTAAAAATAGAAAAAAACGATATAATGGAAGGAGAGATAGGATGGTTTTTAATTTAGAAAGAAATCCAGAACTAAAGATGAAAAGCGATATAATTTTTAAAGCATTTTTCAGCAGAAAAGAAAATGAAGTTTTTTTACAAGAGTTTTTGGAGACAATATTAAAGAAAAAAATAAAAATAAAGATGGTAGGACATGATGTAAGCTTGGATAAACTAGAAAAAGATCAGAAATATGGGATACTAGATTTAGGAGTAGAACTAGAAAATGGCGAATACATAAATATAGAAATACAGTTAAAGGACTATCATAATATAGAAGAAAGAACTACATTTTATGCAAGTAAGAAAATATCAGAACAAATGAAATCTGGAGAAGGATATAAGAATCTAAAACCAGTTATTATAATAGCAATATTAGATTATGAATTTATAGAGTTGCCAGAATATGTTATGTTTTCTGGACATGGAAAGGGGTGACTTGTTAGAAATGGCAAGTAAAGAAAATAAAAATGTAAAGAAAGCTATGGAAAACTATGAAGTATTAACGGGGGATGAAGAAGTGAAGAGATTGGCTGAAATTAGGTTGATGTCAAAACTGGAGGAGAAGTCTGCTTTATTGACTGCGAGAGAGGAAGGAGAAGAAGAAGGTATAAGAAAAGGAATAAAAAAAGTTGCAAAGAATTTATTAAAAGAAAAAATACCTATTGAAAAAATAGCAAAAATTACAGGTCTAAGTGAAGAAGAAATAAGGAAAATAAAGACATAAAACAAGGTGAAAAAAGCTTGAAAAATAAATAGAAAAAAACTTAGAAAAAAGCACCAAAATTGGTGCTTTTTTTTTTGAAAAAAATGCCGAAAAACGTTGAAAAAAATAGCCTGTTATGATATAAATTATATAGATAAATAAAATAGGAGTTATGAGTCAAAAAACGGAGGATAAACATGTTAAAAAAGAGAAAAAATGTAAGAAAAATAATAGTATTATTAATAAGTATAATTTCAATAATAAGTCTTGGTATAAATTTAAATAAAGTAACAAAAGAAAAATATAATTCAGCATTAAATTTATATAATGCTAGTGAAACGATAAATATAGACAAAGGTGAAATAGACCCAATATATAGACCAAAGTGGGAAAAAGTATCAAGTTCTTTTAGTGCAGCCAATAAAACATTAACAGTTGTAGTAAAAGGTTCAGCATATGAAAATAAAACAATAGATGCAAATACTCAAATAAAGTATGCAAGTGATGTAATAAGTACTTTAAGTGCATCAAATGTAAAAGTATTTATAGATGGAATAGAGGTAACAAGTACAACAAATCCAACAGTAAAAATAACAGATACTAAAACATCAACAAATACAACATCAGGAAAAAAAGAAGTAACACATACAATTCAGTTATCAAACCTAGAAGAAGCTGTAAGACAAGCAGGAAAAAACTACAAAGAATGGAGTGGAAATATTGCATTAAAAATAACAGGAAGAGGACAAGACGAAAGTACATATTCATCAAATGTATTAACAGATGACAATGGAAATCACAGCATGATGGAAATACAAGAAGATGGAACTTGGGTAAATGTAGAATTAAAAGATACAAAAACAGATCATAATACAGATAATGTAATGTTTGCAGATTATATAAAACCTGAATTTACATATGTATATGCAGCAAAAGATATAGACCATACAAACAAAACATTAACAATAGATTTTTCTATAACAGATAAATATTTCGATAGCACAAAATTGATAACAGATACAAATGGAACATTGACAGCAAATCAATCAATAGTTAATCAAATTACAGTTGCTATGAAGGATGATGCTACAACAGCTGTAAATACTAAGGTAACAAAGAAAATAACAAATATTCAATATATAACAGAAAAAAGAAATAATGAGAATGTAAGAATTGGAGCAAAATTCACTTTAGTAATTGGAAATTTACAACAAGAAACATCAAGTGGAAATTATAGAGATTACAGTGGACCAATGAGTATAACATTTCCAAAAGAAATTGCATCAGATAAATCTAAAAATCAAAATGATGCAAAGACAATTACAATAGGTATAGGAGAACCAAGTAATTCTGGAAGTCAACAAATAGTTGATGTTGTAGACCCAGTATGGAGAGTTGAAAATTTACAAAAAACAGTAAATAGCACAACAGGAAAACTTACAGCAACAATGGACATATATGGAACTGATAAATATTTTAAGCAAAGTACATTAACAGCAGACCAAATTCAACTATGGGTAGATGGAGTAAATATCACAGCATCAGGAAGTACAGCTAAAATTTCTAGAACATTGACAAAAGTAAAAGATTTTACAGAACAAAGAGATGGAAAAACAGTAACATATGGAATTCATTATAAATATACAATAACAGACTTGGAAGAAGCTGATGCATTATTTAATGCAGAAAGAGCTAAATATGCAGCTAATACAAGTACTGGTAGAGCATATAGAGAATATTCAGGAGATATGAGTATTGTAATACCAGCTAATACAATAGTTGATGATTATACAAATACAAATAAAGCTTTAACTTATTCTTTAGGACATATAGATTCAATAAAACCAGAAATTATCAAGATATCTTCAACAAGAGATGCAACAAACAAAAAAGAAACGTTTGTATTTGATGTAGTAGATAAATATATTGCAAGTTCAGCATTAGGAACAACAGTAACAGAAGCAAATAATAACAAATCTAAAGTACATGTATTTGTTGATGGAGAGGCAGCAGATAGTGTAACAAAGAATTATACAAGTGTAACTCCGTTATCAGCTAAGATTAATGGAACAAGCAAAGTTGTAGGATATAGATATACATTAGAATTAACAGGATTTGAAAAAGCAAGAACAGCAATTAACTTTAATAGAGAATATTCTGATTGGAGTGGTAATGTAACATTAGAGATTGATGCAGGGGTTGCAAAAGATACTGCAAATAATTTTAGTGTAAAAACAGTATTTACAGGAGATTTTGTAGATTTTATAAAACCAAATGCAACATATCAATATGCAACAGCTGATATAGATCATACAGATAAAACATTTACAATGGTGTTTGATGTAACAGATAAATTCTACAGTTCAGGAACATTAGCAATAGGAGATTTAACAATTAAGATAGATGGAAAAGATGTAGATTGGAACAAAGTAAGCAAAAGCTTAACTGTTGCAGATAGACAAAATACTGTAAAAATCACAGAAAACGGAGTAGTAAAAAGTGTAGCAAAAACAATTGGTAAACGTTATACATTGAAATTATCTAATTTGGAGCAAATCCAAACAAGAGATACATCTGGAAATTACATTTCTTACAGTGGTGTAGTTACAGTAGCAATACCAGGAAGTAAGATCAGTGATACAGGTGTTGATGGTCAAAACACATCACCAAACAAAAATAATGGAACTACAATAACTTCTGGTATAAATATTCCAGGAGGAAGCGGAACAGGACAAGTAGTCGATGTAGTAGATCCATTAGTAGAAAGATTAAATTCATCAGCTAATGCAGTAAATAAAACTGCTACAGTAAAATTCAACATAACAGATAAATATTATGATGCAACAAAGGCTGCATTAACACAAAATGATATGAAAGTTCTAGTAAATGGAACAGAAGTTACAGGAAAAATAACAGGATTTTCTACTAAGGCATTAACAGAATCAAAAACAACAAATGGTACAACTTCACAAGTACAATACGGAGTTGAGTATACAGTAACAATATCAAACTTTGATACTTCTGCAAATCAAGTATTACTTAGAATACCACAAGGTAAAGTAATAGACCAATATGGAAACAGTAATAAGCAAACAGATTTGATTTTATACAATGTATTAAAATCAGCAGCATCAGAAGCAGATACAACAAGCGTATTTTTAGGAGGAAAAATCCAAAGACAGAACATTGAAAATATAACATTTGAAAAAATAATATCAAGTGCAGTGTATAATCATACAACTAAGAAAATCACAGATACAACAAGAGCATGGGATGTATCAGCACAAGGTGACCAATCTATAGTTGCTTGGTATGTGGACAGTGAAAAAAATGCAAATGGAATGTATAAAATTCATATAGCAAATAATAATGTTACAACAATAGCAGCAGATTCAAAAACAACAGATGTAAGTAATAGCATAATATATGCAAACCAAAACTCCACACAATTATTCTCATATATAGGTTATGCAACAGGATGTACAGCAACAACAACAATTACTAATTTGAGTTTATTAAATACAACTAGTGTAACAAATATGTATAGAATGTTTAGAGGAACTGGATATACCGCAATGACAAAACTAGATTTAGGAGCTTTTGATACAAGCAATGTAACAAATATGTCAGCAATGTTTGAGACAACTGGATTTAAAGCAATGCAAACATTAAATTTAGGAACAAGCTTTAAGACAAATAAGGTTACAAATATGGCATATATGTTCAATGCTTGTGGTGAAACTGCATTGGAAAGCTTAGATTTAGGCACAAACTTTAATTCAAGTGAAGTAACAAATATGCATGGGATGTTTAGAAGATGTGGACATTCTGCAATGACAAGTATTAATTTAAGAAATATGAATACAAGTAAAGTAACAAACATGGCAGAAATGTTTTATGAAACAGGTAAAACTAAATTAACAACATTAGACCTTGGAACAAATTTTAATACAAGTAAAGTAACTAACATGAGTGCAATGTTTACTTGGATGGGGGCATTAACTACTTTAAATTTAAGAGATAAATTTGATACAAGTAATGTAACAGATATGCATAGTATGTTCTGGGGAACAGGATGTAGCAATATGACAAGTTTCAGCTTAGGTGATAAATTTAATACAGGTAAAGTAACAGATATGAGTGGAATGTTTTATGATTTTGCACATAAGATTTCAAAACTAGATTTAGGAGATAATTTCTATACAACAAGTGCAACAAATATGACTAATATGTTCTATCAAGCAGGACAAACTGCAATGACAGTGTTAGATTTAGGACCAGCATTTACAAAAATTGCAGATACTCGTACAAATATGTTCTATAACACAGGAAAATCTGGAAATGTAGTTTATGCATCAGAACAAATTTACTTAGATAAAAATAACTTCAAACTAAACACAAGTGTAACAACATCAGCAATAAATTATACAAGAGGAACAATAAATCCAAGATATAGAACAGAATGGATAAAACAATCATCACAAATAACAATAGATAGTGCAAATCCAAAAAATAGTAAAATAACAATAACACTAAGAGGTAGAACAAATGCCGAAGCAGGAAAAGAGTTTACAAGTAATGTAACAAGCTCGTTAACACAAAGTCAAATAAATGACCAAATAAAAGTATTTATAGATGGCAAAGAGGCAACAACAATAACCAAAACAATAGGAAATGCAACAGCAGATACTAATGCTACAACAGGAGCAAGTGATGTAGTTCAAGTATTAACAATAACAAATTTCCAAGAAGCTGCAAGACAAAGTGGAAAAAGCTACAAAGAGTGGAGTGGTAATATTTCATTAAAGATAGCTAAAAAGACATTAACAGATACTAAATATTCAAACCAAAACTTAAGTGCAATAGACACAACAGGAACAATGACAGACATAGTTTTAGCTGGAACAGGAACTGAAAAACAAAATGATACAACAAGTACTTCTACAATGTTTACTGACTTTGTAAAGCCAGAGTTTAATTATTTATCATCAGAAACTACAATAAATCATGATACAAAAACAGTTACAATATTGTTCAGTGTAAGAGATAAATATTTTAGCAATTCAGGATTAACAGCAGATACAACAGCATCTAAAATTTCAGTAACAGTTGCTGATGAAGAGATAAATAGTAAGATAACTAAGAAACTAGAAGTTGTTGAAGAAGAAAAAGATACAGTAAATGGAAAGAACCAAAAAGTTGGAGAAAAATATAGATTAACAATAACAGGACTAGACCATAAAGATGGAACTCATTACAGTGGAATAATGCAATTAGGATTTGCAAAAGACTTAGTAGCAGACTTTTCTGGAAACAAAAATGATTCACAAACAATAACAATAGGAGTAGACACACCAAATGAAACAGGCTCTGGAACAATAGTTGATGTTGTAAGTCCGGTATGGTCAATAGCTAGCACAAATGCTATAACTGGAGTTATAAAATTAAGAGTAACAGATAAATATTTGGTAAAAGCAGATAGTATATTTGCATTAACTAAAGATAGTATTAAAGTAATGGTAAATGGCGTTGAATCAACAACAATTGAAAAATCGTTATCAGGACCAACAGAGATTACAGCTAATCAAGTATATGAATATACTTTAACATTATCAAATATAGAACCAAGTGATGGAGGTTATACAGAATTTACACCAATTGACCCAATAGTAGGAGGAACAGCAAAATATAGAAATGAAAATGGTGGAGATGTTAAATTAAGAATTGTTGCTGGAACAGTAACAGATAAATATGGAAACAAAACATTACAACAAGATTTAGTAGTTGGAAGTTTGGATAATACAAAACCAGAAGTATATTATGTTCAAACAACTAGAGATGATACAAATCATAAAGCAACTATAGTATTTAATGTAACAGATAAAAACTATGATTCATCTAAGATTATAGGAACAGATGAAATGTCAATTTGGATGGATGGAACACAAATTGATTCAAATATAACAAAAACAATTACTAAAAAAGTAGAGATAAAAACTACAATTGACAATAAAACAAAAGTAGTTGGACATCAATATACATTAGAAATAAGTAAACTTAGAGAAACAGACCAAACATTTATAAATTCAGCTAGAAGCTATAGAGAATACAGTGGTACTTTACAAGTAAAAATTAATCCAACAGCAGCAAGAGATATTAAAGGCAATACAATAAATCCAGATACAGCAACATTATCAACTTTTGTTGATACATTAAAACCAGAAGTGGTATACAAATATTCATCATCAGATATAAACAAAGAAAACAAAACATTTTCAATGACTTTTGATATTGTAGACAAATATTATAATTCAGCAAGTTCAAGTGCAATATCTGTAAGTGATTTAGCAATTAGAATTGATGGAAAAGAACCAGATTGGTCAAAAGTAACAAGAACACTAACTCCAACAGGAGGAGACAATATAACAGCAACAAATATAAGCTATACAGATAATGGAACTATAAAGACAGGAAATAAAGTAGTTGGAAAACGTTATACGTTAACATTATCTAATCTAGAGCAACTTCAAACTAAAGATACTTCTGGAAATTATATAGAATATAGTGGTGTGGTTTCAGTAGTAATTCCACAAAACAAAGTTGCTGATATAGGAATAACAGGAGATAAAACAAATTTAAATAAAAATAGTACAACAACAATTACATCTGGTATTAGTCTTCCAGGAGGTTCTGGAAATGATCAGGTAGTTGATGTTGTAGATCCATTAGTTGAGAAAATAACTTCTTCAGCTAGTGCAGTTAATAAAACAGCATCAGTTAACTTTAAGATAACTGATAAGTATTTTGCAAAAAGTACATTGACACAAAATAATATAAAAGTTTTAGTTAACGGAACAGAAGTTACAGGAAAAATAACAGGATTTACAAGTAAAGAATTAAAAGAAGATAGAACTTCAGGTTCAACAACAACTCAATTTCAGTATGGTGTTGAATATACAGTAAATGTTGGTGGATTTGATTCAAATGTTAACCAAGTTATAGTTAGAATTCCTCAAGGAGTTGTAACTGATACATCTGGAAATGGTAATAAACAAACTGATTTAGTATTGTACAATGTATTAAAGAAAACAGATACAGAGTCAGCTATTACAAGTGTATTTTTAGGAGGTAAAATCCAAAGACAAAATATTTATAATGTAACATTTGAAAAAGTTATTCCAAATTCAGTATACAATCATGCTACTAAAAAGATTTCAGATACAACAAGAGCATGGGATGTATCAGCACAGGGAGACCAATCTATAGTTGCTTGGTATGTTGATAGTGAAATAAAGAATAGCACTTATAAAATTCATATAGCAACTAATAGCCAAGTTCCAGGACAAACAACTGTAGGAAATAATGAGATATTTGCAAATGTTAATTCATCAAGATTATTCCAAAACATAGGATATTCAACAAATTGTACAGCAACAGAGGTAATTACAAATCTTAATTTGTTAGATACAGCTAGTGTAACAGACATGAGATGGCTATTCCAAAATACAGGTTATAATGCAATGAAAAAATTAGATTTAAGTAGCCTAGATACAAGAAATGTAACTCTTATGAATGCAATGTTTTATGCAACAGGATATAAAGCAATGGACACCTTAACTTTTGGAACAAACTTTAATACAAGTAAAGTTACAACAATGGAATATATGTTCTATGAAACAGGATATACAGCAATGCAAAATCTAAATTTAGGAGGAAACTTCAATACAGCTAAAGTAACAAATATGCAATATATGTTTAGAGATTGTGGACATGATGCATTAACTGCTTTAGACTTAGGAAGTAACTTTGATACAAGCAATGTAACAAATATGGATAGTATGTTCTATAGAGTTGGTTTTGCAAAACTAGAAACATTAAACTTAAGAGGAAACTTCAACACAATTAAAGTAATAAACATGAGTGGTATGTTTGCTGGTGTAGGACAAACATCTCCATTAAAAACATTAGATTTAGGAAAGAGTTTTGATACAAGAAGTGTAACAGATATGAGTTATATGTTCCATTGCACAGGAACTTCTGTAATGACAAGTTTAGACTTAGGTGATAAATTCTATACAACAAGTGCAACAAATATGCAGAACATGTTCTATCAATTAGGAACAAATGCGATGACCTCATTAGATTTAGGACCAGCATTTACAAGAATTGCTGATTCTTATACAGATATGTTTACAAATGCAGGAAAATCTGGAGAAATGAAAATTTATGCATCAGAGCAAATTTATTTGGATAAAAATAATTTCAAACTAAATACAAGTGCAACAGAATCAGCAATAAATTACACAAGAGGGACAATAAATCCAAAATACAGAACAGAATGGGCAATACAATCATCACAAATAACAATAGATTCTGCAAATTCAAAGAACAGTAAGATAGCAATAACATTAAGAGGAAAAACAAATGAAGAAGCAGGAAAAGACTTTACAAGTAATGTAACAAGTTTATTAACACAAAATCAAATTAATGATCAAATAAAAGTATTTGTAGATGGAAAAGAAGCAACAAGTATAACCAAAACAATTGCTACAGCTACAACAGATAAAAATGCTGTAACAGGAGCAAATGATGTAATACAAGTATTAACATTATCAAATTTTGAAGAAACAGCTAGACAAAGTGGAAAGAGTTACAAAGAATGGAGTGGTAACATTTCATTAAAGATAGCTAAAAAGACTTTGACAGATGCAACATATTCAAACCAAAACTTAAGTGCAATAGACACAACAGGAACAATGACAGATATAGTTTTAGCAGGAACTGGAACAGAAAATAAAAATAATACAACAAGTACATCAACAATGTTCACAGACTATATAAAACCAGAGTTCACATATAGTTTCTCAACAGGAAATATAAATTATACAGATAAAACATTAACAGTAGACTTTACTGTAACAGATAAATATTTCGAAAGTACAATATTAAAAACAGATACAACAGCTCAAAATATTACATTAAAACTAAAAGATGATGAAACAGCACCAGTAAATAGTAATGTAACAAAAGAATTGAAATATGTTTCAGACGTAATGGATACAGTAAATGGAAAATCTGTAAAAGTTGGAGAAAAATATAAATTAGTAGTAAAAGGATTAGAGCAAAAGACATTAAATGGAGATTACAAAAACTACAGTGGTCCAATGAGTATATCATTCCCAGCGGGAACAATAAAAGATACATCAGGAAACTTAAGTGATGCAAAGACAATCACAATAGGTGTAAATGAACCAGATAATACTGGAACAGATAAAATTGTAGATGTTGTAGATCCAATGTGGAGAACAGATAATATAAACATAGACCATACAAATAAACAAGTAACAGTAGATTTAATAGGAACCGATAAATATTATGCAAGCAATAGCCTAACAACAGATAAAATTAAAGTTTTAGTTGACGGAGAAGAAACAACAAGCATAAAGAAAACATTAAGTACTGCTAGTACAATTCAATATGGAGTTAAATACACATTAACACTTTCAAATTGGGAAGAAAGTACAAAACAATCTGGAAAACAATTTTTTGAATGGAGTGGTACAACAAAGATTGAAATTGCATCAGATACATTAAAAGATGAATCAAATAACACAAGTAATAAACAACAATTTACATTAGGGCATGTAGACTTTATAAAACCAAAAATTGAAAGAGTATCATCAACAAAGAATGTAAGCAACAAGACAGAAACAATAGTGTTTAATGTAATTGATAAATACTTAGATGTAACAGATTTAGTTACAGAAAGTGATATTTCAGTATATGTAGATAATGAATTAGCTTCACAAATAAGCAAGAAATTAACAAAAGTATCTGATATATCAGGAACTGTAAATGGAGTATCTAAAGTAGTTGGACATCAATATCAATTAGTATTAAGTAACTTTGAGCAAAAGAGAACAGCAATTAATTACAACAGAGAATATTCTGATTGGAGTGGCAATGTAAAAATCAAGATTGCTAAAGATGCTGTAAAAGATACAAATACACCAACACCTAATAAAAATGATGAAACAGAAATTGCAGGAGAATTTATTGATTTTATAAAACCAAATGCAACATATCAATATTCATCATCAAATATAGATTATAATGGAAAAACATTTACAATGGTATTTGATATAACAGATAAACACTATAGTTCAGCTACATTAGCATTAAGTGATTTTACTATTAGAATAGATGGCGAAGAACCAAATTGGGATGATACAGGAGTTCATGGAGTAATTAAACAACTTACTATTACAGATAGGACTAATACTGTAAATGGCCAAACACAAACAATTGGTAAACGTTATACCTTAAAACTTTCTCATTTAGAGCAATTAGAAAAATTGGCAGGAAAAGAAACAATGGATTACAGTGGTGTAATTACAGTTGCAATTCCTAAAGATAAGGTAGTAGATACTTCTGGAAATAAAAATGATGCTTTAACTATTACTTCTGGTATAGAAGTTAAAGGTGAAACAGGAAAAGGAGAGATAGGACTTCCTACTTATAATACAGTAATGGCTATAGGAACTAACCCTAGAGGAAGCAGTGCTGGTAGTGGTTTTGCAAATATGAATGTTTATGCATTAGAAATTTCTAATGAAACAGGAGTTATAAGCAGTTATGATGCAACAAATAATACAGGAAGTGGACATAGTAATTCAACAACAACATGGAAAGACTTAAAAGGAAATCATAATGGAACAATTAATGGTGCAATTTGGGGAAGTAATTATCTAAAATTTGATGGAATAGATGATTGGGTAAATTTAGGACAAATAAACTTTACTAACTATGCAAGCTTGGATATAACAGTATCAATGAATAGTGTGTCAGGAGAACATAATCTTATAGACAACTGGGAAGGTGGAGGTGCTGGAATATATTTAAAGAATGGTGTACCAAGTTTTTCTATATTTAGTAAAAATTTGAATAAATATATAGAAATTAGTGCAGACACAGCCTTAACAGTTGGTGAAAAAACAAATATTAAAGGTATATATGATGGAAATAACTTATACTTATATATAAATGGAAATCCAGTAACAGGAACTGTAGTAGACGTTGTAGACCCAATATGGGAAAGAGTAAGTTCATCAGCAAGTGCCGCAAATCAAACAGCTACAATTACAGTAAGAGGAACAGATAAATATTTTGCAAGCAGTGCTTTAACAGCAGATAAGATAAAAATTCTTATAAATGGAAAAGAAGTTTCAACAAATGTTTCAGTAAATGTTGGAACGGCAACACCAGTATATTCAGCAGATGGAACAACAAGAATAGGAGACCAATATACAATAACACTTAGTGGTTCTGGATTACCTAAAGATACTAACCAAATTAAAGTTCAAATCCAAGAAGGTGCATTAACAGATACTTCTGGAAATAAGAATAAAGCAACAGATTTATTACTATATAATACATTGGTAAACACAAGTTCAGAAGTGGCGTCAAATAGTGGATTTTTAGGAAGCAAAAATAGTGAAAATACTAATGTTAGCAAGATAGAAAGACAGAACATTGAAAATGTAACATTTATGGATAATATACCATCATCAGTTTATGACAAGTCAGCTAAAGCTTATGTTGATACAACTGCATGGGATGTTTCAGCACAACAGGATAAATCAATACTAGCTTGGTATACAACTAATGCAAATGGAACTTTAAAAGTTTATATTGGTAGTGATGATGAAATATTTGGAAATTATGATTCTAGCAATTTGTTTGCATATATAGGTTATTCAGAAGAAGACAAATTTACCGCAACTGAAACGATTTCAAATATTGAATTAGTAAATGTTAGCAGTGTAACCAATATGAGTTACATGTTCAGACAAACTGGACATAATGCTATGACTAAATTAGACTTAGGAGATAATTTTGATACAAGTAATGTAACAAATATGACAGCTATGTTTAGATATACAGGAAGTAAAAAAATGCTTACATTTAATTTAGGAAGTAAGTTTAATACAAGCCAAGTTACAGATATGCATGAAATGTTTATTGGTACAGGATATCATACAATGGAACAGTTAGACTTGGGAGACAAATTTGACACAAGCAATGTAACTGATATGAAGCTGATGTTTGAAAATTGTGGATATACAGCAATGACAACATTGAATTTAGGAAGTAAATTTAATACAGCAAAAGTTACAGATATGAGCAATATGTTCAATAGTACTGGTCATGAAGTAATGAATGGATTAAATTTAGGATTATTATTTGATACAAGTAAAGTTACAAATATGGAAGGCATGTTTGGTGAATGTGGAAGAAAATCACTGGAAAGTTTAAATTTAGGAGATAAGTTCGATACAAGCAATGTAACAAATATGAAAAACATGTTTAATAATGCCGCAACAGAAAGTTTAACCACATTTAATTTAGGAGACAAATTTGATACAAGCAAAGTAACAGATATGGCAGGAATGTTCCACATGCTAGGATATGGAACATTAGAAGAGCTTGACTTGGGAGATAAATTCTATACTAAAAATGTAACAAATATGAAAGAAATGTTCTATGATTGTGGAGGATTTGCAATGACAATACTAGATTTAGGACCTGCATTTACTAAAATAGCTGGCACATATAAAGACATGTTTAAAGCAACTGGAAAAGGTGGAGCCATTACAATCTATGCCTCAGAGCAAATCTACCTAGACAAAAACAACTTCAAGTTAAATACAGATGCAACAATATCAGCAATAAATTATACAAGAGGAACAATAAATCCAAAATACAGAACAGAATGGATAAAACAATCATCAAAAATAAATATAGACACAAATAATCTAAGCAATAGTAATATAAAAGTAACATTACGAGGAAGAACAAATGCAGAAGCAGGAAAAGACTTTACAAGCAATGTAGAAAGTTCATTAAGTAATGAAAAAATAAATGACCAAATAAAAGTATACATAGATGGAGAAGAAGCAACAAGTATAA